>Ga0209485_1000053_pt1 | contig 39272 bp, 31 predicted proteins | sample NCAS100_FD_187516 | JGI IMG/M metagenome (GOLD analysis project Ga0209485, IMG submission 187516) | Agricultural soil microbial communities from Utah to study Nitrogen management - NC AS100 (SPAdes) (version 2) | ecosystem: Environmental > Terrestrial > Soil > Agricultural land | place: USA... | reverse complement strand
ACCGTCTTGGCGAGATCGACACCGATCTGTATTGTTGACACGGGACTCCTCCTCGAGGTAGTGGCCTTCGGGGCCGAGTTGCTGGATGCTGTAGGCATCTCGGGGAGGAGTCCATACCATCACTTGCGGCTTCGGCACGCTCCGCAGCAGAAGCGCAGTCCGTTAGACGGCTGCATTACATTCAGGATCCAATGATTGATCGCTTGTTGATCTCGGGCCTCATGTTGTGCGTCACTGCCGGCGTCTCCAGGGCCCAGGCCGTGCCGTTAGAGCGGGAACCGCGACACCGTGTCGTGTTCGACGCCGGGACATTTCGCGTAATTGATGTTCAGATCCCCCCGGGCGACACAACATTGTTCCACATCCACCGATTTCCCCAGCTCCTAATCCCTGTTTCGGTTTCACCTACGGATGCGCAACTCCTGGACGGCGCTTGGGCCGGGACATTGCCATCGGGCGATCCCGGCTGGCATCCTGGGGATGTCGTCATTGATAGCAGCTTCGTTCAGGCCCCCCTCACCCACCGTGTAACCAATGTCGGCACTCAGCTTTTCCGCCTGATCCTCATTAACAACTCCCACTCGGCCCAGAACAAGGCCCCCGGGAGCCGGCTGGCAAGTCCAGGCGAGGCAGGCCTCAACTCCTCCTGGTTCCTACAATCGCGACTCATCATCCCCACTCAGAGTGTGACTACGTTGGAGACCGCCAGTCTGCCAACAATCCTCGTTCAGCCCTTGGGAGGCCACACGAAGGTCAGCGTCTCAGATCGGCCCGAACAGGTGCTCGACGGGCCGGGTGCCTGGCTCTCGCTTCCGGCCGGTGCGCGCTATCGCGTGCGTAATGTCGGTTCCCAACCTGCCAACATCGTTGTCGTGCAGATACGGTAGCCTCCTGCACCGTCTAGCCCGCGCCTGAAGCAGACGGGACCGTGAGCGCGGCGCAGCCGCGCGAGATATTCGACTGGACAGCTTGAAGGAGTCTCGCCGCAGTCGTGAATGACGGTCAGCTGCTAACCCCTGAGGTATCGGCGACCCACGCCGGCCCACCACCATCTGCCCTGCCAGTCAACTGCAACTCGGCCGGTGCCATCCCTCAATCGTCGTCACGCCGAGGGGAATGACGAGCGCGCCCGCTACTCCGTTTGCATGAACAAGTACGACCCCGTTCCCAGACGATAGGAGCGCAAACACCCGTTCACGTTCCGCTTCGGTCGCTATCTCCAGGCCACCTGCTGAGAGTGCATTACCGGAGACGCCGATCGGAAGGACCGCGACGATCTCGGTGGTATCACGACCATCGCGAAGCGAGAGCGCAACCGGCTGGTTCACGGTCTGGATAGCCGCGATCGTCCAGGCAAGACTGGAGGGCGTCGGTTCACCCGCCGAGTACTGACGAAAGTTCACGAATTCTGCAACGATGGTACCGATGCCGGCTGACGAGCCGGAACCGCTCGTCGCCACGAATCGGGTCTCATATCGGCACTCATAGGGATCGCAGGCGTTGATCGAGGTCCCGAGCGCGAGAAGAGCCGTCACCCTGACCAGTGACTGCCTGCAGCTATTGCGAGGGCGGCTCCCGGCCGCCGACCCATGCCTCATCGCTGGACGCTCCGTGCAGCCTTATGTGATGACGCCACTTGCCTTGGCATCGGCACAAGCCGCAGCGGCCTGACCAGCACTTTGTAGTTGACGAGGGCGCGCTTGGTGCGGCAGTCGCCGCGCCTTATGTTGGTCCTGAGGACTGCGCGGCCGGCTGCCGCGCAGCGCCCGGAGCAGTTGAAATGCAGGTCGTTAGGTGCACCGCCAGCACACGACGGACCTGTGCCGTCCGGAGGAATATCGAGCCGCGAGGTCGGTATTCTCGGAATGGGGTTGATGACCTGGTATGGCCGGCGGCGGCCGTAATCCCACCCGCCCACGAATATCCCGCGAAATCGTGAGGGAGCAGAATTCAGCCGTACATCGAGTGAAAGTGCGCGCCGCCGTAGTTGCGGGGTAGGCCTCTGTCTTCCACATTCCAGACACACGATACCCCCGTCCTCCGCTCCGGAGGCGGCCGCCTTCCGAGGATCAGTCATGAAAGCCTGCCTGAGGTGCAGTTTCGCACTCCTTCTCCTATGGGTCAGCGGGGTCCACGCTCAACAAGGGCCCCGGCTGCAGCTCGGAACCCCTGTGCGCGCGACGCTGGCGGCCGCCGACACGCTCCGATACGAACTGACCTTGCCAAAGAGCCATTTCGTCGCCGGCCGCGTGGATCAGGACGGGGTGGACGCAACGGTGACGATCACGGGTCCGTCAGGCAGGCGTGTGCTGCGGACGGCGCGCGTCGGGCGAGGCGGCCCGGAGGCGTTTGCCTTCGCGACGGATTCGGCGGGACGGTACCTGATCGAGGTGACGCGGGCGACCAAGGGCAAAGGTGGCGCCGTGCGGGTGCAGCTCACCCGGTCCGAGCCGGTGGCGACCACCCCGGAAGGCAAGGTGGACCAGGCCGCCGCCCAGTTGTACCAGGACACTCCAGGAGCCGTGGTGGGAGTCATCAAGGCCGGCAAGCTGGCCTTCGTGAAGGGGTATGGCGCCGCGGATCTGACCCACGGCATTCCGTTCACGCCGGAGACGCCGACCAACATCGGTTCCTCGACCAAGCAGTTCACCGGGTTCGCGCTCGCCCTGCTGGCGTCGCGGGGCAAGCTGTCGCTCGACGACGACGTGCGAAAGCACATTCCCGAGCTGAAGGATTTTGGCAAGACGATCACCCTGCGTCACCTACTGACCCACACGACCGGCTACCGCGAATTCATCAACACGCTGATCATCGAGGGGCGCCAGGTGCTGGAAGGGGATTACATCGCTCCCGACGAAGTCATCAAGGTGATCAACCGGCAGCCAATGCTGCAGAATGAGCCGGGCGCGGAGTTCAACTACAACAACTCGGCCTTCAGCCTGGCGACCATCGTGGTGGAGCGCGTCACCGGCCGCCCGTTCGCGGAGTGGATGCGCGAGGAGGTGTTCCTGCCCCTGGGAATGACCAAGACCTGGGTGCGCGCCAATCCGGGCCAGGTCATTCCCGGCCGATCGAATGGGTACATCCCGGGCGAGGGCGGCTTCCGCGAAGTGCGCGACCTCTACGGCTCGGCGGGCGCGGGCGGCATCTATACGACGCCCGGCGACGTCGCCAAGTGGCTGCGCAATTTCAAGACCGGAGAGCTGGGCGGGCCGGCCGTGATCCGCGAGCTGACGACGTCGTTCGTGCTCAACAGCGGATCGCCATCCAACTACGGGTATGGGGTGTTCCTCGACACGAACCGCGGCCTGAAGCGGTGGCAGCACGGCGGCAACGATGTCGCGCACAGCTCCACCTTCGTGTACTACCCCGACCTCGACGCCGGGTACGTCGTGTTCAGCAACTACCAGGGCGTGCCGGGAGGACTCGCCGGCGTGGTGGCCGAGGCCTTCTTCGGTGAGCACATGACGGGGCCCGCCCGCCCGGCCGCGACCTCGGGCACCGAGGTGCCCGCGGCGACGCTGCGGCGCTATGCCGGAAAATACGAGATGACGACGCTCGGCGGACTGGTCGCGACGGTGGAGCTCGAGGCCGGCCAGCTGCGGCTCCAGCTGCCGGGCCAGCCCGCCCTCCCGCTGCGGGCCACGTCGACGACCTCCTTCGAAGTGGTGGGTGCCCCGGCCCGGATCGTATTCAACTCGGCAGAGGGCGGAGCGGTGGAGAGCATCACCTTTCACCAGGATGGCGCCCAGCATCCCGGCAAACGCGTCGTCGAAACCGCGGCGGCGGTGGATCTCACCCAGTACGCGGGCCGCTACTTCAGCGAAGAGATGGAGACCTTCTACGACCTGAGTGTCGAGAACGGTCAGCTGGTGATCCGCCACCGGCGGTTTGGCCCGGTCGCGCTGACCCATACCAAAACCGACACCTTCTCGGCGACCTTACCCGTGAGCCAAGTCGTCTTCCGCCGAGATGCGCAGGGCAACGTCACCGGGTTCGAAGCCGGCAACGGGAGGGCGCGCGGCATCCTGTTCCAGAAAGTCATCCGCTAGGAGCCGGGAACGTAGGTCAACCTGAGCACATCCCCGTCGATCCGACCGTTGGTCACGAGGCGGAGCGGCGGCCGGGGTCCGGCGAAATACGGCTTGCCCTGGCCCAGCACGACCGGGTGCAGGTAGATCCGATACTCGTCGATCAGGCCCAGGTCGGTAAGGCTCTGCGCCAGGCGCGGGCCGGCCACCTCGATCTCCCCGTCGCCCTCGGCCTTCAGTTTGCGGATCGCACCCTCCAGATCTTCCCCAACGAGAGCGGCGTTGGGGCCGACCGATTTCAACGAGCGCGAGACGACCCATTTCGGCTGCTTCCGCCATGCTGCCGCGAAGGCCTGCTCCGCTGCATCCCATTCAGGATGATCGTCGTCCCAGTAACGCATGACCTCATACATGACGCGACCATAGATACTCCCCGCCTGCCCCTCTGCCTCCTCGATGAAGTGGCGGAACAGCGTGGGACTTGGCGCAAACGCCATATGGTCGACGTAGCCATCCAGGGACTGGTTCATTCCGAACACGAGCTTGGCCATACCGCTCCTTTCTACTTCATCGCGAGCACGTGTTCCACGAGCTGGTCGACGGCGATCTCGGTCCCCTGGTAGAACCCCGACGATTTGTTGGTCTCGAGGTCCGCTTCATCCCGGTGCAGCGCCGTGAAGACGTATCGGGTGCCGGTTCCCGCGGGTTCCATCGTCACGATGGCGGTGATCGGAATATCGTCGAAGACCGCCGGACGATAACCGGGGAACAACATGGAGGTCCAGACCAGCCGCTCCATCGGAACAACTTCCAGGAAACAGCCGAGGTTGGGAGACTCCTGACCGTCTCCCATGGCGATGTCGATACTGAAGATGCCGCCCGGTCGCAGGTCCATTTCGGCTCGTGACACCCGCCCCCAGGCCTTGGGCATGTACCACTCCCTGAGATGCTCCGGTTTCGTCAGCGCCTCCCAGACCAGCCGGGGGGGAGCGTCGACGAACCGTTCGATGGCGAAATCAAGCTTCGGGTTGAAGCTGAATTGCCGGCTCATGAGTCCGATTCCTTCGCCTTGAGGTGTTTGACGTAGTGGTCGAGCCGGTCCAGACGAGCTTCCCACAACCGGCGGCGCGCGGTCAGCCAGTCTTCGACGACCTTGAACCGTTCGGGGGCGATCTCGTAGGTCCGCACTCGCCCGCGCTTTATCGACTTCACCAGACGGCTCTGCTCGAGCACCGAGAGGTGCTGCACGAACGACGGGAGCTGCATGTCGAACGGCGCCGCCAGCTCGCTGACGGAGGCTGGTCCGACCGACAGCTGCTCCAGGACCTTCCGCCGGGTCGGGTTGGACAAGGCGTGGAACACTGCGTCAGCGGCTGCGGATTGAACCATTGCCGGCACCTCCAACCCCTCGGGGTATCCGATCGACCCGAGGATTCTAGCGCCGCTTAATACTTTGGTCAATACCTAAGTATGGCCTGCCCCACCCGCCTCATTGCCGGCCCCATCGGCTGGTGTATCGTTGTAGGGCTTGCAGCTCCATTCCGGCCGCCCCTACGCAGCAAGGTTCCCATGACCACGATCGCATGCTCACGCTGGACGTTCGGAGCCTGCCTCGCGCTGGCCCTGTTCGTCCCTGATCCGGTGCCGGCCCAGGCGGTTGGCCAGCCGACAGCAACCTCGTGCGAGAACCTGGCTTCCCTCGCGCTGCCATACACGCGGATCACGCTGGCGCAACCCGTTGCCGCAGGCGCGTTCACGGCCGCGCCGCCACCCTTTGGACCGCCACCGGATTACCGCCGGTTGCCGGGGTTCTGCCGGGTGACCGCGACCATCGCACCGGTCCCCGATTCCGAGATCAAGATCGAAGTCTGGCTGCCGGTCGAAGGCTGGAACGGGAAGTTCGTCGGCGTGGGAAATGGCGGGTTCAGCGGCGATATCCCGCACTTCATGATGGGAAACCCTCTCCAGTCCGGCTACGCGGTGGCGGCGACCAACACCGGGCACGACGGTGGTGGGGCCGACGCGAGCTTCGCCGTCGGCCATCCCGAGAAGCTGACCGACTACGGCTGGCGCGCGGTACACGAGCTGACGGTCAAGGCGAAGGCGATCATCACGGCGCACTATGGACGCAGCCCGCGTCTGGCGTATTGGACCGGCTGCTCGAGCGGCGGCCGTCAGGGGCTGAAGGAAGCCCAGCGATTCCCCGGGGACTATGACGGTATCGTTGCGGGCGCGCCCGCCCACAATTTCATGCCGTTGCTCGCGTATGCGACTCACGTCCAGCGCGTGATGACCGATACCGCGATTCGCCTGACGGCACGGCATCTCACCTTGATCAAGTCCGCCATGCTCGCGGCGTGCGACGCCAAGGACGGCGTGACCGACAGCGTGGTCGAGGATCCGCGGCGGTGCGCATTCGATCCCGCGAGTCTTGCGTGCGACGCAGCCAACGCACCGAACTGTTTGAATCCGCGGCAGCTGGCAGCGGTTCGGTCGCTGTATGCCGGGGTGGTGAATTCGCGGGCCGGCACCACGCCCATGCCGGGACCCACGCCGGGCGGCGAGCCGGCGTGGATGGCGTTCCGGCCAAGGGCCTTTCCGATCGGCGCCAGCTACTTTCGCGACATCGTCATGCGCGATGCGAGCTGGACCCCGGCGATGTTCGATATGGATCGCGATCTCGCTCGCGCGCTCGCCGACGACCCAGCCGAGCTCATGACGACGAAGACGGATCTCCGGGACTACATCGCGCGGGGCGGCAAATTGCTGCTCTGGCACGGCTGGACGGACGCCTTGATTCCCGCCAGAAGCACCATTGAGTACTACGAAGCGGTGCTTTCCGCGAGCGGTCGCGAGGCATCCAATGCGGTGAAGTTGTTCATGTTGCCGGGCGTGGATCACTGCGCCGGCGGCGAAGGGGCTGACATGTTCGACGCGCTTCGGGTGATCGATGCGTGGGTCGATCAGGGCCAGGCGCCGGAGCGAATCGTCGCCCAGCGGCCCCTTCCCGGCGGCGCGACGCGAACTCGGGCGCTGTGCCCGTATCCGATGATCGCGCGCTACCGCGGCACGGGAAGTACGGACGAAGAGCGCAACTTCGAGTGTGTGAGGCACCCGTCGCAGTAGAGCGGCAGCCTCTTTCATGACCTCGGCCACCCGTCCGGAGCGTCCGCGCCGGTCGGGTGACTGGCGTCGACCGGTCCGGCGATCGGGTCGAATTCTCGTTCGAGGGCTTCTCGCTGCTGCTCGCGAAGCCGCTCCTCAGCGGCCGCCAGGGCGACCACACCAAAGGCGAGTCCGGACTTACGACCTGGCCCAGATAGCGTGTCGGGCTGGCAAAAAGTGACGCACCCTAACCACTGAACCCCATGACCGCGCTATTCGGCATCCTCCTTACGTCGCTCGGTGCAGGCGCCGCCACCCCATTCCAGGCTCCCGCCGACAGCGGCACCTTCATCGTTCGGCTCGGCAGCGATACGATCGCGATCGAGCGGTTCGTGCGGAGAGGCAACCGTATCGAAGCGACCGCGGTGGGCCGCAGTCCCCGGACCGCCGTCGCACGGCTCGCCCTCACGCTCGCGCCCGACGGCTCCGTCGCAACGATCGGCGTGGCGCGCGGCTCGGCCCCGCTCACCGAGCAGGCGCCGCCGGTTTCCGGCGTCATTCCGCTTGCCGGCGGTTTCCAGCTCGCGTGGGAGCTGGCGCTCCGCCGCGCGGTGGCGGACAATCGCGACAGCACGTCGGTGTCGCTGCTCGCGGGAGGGAATCCCCGGCCCACCGTCTTCCGGCGCACTGCCGCGGGTCGGTTCACCTTCCTGAGTCAATTCGACCAGGTCCTGCGCGCGCGGGTCGATCCGGCCGGGCGGCTCCTGGCGCTGGAGACGGAGGGCGGTGGCACCACCGTGGAGCGGGTGGGTTGGCTCGATCTCGACGCGCTGGCCAGGGGCTTCGCGGCGCGCGACAGCGCCGGCCGGGGGCTCGGGCCCCTCTCGCCCCGGGACACGGTGAGCACCGAGGTGCGCGGCGCCCGGATCATGGTGACCTACGGACGGCCCTCGCTCCGCGGGCGCCCGCTCGACGTGCTGGTGCCGCCCGGCCAGGTCTGGCGCGCCGGTTCGAACGACGCCACGACGATCACCACCGACCGGGCCTTGGCACTTCAGGGGCTCACGCTTCCCCCCGGCACCTACAGCCTGTTCGTACTGGCCGATCCGGGGCGGTGGACGCTGATCGTCAATCGGCAAACGGGCATGAGCGGGCTCGACCGCACCCCGGCACAGGACCTGGGCCGCGTGGCGATGACGACTCGCTCGAATGCGACCGCCGCGGAACGGTTCACCATTGAGGTCCTGAGCCGTGGGGCCGGTGGCGCGCTCGCGTTTCGCTGGGGGACCGTCGAAGCGCTCGCCCCCTTTACGATCGCGCCCTAGGGCGCGCGGTCTGGCGCGGGGCAGAAAGCACGATGCGGAGGCATCGCTGGCCATCCGCGCTCCATCACCAGCAGGCGGGATGGATGGGATATCTGGATTCATTCCCCCTTTCCCGTACCACCGTCCCATTCCAACGTTTGGCGGGAGCACCCTGTCTATTGGGTATGTCCCCAAATCTGCTTCTCCCGCTCCTGCTCGCCGCGCAGGCCCCCGCGCAGGCGCCCCCTCGCTTCACCCCGGAAGCCCTTCGCCTGGTCGACTCCATTGCCGGAGCGGAGTTTGCCAGGGACAGCCTCGGCAGCTTCACCATCGGAGTGGTCTCGGGCCCTGCGCTGGTCTGGGCCAAGAGCTACGGGTATGCGGATTCGGCGCGCACCCGGCTGGCTACGCCCACCACGGTCTACCGGATCGCGTCGATCACGAAGCAGCTCACCGCGGTGATGCTGCTGCAGCTCCTGCACGACAGCACGGTGCGGTTGTCGGACCCCGTCGATCGCTGGTTTCCCGAGATCGACCGGGTCCGCGGACGCACCCCGTTTGCGCCCCATCCGACACTGGTGCAGCTCGCCACCATGACATCCGGTCTCCCACGGGGTCCCAACGACCAGCGCAAGTCCTCGTCGGGAAGCCCGCGGGAATGGGTTTCCGTCCTCATCGGGGCGCTGCCGAGCACCGAGTACGTTCGCGCGCCGGGTTCGGGCTACGGGTATTCGAATGTCGGGTATGCGATCCTGGCGGCCGCGCTGGGTCGCGCCGCGAAACAGGAATACATCGACTACCAGCGGCGGCGCATTCTTGGCCCGCTTGGAATGGCGGACACCGATTTCGAGCTCACTCCGCCGCTCGGCCAGAGGCTCGCCACCGGCATGGATTGGGACGAGCTCTACCCCGGCAAGCACAACTGGGCCGATGCGGCCGGCGACCATCGGAATGGACTTGGGTATGGGGTAGCGACCGGCGGCGCTTATTCGACGGTCGGCGACCTCGCCAAGCTCGTTTCACTCCAGATGGGCTTCGGTCCGGACAGCGTGCTGCGTCCTGCGAGTCTCAAGCTTCGCGACAACATCCCCGTTGCGTCCTACCCGACACTGGATTACGGGTACGGGCTCGGCTTTCAAGCCTACCGCTGGGCCGATACCGTTGCCGTCGGGCATTCGGGAAATCTCGCGGGATACACGTCCCAGGTGCTGTACTCCACGGGGCGCGGCTTCGGCGTCATCGTGCTCCGGAGCGCAGCTGGTGGTCAAGCAGATGCCGGCCGGCTGGCTGTACTTGCCTTCCGGAAACTGAGATCGACGCTTCCGAGCGGTGGCCCAAGGCCGTAAGGCACGGGAGGATCCTGGAGATCGACGTGCTGCATCTTTGATCGATGCCAGGTCACCCTGCACCCGAGCCCAGAGGGCATTTGACGCCGCCACCCCCGCGGCCGCCGACCGCGGTCGGTGCCGGCCTTCTGCCGCCGCATGAAGGCCCCTGCGCCCGAGCCTTCCTCTGCGGACCAGGCCTTATTCCGCCCTCAGCGCCTCCGTCGGCTGCACCCGCAGGGCCCGTACGGTGGGCACGACACAGGCGAGCGTGCACACGCCGAGCATGAGCACCCCGTAGCCGACCAGCAGGCCGATTTCCCCGAACGTCAGCCCCCGCCCCTTCATCCCGGCGAATTGCTGGGTTTGCTGGATCGCGATCGCGGCCCCGGCAATGAGCAGGATGCCCGCCAGCACGCCCAGGGTCACCTGAATGAGCGGGCGCTTGAAGATCGACGTAATCACTCGGCGCCCGCTCGCCCCCAGCGCCACCCGCACCCCGATCTCCCGGGTCCGACGGGCGACGGCATACGACAGCACCGCGTAGATCCCCGACAGCGAGAGCAGCAGGGCAACCGCCGACAGGCCGATGATGATCCGGATCCACAGGCCGAGGAACCAGAGCAGGGGGGTCGCCACCTGGTCGAGCCGGGTCATCTGCTCGACCCGGAGCGCCGGGTCGACCGCCGTCGCCAGCTCGCGGACCCGGGGCGCAATCAATAGCGGATCGCCTTGGGCTTGCACGATCATGTTGACGGCGCCAAGGCTTCCCGGCACCAAGGGCAGGTACACCCCAGGCGACCGGCTTCGCTCGACGAGATGGGACATGCCGAGATTCTTCACCATGCCGACGATCTGGTACAGCGGCCACCGGGCCGGGACCGAATCGGCCGCCTGGCCCGAGCCGATGCGCACCTGGTGCCCGATGGGATCCCGCCCGCTCATCACCAGGTCCACGAAGCCCTGGTCGACGATCACCACCCTCGCGTTGGGAGAGAGGTCGGCGGCGCTGAAGACGCGGCCACCGCCCGGCACCCGCAGCACCGAGAAGTAATTCGGGTCGATCCGCGCCGTTTCCACCCAGTGGGCCGGCTTCCCCGGCAGCGATGCCACCTCGAGGCGCCGGCTGACGTGATAATCGCCCGGCAGCCGGTCGACGAAGGTCACCCCGGCCACGCCCGGCTCCGCTTCCAGCCGCCGCCGCAGCGCTTCGACCGAGGTGGTGAGCCGGCGGGTCAGCGCGGTATCGGCCCCGGATGACGACGATCCCTCCGGCGGTCCCTGGATGCCCAGGGCCACGCCGAGGTACTGCTCCGTCGCAAAGCCCATGTCGTACGACGCGATGCGCTGACTCTCGCTGCGCACCAGCATCACGGCGGCCGGGAACATGACCGTGAGCGCGACCTGGGTGACGATGACCGCGGTCCAGACGCCGCCGAAGCTCACGACCCCGCCGCCGGCGGTGCCCGCGCGCATCCGGGTGCCGAGCCCGCGGGTGATCTTCCGGGCCGGCATCACCCCCGCCACCACCGCGCCGATCACCGCGAGCGCGAGCGCATAGCCGATGGTCAACGGCGACAGATCGAAGTCCCACCAGAAGGGGAGCCGCCCGTAGTTCATCTCCATGTACGGCTGGCCCCAGACCTTCAACGCCAGCTGTGCCGCCAACAGCCCCGCCGCCGTCGCCACGCCGGCCAGCACCAGCGCTTCGGCGAAGAGCTGCCCCACGATGCGCCCGCGGCTCGCGCCCAGGGCGCTCCGGACCAGGATCTCCGACTCCCGCGACGCCGCGCGGGCGAAGAGCAGCAGCGCCACGGTGCTGCACACCACCACCACGAGGAGAACAATGAAGACGTAGGTCAGGGCCATCACCGGCAGTGTGTCGCCGGTGGGCACCGACATCATCGCGTACGGGAGCACCCGCGGCTGCAGCGTGGTGTGCGTGGCCGGATGCTCCGCGGCCATCCGCTGCCCGAACGAGGTCAGCTCCGCCTGCGCCGTCTCGAGAGTCATTCCATCGGCCAGGCGGCCGAAGACGCTGATGGCTGCTCCGCTCCTCGGCTCCATGGCGGGAACGTCGGTGCGGAACGGCAGCCACAGCTCGTGCGAGGTCGGGAACGCATAGCCCTCGGGCATTACGCCGACGACCGTCGCGAAGCCGTTGCCGAGCTGCACGCTCTTTCCGACGATCCGGGAGTCGGCCTCGAACGCCCTAGTCCACAGGTCGTGCCCCAGCAGCACCACGGGGGGAGCGCCCGCCCGTTCGTCCGACTCGTCGAGGACTCGGCCCAGCAGGGGGCGCGCGGGCGCGATCCGGAACGCGGACGCGGTGACTTCCGCCGCCGCGGCGGGCTGCGCGCTGCCGCTCGCCCCCGTCAGGTTGACGCTGGCGTCGCGATAGGCGCCGAAATCGGTGAGCGACCGCGCCGAGCGCCAGCGCTGGAAGTCGTACAGCACCGGGTCCGCGTCCTGCACGGTTTTGGTGTCCCAGTACATGATCCGGACGATGCGCTCGCCGTCCGGCAGCGGCAGACTGGTGTTGGAGAGGAGGCCGAACATGTGGAAGGTGACGGCCCCGAACCAGATGCCGAACGCCATCGCCAGTCCGCCGATGACCGTGAGCCCGGGATACTTCACCAGCATCCGGAAGCCCAGCTTCAGGTCGAGCGATACGCTGCCGAGCCAGGCGGTGCCGCGGCCCTCCCGGAGCGTCTCCTTGTGCTCCTGGACCCCGCCGAAGGCCACGAAGGCGCGCCGTCTGGCTTCAATGGGATCGAGCTGCTCCTCCCGAACGAGCCGCTGGGTCTCCATCTCGATATGGAAGCGGATCTCGTCGTCCATCCTGGACTCGGTGGCGCGACGGGAGAGGAGGCTGAGGCGCGCGCGGACGGCGTGAAACCAGCTCATAGTGTCATTCCGAAGGAGCGTAGCGACTGAGGAATCCGGGCGGTCACGGTACCCGGAGCACGGCCTCGAGGCCCGCCGCGAACCGACGCCAGTTCTCGAGCTCGACGCCGAGTGCGCGGCGTCCGGTGACCGTCAGCCGGTAGTACCGGGCGCGACGGTTGTTGTCGGTCGTGTCCCAGTCGCTGGTCACGAGACCATCCTTCTCGAGCCGCTGCAGGGCGGGATACAGCGACCCCTGGTTCACCTCCAGCACGCCCTTGGAGATCTGCTGCACCCGCTGGCTGATCCCCCAGCCGTGCATGGGCGTGAGGGAGAGCGTCTTCAGGACCAGCAGGTCGAGCGAGCCCCGGAGGGCGTCCGTTTGTGGCCGTGGCGGCATGGGAGCTCCGGCGGTTTCTGTAGCTGTCGACAGAACAATACCCGGGGGTTCCTGTCGCTGTCAAGAGAAGATCTATCTCGCCAGGGGATCGGGCCGGAGCTGGAATCGGATCGCCTTGCTGGTCGTTCCCTTCCCGCCCTCCATATGGAAGGGTGCGCGGGTGCTGATGGTGGCCCACAGGCCGCGCCCCTTCCAGCCGGCGTTTGGATCGTCGATCCGGCCGTCCAGCCACTTGGTGTAGAACCCCATCGGATAGGGGACCCGGAGGATGACCCACTTTCCGTCCTTCAGGACAAGCAGCCCCTCGGACTGATTCCCGGTGTTGATCGGGACGTTCTCGCCGAGACCGAGCGTGTTGAACTGGTCCACCCAGGTGTAGTAGCTCCCTTCCCCGCTCCCCGGGCCGGCAACGTTGCCGAGCTGCGGGAGGGGCTCGGGGTAGAAGGTCCAGCCCTCCGGGCAGTGCTGGCCGGTGGCGGTGGGACCGTTGAGCGGGCCCTTGCACTTGCGCCGATCGAAGCTCGCCAGGTGCCCGCTCGCCAGGGCGGCCCAGTACACGCCGTTCCGGTCCACGTCACCTCCGCGCGGGGAGAAGCCCGCGTCCGGGACCGCGGGGTTCTTCCACGGCACCTCGAAGACTTCGGTGAGCGCGGTCTCCGGCGGATTCGCGCCCGGTGTCAGCCGGAATACCGCGCCGGGAAACCCGAACATCGTTCCCCACACCGATCCGTCCGGCGCCGGCGCCAGCGCGTACGGGCCGCCGCCGTACTGCCCGGGTTGAAGGCGCTTGTCCTTGGCGGGATCCGCGGGCGCGTTCGGCTCCACGTACTCGTCGCGGCGGCCGTTCCCGTTGAAGTCCAGGATCAGCGCGGTCCATCCCTGCGCTTTCTCCTCGTCGCCCGTCTCGTCCCAGACCTTCGTGTTCAACCACCCGATCACCGGCCCGCCGCCGCTGGTCCAGAGGGTGCGGTTGGCGTCCTCGGCGAACATCAGGTGGTGGGTGCCGAAGCAGGTGCCGACGTGCTTCATCTGCTTGGTCTTCGGGTCGTACACCGCCAGGTGGCGGCCCGAGTTGTTGAGCGGGAAGAGACGAGCCGAGGGATGGCTCGACCCCGCCTTGCAGAAGTCCGGGTTGGCCGGCGGACGCACCCTGGACGTGATCCAGACGCGGCCCGTCTCGTCGAACATCGGGTTGTGGACGTTGGCCCGGCTGGTCCAGATCGCCTCGGTGCCCCAGTACGGGGAGGGGCCCGCGACCATGGCCGGCGCCGCGCGCGGGGTGGCGGAATCGCGGACCGTCACCGGAACGCGGCTCACCGTATGGGTTTTCGGGTCGAGCACCGGCAGGTAGTCGGCGCTCGCCTCCAGCACGCCGTAGAGCGGACCGTTGGCGTTGACGGTGGGCTTGCGGCGGTCGGTCGAGACCAGGTCGTGCAGGTAGGCCTTCGGGTCGGCCCAGTCCCACATGGTGATGACGACGTTCCGCTCGATTCCCTGCGGGCGGGGCGGCGGGGGCGGGACTTCGCCGGCGGCGATCCGGTCGGTCCAGTCGGCGAACATCTTGAGCGTGCGGGGGCCCATCTGCTGCACCCCGGGGAGCATCGCCCCTCCTGCCTGGCCGGACAGCAGCCGCCGCTCCCACGCCTTCTCGGAGGACTCGAAGCTGCCGAGCGCGGGGTGCAGCTCGCGCGTTCCCTTACTCCCCATCTGGTGGCAGCCCAGACAGGAGTTGTTCTTCAGCAGCCGGACGTACTCCGCCTGGCTCTTGAAGTTCGGGTTGAGTCCATTTCCCTCCGGCCCAGTCCCCGGGAACTCGCTCTCGGCCGGGACTCGCATCAGCGAGTACCAGTACCCGGCCGGGTAGTACTCCGCCGCGGCGCGCGGATTGGGCGCGGGGGTCGACCGCAGGTCGAGCGTCGCCCCGGGCTCCGCTCGCTGCTTCCTTGAGTCGACCAGCCCGTACCCACGCACCCAGACGTCGTAGCTCGCCTTCGGGAGGTCGGGGATGAGGTACCGCCCCTGGTCGTCGGTCACCACGATCCTGGCAAATTTCGTCGGGAGGTCGGAGGTCTCGGCGATCACCCACACGCCCGCCTCGGGGCCGCTCGCCCCGGTCACCACGCCTGATATGTCGTCGCGATCGATCGTCGTGGTCCCGCCGGAGGCGAGGCCCGCGCTGCAGGCCGCCCAGACCAGCGCGGAAACCGCCACCGTCGCCACCGCGAAGAGTGCCTTCGTCGTCTTCATGCCAGCCCCTGGATGATGTTCGGCCGCTACGGCCTGCACCGCTCGTAACTGTAGATGACGAGAGAAGGGCCTGGTCGGTGTCAAAGTCGGCGACGAGCGAGGCTCCCTGGCTCCCTGGCTCCCCGGGGTGGTAGTCTTCAGGAAGCCCGATTTGGAGGCCGCCGTCGTGTTCCGCACTCTCGCAACTGTCTGGGTCTCGTTGACGGTCCTGGCGATTCCGGCGAGCGCTCAGTGTCCGGATGGCACGCCCCCTCCTTGCCCGCGACCGCTCCCCAAGCCTGAGGCCCGCGCGCCGCGACTGGGCGTCGCCTCGCTCCGGGTGCTGGCCAGTACCCCAGTCGCCGGGACGACGCTGAAATGGCAGGATCTTGAGAAGGGCGTGCCGCTGCATGTCGTGGTGGAACACGCCGTGCAACGCGTACCGCCGGGCCAGACCCCGGTTCTCGCTGCATTCGTCAACCTGACACCGGACGCGAGGCAGCAGCAGGTGCTCGAGGCTCGGGTGATTACCAAGCGCCCCATGCAACGCGGCCTGGATTGGATACTGACCACGGAGCACGTTCGCCAGCGGCGGATCACCGTCGCAATCCAGGTTGCGTTCACGAGCGATACGAATCTCACCTCGCCACGGGGGATGAGGCTGTCGTTTGATTGGGCGGCCTCGATCACACTCGAGTTCCCGGTCGACTCGAGCGGCGCGGCTTTCGGCCCCGCCGCTGTTCGGCGCCGCCTGGCGGTGGGCGGGCGCGTTCCGGTCGGTGCTGACACTTTTGACGATGAATCGCCGTAGGGTGGCCGCCTCTACCGGAGCCTGGCCATTCTGAAGCCCATTCTCGGCGTAGCCGCCACGGGTGTGGTCGCTGTCCTGCTGTGGAAAGTCCTGCTGGTTTTCCTCCTCCCGTTCATTGGGATCGCGGCAGGCTTCCTCTTCCTGGTCGCCAAGGTCGTCTTCGGGGGCGTGATGGTCTGCGTCGCGATCTGGCTACTTCGTCGATTGGCCCGACGCGAGGAGAAACTCGCGTAAGGACAAGGACGCGTACCTCGAAGGGCTGAGCCCCCTCGCTAGTTTTCTGTGAGTGGACACCCCAGCCGGCCCGGAGATTCAACGCGCGCGGCTTCACGTCCTCCTGGGGTTCGTTCTTGTCCCGCCCTCGCATTAATGCGATCGGCCCGCGCGCCGGCGCCCGCATCCCAGGTAGAGCGGGCATCCTCCGCCAATTTGATCGGGTGCACGCGCGGATCCTTGCACGGCTCCAGCGCACCCACTCACGCGACTGGGCGCTCACGATGCACTATCCCACGCGTTGGGATCCGCGGTTCCGCACTGACATCGGCATCATCCTGCCCAGCGACCGATAGCGCGTTAAGGAGCTCTAAACCATGAAGCAACTGCCGCCCACAGGCCGCTGGATTGCCTTTGTCGCTGTCCTATCGGCTTGTTCGAGCGAGGACAACGCGCCCAGCCAGAACCTGGCTGCCGTCCCGAACGTGGTCTCCCTCACCGCCACCGAGTACGCTTTTCAGGCCCCGGACACCATCCCTGCCGGATGGACGACCCTGCGTATGGCCAATCGCGGCCAGGAGATCCACTACGGGCACATCGTGCGACTGGATCCCGGAAAGACGGTGCAGGAGCTGGTGGAGGCATACGCCGAGGCGATCCGCACCTCCGGGCCTCGGCCCAAGTGGGTGACGCGCTTCGGCGGCCCGGGCGGCGCCTTTCCCGGCGATTCCTCCAGCGTGACGCAGTACCTCGAGCCGGGGAGCTACGTGTGGATCTGCCCCATCGAGGACAACAGCGGGACTCCGCATTTCTCGAAGGGAGAGTTCAAACCTTTCGTGATCAGGGCCGGGGACGGCGTTGTGGCCGAAAGCGCCGCTCGGCCCGAGGCGAGCCTGGTGGTCCGGCTCATGGATTTTTCGTTCGCACTCGATTCTGTTGTCCCGGCCGGGCGGCACACGGTCCGGGTCGAGAACGCGGGTATGGAGCCGCACGACCTGGTCGTGCTGAAGCTCGCACCGGGAACGACGGTTGCGGACTTAATGGCCGTGATGAATCCGGAGCGTGCGCGGCGGCCCGGCCAGGCGGCAGAGCCGCCACCTCCGCCTGAGAGCCTCCCGACGGGAGCAGGGGGCATCGCGGCAATCGCGCCGGGGATGGAATCTTTCTTTGAGGCAAACTTGAGCCCCGGTGAGTACGTGCTGGTCTGCATGGCGACCGCGCCGGATGGGCGGTCGCACATCGAGCACGGGATGATCAAGCAGATCCGCATTCACTGACGGGTTGAAACCACCTCTAGACCACCCGGTCGCTCCCCCCGTCCACCGGGATCTGCGCGCCGGTGGTCCGGGCAAACGCCGGGCCCACCAGGGCGAGGACCGCGAGTGCCACATCCCGGGTGGTGAGCTCGGTTCCCAGCAGATTGTTCCGCACGTACTGCTCTCCGGTCATCCCGTACTGACTGGCCCGTGAGGCCAGGACCTCCGGAGTCCACACCGCGGTATCGATCACCAGATGGGGATGCAGGGTGTTCACCCGGATGCCCTCCTTGCCCAGCTCCAGCGCCGCCACCCTGCCGAGCTGGGTCAGACCGGCCTTGGCGGTGGAATACGCGGCGGCGCCGGGACCGGGCGCCGGCACGTTCTTGGACCCGATGATGACGATGGCGGGGTCGAAGCCGAGCTTGAGGTAGGGCACCGCGCTCTGCATCAGGTGCAGGTGACTGGTGAGATTGAGGGCGAGACTCGCCTCCCAGGTCGTGAGGTCGATCTCCCCGATCCGCTGGCTGGGAGAGAACACGCCGGCGTTGCTCACCAGGATATCGAGTCCGCCGAAGCGCTCCACGCACCGTGCCACCGAGCGCTGGACCGCGGCGGGATCGGTGGCATCCGCCACGGCGCCGGCCAGGCCATCCTTCCCGAACAGGGTCTCGATCTCCGGGTTGATGTCGGTGGCCAGCACGGCCGCCCCCGCGTCGAAGAGGGCCTCCGCCACGGTCCGCCCGATGCCGCTCGCCGCACCGGTCACCAGCGCGATTTTTCCGGTGAGGGCCGGCCGGGCTCCGCCCTGGCGCAACTTGGCCTGCTCCAGCTCCCAGTATTCCACCGCGAAGAGATCGGCCTCGGGGAGCGCGCGCCATCCGCCCAGCTGCTCGGCGCGCTCGATCGCCTGGGCGGTGTGGCGGGTTATGTCGGCCACGATGCCCGCCTCCCGGACCGAGCGCCCCACCGCCACCGACCCCTGACCGGGCCATAGAATCCAGCGGGGCGCCGGATCCAGCGCCACGAGCGAGGGTCCGGCGTAGCGGCCCACGTAAGCCCGGTAGCGGTCACCGTACTGTGCCACCGCCTCATCCCAGCCGCCCGCGGCGACCAGCGGAACCGGCTTGGTGTGAATCACGTGATCCGGGGTAAGCGGGCCGCGCGTGGCGACCTCGGGTGCATCCGGCCGGGACGCAAAGCGCCGGCTCGGCTCGGAGCGGTCGGCCCGCAGGATGACCGGCGCGCCCGCCGCGGTTCCGACGGCCCGCCGGAGCCGGGCCCGCTCCAGCAGCTCGTCCGCGCCGGCGGGCGCTGCAGGAGTCCTGCCGTCCGGCTGAAGCGGAGCCCGTTCCTCCAGATATCGCTCGGCCCGGGTGACCAGCGCGATCATGCGCTCGTAGCTGGTTCGGGCATCGGGTCCGAAGGAGAACACGCCGTGGTTCTGGAGGATGATGCCTTCCAGCCGGGCCCAGTCGATGGCGCGAGTGAGGTCGCGGACCGCACGGGCCAGCACGAATCCCGGCATCACGTAGGGAACCAGCAGCACCCGGTCGCCGTAGATCTCCCGGAGCCGCTGTTCGCCCTGATCGGTATTGCTGACCGTCACCACCGCGTCCGCATGGGTGTGGTCCACGAACGCGAACGGGATGATGGCGTGCAGGATCGCCTCCACCGAGGGCGTGGGGGCCTGGGGATCGGTCATGGCGGCCCGTTGCGCGCGCACCATCGCCGGGTCACTCAGCGAGGCGAGCTCGGCCATCCGGCGCAACGGGTCGAGCCGGACCGGCGCGAACCCCGCGGCCTCGATGGTCGCGAGATTCCAGCCGCTGCCCTTGACCCAGATGATCTCTTCCGGCTCTCCGAACAGATTCGGCTCGACACTCTTGACCGAGGTGTTGCCTCCGCCGTGAAGGACCAACGACTCCTCCTGGCCCAGGAGTCGCGAGGTATAGACCCGGAAGTCCAGCGGCGTGGTGCACCGGGCTGCATCGGCGTCGTTCCAGCGGCTCTTCATCGCGGCCGTGTCCTCTGATCTCGGGCGAAACCGTCATTGCCAAGTGACGACGCCGTCAGCAGTTAGCCGTTGGGCAGTCGACAGGGAGGGTGAAGCAGCCTAAATTTAAGGGGCAGGCCTACCCAAGGACCCAGCATGGCAGAATCCAGTGCGAATGTAAAATGGCGAGAGATCGTCGCCCGCTATCAGACTCCCGGCGTCAAGCCGGCCGTGTGGCAGCTGGTGTCCACCCTGGTACCGCTGATCGCTTCGTTCGTGCTGATGTACTGGAGCCTGTCGGTGAGCTACTGGCTCACCCTCCTGCTGGCGATTCCGGCCGCGGGGCTCACCATCCGCACGTTCATCATCATGCACGATTGCGGGCACGGCTCGTTCCTGCCCTCGAAGACCTGGAACAACATCATCGGCTGGATCACCGGGATCCTGACCACCACGCCCTATGCGCACTGGCGGCGGGAGCACGCGATCCATCACGCCACCTCGGGCCATCTGGAGCAGCGGGGGACCGGCGACATCTCCACCATGACGGTCCGGGAGTATCTCAGCGCCAGCCCGCTCCGGAAATTCTGGTACCGGATCTACCGGAACCCGGTCATGCTACTGGGGTTCGGGCCGGCGTTCCTGTTCATCAAGCACCGCTGGCCCACCCGGGGCATCGCGGGCCGCAAGGAAGTCTGGAACGTTCACCTGACCAATCTCGCGCTGGCGGCCCTGATCACCACCCTCTCGCTGCTGATCGGCTTCCGGGAGTTCATGCTGATCTGGCTGCCGATTTTCCTGCTGAGCGGCTCGGCCGGGGTCTGGCTCTTCTACGTACAGCACCAGTTCGAGGACGCCTACTGGCGGGGCGGGGAAGACTGGGAATATGCCACCGCGGCGATGTACGGCAGCTCGTATTTCCGGCTCCCCAAGGTGCTGCAATGGTTCACCGGCAACATCGGGTTCCATCACGTCCACCATCTGAGCCCCAAGATTCCGAACTACCGGCTGGAGAAGTGTCACCGGGAGAATCCAACCTTCCAGACGGTGGTGACGCTCACGCTGCGGGAAAGCATCCGCACCCTGGGCCTGCGGCTCTGGGACGAAGAGAGCGGCCGGATGGTGAGCTTTGGCCACCTGCGCCGGCTCCGCCGGGAGCAGCGGCTCGGTCGCGCCGCCTGAGCCCCACTACCGCCGAGCTGCTCCTCGAGGTGGAGCGGGCGGAAGGGCGCATCCGCTCCCGGATTGTCACCACACCGCTCCTCGCTTCTCCGATCGGCGCCGACACCGGCGCCGATTTTCGTCTCAAGCTCGAGAACCGGCAGCACACCGGCTCCTTCAAGGCCCGGGGGGCATTCAACAAGCTGCTCGCGCTCGGGGATGCGGCGCGGCGCCGGGGCGTGATCGCCGCATCCACCGGCAATCACGGCGCCGCGGTCGCCTTCGCGGCGCGGGAGCTGGGCGTCTCGGCGCGGGTGATCGTTCCGTCCAGCGCCGATGCCGGCAAGGTGGCGGCGATCGCAGCGCTGGGTGGCGAGGTCGTGACCTACGGAGAAGATTCCGCCGTCGCGGAAGCCCATGCCCGGGATCTGGCGGAGCAGGAAGGCCGGCCGTTCGTTTCCCCTTACAACGATGTGGAGGTGGCCGCGGGGCAGGGCACCCTCGGGGTCGAGCTCACCGGGCAGCTTTCGGACATCGACGCGGTCTTCATCGCCCTGGGGGGCGGGGGACTGCTCGCCGGCGTCGGGGCATGGATCAAGTCGGTGCGTCCGGGGGCGGCGATCATCGGATGCTCACCGGAAAACTCGGCCGTGATGATCGCGTCGCTCCGGGCGGGAGAGATCCTCACCCTCGACTCCCGGCCCACGCTGTCCGACGGCACCGCCGGAGGCGTGGAGCCCGGCGCGGTGACATTCGGCTGGTGCCGAGACCTGGCCGATGATCTGGTGACGGTGAGCGAAGACGAAATCGGCCAGGCGATGCGGCTGGTGTACCGCACCCATGGCCTGGCCGTCGAGGGCGCCGCCGGAGTGGCGGTCGCCGGATTTCTGAAGCAGGCAGAGCAGTGGCGGAACCGACGCGTAATCGCCGTCGTGTGCGGGGGAAATGTCAGCCCCGCCGTGCTCCGAGCGGTTCTGTAATCCGGATCAGGTGGGTGGAATCCGGAGGGTGATCTCGTCGCCAGGACGGACGGAAAACTCCTCGCTGATGGAGTTGCGGGTCCGCCCCACCGGATCCGCCTCGACCCGCAGAGTGGTCACCCCGAGGAAGATGGTCCGGGCCAGCGGAAACTTGCCGGTCTGCCCGGGATTGACCACGCCCAACCGCACCCGGGTCCCGCTCCGCCAGGCATAAATAGTCATGACTTCCGTACTCTGGTTTTCCACGGTGACCGTGGCCACCGATTCGGTCTCGGCGCCCGGCGTGACCACCGGATCGGGCTGGCTTCCGCCACAGGCAGAAATGCTCACCGCCATCGCCAGCAGGATGCCTCGTGCCGTAAATTGTCTCATGCCCAAGTCCTTTCTTTCGCTCCTGCGGCTTTCCTTCCCACCTAGCAGACGACCCGTGGGACGGATTCCCGCACAGGAGGGTGTGTGACCGGGGCGCCGGACCGTGCCGAGATCGAGGCGGCCGCGGTGGCACTCGCTCCCCACGTCCGGGAGACCCCCATCTGGGCCTGGGATGACGAGTCGGTGGCCGGGCTGCTTCCGCCGGGAACCCGTCCGGTGCTCAAGCTCGAGCTCTTTCAGCACGCCGGGAGCTTCAAGGCCCGGGGAGCCCTGTCGGTGATGCTGGCGCTCACCCCGGAAGCCCGGCGCCGGGGAGTAACCGCGGTCAGCGCCGGCAATCACGCGATCGCGGTCGCCTGGGCGGCCCGCACCCTGGGGACCACCGCCAAGGTTGTGATGCCCAAGACCGCCGACCCATTCCGGGTGGAGCGCTGCCGCCGATTGGGCGCCGCGGTCGAGCTGGCGGACGATGTGCACGTGGCCTTTGCGCGGACCGAGCAGATCGAGCGGGAGGAGGGCCGGGCCTTCGTGCATCCGTTCGAGGGGCCGCGCACCGCGCTGGGCACCGCGACCCTGGGCCGGGAGCTGCTGCGCCAGGATCCGCTGCTGGAAGCGGTGATCGTGCCGGTGGGCGGCGGGGGACTGGCCGCCGGCGTGGCCTCGGCGGTCAAGCAGTTCAAGCCTGAATGCCTGGTCTTCGGAGTGGAGCCGGAGGGAAACGACACCATGTTGCGGAGCCTCCGCTCGGGACATCCCGAGCGCGCGCCCGAAGGCGGGTACCGCACTATCGCCGACAGCCTGAGCCCGCCCTACACCATGGAATACAGCCTCGGGCTCTGCCGCCGGTTCCTCGACGATCTGGTGCTGGTGAGCGACGACGCACTGCGCCGGGCCCTGGCGCTGCTCTTTCACGGGGCCAAGCTCGCGGTGGAGCCGGCCGGGGCCTCCGCGACCGCCGCGCTGCTCGGTCCGCTTCGCGAGCGGCTGGCCGGCAAGCGGGTGGGACTCATCGTCTGCGGCACCAACATCTCGCCCGAGCGGTATCGGGAGCATCTCGCCAAGGGGACTGAACTGCTGGGGAGCGGTGAGCGGTAAGCGGTGAGCGGTGAGCGGGAACTGCTGGTCCTGCTCATCGCCTTCGGGGCCGCGCTGCTGGGCAGCATGAGCGGCGGCAGCGCGTCCGCGCTGACCACGCCCGCCTGGCTCGCGATGGGAGTGCCGCTGCCCACCGCGGTCGCCACCGACAAGCTGGCCGGGGCGTGCTGGACCCTGCTCGGGGCCCGAAACTTTCTGGCCCGGAGATCGGTGGACTGGCGGCTGCTCGCCGGCATGACCGTGCTGGGTCTGGTTGGGGCGTGGTTCGGCGCGCTGGTGACCGTGAAGCTCGATCCGGAGCTGCTCAAGCGGGTCGTGGGCGGAGCGATTCTGCTGCTCGTTGTGGTGCTCTTGCTTCGCCCCCGGCTGGGTGCTAAGCCCGGCCCGGTCCGGCTCTCCCGTCCGGCGACCGGAATCTTCGCGCTGCCGCTGGGCTTCTACGAAGGCATGCTGGGCGCGGGGAACAGCCTGGTGGCGACGCTGCTGCTCTGCTGGGGGCGGGGACACGACCTGATCGGGGCCCTGGGCCACTATTACGTGCTGGCCTTTTCCTGGTGTGCCCTGGCCGCCGCGTCCTACATCGGGCATGGCTACGCCGATGTTGCGCTGATGATCCCGGCCACCGCCGGATCCTGCGCCGGAGGCTACCTTGGTTCCCGGATTGCGAGCCAGCGGGGAACCGGCTTCGTGCGGGGACTGTTCGTCGTGGTGGGGTCGGCGCTGGGACTCAAGCTCCTCCTGGGACTCTGAGGGCGGGAGCAGGACCGAATCATCCATGGAGAGACTACCAGCATGACGGGTCGCGCCCTGATCGGCTTTGTGATCGCAATTTCGACCGGGTTCTCGAGCAGCGTCTCGGCCCAGGCCGGCCCGGTCTCCTATGAAGTGACCTTTCCCAACGCCGATCACCACGAGGCCGAAATCGCGGTGACGTTCCCCGGCCTGGCCCGGGGCGCCCCGCTGGAAGCATGGATGAGCCGGAGCTCACCGGGTCGCTACGCGGTCCACGAGTTCAGCAAGAACGTCTACAACCTGCGCGCCACCGACGGGCAGGGCCGGCCGCTCGCGATCGAGCCCGCCACGCCGTATTCCTGGACGGTGTCGGGACACGACGGCACCGTCACCATCCGGTACACGCTCTTCGGCGACCGGGGCGACGGCACCTACGCCCAGATCGACCGGGTCCACGCCCATCTGAATGCTCCGGCTGTCTTTCTCTGGGCCCGGGGGCTCGAATCCCGGCCGGCCCGGGTACGCTTCCCCTCGCTCCCCGCGGGGTGGCGGATCGCGACCCAGCTCAGTCCCGCGGCCGATCCGGCAAGCTTCACCGCGCCGGACCTGCAATACCTGCTCGACAGTCCGATCACGCTGGGAGCGCTCGATATCCGGAGCTGGCTGGTGACCAACGGCGATCGGGCCGACACGATCAGGGTGGCCATGAATCATCTGGGCACCTCCGCGGAGGTGGACCGCTACGTCGAGATGGCCAAAAAGGTCGTGCAGGAGCAGACCGGAGTGTTCGGAGAGCTGCCCCGCTTCGATTTCGGGACCTACACCTTTCTCGCCGTCTATCTCCCCTGGGGCTCGGGCGACGGAATGGAGCATCGCAACTCCACCTCGCTCACCGGAACCATGCCGCTCGCCACCGGGCTGGCGGGCAGCATCGGCACCGTCTCCCATGAATTCTTCCATGCCTGGAACGTGGAGCGGATCCGCCCCCGCACCCTCGAGCCCTTCGATTTCACCGAGGCCAACCTGTCGGGCGAGCTCTGGCTGGCCGAGGGCTTCACCAATTACTACGGCATGCTGACGCTGCGGCGGGCCGGGCTTCGGGACGATGCCGAGCTGGCCCGCTCCTTCGGGGGCGCCGCCAACGAAGTGATCAATCGACCGGGACGGCGGTTTCATTCAGCGGTCGGGATGAGCCGGCAGGCGCCGTTCACCGATGCCGCGGTCTCGATCGACCCGCAGAACCGGTCCAACCTGTTCATTTCGTACTATACCTACGGCGAGGCGGTCGCGATCGGTCTCGACCTCACCCTGCGGGCCCGGTTTCCCGATGTGACCCTGGACGATTTCATGGGCGCGATGTGGCGGAAGTTCGGGAAGACCGGGAAGCCCTACACCATGGACGACGTCCGGGTCACCCTGGGCGAAGTGACTCGCGACCCCGCTTTCGCGGATGATTACGTGCGCCGCTATATCACCGGGCAGGAGGTGCCCGACTATGCCGCGCTCTTCGCCCGGGTCGGGTTTCTCTTCCGGCCGGCCCGGCCCGGGGTTGCCTGGCTGGGGGATGTGTCTCTCGAGGATCGCGCCGGCGCGCTCACCATCTCCGCCGGGACCCTGGTCGGCCAGCCGGTCTATCGCGCAGGCCTCGACCGGGGTGACGTGATCAGGACACTCGCCGGGGCGCCGGTCGGCTCGCGCGCGTCGCTCGACTCCGTCCTGGCCCGGCACCGCCCCGGTGATACGCTCGCGGTGGCCTTCGAAAGCCGCGGGCTAACGCTGACTGGCCGGGTCATATTGGAAGCAGATCCCCGGATGGAGCTGGTGTCCGCCGAAGCCGCCGGCGCCGCCCTCACCCCGGGAGTTGAGGAAGCCCGACGCCGTTGGCTCGCCTCGCGAGCCGGAACCCAGGGAGCACCCCGATGAGCCTGCTGCTTCTCGCCGTCTTGCTGGTCCCAGCCCAGCAGCCCCAGCCGGAGTACGATCTGCTGATCCGCGGGGGCATGGTGCTGGACGGCACCGGCGGGCCCGCCTTCCGGGCCGACGTGGCGGTCCGGGGAGACCGCATCGCCCTGGTCTCCCGCAGGGCAATTCCGCGTGCCCGCGCCCGCAAGGTGATCAACGCCGCGGGGCACATCGTCTCGCCCGGATTCATCGATCTCCATGCCCACAACGAGCCGATCTTCAGCCTGCCGGACGCCACCAGCCGGGTCCGCCAGGGGGTGACCACCACGCTGGGCGGGCCTGACGGCGGCGGTCCCTGGCCGTTCGGAGAGTATCTCGAGCGCGCCGAGAAGCTGCCGCTGGGCATCAACATCGGCTGGCTTACCGGCTTCGGCTCGATCCGCCAGGCGGTGCTGGGGCGCAGCAGCCGGGCTCCGACCCCGGAGGAGCTGGCGCGGATGCAGCAGATGGTCGGCGAGGCGATGCATCAGGGGGCCTTCGGCATCTCTACCGGGCTCTTCTATGTGCCGCAGACCTACGCGACCACCGAAGAGGTCATCGCGGTGTCGAAAGTGGCGGCGGATTCGGGCGGCATCTACACCTCGCACCTCCGCAAGGAAGGGATCGGCGCGCTCGAAGGCGTCGCGGAGGCGATCCGGATCGGGCGCGAAGCGCGCATTCCGGTGGTGCTCACCCACCACAAGGTCATCGGCAAGGCGATGTGGGGAAAGAGCACCCAGACGCTCGCGCTGATGGATTCCGCCCGGGCCGCGGGGCTCGACGTGATGGCCGACCAGTATCCCTACACCGCGAGCTCCACAAGCTTCAACGTGCTGGCGCCGGCCTGGGCCCAGGCCGACGGCGATACCGCCTTCGCGCGCCGGGTGAAGGATCCGGTGCTCCGCGACAGCATCATCAAGGGAATCATCGACATCCTGGAGAACGACCGGGGCGGCGGCGACCTGCGGCGGCCCCAGTTCGCCAGCGTGCGCTGGAAGCCCGAGCTCAACGGCAAGACCCTCTATGACTGGGCGGTCGAGCGGGGGGTTGAGTTGACCAGCGCGGGCGCCGCGCCGCTGGTCATCGAGGGGATCCTGAACGGCGGCGCCAGCATGGTGTACCACGTCATGGACGAGCGCGATGTCCAGCGGATCATGAAGCACCCCTGGACCGCGATCGCGTCCGACGGGAGCATCTCGGCGCCGGGACCATCGGTTCCCCATCCCCGCAACTACGGCACCTTTCCCCGGGTTCTGGGCCGCTACGTCCGCGAGCTCAAGGTGCTCACCCTGCCCGACGCGGTGCGCAAGATGACCTCGCTCCCGGCGGCGCGGATGGGTCTTACCGACCGGGGCCGGATCGAGTCCGGCATGATGGCCGACCTGGTGGTCTTCAATCCCCGGACCGTGGCGGACCGGGCCACCTTCACCCAGCCGCACCAGTATCCGGACGGCATTCCCTTCGTGATCGTGAACGGGCAGGTCGAGGTGGACAACGGGGCGATGACCGCGGTGCGGGCCGGGCGGGTGCTCCGGCAATCCGCCGCGCCGCCGGTGGCCTTTGTGAACGTGACCGTGATCCCGATGGACCGGGAGCGGACCCTGCCGGGATACACTGTCGTCACCCGGGGAGACCGCATCGTGTCCTTCGGGCCCAGCGCCGGGGTAGCGATTCCCGAGGGCGCCACCAGGGTGGACGGCAGCGGGAAGTACCTGATCCCCGGGCTGGCCGAGATGCACGCCCACGTGCCGCCGGGGAATGCGGCCGATTCGACCATCGCCCGGGTGCTCGAGCTGTTCGCGCTCAACGGAGTCACTACGGTGCGCAGCATGCTCGGCACCCCCCGCCACCTGCCGTTCCGCGACCGGGCGGCGCGGGGCGAAATCCTGAGCCCCCGAATCTGGACTTCGGGTCCTTCCTTCAGCGGCGGTAGCGTGCCGAGTCCCGATTCGGCGGTGCGGATGGTGCTGGCCGAGAAAGCGATGGGCTACGATTTCCTCAAGATCCATCCGGGCGTGAGCCGGACGGCGTTCGACTCCCTGGCCGCCACCGCGCACCGGGTGGGCATCCGGTTCGCAGGGCATGTGCCGCTGGACGTGGGGCTGTCCCGGGCCCTGGAAGCGCGCTACTGGACCATCGACCACATCGACGGCTTCGTGGAGGCGATGCTCCGGCCCGGGGCAACCCTCACCACGGCGCAGGGAGGCTTCTTCGGGGTCAATCTGGTCAACCAGCTCGACCGGTCCCGGCTTCCCGGACTGATCACCGCGGCCAAGGCCTCCGGGGTGTGGATCGTCCCCACCGAGTATTTCCTGGAAGCGATGGCGGGAGAGGATCCGGTGGAGGAACTCGCGGCCCGCCCCGACATGCGTCATGTATCAGCAGCGATGATCCAGGGCTGGACCACGGCCACCAACAATTTCCGCAACGCACCGGGCATGACACCGGAGATGCGGCGGGAGTTCATCGCGCTCCGGCGCAGGATTCTGAAGGGGCTGCACGACGCCGGGGTCGGCATCGTGCTGGGATCCGATGCACCCCAGCTCTGGAACGCTCCCGGATTCTCCACCACCCGGGAGCTGGGCACCTATGTCGCGGCCGGGCTTACCCCCTGGCAGGCGCTGGCGACCGGGACCCGGAACGTGGCGGAGATGCTGGGCACCGCCGACGCGGGAACCATCGGGAACGGCAAGCGGGCCGATTTGATCCTGCTCGACGCCAACCCGCTCACCGACATCGGCAACGTGGCGCGCCGAGCCGGAGTGATGGTGGCGGGCCGCTGGATTCCCCGGAGCGAAATCGAGCGCCGGCTCGCCGCGATGGCGCGGCCGTAGGTGGCGGTGAGCCATCAGCCCTCAGCCTTCAGTCGCTTGCTGATGGCTGATGGCTGAAGACTGAGGGCTCAACGAGCCCGGCGCGCCGGACGTACTAATGCTTGAATCTTCCTTGAGGATATCCGGACCATGAATCTCGTTCGCGCCATCGCGAGGGCAGGCTGTGCGCTCGCCCTCTCCGCTCTTCCCGCGTCCGCCCAGACCGTCATGGAGCGGGTGGATCTCTCCGCCGTCCAGAAAATCCGGGACGAGGGGCTCAACCGCTCCAAGCTCGACGATCTGGCGTCCTATCTGACCGACGTCATCGGCGCCCGGCTCACCAACTCCCCCGGCAGCCGGAAGGCCAACGAGTGGGCGGCGGAAACCTTCCGCTCCTGGGGCCTGGCGAACGTGAAGGTCGAGCCCTGGGACACCACCTTCGGTCGGGGATGGGAAATCGTGTCGTACAGCGGCCGGATCCTGGATCCGTGGACCAAGCCGCTCGACGCGTATCCTCAGGCCTGGAGCGGGAGCACCAAGGGGACCATCACCTGCCCGGTGGTGGCCTTCGAGGTGCGGGACTCCACCGACCTGGCGAAGTATACCGGCAAGCTCAAGGGAGCCTGTGTGCTGCGAGGCGCGCCGGCGGTCATCGGGCCGGAGTTCGAGCCGCGAGATCGTCGCATCGCGCTGGAGGACCTGCTGGAGCCGCCGGCCCCGCCGGCGCAGGGAGCCCGCCCGGGGGGCGGGCAGAGCAACTTCGCCCGGCAGGCGGCCCTCAACGCCGCGGCAGCCCGGCTGCTTCGCAGCGAGCAGCCCGCCGCGGTGCTCCAGTCCTCCGGCTGGACCTACGGGATCATCCGGAATGGCGGCCACTTTGACGGCCGGTCGGCCCGGGACAGCGTCTACAATCCGGTGCCCAACCTGCTGGTGGCGCACGAGCAGTACGGCACCCTCTACCGGGTGGCGCAGCGCGGACTGCCGGCGCGGGTGGAACTCAACCTGCAGACCCGCTTCCTCGACGACAATCGCACCCCCGCCAACGTCGTAGCGGAGATTCCCGGCACCGACAAGGCGGACGAAGTGGTGATGCTGGGCGCCCACTTCGACAGCTGGCATTCTGGCACCGGCGCCACCGACAACGCCGCCGGCTCGGTGGTGATGATGGAGGCGATCCGGATTCTCAAGACCCTGGGTCTGCCGATGCGCCGCACCGTGCGGATCGGACTCTGGACCGGGGAAGAGCAGGGGCTGATCGGCTCCAGCCGCTACCTCCGGATCCACAAGGACGAGCTGCCGAAGATTTCCGCCTACGTGAACCTCGACAACGGCACCGGGAAGATCCGGGGCATCTGGAGCCAGTCCAACAGTGCCGTGGTTCCGATCTTCGAGCAGATCCTCTCACCCTTCCGTGATCTCGGCGTGCTCGCGGTGCGTGACGGCAATACCGGAGGGACCGACCATCAATCCTTCGACCGGGTGGGCGTGCCGGGGTTCAACTTCATCCAGGACCCGATCGAGTACAGCATCCGGACCCATCACTCCAACGTGGATACCTACGAGCGCCTGGTGATCGAGGACCTGAAGCAGGCGGCGACGGTTGTTGCCTGGACGGTCTATCACATTGCCAACCGGGACGAGATGATGCCCCGGAAAGCGCCGCGCCCGGCTGTGCCCTGAACAAGGTGGCTGGACGGCTGGACGGCTGGACGGCTGGGGGGGCGGGAGGGTTCCGGCTGGTGGCGGCCACTCCCGCGGATGCCGCCGAGATCGCCGCCGTCCGTAACGCCGCCGCGGAGGATCTGACCCGGCGCTTCGGCAAGGGTCACTGGTCCGGCACGGCCTCCGAAAAGGGAGTGCGGTACGAGCTCCGGACCTCCTCCGTGTGGGTGGTCCGGAGCCGGGGCCGGATCATCGCCACCCTCCGGCTCGCGACCAGGAAGCCGTGGGCCATCGATACTTCCTACTTCACCCCCTGCGTCCGCGCGTTGTACCTGACTTCCATGGCGGTGGCCCCGGGCCGGCAGCGAGCCGGGGTGGGGCGACGCTGCCTCGAGCAGGTGCTCCGCATTGCGCGCGACTGGCCGGCGGACGCAATCCGCCTCGACGCCTACGACGCGGAAGCCGGCGCCGGAGAGTTCTACCGCAAATGCGGGTTTCGCGAGGTGGGACGGACGTCCTACAAGGGAAACCCGCTCGTCTACTTCGAGACCCCGGTGCCAGAGTAGATTCCGCGATGATCTTCTCTCACCGCCGGAGCGTCATGCGCCCCACCACGGCATTGCTTGCGATTCTGTTCGGCGCCGGATGTGCTGCGGAACAATCCGATGGGGCTCCCGGTTCGTCCGAAGGGCGTGACTGCGCCGACCGGGTGGAACGGGCCCGTAGCGAGGGCAGCGACTCGCTGTTCACGGGCGCGGGAGAGCTGGTGCAATCGTGTCCCGACGCCATGGCGGTGGCCTTGGCCGCGCTCTGGTCGGAGCCGGAGATTACTCCGGCCCGGGCCCGGACCCTGCGGGCGGTGTCCGCCCTGGTCCGTGACGAGCGGCTCATGCTGGCGGTGGAATCCGTGGTGCGGGACCAGGGCCGCCCGATTGAGACCCGGGTCGAAGCCCTCAGCACCCTTTCCTACCATCTGCAGGCCGGGCGGTGGATCGAGTTCACCTTCCTGCAAAGCACTCCGGACTCGGCCTCGCTCCGGATGTTCATGGGGGCCATGCCGAGCACCATCAGCGGCGAGGGCAGCCACCCGGTGCCGGCCGGTTATCCGGTGGAGTTCCGCCAGCTGCTCGAGACCCTCCGGGACACCGACTCTTCGGCGGCGATCCGTAGTGCGGCGAGGCGCCTCCTTCTCTTCCTGGATTACTCCCGCCAGCAACTGGAGAAGGAGAGGCAGAACCCGCCGCCGCCACCGCCGGGATGACCGAGCGGTCGGCGGGGTTCCGGACCTGGGCCTGGGGCTGGGCCAAGTCCATCGCGATTGCGCTCGCGGTCTGGTTCGTCCTGAGCACCTTCTTGGTCAAGGCATTCCGGATTTCCTCCGGCAGCATGGAGCGGACCCTGCTGGTCGGTGATTTTCTGTTCGTGAACAAGGCCCTCTACGGCGCGGAAGTGCCGCTGATCGGCGGACGGCTCCCCGGGGTGCGGGAGCCCCGCCGGGGCGACATCGTGGTGTTCCGCTCTCCGATCGAAGACTCCATTCTGGTCAAGCGGCTGATCGGTGTGCCGGGCGACACGGTCGGCATGGTGGCCGGGGAGCTCTCCCGCAACGGCCGGCCGGTCCAGGAGCCGTACCTGCAGCACCTCGGGTCCGGCCAACCGGAACCGCCCGATCCCGAGATGCGCCGGTGGCAGCTCCGCTTCTTCGCGGGAAAAGATTCTGCGGGGTATCATCCCACCTCGCGCGACTGGGGGCCGCTGGTGGTCCCGAGGGATTCCTTCCTCATGCTGGGCGACAACCGGGACGGGAGCCGCGACGGCAGGTTCTGGGGATTCGTCCCCCGCCGCAACATCCAGGGCAGCCCGATGATCATCTACTTCAGCTACGATCCGGGGCACTGGAGACCGCTGCCCTTCCTGACCGCGATACGCTGGAAGCGGCTGTTCACCCTGCCGCGCTGATCTCCAACGCCGGGATTGCCGATGGCGAGACGATACTGGATCGCGCCGGTCTGCCTGTTCATGCTCCAGAATGCCCCGGTGACGATCGAGTCCGGTCCCGGCGGTCTCCGTCTCGGCATTGGCGGGGCGATCGGCAGCTATGAAGAGCGGAGCGTCAACTGCGAGGGCGACGTGATCTCCCGGGAACGGCGGAGATTCAAGACCCTCGGCGCCGAAGTCTCGGGGCGGATCGCGCCCACCATCCGGGTCACCGGTCACGCCGGGCACATGTGGACCGGCAGCGAGGCCGGCTCCACCCTCGCGCCGCCGTTCCAGGGGTTCTTCGGCGGGATCGTGGGCGGTCTGGATGACACCAACCTGGCCATGGGCATTGGCCTCTCCACCGCGCCGGGAGCGGTGGACACCGTCACCAACGAGCTGTCGAATCGGATCCTGCCCATGGGATTCGTCCGGATCGGCGAGCTGGACCGGCTCCATTTCCGGGTCGAGATCGGAGGCCCCCCCGTGCCCGGCGCGCCGCCCGAGCTGGGCCGGGCCGGGCTGGGATTCCGGCTGGGAGACCGACGAAGGATCGGTTTCCGGCTTGATCTCGGGGTGTCGGACTTTCCCCTCGGCCCGGGAGAGAATCACATGCTGCTCGACGCGCTGGTTCGCCTGCCGCTGGGCCGGCAATTCGACCTGGGCCTGCTGGGGACCTTCCGCAATCCTTCGGGAGGGAATTTCGGCATGTACGGGCAGCTGCGCCGCTAGCACGAAACCCTCCACGAGTTTCCTGCGTCGTATGTCGTATATAGATCAATTTTCAGTCCGCAAGCCGCATTTTCTCTTCCGGAGGACTCCACGGCATGAAACGGCGTGACTTCGTTCATCTGACCAGCCTCGGCGCCGGTCTGGCCTGGCTTCCGGGCTTGGGCTCCGAAGGCCGCGAGTGGTCCGGCAGCCTGACCCCCATTCCCCAGGAAGACCGAAAGCGGCTGGCCGATGCCGGACTGGGTGCCGCCCGTGCCGCCGGCGCCAGCTATGCCGACGTCCGGATCGGGCGCTACCTCAACCAGTTCATCAACGCCCGCGACACCAAGATCCAGGGCATCACCAACACCGAGTCCTACGGCGTCGGGATCCGGGTCATCGCCGGCGGGTGCTGGGGCTTTGCTTCCACCCGGCAGGTCACCACCGACGGGGTGGCGGAAGCGGCCCGGCAGGCGGTGGCGATCGCCAAGGCCAATGCGGCCATTCAGCGCGAGCCGGTCAAGCTGGCGCCGCAGAGCGGATTCGGGGTGGTGAGCTGGCGCACCCCGATCGAGAAGAACGCCTTCGAGATCTCGGTCGCCGAAAAAGCCGACCTCCTCAAGGCGGTGGCCGAAGCGGCGCTCAAGGAAGGCGCCAGCTTCGTGGATTCGGGGCTCTTCCTGGTCAATGAGCAGAAGTATTTCGCCTCGACCGACGGCAGCTACATCGATCAGGACGTGCACCGGATCTGGCCCAATGCCACCGCGACCGTGGTGGACAAGACCTCGGGCAAGTTCGAGACCCGGGACGGGCTCTCGGCCCCGATGGGCATGGGGTGGGAGTACCTCTCGGCCCGGCCGGCGGGAAAAGTGGCCGGCCCGATGGTGACGACTTACGGCCAGTATTACGACATGGTGGAGGACATGCGGGCCGCGGCGCAGCACGCCAAGGCCAAGCACACCGCCAAATCGGTCGAGGCGGGCCGGTACGATCTGGTGCTGGATCCCAGCCACCTCTGGCTCACCATTCACGAGTCGGTGGGTCATCCGCTGGAGCTGGACCGGGTGCTGGGGTACGAAGCCAATTATGCCGGCACCAGCTTCGCCACCCTCGACAAGTGGAAGACCGGCAGCTTCAAGTACGGCAGCGAGCACGTCAATCTGGTGGCCGACAAGACCCAGCCCAACTCGCTGGGCGCGGTGGGGTACGACGACGAAGGGGTCAAGACCAAGAAGTGGGACCTGGTCCGCAAGGGCATCCTCACCAACTACCAGGCGATCAGGGACCAGGTGCACATCCTCGGCCAGAACGAGTCCCACGGCTGCTGCTACGCGGACAGCTGGAGCAGCGTGCAGTTCCAGCGGATGCCCAACGTGTCGCTGGAGCCGGGCGAGGCGCCGATGACCCCGGCCCAGATGATCGCCGGGGTGGACCGCGGCATCTACATCGTGGGCGATTCCTCGTATTCCATCGACCAGCAGCGCTACAACTTCCAGTTCAGCGGCCAGGTGTTCTACGAAATCCGGGGCGGCAAGATCACCGGGATGCTGCGCGACGTCGCCTACCAGTCCAACACCCAGGAGTTCTGGAACTCGACCGCCGCGGTCTGCGACCGGCGCGACTACCGGCTGGGAGGCTCTTTCTTCGACGGGAAAGGCCAGCCGCCCCAGATCAGCTCCGTTTCCCACGGCGCGGCCACGACGCGATTCAATAACGTCAACGTCCTCAACACTGCACGGAAGATCTGACGCCCATGGCTGAAATGACCGATCAGGAAATGCGGAAGTTGCTCGAGCGCGCCCTTTCCTTCTCCAAGGCCGAGGCGTTCGAAGCCAACATCTTCGGCAACCGGGGCGGCAACATCCGATATGCCCGGAACAGCGTCTCCACCGCGGGGGCCGCGGACGACACCACGCTGGTGGTGCAATCCAACTTCGGGACCCGCACCGGCACGGTGACCGCCAACGAGTTCGACGACGCCAGCATCGAGCGGGCGGTGCGTCGCTCTGAAGAGCTGGCCCGGCTCGCCCCCGAGGATCCCGAGTTCATGCCGCCGCTGGGTCCCCAGCAGTACCTGCCGCCCAGCGCGGGCGCCTATTCGGCCGCCACGGCGGGGGTCTCCCCGGAGTACCGGGCCCGGGTTGCGGCCTCCAGCATCACCCCCGCCGCGGCCAGGGACTGCACCGCGGCCGGCTTCTTCCAGAACGGGGTCAACTGGCAGGGCATGGTGAACTCGAAGGGGTTGTCGGCCTTCTACCGGCAAACCCAGGCCAGTCTTTCGGTGACGGTGCGGAGCAACGACGGCACCGGCTCGGGGTATGTGAACCGCGACGTGAACGACATCGCCGGGTTCAATCCCGAGGAGATCTCCAGTATCGCGCTGGACAAGGCGGTCGCCTCCCGGAACCCGGTCGCCATCGAGCCCGGCAAGTACACCGTGATTCTGGAGCCCGAGGCGGTGGTGGAGATGCTCCAGCCGCTGGTGGGGAGCTTCAACGCCCGGCAGACCGACGAGGGCCGGAGCTTCCTGTCCAAGCCCGGCGGCGGGACCAAGCTGGGCGAGAAATTCGTGAACGAAAAAATCAGCATCTGGTCCGATCCGCAGGACAAGGACGTGCCGGCCAGCCCGTGGATCGGCGATGGCCGCGCCACCGCCCGCACCATGTGGATCGACAAGGGCGTGGTGGCCAATCTCTTCTATTCCCGCTACTGGGCTGAGAAGCAGAAGAAACCGGCCACCCCGTTCCCCACCAACATGATCATGGCCGGGGGCGACGCGTCGGTGGCCGACATGATCAAGGACGTGGCCCGCGGGATCCTGGTGACCCGGTTCTGGTATATCCGGTTCGTGGATCCGCAGACCCTGTTGCTCACCGGGCTCACCCGGGACGGCACCTTCTTCATCGAGAACGGCGCGATCAAGCACGCCATCAAGAATTTCCGGTTCAACGAATCGCCGATCATCATGCTCAACAACATCGAGGCCCTGGGCCGCCCGATCCGGGTGCAGGGGAGCATGGTGCCGCCGATGCGAGTACGCGACTTTACGTTCACGTCGTTGTCCGACGCAGTTTAGACGCGAAGTCGCGGGGGCGCGAAGACGCGGTGGTTGATCGCGTCCTCGCGTCCTCCGCGTCTTACTCCGCTCTCATCACGTCCACGGGATCGAGTCGCGCCGCCCGCCGGGCCGGGATCAGCGTGGCCCCGACTACGGGGAGCAGAAGGACTATCGCGGCCCCCGCGATTGCCACGGGATCGGACGGCCCCACGCCGTAAAGAAGGCTCTGCAGGAGCCGCGACAGTGCGAGCGTTCCGATGAGTCCGATACCCACTCCGATCACCGCCACCCACACTCCCTCGCCCAGCACCAGCCGCACCAGATCGGCGCGTTCCGCGCCCAGCGCCGCGCGAATACCCATCTCGCGGGTGCGCAGCGTCACGCCATATGCCACTACCCCGTAGACGCCCACCACCGCCAGCAACAGCGCGAGCGCGCCGAACGTGGTGATCAGGGTGGTGTTGGACCGCCGGTTGCTGAGGGATGCGTGCCTGAGCTCGGCCAGGGTCCGGACCGCATAGATCGGCTGGCTAGGATCCACCTCCTGAACAGCGTTCCGCAGCGTCGAGAGCAGATCACGCTCGGGAAGGGTACCCCGGACCACCACCGCCACCAGGCTGGGGGAGTCCTCGGTGATCGGGTAGTACATCTGCCAATCGGCATTCTCGTCCGGCTTCTCCCGCACGTCGCTCACCACCCCGATTACAGAGCGCCACCCCACGGTGTCGGGATCGAGCAGCTTGATCCGCTTGCCGAGCGGGTTCTGACCCGGCCACAGCTCGCGCGCCATCCGGGCGCTCACGACCATCACCGCCGGCGCCACGCTGTCGTCCGAGGCTGCCATCAGCCGGCCCTGCAGCAGCTGGATGCCCATGGTGCGGAAGTATCCCGCATCGGCCTTGAGGTAGCGCGCGGCCTTCCACGGCTCCTTGACGGTTCCTTCCTCCAGATTGACCTGGATCGAGATGCCTCCCACACCGCTCATCGGCAGGTCGTTGATCACTCCGGCTGCCTCGATGCCGGGGACGCTCCGGACGCGGTCCAGCAGCCGCTGGAGCATCGCGAGACGCGTCCCGGAGCGCGGATAGCTGGTCCGGTCCAGCGTCATCTGCAGTGTGGCGACCCGCTCGGGCACGAATCCCGGATCGGTGGCGAGCACCGCGCTGAAGCTCCGGAGCATCAGCCCCGAGCCCGCCAGCAGCATCAGCGCCAGGGCGAGCTCGGCGGTAACCAGCACCCGACGGGTGCGGCCCCGGCGCGCCGCGGTGGATCCGTGACCCCCTCCGCTCTTGATGACCGACTGGGCGTCGGTCCTGGCGGCACCCAGCGCGGGCAGCACGCCGAATCCCAGCCCGGTGACGACCGCGAGCCCGACGGCGAACGCCAGCAGCCGGCCGTTCAGGGTCGGCGCGGCGAGCTCGGTCATTTCCCTGGGCAGCAGGCCCGCGACCAGGCCCAGCGTGGCGTATGCGAGCAGGAGGCCGAGAGCCGCCCCCGCCAGTGCGAGCACCAGGCTCTGGACCAGCAGTTGGCGAATCAGCCGGCCCCGGCTCGCGCCGAGCACGGTGCGTACCGCGAGCTCCCGCTCCCGCATCGCGGCGTGCGCCAGCAGGAGATTGGTCGCGTTCACGCAGGCGATCAGCAGCAGGAGGCCGGTGGCGCCGAGCAGGATGAGCATCGGGGTCCGTCGGTCGCCCACCAGCGAACCCTGCAAGTCTCGCAACGGCTCGGCGATCACGCCCTGAAGCTCCTCGAGCCGATCCGCCGGCATCGCCCGCCACAACACCCGGAGCCGGTCCGCGGCCACTTCGCGGCTGACTCCCGGCGCCAGCCGCGCGATCGAGACGCTGGGAATCCACCCTCGAAAGGGTTCGAAGGAAGCAAACGTCATGGGCACGGTGAGCGGAACCCACAGATCGGCGTCCTCGGGGAACCTGAACCCCGGCGCCATGACGCCGATGACCTGGTAGGCCTTGCCGTTGAGCCGCACGGTCCGCCCCACCGCGGCCTGCCCACCGAATTGCCGCTGCCACAACCCGTGAGAGATGACCGCCACGGCAGTGTTGTCGGGGCGTCCTTCCTGCGGCGAGAAGGTCCGTCCCTGCTGGACTTTGGCGCCCAGGGTCCGAAAGAACGCTTCGGTTACGACACCCGCCTTGATGCGGAGTGGCGCCCCAATGCCGCTCAGGTTGAGCCCGCCGACCGCGTACGCGGCGACATCGGAGTAAACGTTCGTGAGCGCGCCCACGGTTCGGACGTTGGGCGTCGCGTTGGATGTCTCCTCGCCTCCTCTCGGTGCGAAGGGCAGCGTGACGTTGCGCAACTCGACCAGTCGCTCGGGCTCGAGGAATGGAAGCGGACGAAGCAATGCGGCATCCACCGCGCTGAAGATGGCCGTGGTGGCGCCGATGCCGAGCGCGAGTGTGGCGATGACGGCAACCGAGAAGCCGCGGTGGTGCCAGAGCAGACGAGCCGCGTACCGAAGATCATGGACCCACTCGCCGAGGCGCTCCGACCACAGGGTCCGCCTGAGCCGGCGGCCGTCCTGGCGCCGCAGCGCCCGGCGGTGCCGGCCGAAGTCGCCGAATCGCTTGCGAGCCGCCTCGCGCGCTTCGGCGGGCTCCATGCCCCGGGCCAGGTAGTGCTGCTCCCGCATCTCGAGATGGAAGCGGAGCTCCTCGTCGACATCGGCGTCCACGTCGGGTCCGAAGAACCGGAGGTAGCGCCGCCAGAGCGGCTCGTTCGGGGCGGCCATCAGGCCCGGGCCGGCTTGAGGGAGGCCGGAGCGTCCAGCGCGGCGAAGACCGCCCTGGCGTAGCGGGTCCAGGTGGCCGACTCGGCCCTGAGCGCCTGACGGCCCGCCACGGTCAGGGCGTAGTACTTGGCGCGGCGATTGTTGCCGGAAAGCCCCCACTCCGCCTCGATCAACCCGCGCTCATCGAGACGGTGGAGGGCGGGGTAGAGCGAGCCCTCTTCGATCTGGAGGGTGTCGCCGGTGACCCGTTCGATCCACTCGGCCACCGAGTAGCCGTGGGCCGGGCCCCAGCTCAGCGCCTTGAGGATCAGGAGGTCGAGGGTCCCGCGGAGGACGTCGAGAGACTGCGACATGGGCGCGCTCCCTAGGAGTTCTAGGGATAAACTGGTTTCGCTTCCCTAGAAAGTCAATGGGAAGGCAACAGGCAGCAGGCAACTGGCAACAGAAAACGCACCTACGGCT
>Ga0209485_1000052_pt1 | contig 39973 bp, 33 predicted proteins | sample NCAS100_FD_187516 | JGI IMG/M metagenome (GOLD analysis project Ga0209485, IMG submission 187516) | Agricultural soil microbial communities from Utah to study Nitrogen management - NC AS100 (SPAdes) (version 2) | ecosystem: Environmental > Terrestrial > Soil > Agricultural land | place: USA... | reverse complement strand
CTGACTCGCGGACTGACTAAGCCAGTCTTCGAAATGGATCTCGCCAAGTAGGGCATCATTGCCCGGTACGAGTGAGTACGCGGTCAACTCCGTGCCGAAGTAGCGCGCATGCGGATCAGCGATCACCTCGCGCGGATCATTGCGGGCGCTGAGGCTAAGACGAATCAGTTCATCGAAGCGGAGCTGCTCGGGCCCGCCCACCTCAACGATTCCATTCAACGGCGATCCCATCGCCACTGTACTCACCGCATTCGCAACATCATCGGCCGCCATGGGCTGGAAACTCACCGGTGGCAGTCGAATCACACTGCCCTCGGTAGCCGAGTCGGCGATGCGATTGACGAACTCGAAGAATTGGGTCGCGCGTACGATCGAGTAAGGGATCGAGGATTCCTTGATCAGTTTCTCCTGCGCGACCTTCGCGCGCATGTAGCCACTGTCGGGCAAATGGTCACAGCCAACGATTGACAAGGCGACGTGATGTCCCACACCAGCGGCTGTTTCGTAGCTGAGCAAGTTACTGGTTGAAGTCTTGAAAAACCCCATTACCGGTGCATCCTCGAACGACGGCGAATTCGACACATCGACGACTACTGACGCGCCCTCGAGAACTTCGGCGAGGCCTTCGCCAGTCAAGGTGTTTACCCCCGAGTTTGGCGACGCAGCTATAACGTCGTAGCCGCGCTCACTGACCTTCGATACAACCTTTGACCCGATGAGCCCACTGCCGCCAATGACGACAATCTTCAGATTTGGTTTTTCGTTCGGCATAGTTAACTCCTCATTTGTTAACTTCAATTAAATTTGATTCAGCAGGCGAGCGATCTCGGCGTAGCCATGTGTCGCCGCGATTGTCCTGGCAGTATGATTTGTCTGCGGCAGTCTTGCGTGTACGTCAGCACCTTTATCCAATAGTGCTTGAACCATCCTGCGATCACCCGTCAAAGCAGCCGCCATCAAGGCGGTTCCTCCCTGCTTACTCTTCGCATTGACGTCAGCCCCGTATTCCAGCAACACCTTTATTGTCTGGTAATGCAAGTTGATGACTGCAAACATCAATGCTGTGCGACCGTTGTCGTCTCTCTGGTTTATGTCCGCACCCCGATCGATCAGCTCTTTTACCCTCTCAGTCTTTCCATCGAGCGCCGCTCGCATTAGGACTGTGTGGCCATGGCTGTATTCGTCGTCGGCGCTTAATTCTGCGCGCGTTGTCATAATTCCTCCGGCCTTGGCGGCTGTGGTTTACACGATGACTGAACCTTGGGTTACTCCTTGAACGGGGAGTTCAGCAAATAGTCGACGGTTGACATCGGTCTGTAGCTCGGCACAAAACGTTCGCCAAAATCGCGCGCAAAGTTGTCATACGTTGTGTAAGGACGTGTCTCGACGATACGGCAGACCGCGCGCGTGAATTGTTTCTTCATTTCCAGCCGCTCCATCCGGGCTCAGATGTTCGCGACGCGAAAACTCTCCTCCTTGATGAAAGCGAGCAGAGCGGCGTTGATCTGATCCTGATGTGTGGCGGTGATGCCGTGTGGCGCTCCCGGGTAGTAGATGTCCTTCGCGCCCTTGATAAGTTGTGCCGACTTCACGGCGGAATTCTTCACCGGCACGATCTGGTCGTCCTCGCCGTGAAGCACCAAAGTAGGTACATCGAACTTCTTGAGGTCTTCGGTAAAGTCTGTTTCGGAAAAGGCTTTGATACTTTCATACGCGTTCTTGAGTCCCGACTGCATGCTCCAGGCCCAAAACTGGTCGAGCACGCCCTGAGAGACATTAGCGCCAGGCCGGTTGGCCCCGTAGAACGGACCCGCAAAGTCCCTGTACGTCTGCGAGCGGTCCTTGAAAAGCTTCGCGCGCAGGTCGTCGAATATCTCTATGGGCAACCCTTCGGGATTGGCGGGGGTCTTCAGCATAAGCGGCGGTACTGCCGCAATCAGGACGGCTTTCGCGACTCGGGCCGTTCCGTGGCGGCCGATGTATCGCGCGACTTCTCCGCCTCCGGTGGAGTGGCCCACCAGCGTGACTTGCTTCAGATCGAGGGCTTCGATTACTGCCGCAAGATCGTCGGCATACCCGTTCATGTCATTGCCGGATGACGCTTGGCTCGATCGGCCATGGCCGCGTCGGTCATGCGCGACCACGCGAAAGCCGTTCTGTTCGAGGAAGAGCATCTGCGCGTCCCACATATCAGCATTTAACGGCCATCCATGCGAGAACGTAACAACTGGGCCAGTGCCCCAATCCTTGTAGTAAATCTGCGTTCCATCTTTCGTGGTGATAGTACTCATTGGGCGCTCGCTTTCTGGTGTTTGACACCTGGTAAATTTGCCTTGCAAGTTTCGTTATCCGAACTAACTCGCTGACTTGTCACTCTTGTTCCCGATTTAGAGCCGACTCTAGAGCGGTAAGCAGGACTTCTTCCTTAAACGGTTTCTTGAGAAAAGCAATTGCGCCCGCTGCAACTGCTTCGTCCTGCGTTTGGTCGTCACCTTGTGCAGTGATGATGATGACTGGGATGCTTTTTCCATCAGCCGCCAACCTCTGCTGCAGTTCAAGGCCGCTTATACCCGGCAGGCACACGTCCAGGATCGCGCAGTCCGTTTGTAATAGAGTATCTGAATCAAGAAAGTCCTCAGCCGAAGCAAACGGTTTGACTTCGAATCCAACGGAGCTGATCAGATTCTCAAGACCTTCACGAACCGATTGGTCATCATCGACAACGGCGATCAGAGACTTATGCTTCAAATACAATCACTTCCTCTTGCATTCTCGATGAACTGTCTTTCAGTGGCGTGAGGCTACACTTCGACGCGCCCCATTTCTATCAGACTTTGGTATGAGCTGATGGCGAGAGACGATGACACGCGTATTTCGCGCGCGATTGAAATGCGGAATATCTAAATTTCACCAAGACGTTCGGCCATGTGTACGAGATCGACAAGCGATTCAGCTCGCATCTTCTGCATGACCTTCCCGCGGTGCTGCTTGATGGTGATTTCGCTGTTATTGAGCTTGAGCGCGATCTGTTTGTTAAGTAGTCCCTGCACGACTAATCTCATCACCTCGCGTTCCTTGGGTGTAAGTTGCTCATAACGCTCGCGAAGTTCCGCTACGTCAGCCCGATCCGCACGGGCTAGACGATCGCGTTCGAGTGCTTGATCGATTGCCGCCAGGAGTTCTGAATCACTCACCGGCTTAGTCAGAAACTCTATTGCGCCTGCTTTCATCGCGCGCACCGTGGTTGGAATATCGCCATGACCAGTAAGAAAGATTATTGGAAGGTGAATGCCGGCGTGGCGCAACTCACTTTGAAGGTCTAATCCTGAAAGTCCGGGCATCTGCACGTCCAAAACCAAACAGCCGGCCGGATTGCGAGGGCAGTCGCGGAGAAATTCCTGGGCCGCAGCATAGCTTTCAACCTGCTGACCGATGGAACTGAGAAGATTCTCGAGTGCGAGACGAATCGAGGGATCGTCATCGACGATAAAGATGATTGGTTTCGACAAGGTCATGATTCGTTCGCAACAATGGGTAAAGTGAATCGAAACGTCGCGCCAGACTCGTCATTCGCTTCACTCCAAAGACGACCGCCATGCGCCTCAATGATTGAACGACTAATTGCGAGACCCATTCCCATCCCTTCAGGCTTGGTGGTAGAGAACGCCTTAAATAGATGCTGGGCCGTTTGCGAATCGATTCCCGGCCCGTTATCGGTTACTCCTACCCGCACGGTGTTATTGAAGATATCGGTACCTATTACTAATGATCGCTTACGATCTTGAATGGCGCGCATTGCCTCGATCGCGTTAGCTATCAGATTCAACATTACCTGCTGCAACTGAATGCGATCGCCAGGTACTGCTGGGAGATTGCTTGCCAGCACTAAACGTAAGCGGACTTTGTTCCGAATCATTTCGCCCTGGGTGAGGTCAACCACTTCAAGGACAAACTCGTTAACGTCGAGCGAGGTCTTTGACGGCGGGGCTTTTTTGAGTAGCGAGCGAATGCGCGCAATTACCCGGCTGGCACGCTCGCCATCGCGAATGATCAACTCTGCCGAATCCCGCGTCTTAGCGATATTTGGCGGATCGAGTGTTAACCAACGGAGCGCCGCATTAGCGTTCATTACAATGGCCGCAAGTGGTTGGTTAAGCTCATGGGCAATCGAAGTAGTTAGTTCACCAACGGTCATTACCCGGTTCAAGTGGGCCAGCGCAGCCTGCATTTCGCGCAATTCGGCCGCCGCTTTTTTGCGTTCAGTTATTTCTGTTGAAATTCCAAATAAAGCGTAAGGCTTACCGCTTTCGTCGGAGAGTAAACTCTTCGTGGTAAGAAAGGCACGATCACCGTGATCAGTCGTTAATACCTCCTCGGTTTCCGAAGGACTCCCCGTTTCAATCGCCTGACGATCGCTAGCGAAGTAAGAGACGGCATTCAGGGGAAACAGATCGAAAGAAGTCTTTCCAAGAATCTCTCGCGACCGCAGTCCTACCACTTCTTCGAACTTTCGATTAACGAGTAAAAAATGTCCGTCTAGATCTTGAACGTGAATTACGGCTGGCGAGTTATCGAAGATTGCTTGAACAAGCCGCTGCGTTTCTCGCAGAGCGTCCTCTGTGCGCTTACGCTCGATACCCTGAGCGATGACCGGTGCCACAGATTCGAGAGCTTCAATGGCATCCTGTTCTAAAGACAGTCGCGCAAACATCGCGATGACTCCCACCGTTCTGCCTTCAACCAGGAGCGGATATCCGGCAAACGAAATCATGCCTTCCCGCCGTGCCCATTCCTTGTCGCCGACGCGCTCGTCTGTCTGCACTTGGTTGGTTAAATGTGGTTTCTGCACAGCGGCTATGAACCCGATTTTGAAACTACCTACGGGAATGCGAGCATGTGCGCCATCGAGATGGGTGTAGAGTCCCGCGCTGGCCGCAAGTTCAAGCACCTTGTTGTCATTATTGAGCAACCAGATTCGCGCGAACGCCGCATCGAGGTGATGCACGATAGCCGCCGCGCAAATCTGTAGCATTTCGCGCGTCGACTTCTCGCTCTCGCTAACTGCCGCACTGACTTCGGCGTGCAGGACGGCGTGGCGCGCTAACCTTGCTTGCCTATCTTGCAGACGCTTGCGTTCACTGATGTCGCGCGCGATTCCCGTGAAGTAGTGCCGTCCGGCTCTGGTGAATTCTGCAAATGAGATTTCAAGTGGAATCTCATTGCCGATCTTATGCAAGCCGGGCAGTTGAACGGCTGACCACTGAATATGCTTTCGGCCAGTTTCCATGTAGCGTGTGATTCCCGCCTTGTGCAGGTGACGCAGGTACTCCGGCATCAGCATGGTGAGTGGCTGGCCGATCATCTCATCGCTGGAGTACCCGAAGATTCTTTCCGCCGCGGGATTGACTACGAGTATCGTGCTGTCGGAATCGATCGTAATGATCGCATCCGTGGCGGCATCGGCCACAGCACGATAATGCTCTTCACTTTCACGAAACGCTGCTTTGTCTCGCTGACTCTCGATTAACTTTTCGGAACCAGACATGACCCTACTATTTTCCGCTTGTCGGGAAACGGATGGGTAATCCAGCTTGGCTTACCTTACGACACTGGGCTCGGCGGTTAAGTTGTATTACCAATTAGCCAAAATTCTATGGATTGGTATCGGGCGCGTCAATGATTGTGGCCTCGATCACCAAGAAGTACGCTAATCGTCGCGACGTGAGATAGACCAGGTCTACACTTTGAAAATTTAACAAGTTGTGCCGGTTCGGCGAGCGCCATGATAAGCCCGATTACAAGTATCACGGTTGCGTTTTCTCAAAAGTTTCATAACAGGCTTCCTTTCGGCGCAGTGAAACCCGAAAAGCAATTGGCGCATTTTCCAACTTGCTGCGCTTCCCCTCTTCTTCTGGAGAAGATCCCAGTCAAACCGTGCATAAGCGATAATCAATGACAGTCAATTATCAGAGGAACAGTTTGTAGGAGGAACTCTGTTTCGCACCTGCACCCTATCAGAGGCAAACTTGTCGCAGAATCGACCGGATTAACGTAAGTTGGTGGCTACTGCATGAATAAACAAAATCGGGCTGAGGCACGAAGACTCAGCCCGAAGCAGAAGGAAGATTGGAAGGTTTCAGAAATCGACTCTGATACCAAATTGGAAAGCGCGTGGAATTCCAGGGGCGAACGAGCCCGAACCTAAACCGTAACGATTGCTTCTCGTTCCCGGCGTAGTTCCGTTAATCGACCCAGGGGCGCCCGATAAGAATGCACTAAGGCGATTTCCTGGTGGATCGTAGTTGGCCAAGTTAAAGAGGTTGAATACTTCGACCATTGGTTGAATCTTTACTCGTTCCTTAATCGTGAACACTTTGGAAACGCGAACATCGGTAGTGCTGAACCAGTCGAGTCCAACCTGATTTGAAGGCGCAAGATCTACCGGCACACCGTTATTAAACGTGGCGCCCAGAGCGTTGAGTTGCGCTTCGGTAAACAACCCCGCGGTGACTAAAGCTCTACCCGCCGGAGTCAAGGTACCGCTCGTAACTTGACTGTTGAAGGAACCGATAAGTTGATTCAATGCCGAACCATCCGGAACGTCGCGTCCAAACGACCCACGATTGGTTCCGGGCAGCGGATCCTCGATAATCCCATCGCCATCCAAATCACTCATGAAGATCTCAGCGGCGCCACAATCCTGGCACGAGAGGAACACAGACTGGGCCAGCGGCGACGCAATGCGAGTGGTCGTATTCACATTAATTCCCCACGGCAAAGTTGTTAGCAAACCAAAACTAAGCTGGTGGGTACGATCCAAACCGGCCGGGCCAAAAAATTTGGTCGGTGCATCGTTGAACGCGGATCCGGAAAGGAAATCCTGATCTCCTCCTGTTGATTTGAACCGCGAAAGGGCATAGCTTACGGTACCAGTCAAATCCCTGATGCCATGCCAATCCTTGAGCATCCTGCCGCGAAGATCGGCGGTCAACGCGTTATAAGTTGACAGGCCAATCGGCTGAATTATTCCCATGCCACGGAAGTTTGGGTTCTCACCTCTGAATGCGAAGCCGTCCAATGCGCTGCCTGCACCCAGACCAAAGTCCGCGTAGTCTACGATTGATGCGCCGGCCGCGATCGCGCAGTTGATAGCCGCAACACTCGCGTCAGCACCACAACCAAACGCATCGTTCGTGGCAATAATCGCACTGGTCGCGGTGCCAACGTCCAGGGTATTCGCTGCGCCAATTCTGTTTAGATCCGTGGTTTGATTGAAATGGACGCCTCGATTTCGAATGAAATCAACCGTTAAAACCAAACCCGGCTTTATCTCCCTTTGGATACCGATGTTCATCATGATCCCGTAGGGCCTCTTGTACTTGTTGAAGATGATACTGCCCGCGGCATCCAAAACCTGATCGAACAGTGGCGGAACTCCTGGTGGTGGCCAGTTCGCTGCCAGCCCAGCCGTAACCTGCTGAAGCACGCCTTGCATAATCTGCGAGGGACCGATTGCGCCTCCCAAAGTACCATCGAAAAGGTTTATGCCACCTGGTCCACAATTGCCCACAGTTGGGTGGAAGCTTGTCGCGTCAAAAAGGCAGTCACCGGTTGCGGGATCCAGCAGTAACGGCGCTCCTCTACTGAGCACGGGGGTATCGTTTCCAAAACCCGGAGGAAGATTCAACACCCGATCGAACAGAAAGTTATTGATGATGTTGGTATCGTAGTAGATACCTCCGCCGCCGCGAATTACCGTCTTGCCGTTACCATTGATGTCCCAGGCAAAACCGAGCTGCGGAGCAAAGTTGTTTGTATCGTTGTTGATGAACCCACTAAGTTCGGGATTGAATTCGGCGAGCTTAGCCGTGCGAACGAGATCGCTATTTGCGAGAGCGCTGTCGTAGTCGTAGCGAAGGCCGAGCGTCAGAGTAAAGTTTCTCTTTACCTTCCAGGCGTCAGTGAAGTAGACGCCAATGCGATTATTTGTGGTTCCACCATTCGGAAACCCTAACGCTGGTCGTTCACTAAACGCACCTTGACCATTGCCAACAACGATTTGATTAAGCTGAAAATTCAGCGGGTTTCCAGCCCCGCCGTGAGCGTTGGCGAAAGCAATTCCAGTACTGTTGAGCGTGCCTCGAATGCGCGGAGCCAACCCAAAAAAGTTTGCAAACACCGCCTCTCCGATGTGGTTATAGGAAATACCAAACCGAAATGTGTGATTGCCTGAGCTGAGACTGCCGTCATACTTACCTTGAGTATTATCTTGAAACGTTTGCTGAGGCGCTAAAAGATCCGGGCCGATATCCTGTACTCCATTAGTAATTCTCACGAGGACTGGTCCACCTGCCGGATCGAGCGTCTCGGGTGTTCCGGCTGCGGCATTAGCATCCACGATAAAGTTGTTGAAGTTCAGGTAGCTGAACCGCCCCGAATGCGTCCAGCGAGAAGTGGCAAAGTCCAGTCCCGCAACATGAGTGTTGGTGTTGTTGAGGTTGCCAAAGGCACTGAGGTCAGTTCCGCCGAAACCGGTAACACCGAAATTGCGGTTATGATTGATCCGGTAAAACGAGCTAAGCCGATCGCTTATCTTCCAATCGATTCGGGCGCCGGCTAACCTCTCGTCAAGGGGTACTGCGAAGGCTTGCGTGAATTGAGAGAAGTTCGTAACGCTTGTGAACTGTTGCCCGTCCTGATTGTTGTTTTCAAACTCGGCATGCCAAAAGAACTTGTTCTTGACGAGATAGCCACCTGCGCGTCCACCGAGAATTTGCCGATCGAAGGCGGGTTTGCTGCTTGTCGGTTTTGTTTTATCTAGCCGCAAGTCTGATGAGTAGCGTTCGTCGCGGAAAAATCCAAAACCAGCGCCGTGAAACTCATTGCTGCCACTGCGAGTGACAATGTTGATTGCGCCACTAGATGTAAGGTCGGTGCTTGCGTCGAGAGTCGAACGACTAACCTGAAACTCTTGAATCGTTTCATTTGAAAGGTTAGTTGTTGTCGTTCCTACGGTTTCGTCAGTGATATCGACGCCATCCACTTGAATGCGCGTGGAACGGCCACTACGTCCACCCATTGAAACTCCCACCATCTGATTCTTCGTGGGGTCGAAGTCTCCGCCATCGCGAACCTGAACTCCTGGTTCTTGTTGTGCGAGATCCAGGAAGTTTCTACCGTTGAGTGGGAGATTCTCGATTTGTCTCGGTGTGACGACACCATCAACTGTTGGCCGACTGGTGTCAACCGTTGCCTCGGTGATCCCGATCACCTCAACAACTTCCTTCGTATCACCAATCTCAAGATTGATGTTGACTGGCGTCACGCCTCCAACCTTCACAGCTATGTCGGTGGTAAGCGATCGTCGAAAACCGGTCTTTTCAATCGTGACGGTGTAAGTGCCGGCCACGAGATTTTGAAAATTAAAGCTTCCGCGATCGTCGGTGGTTGCGGTAGTCTCAGCTCCAGTGCTCACGTTGCGCAGCGTAACTGATGCTCCCTGAACCAGAGCTCCATTCGGATCGTTGACTGTGCCCTGCAAGGCACCGCGAATGTGTTGACCGAACGCAATGGAACTTAGCATCATCAACAGACCAAGAACGCTGACAAGGCCGGCCAACAAAGATGGTAGTGGCTTTGATGGTTTCATGCTGTCTCCTCTCTTTGGTACCGCTACTCTTGATGAGACTTCAACCCGCGTCGGGGGCGGGTGAGGTTATGTGATCGGCAAGCCGCAACTGAGGGATAAAACGCCGCTTCGTCGGAGTTTTTCCTCTGCGTTTGAAAGACTTGAAACGTAGCTCTGTTTCGCAACTTCCATGCCCGCGCAAAGACGTGCGATTTACCGGTGGTTTAATAGAAATGCCCCTGAATCATAGCAGGATAATCCAAAAAAATGGAGCATCTTCAAAAAAACAGAGGCTTTTTTGAGAAGGCGGCGCACTTTTTGCCCAAAAATTCAAGTGGACTGTCGATTGTTGCCCGTACAGCAACCACGAGAGCAGACAGGACCGAACCGAAACCGAAGGTCAATGAGCCAGCAGTTTGCTAATAGAGTTGATTGTTCACAAGGGATAGAGCAATGAATTACCGCGTTGTTCTAATGATTGCCGTTACGTTCTGCTGTCTATCGGGTAGTCGTGGGGCCAACTCACAAACTGTTTATGAGGTGGAAGGGACGATATATGGACCGGACTCTAAAGCAATGGCCAACGTTACTGTGACGTTGCGAAATCACGCGGGCGCTCAGATCGACCAGGATATAACTAAGAATGATGGCCGCTATCGATTCGCGGGCGTCGTTGCAGGAAGCTACTTCATATCCGTTAAGGCTGCGGAAGCTGCATTACAACAGATCCTCCAGAAAATCGAGCTAATCAATACCGGCATACGGGTCACTAACTACTCAAAGGAGAGATTTGATTTCTCTTTGAAGAGGACGGCTGCTTCGGAACGACCACCAGTCGTCGGCACCGTGTTTGCTCAAGCAGTTCCTCCCGAAGCGCAAAACGAATATCTGAGTGCACTCAGCCGCATATCAAAAGGAGAACGAAAGGAAGCCATTGTAAAACTCCAAAGCGCGATTAAAATTTTCCCAACCTATTTTCTCGCGCTGCAACAGCTAGGCCTTTTATACATCGATACCGAGAAAGACCAGGAAGCGATCGAACCCTTAAAGAAATCACTGGAGGTAAACCCAAGGAGCGCACAATCTCACCTCGGGTTGGGGATGGCTTATGTGAACCTGGACCGCCCCAAAGAAGCTCTCAGAGAACTGAACGAAGCTCTGGCTTTAGATCGAAAAGACTTTCGCTCTTATCTATATTTAGGAATGGCCTTAATCAATGTGGGAAAGCTAGATGAGGCGGAAAAGTCATTGAAAGAAGCTTACTCAATCGGTGGTCCTATTCAGGCGCGAACGGCGCATCTATACCTCGCCTCTATCTACAGCACGCGCAAAGAGTATCGAAAAGCAATTGAAGAGCTGGAAACATACCTACGTGAGAATCCCAAAACCGCCAATGCCCCAAAGATTCAGGAAGCAATAGCGAAAATGAAAACTAAACTGTGATTTCGCCTGCGTTAAGCACCAATCAAGGCGCCGATTCCCACATCTCCACCGAGTTACGACATGTCGGTTGATTATGTAAATCAAGAATTCTGTCCCCGGCTTGGTAGTGCGAAAAGCATTGCCGCTCACGACCGTATGTTGTTGCTAGATTTATGAGTAAGTCGTCGGGCAGTGGATGCGAAACACCTACCGAACTCTTATTGCCAGATGCAACAGGCGGGCTACTGTTACTATTCTCTGTAGAGCCTAATCCTAGGGCCGGTGTGAGCCTCCCTTGGCAAGTCAAAGAATTTTGTCCACAAATAGGCCGCACTCCGGGATGCCAGCACACAAAATCGAGGGACGCTGAATGACGGCTTCAGCCGCATGTCGTTCGGTTCAACCTGATCTTTGAAAAGCTCGGCTGATGCTGAATGTCCACGCGGCTGAAGCCGTCGGTGTCGTAAACCGTCAATGAAAAGTTACGGTAGTGTTACTTTCCATCTTTCGGTAAACGCGCCGCCCGTATAAGTGCCGTCAAAACGCAGCGTGCGTCGTGACCCGGGCAGGTTGTTCGCGCCTGAGAAAGTGACGACCACCATCGCTGATTGTCCCGGCGATAACTTGCCGAGGTTCTGCGGTAACGGCGTTGCATTCGTCGTAGGTGGCGCGAGTGTGCCAAGCGTCAACATGACGTTATTGGCCACTGCTCCGCCAATGTTTTGGACCGTCACGCCAACGACGATGTCGCCGCAGTTGCTACGTACCAACGGTGTAACCGTAACCACCAGCTTCGGCGTCTGAGGCGTCGGGCTTGGCGACGGCGAAGGCGACGGCGAAGGTGACGGCGAAGGTGACGGCGAAGGTGACGGCGAAGGTGACGGCGAAGGCGATGGCGAAGGCGATGGCGAAGGTGACGGCGAAGGCGATGGGCCACCTGGTTGCAACTCAAAAGCTCCGACGTCAGTGCCGTCCGACGCGTTCACCACCGCCGCGTCGTCGAACACCCGTGCTCCGCCTCTTTGATCGGTCGTAAGCGTGCCGGTTAATCCCGCTGCTGTGCCCTTATCGATAGCTGGACTATCCGGTAGAAGGGCGATCGTATATGTCGGGCCACCACGGTCCTGTAATCCAGCCGGATCGAACTTCGGATCGACGGGGGAAGCGCTCATGCCGACTTGATCGTTGTTCGCGCCGTTAACAAACCCCGTAGCGAGCTCGCCGTTGCCGATCAGGTTGAATCCACCCGATGTAAATGCGCCATAAACATCGCCGAGCCCGCCGCCGTTTGCGGCGATGATGCTACTTTTGATGGTCCATACGCCATTGGCGTCGGAGATCTTTTTCGTAATGCCGCCTCCTTCATTGTGACTTATGGTGGTGTTGGTCACGTTAAGTGCCGCCCGATACACTCCGATGCCTGGTCCACCCGTGTTGCCGGCTATGGTGCTGTTAATGACGGTCAACGTCTTACCAGTTGGGACTGACGCAAAATCGGTCGCGAGCCCGCCAAAGGTGTTGCCGTTAATCGTACTTCCGATGATGGTTGCGCCAATGTTGCCGGATTCACCCATTTCGAGACCATAGCCTTCATTATTACTCAGCGCGCTGTCTGTAACGGTCAGCGCACCGATGCTTTGAAAGATGCCGCCTCCCTTGGAATTGAGTATGGTGCTTGTGTTAAGCCGAAACTTTGACCTAGCAACGCGCATCTTGGCGGCACCGGTGTAAAGGCCACCCCCAGCATCCGCACCGTTGCCAATGAACTCACTGTTGGTGATGTTCGACTCCGAGTCTAAATTCGAGTTTTCGACGTTGACACCACCGCCATAGCTATTCGTCAGATTGCCGGTAAAGGTGCTGTTAGTGACGCTCAACACGCCGCGAACGTGAATGGCTCCACCACCCGCACGGGTAACAGTGCTGCCGGAAAAGTTACCGAAGAACTTACTGTCGGTAATGTTCACCTTGGTCGCGAACGCGAAAATGCCTCCTCCGGAGTTCCCGGTGGTGTTATCGCTGAAGACACAGTCGGTGACGTTCAAGGTCTTACCATTGAACGACACGCCGCCGCCGTCGGGTGTGCTTAGGCCGTTGTTAAGAGTCACGCCGGAGATGCTCACCGTCTCGACGACTCCCGAAAAAGTGAGAAGCCGGTAGAAACCGCCCGTGTTGCGGCGCACCGTGAGCTTGCTTGAACCCGGACCGTTGATTGTGATGTTGCCTTGTGTGACGTCGGGAAGCACGCCCGTCAGGTTGATCGTATGTCTGCCTGTCGATTGGTCGAACCCTGGATCATTAGTGGGGATTGCGAAATTCACTACGTAATCTCCAGCTGCTGCGTTTGCTTCTCGCAACGCCGCTCTCAAAGAACATTGCGAGCCAGTTGCCGCGGCATCGCTGTCGCAATTTCCATCGCCGGGACTCACGTCATCGCCGTCTGCGGTTGTATTGACGATGAACGTTGTCTGGACGCAAGCCGCCTCTCGTTCAAATGCGCCGATGTCTGTGCCATCGACGGCGTTTGCCTGGTTCGGATCGTCTACTGTTCGTGGGAAACTCGTACCGCGAACATCTGTCGTTTGGCCGTCACTGCTTCCCTTATCTATGACGGGGCTGCCGCATAGCGGAAGGCCGGGGACCTGATGCGGAAATCCGAGGAGGGTAATCGTGCCACCGTTTGGATCGAACTTCGGATCAAGCGGCGCGGCCACCGTTCCGAGCAAGTCCGTAGGCGCGGTGAAGCCTGTGCCGCCCTCTTGTGTGCCGACGAGGTTAAAACCCTCGGAGGTGAATGTGCCCGAGACATCGATTTCTGCCGCCGCGCCGAGAATATTCTTCGCGATTATTGAACTCTTGACTGTGCCCTGGCCGAACAGTCCACCGCCGAAGGCCGTGTTTTCAGTGATGGTGCTGTTAGTCACTCTGAGGGTGCCGGACACGTTTGCGATACCACCACCCTTGTGGGCTTTGTTTTTGAACAACAATGAGTTGGAAACTGTGACCGTGCCGGTCGCGTCGTTCCTGATGCCGCCGCCGCGCAAAATGCTCGTTGGTCCATCGCCTCCGGTCACAATGTTGCCGCTGATGACAGTGTTTGTGACATTCACGGTCCCGTTGCCGGAATTAGAGATGCCACCTCCTCCCCCACTAACGCCGGTAAGTCCGGGTACGTTTACCTTGTTGTTAAAAATCAAGCTGCCGGTGACATTCACGGTCCCATTGGCAGCATTGTTGATGCCGGCGCCTCCACCGTTGAAACCCGCGCTGAAAGGCTCATTCACGGTGTTTTCGTAAATTACACTTCCCGTGATGTTGATAGTGCCAGAAGCGCCATTGTAAACTGCGCCGCCGGATGACGTTGCTTGGTTTGCTTCGAGAACGGAATTGGTAATGTTGATGATGCCGGGGCCTTCGTGCGAGATCGCGCCGCCAAAGCCGCCTGTTGTGCCCGCTGCGTTATTGCTCAGCACGCAATCGATGATATTGACGTTTCCGTACCCGGAGTTGACAAGCGCTCCGCCCGAACCTGTTCCCGCAGGTCTGCCACTGGCGATCCTGAAGCCGGATAACGTGACCTCATTCGCTGTGACTGTAAAGATTCGATAATCGGCTCCCGTACGCCTGACCCACAGCTTATCGGCGCCCGGGCCCATGATTCTCACGTTCGTGTCTAAGGTTGGCAACGTTCTTGTCAGGTTGATAATGCAAAGACCGCCGTTGCAGTTGAACTCAGTTGATGGGATGTTGAACCTGATCTCGCCGTCGCCATTGAGCGTGCCGGCTCGCTGGATGGCAGCACGCAAGCTGCACTGATCGCCCGCTATGCCAGGTTCTGTGTCGCACCCGACACTCGGGTCGAGGTTCTCTCCATCGCCAGTGGTATTTACCTCGATGATCGTGGCCAGTGGAGCACTTGCGTTGATGAAGCTGCGAGTTTTTTCTCGAGAATCGTGACTCCGAGACTTTGCCAATGTGGCCGCAGGTAGGAAGAACGACAGCACGAGTGCGATGCTGAGCCATTTGGTAATCGGTAGACGGGTAAATGATGACAATTTTGATTGTGACTTCATAACTTCTCCGTGGATGACAAGCGTTCCCTTTACGTACCGGTCAGATGGATGAGCTTCTTTGGTAAACCGCGCTTCCCGGAACTCACACATCATTTTTCAAATATCGAAATGGGAAGTTGCTGGATTGGCGGAGATATTACTGGCGTGCTGATAAACTTTTTTTTGGAACGAAATCGCAGAACTTTTTATCTAACATAATGGTCCATCGGACACATTTTTCGCGCGTTACTAATGATCTCTTTGTTTGTTTTGCAACGGCGGTACATACGTTCGCGTAGCGTCCCACTTGTCTCTTCGCCGTCTTGCAGCGCCTCTCATCGAACTCGTCGAACGGTCCCGAATGAAGCGAGATAGGAAAAATTAACCAATTGATTTGAATCGAGTTGCAGCCACGAGCAAAATCAGGAGTTTTTGAAGTTCCTTACATTCGTTCCCATCCTTTACCAGTCACTTTCCATTTATTCCTGCCACAATCTGCCACAGCGATTTTTGCGCAGTTCTTCATGCTAAGAATCACCGATCAGACTGTTAGTCTGATCGACGATTCAACATTCAAAGGCGGAACGCACTTCACGACTCACCCGTGAGGGGCGGTCAGCAACCCAGGTCAGTCATGATTGTTACCACGTTCGCAACTTGATCGGCGTATCTTGTTCTCCCTTCTTGCGCGAGTTCTGTGATGTCGCCAGATTGTTGAAAATCGGTCCATGCCACAAATTTGCCACAACGAATTTTGGCCACTCAGCGTCGCCAGGAGTGCGGAAGTCACTTGGACCACACGTCAATCGACGAATGACTCTTGAGTAGGTTGGCGACCACTCCTCACGGTTGACCGTGAAGGGCCGGCGAGTTCGCGCAAGAAAACTAGTGTTCGCACATCTGAGTCTCCGCAGACAACGGTCGTTAGCGACGGTAACCCCATCTTCGGCCTGTGCTTGAATTCGAATGTATCAGTCAGCTAGGATTCCGACGGCTTGGTTTCGAAATCTTCCACGCATGTATGAGCCGCTCCACGAAGAGCGTGGCGCATTTATCTGAACTCTATCCTCTTTTCACCTATGAAGTCGGGCGATGCCGACCGTGACACGCTTATGCGCTTAAGTGCTTTCGAGCATGTACGAAGGCTGAGCGAAGTCCGTGATTATCTCACCGCGAACGACTTGAAACCGGGCTTCCTCTTCCACGGGGCGCGAGTTCCCCTTATTAATCCGCAGCGCGGAATATTCAAACCTCAAAAAATGCGTTACCTCCTTTCGATTAAAACCGTGTTTCCTAGGCCTGGCGGGAAGGTCTGGTACGACGATCAGCGCCAAGTTCATCGCCAGATTTTTGAAGGCGATGACGCAATCGACTATGCCTTCATGGGGCAAGATCCGAATGCAGTGGATAACCAATGGCTACGGGAGGCTTTCGAGAACCAGATACCAATTATTTATTTCTTAGGTATCGCACCGGGCCGCTATCAAGCGATCCTTCCTGTATTTATCTCCGAATGGGATGCCAAGACGTTGAAGGTCAGCGTCGCTTTTGGAGTACCTGGTCAAGAATTGCTCGCGCCTCCGGAGAATGTAATAGAAAGGCGATATGCGCTCCGCGCTGTGAAGCAACGTTTACATCAGGCATCATTCCGCGAAGCTGTTATAGCAGCCTACGATGGTAGGTGTGCGTTGTCGGGCTTGCCAGAGTCGCTACTCCTGGACGCCGCACATATTGTGGAGGACAAGGACGAGCGGTTCGGCCAGCCAGTGGTTCCCAACGGTATTCCGCTTTCAAAGATCCATCACGCTGCGTTCGACAAACATTTGATCGGGATCGACCCCGACTATCAACTTCACGTCTCGGGGCGGTTACTAGAACTGCACGATGGACCGATGCTTGAGGCCCTGAAGGGATTGGACGGCCAGAAGATCCACCTGCCCCGGCGAGTGAAAGACCAACCTGACCGCGATAGGCTCGCCTTTCGATTCGAGCTATTCAAGACTGCCGCCTGAATGAGAGCAGCGTCCTCAAATTCCAAGGGCATTTCTTATCGCTGAGACCGTCGTACCAGATGACAAAGACTGGCCAGGAGAAAACTCTGGAGCATGGAAAGAAACCTTAACGACGTTTTTCAGGAGGCGGTCCAACTACCTGAGGGTGACCGCGCAACGTTGGCGGGTTTTGCTCATCGAGGCAGATGGTCTGAGGAGATCGAGCGACGCTTAAGCGAAATCGACGCGGGCATCGTGGAGTTGATCTCGTGGGATGATGTTCGCTCCGAATTGTTCGAAGAGTCTGTGATCCTCGACGACGAAAAGGAACCTTTAATGAAGAGAAATTGATCGACGTCAAGTTCATGTAAGGAATGGCGAAGAAGAGCAACATCGACTGGACCGAGATGACCTGGAACCCCGTGACCGGCTGCACGAAGATTAGTCCAGGGTGCAAGCATTGCTATGCCGAAGTCATGTCAAAACGGCTGCGGGCGATGGGTGCAGAGCGATACCAGAACGGCTTTAAGGTCACGTTGCATGAGGAATCCACTTTGTGCAATTACGAGCGAATGTAGCGAGATGACTCGTGAAGAGATAAGTAACGCATCAGGAAAGCCGGCGATAGAGGTCAGCGTTCTTTTGCAATACGTACTCAGCCGAGCGACGAAATTGATCCTCGAGCTGCGCAAGCTTTTCTTCGATACTCAGGATTGCCAACTGTTCGGGAGAGACACTCAGGCGGTCCGCAGCTTCCTGCAATTTCGACGGTTTGTTCTGGCAGCTGAAGTTCCCACACTTTCATGCCAACAATTTACACCAACAGGTCCTGTCCGGTCATGTTCATATCTCCGTTGCTGTCTGAACGTCTGTGTACGAGTTGCTGGAATCGTTTTTTGTTAACGATAACTTTCGTGATACGAGGTGATGTAGCAGTTAACAAGACGTACAAGCGACCGCGACAACTCAAAGTCTACATGCAGATTCCCGGTAGCGCGGCGTTCTTTTTAAGAGGGTTGAGTTTGCTATGAAGTTTTATTCCGTACTCTTACTGTTCCTGACGCTAACGGTGGTTGGACCACAATCGTCCCACGGCTCACTGCGAGTGCAGTTCACCAACGCAACAAATCAGCCGTTGCAAAAAGCTGCCGTCCGCATCCGGTTCGAAACCTCCAGCCCACGACGATATCCGTTGTCGATCCAAACGACGACTGATAGTTCCGGGTTCGTATTTGTTCCAGAGCTATTAGCGTTACCTGTGAAGATCCATTTGGAGGCCGCAGGGTTTGACGACCATTCGGCCGATGTGAATATCAAGGCCGGCGAGGTTACCATCGTCACGGCACGCCTGGAACCTGTAGAAGAGCTGGCGTTTGAGCGGTTGCCTGCCGAGCAGGCTCGGACATTTAGCCAAGCCTGCACGCAGCGCGAGTTTCTGAACGTGCAATTTCCCAGGTATAGCTTTGAAAACGAGCAACAGTGGACAGCCTTGTGGTCTGGATTAAAACTGGCGGCGCCTCCGGTCGACTTCCGAAGGTGGAGAGTCGTCGCGCTTATCACCCGAAACAGCAATGAGCTCGGAGGCCCGCCTAAAATAAGACGAGTAACTTACAATCCAAGCCGGAAAGTAACTCGCATTCGTCGCGATTCTTCGGGAATACCCGCAGAAATCCGGGTGCCAATCGAAACGTGCGCGGCCGAGTTTGTTCTAATTCCTCCTCGCGCCGGTGACGTGACGTTTCGATAAGCTACTGCTCCAGAACCCGACATTTGACCTCGGATCATCAGCACGAATTCTTCCTACCGCATCAAGATGAGAAGGCTGCGTAGAGCCTCTTCGAAACAATGGGCAGATTCTTCGTTGGAAGAAAACCACAACCAGTGTATAAGCCTTTACATTTCGATAAGGAGGACGATTCATGGATCGAAAGATGTGTGCCACCTGCGGTGGATCGGGGAGACAGAATTGCCTTTCTTGTGCTGGGATGGGCAGGAAATCAGTTCCAGTTCCGGTGATGAAGCAAGTATTCCGCTTTGGCAAATATGTGACCGAAACAAAGACTGAGTATCAGTTTCAACCATGTAATAGTTGTGGTGGCTCAGGCAAGCAGATCTGTCCCGTGTGCATGGGCAGGGGTTGGCGATAGCGATAGTTACTCACCTCACAAAAATAAGGCGCCCAGAGTAGATTTCCGTGGTTAACGGGAATTCACAATCTGCATTGGCACGACTTGCGCTACACGTTCGGGACGAGACTTGCGGAGCGGGTTGCAGTGAAGCGACGATTGCCGCTCTGATGGGACACTCGGATCCGCAGACCACGCGGCGCTATACGCACGCAACTGACAGAGCGAAGCGCGCTGCGGTGGAAGCGGTGAGAGTCGCAAGCGATCGGTTCTGCACAATCCTGCCACAAAACAAGAACGGCCACCTTTGCAGGTAGCCGTAAATGCTTGAATTAACTGGTCGGGGCGAGAGGATTCGAACCTCCGACCTCACGATCCCGAATGATAGGCGCGGCAAAAACGTAAGTATTTGCCTTTTCGAAAGTTGCAGCCACCAGAGAATTTCAAGGGTTTTACATCGCTTCCCATTTCTTACCATCCGTTATCGGTTGTGTGCGGAGAATTCTGTCCACAAATTGGCCGCACGAAACTGGGGTGAACCCCTCGGTTGAGACAGTTGTGATTGGCCCACTACGCAGAGAACAGAACTGCCAGTGGCAAAGACGAGTGGCGACTTGGCGTTTATCGAAGTCGTGCTATGCGTGCGTAGATCCTGCTTCCTGCAGAATTCGTACAACGCGAACACAGCTGCAATGCCGGTAGCGGACAGGATCATTTCGGTGGTAACGAGCCGACCGTTCGCAATGAAATTGGGTTCAAAGCGACGATCGCCAGAGCTGTCAAAGCCTCCCATTTCCCGAACCCCCGCCAAGTGAAGGCAAAGACCAATATCGCCATCGATATCGCCACCAGCGACGATGCCAGACGAGCAGGTATCACCATTTCATCCGGGCCGTTCTGCACGAAGAATTTTTGGCCGTAAAGAAAGCTGTCCGTCGTCGACGTGATCTTCGACCCGCATTCCCACGGTGGGGCGGCAGTGTTGCGGAACATAAGCGGCGCCGCAGCGATCAATTTCAGCAACGGAGGACGCTCAGCGTTGATACCGAAATCGCCGCATTGCCAGTGCCGATATCCGGCCAGAAGATGCACGGGTTCGTCCACCGTGGCGCCGTCGTGAAGGCAGTAAACAAGCTGGAACACAAAGACCAGAAAAAGACTTAGAACCAAAGTAAAGAAGGTGAGCTTTTCATTTCGAGAGCTCCACGTTCGAGAAATACTGAGCCGTGTATACGTGGTGCTTCATACGTCATAAATCCTCCTCACATACTTTTAAAGAGCCGATTTTTGTTTTCCTGCGAAGCAACCCGTTGGCGGTTTACCGTTACTTCAATTCCACACGGCCTCGTGGTCCATCGATGGTTGCGATCACTGCCTGACGTTCGGCTTTCCTTACGGAAAAGTTTAACCCGACAGCCAGCAGCAGACGTTCTGCGTACTGCGGATTCGGATGCTCTGCTCGAAGGCTGATCAGCGTAGCGCCTTTAGCAGCGCTTTGGCTCGGGTGAGGTGTGTCGCCCCAATCGATAATGAAAGGAACGACACCGTCGGCCACGGCTTTCGACGGATCGGTGAACCGCCACGAAACTTGAACTCCGTTCGGCCTGTGTCTGCTGCCCGGTTTTAGTTTGCCGTAAGGCACGCCCTTGCGCACCGCCTCGTCCCGATCGCGCCCGATGTCACGGCTGTTAATGAACCATCTGACAAGTCTTGATTCCGTAAGTCCCTTAAAAAAAGGGCGCGGATCTTTGGGTGGGGGTTTGATCCGGATCAGGTGCTACGATCTCCAGGAAAGAGTTTGGACCGAGAGCGATGAAAGCGTTCCTGGTCCCTCTTCCGGGATGTTTCCCTCCTGGCGTTGCGCGAACGCCTACGAGCCTTTTGATCTCCGCGATCCCACGCTCAAGATCAGGCGTGGCATAGACGAGATGATCAACCCTCTGGACCAAGTCGTCCGGTTGTTTGTGATTGCTTAGAAAGTCGAGGAGTGCTTCGTTAAACTTCTGTGGCTGATCGTGTGGTATCCAATGCGTTGCATCCAGGATGCGAACAAACTTTGCGGACTTTAGACAGCCGGCCGTCTTCTCAGCGATACGTTGCAATCCCTGTGGGCTTCGTTCACCAGCCAGAATCAAAGCTGGCGTCGTGATTTTTTTGGCCACGTCGCAGGTAAAAGGCAAGCGACGCGAATTGTAGTCGAGCTGAAAGGCAGGTACATTGTCCAGCAGCATCTGTCGCACATCGCGTCCCGCCTTTTCGTATACCCCCGGCGCGACATCAGCCGCAATTGTACGCACAATTCGCTCAGCATCGCCGCTAGCAAAGGCTTCCTTCATCGCGATTCGATTTGCTTGCCCTTCTCTACTCCTCGCGGCCTCATCTTCGGGTGCCTCGGTCAGCACACTGGCAACACCCGGTTCGGCGAGCACAAGAGTGCGAACCAATTCCGGATACAGAAGCGCCAAATGCAAAGCAACCGCACCCCCGTATGAATGACCGACTAGATGCGCCGGGCCGATCTTCAAAGTTTTGATGATCGCCGCGAGGTCTCTTACCTGGACCTCGAGACTGGCATCGGCATTTGCAGTCGGTGCCGCATTTGGCCAATGGTAACGTCGGCTGTAAGCAATAACGCGATAATGCCTAGTCAACGGTTTCATCTGCTTTGACCATTCGCGGTAATCGGAAACCGAACCATGAATTAGGACTACGGGCGGACCGGAACCTGCTTCCATATAGGCGAAGGACATCCCGTTAGCGTCAACATGCTTTACTGTCTGAGCCCACGCGACGGTTCCGGTCAAGGTGGAAAGAAGAAGGATCGCTAAAAGTTTTTTCATCGTTCTGCACTTAAAATGACGATCGTGTTAGCGCCACTGTTTGCAACCATCAGCGCCATTGCTCGGCAGCGTCTTCAGCTAAAATACGCAGTATTTACTGGGCGAGCTTTTGCTCCATCAGCCACTTCCAAAATTCCGCGTCAGTAAAAACTCTGTCCGCTATGAAATGCTTTTCTTCAGGGTATTCAGTGTATTTAACCGTGCCACCCGCCGCTTTCAACGCCGCCGCCATCTTGCGCGATTTGTTAACATCGATAGTGTCGTCCTGTGCTCCGTGGAAGATCCAGACGGGCGTTTTGCCGATTGCTTTGGCGAAGGCGGTGTGGGGTCTGATGCCGAGTAAAGGGCGAACATCTCCGCGGCCATCAATGGTTTCAGCGAGGCGAGCGCTTGAACGTCCCCCGTCTCGACCCAGCCGCTCAACGGAACCACCGCCGCAAATTTTTTCGGATATTTCGCCGCCAGATACCAAACTCCAAAACCGCCCGCAGACAATCCCGCCAGATAAATTCTTTGTGGGTCGCCGTTAAATTCCGTGACGGTTTGGTCAAGTGCTTTAATAGCGTCTTCCGCCGCCTCGCCTAACCAAAGGCCTTGAGTTTGCGGAAAAACGGCGATGAAAGAACGGTAACGCTCCGGGTATTTCATATCGAAAAGCTGTATGACGCTGCCCAAGTGCGCTCCGCCGATCTGCTTCTCATTGTCATTGCCCCTCGCGCCTCTCCCGGGAAGATAAAGAATGACCGGATATCTTTTGGCCGGGTCGTAACCCATTGGGATATAAACACGAAAGTCAATGGTTCTTAAGCGGAGCGCCACGCTGCGCCTGAGGAAGCCGGTCTCGCGCTGCGGATTCGAAGACGGCGTTTGCGCGTAGCCGACAGCACTGCAAAGTATGCATAGAAACAGAGTGCCAAAGGATTTTCTCCACGTCATGAAACACCTCCCAATTGCACGCCCGATCACCGCTGCTGAAATAGAATATGCTTCTTCGTATTGCATGGTTTATTATTTTTGGATTTGCTGCTGCGGCGTATCGGAACAAATGAAATTCGCATGCCGGATGGCTAACTGCCACTTTCCGTTCCGTTTCATCCACACATGGGTGAAACGCCGCGTCAGCGTTTGCCCCGCCAGTGTCATGGGCGGTTTCCGCTTTATCACTTCGTTGCCCATCGTCATCGCGAGCTGATCGCTATAAACGATCAATTTTTCAATATTGCGATCCAACCTCTCATAATAGAGGTGTATGGGACCGCCCTTTGTCCCGGTGCCAACTCTGTTGTATGGCGTGTTCACCGTAAAATCGCCGGCCCAAATGCCTTCAAGGGTGGTTGTATCATGTGCCACCACTGCTCCTGACTCTGCTTTTTCCAACTCCCTGATCTTATTTTCTATATCAGCGCTTTGGGCGGCCGTGATAACCTGCGCCTTCGCAAATCTCGGTTTGTGTGAGCCTTGCCCCACAGCAAGATCACACAACATAAACATCAAAAGAAAAACGGCAAACACCTCTTTCATTTCTTTACCTCCATATCGAGTTATTGTGATGAATACTCGTCGACCTTGTTAAAGACCACTTTCCCATCGTTAACGATCATTCGAATATCTTTCAGTGCTTCGACCGAATTTTTGTTCTTCAAAAAATATCGAGGTCGTGGGCGACCATCACTTTTCCCATGTATGTTTTCTTGATTTCTTCTAGCAATGTTCCATCCGATTTTTGCCTGACACGCACGAGTTCCCGATTAGCCCCTTTTCGCATCGCCAGCACGGGTTCCAGAAGAGTACGGTTGAGAGGCGAGCAGTGATAAATGACGAGCAACCTGGGTTTCGCTTTGTTCGCGATCTCCGCCAGCTCATATGAGGAGGTGTGTAACCTCTTCCGCATTGCCTGAATATTTGAAGTCGCTTGCTCTTGGGTCCACATGCTGTAGGCCTCGTGAATCAACACGTCGCAGCCGTTGCAATTGTCGATGACGCTTTGGGTCGGGTTTGTATCTCCGGAAATGACGATCGGGCGGTCCGGCGTTTCGAAGCGGTAACGCCGACGACTGTTGAATCTATGGAATGAAAGCTAAATCTTCCGGGAGTGGACCTGCGATCGGGACTTCGAATAATGGACCGGGTCCATCAGGGTCGACAGTCAACGCTCCATTACTCGCAAAGAAAACTGCGATCTGACTTTGGGCGCCGACCGCGACTGCGGCAGGAGTACCGACGAGGTTAGTCAGGAACGTGTGGGGGTTCTTCGGGAATGCCGGATTGACAGCGAACGCGAGATCGTTACGGAACAGCGTAGCACGGTCTGCTAGATCGCCTGCACGAATTAGCGCGGTAGTACTTGGGTTCGGATTTGTCTTATCACCTCGTGCAAACTGGATGATAACTGCCTTCGCGGCCTGACCTGGCAGTGGAGACTTGCGTATGAACGGTGCCCATGCGGTCGACTCGCCTGCCTGTGCGATCCAGTTGAATACGTCTGCTATTCTTTGAATCTCCATCGCACCGGGCACTACATTGATCACCGCCGCTTGGTTTCGAAGTGGCGTGTTGTCGGTAAAACCACCAACACCACCGTTGAGTAACGAAGGCAACCGCGATCCTAACAAGAGCGTTAACAACGGTCGATTACTCTCACTCAACAGCGCAGCATCCGCCGACGTTCCGCCGGGAACGATCGGAACACCAGCCTTGATATCGGGCTCAATACCCATGAAAACAGTTCCGATGATTCCACCCGCCGATTGTCCAAACATGTAAATGCGATTTGCATCAAGAGATGCAGAACCCGTGTTGTCAACATCAACCCCACCTTGGATCATTCGAACTACTTGCATCAGATCCGCCACGGTTTGCTGAACGCCATCACGTGCTGCGATGTCAATCTGGGCTCCTGTCGCGAGTGAGCCTTCGAATGAATCGATGGTTCCACTGGCGTTCAGATCGACACCGCGTCCACCCGCAGACAGCACTACTGAGCCACTGCTCTGGATGACCGTCAGTGTGCCTGCCGGGCCGAAGCCATGCCCTACCGAGTTGATTGATAAAGTAGCAACACCGTTGTGGGCCAGTGTGGATGCTACAGCAAACGGACTGCTGTTCTTATTATTACCAAACCCGTGCGCAAAAATCGCTACCGGCCAACCATTCGCTGGGCGTGTGCCAGTAGGAATAAATAAGTTGAAGTATACATCTCCTGTACTTTGAACCGCAGGCACTCCGGTCCGCGTTGGAACCGCAGGGATAAATCCGCCCGCAGTTTCGAAATTCTTCGCACTGAATTTGCCAAAAGCCACTTTATCGACGGAACCTGGAAAAATCTGAAGCGCCGGCGTAGGTACCGGGACTGTGTCTGGAGGACCAACTATATTTTGCTGACGACCAAATAGAATTCCGATGATCGACGAGACTGGGAAAACCGTGTTCTCACCATGAACACCGAGATTGAAGCTTGCTGTTGGAGCTGATGCAACTTTGATTTGATCGCGAATCTTTTCAAGGGTAGATGTGACACTTCCAGTCGTGAAGACACTGGCGACGGCAATGTCACTCGAAACGAGACCGGGCGCTAATGTCGCAAGTACATCATCGTCCAGCAAATCGATTAATCTCTTTCGATAACTTTTCAGTTCAGGATCGTTGGTCTGGCCAAAATTCAAAGCATGTCTGAAGTTTACAAACGAATCGTCCGCCTCAATTGGATCACCAGCAGAGTCATGCACACCTTTCGTCACGATCAGCAGGTAGGTGGTATGTTGGTCCAGCTGTTGATCTGACTTCACAAAGAGTGTGTTGGTAAGCGTGTCCCACACGACCTGATTGATGCCAACGATTTGAGGATTGAAAGTGGTCGGATTAGAAGTGTCTGCTATTCGAATCAGAAACACAGTGGTGTTGTTCACCGTTGCGGGGTCAATCGCGCCATCGAAAGGAATGGAAATCCTTGGTTGAATATTGAATCCATCAAGCTGGTTCAGCAGAGCGACATCACCACAATTGGAGGGGCTGGCCGCACAATTCGGCATTGGCAGATTAATGCGCCGGTCCGTATTTTGTGCTGAATCTGTCAGAGTGAATCGATCAGTTGGAAACGGCGAACCAGTTGTGGATTGCACGTCGAATAGGGGGCGCACTCCGCTGGCGACTGTTAAAGTGGGAGCCAATAGACAAAGGGACATCAGGCAAAATGCTTTGGTTAGTCTGGACATGATTGACCTCGCGTTTTAGTTGGCAAGAGCTTATGAGTTTAAGTTGAGTTGACGAATCAAAAATGGATTCCGCTGATATCAAGACGCACCATACTGGCCATCATTTTGAATCCGCACTTAATTAGAGACTACGTTATGTCTAGGCGTTAAGTACGATGTCAATCCGAACTCCGTTGCGTACTACAGGTGTCGCGCGAAGAAACAACACCGCACTGCTAAGTGTGTTGGAGTTATCGACCAGCGGCGCCTGAGTTCCAGCATCTGCAGGTCATAGAGCACGTCGAATTGGCAGGCAAGAACGGGCAACTCGGTGCGCTGAGATTGACACCGATCGTCAGAACGTCACCCAAATTGGCCTCATCCATTGACATGTCACCGGCGGCCGAAGCTTTTGATTGCCGTTGAGAAAGGCGGAGATCCTTGATCCCCGTGTGAAATCAAGCTGCTTTCAGTGCGCGCATTGCCATCTACGCGAGCGTGGTCGCGGCGTCAGGTCCACCGTGAGATTATCTATCTGCGTGACTGTTTCATAGGTTTCGCCGTCAGAGTCAACGCCAGAGTGGCCCAGGCAGTTCCTGCTGTAGAGATGAATTGATCCCGCGCGTAGGGGAACCCGCTTTCGAGGTACGGCTGCAACCAGATGGATCGTGTTTTGACGTGCCATGACCCGTCACCGGCTTGGGTGCTCATTAGATAATCGACGCCCTTGCGAAAAACAGGATCGGTGATTTCCATCCCGCCAGCTGAGCCAAGTGCATATAACGCTTCTCCCGTGGCATAGGCATCGGACGCCATCGCGGGCAACTGGCTCCAACCGCCATCGGCGCGCTGCAACGCGGCAAGGGATTTCGCCTCTTCACGGATCATCGTCGCTGAACCGTCTCCCCAGGAAAGCCCAAGCAGCCTGAAAGCATGATCCTGGTTCGTCACCGGCGTAGCCTTTTCCAGCCAGGCCACGGAACGGGCGATGGCTTTTTCGCAACTGGCCTTTTCCGCCTCCGGGGCATAATTCTTCATCGCATAGATCGCCAGCGCAGCTGTCTGAAAGCTACCCGACGTCATCGGCGGGCGGCGACTCTCAGGTATGCGCCAAGCGCCCTCGGCGGTTTGCGACGCCATGAGATAGCGAACGATGGCGTCCGTCACATGGGTCCGCGGTGCATGATTCATGCCGGCGTCGAATAATTCCCAGGCGATGCTGGGGCTGACGATCACGAAATCCATCAGCTGCTCGGCTGGAGGCCTCATCGTCGCCGGCAGTTGCGGAAACTTCTTTATGGCAGTGAGACCGTAATCGCGAGCTAGCCCAGTAACTGCTGAAGGCAGGCTCTGTGAGTGGCAGGAGTTGCAACCCGCCGTCTGAATGAAGGTGTTGCTTTGCTTTTCGAGCAACGCCAGAGAATCCCTGACTCTGGTCGGGATGGTTTGATATCTGACACTGACGGGTATAACGCTGGTCGTCGCGTTGTCCTTTGGCGATAGAGTTCCTGCGCCAAGCAACCGGGCCGCTTCCGTGTGGCCGCGTTTGGCGGCGAGAGCAATGGCTGGCTCGTCGAAATCGCTCGTGAAGCTGACGTCGGCGCCTTTGTCCAATAGCAGCCTGATGATCCCTGCCGGAATGGTGTCCGAACTGGCGGCGAACATCAGGGGAGAGTAGCCTCTCAAGTTGCGGACGTTGACATCCGCACCTTTGGCGAGCAACAACTCGACCGAGGCCTGCACGCCCGATGTGGCCGCAAAACCCAGCGCCGTTTCGTTACGCTTCGATTTGACTTTGACGTCCGCGCCGTTCTCGATCAACAACCGTACGGCGCCGACATTGCCACTAGTGCAGGCAGCCATCAGTGCGGTTTCGCCCGCGCCGTCCCTGGCGTTAACTTGAGCACCCCTCTCGATCAGCAACCGTATCGCTTCGATATTGCCGCGCGCGGCCGCCATCATCAGCGGCGTCTGCCCGTTGGCGCTGGTTAGGTTCGGATCGGCTCCTCGCGCAAACAACAAGCGCATGATTGGGACGCCATCACCCAGCATGGCCGCTAGAAAAAGGGGGGTGCGTCCCTGCGCCTGCTTGGTGTTGACATCGGCGCCTTTCGATAGCAGCAGGCGAACCTTGGCCTCATCATGGATGGCCCAGTGCAAGGGCGTCGAGCGGCGGTTGTTTTTTGCGTTCACGTCGGCACCCTTGTTGATCAGCCACTCTACGTTGGCGAGCGGCCCGTAGCCGGCGGCGTGATGCAGCGGAGTCGAACCACCGGCATCTTTTCCCTGAACCGACTCGGGACTGGCGGCGATCTGGCGCTCGATCTCACGACGATTTCCGGCGCGCACCGCAGCAATTAGCGAGGTAACGTTTGGGTTTACTGGTTTACGCGGTGCCTCGGTGATGATGTCGGTGCGAAACTCTGCACCCTGATCTATCCAGGCGCGCAACAGTCCGATTTCTTCGTCGGAGAGCGGCCCGGTCGGAGGCATCTGCATGCCGCCATCGCCATCCACCAAGCGGCGGATCAGCTTGCTTGCGCGGCTGTCGCCGATTTTAATGACGGGGCCATAATCGCCGCCGCGCAGGGCATTCTGCCGCAGGTCAAGACGTAGGCCAGCCTGCTGAACGTCAGGCCCATGGCAGGAGTAACATTTCTCTGCGAGCAGCGGCTTAATGTCTTGCTTATAGTCAACTTTTCTGGAGGCGGCCGGAGGTAGCTTGACTTGCGTCCCTGGCATATCGCCGGAAGCTTGGTGAGACGGTGTCATGTTTAATGCCAATGCCGCGACAACGGCGACAAGCAGTAGGCGTTTTAACAGATTGGATGATGGGCAATACATATGTGACCTCGGTGTTAGTCTTTGCGACCCGCACAAGCCCGGATTAGAATGAGCGGCAGTTTTGAAATCTCTCGGATGAATGACTACTCCTATCGGACAACCTGAGTAGGTCTTGGGAGCGGTCAAAATAGAACCTCGACCTAGAAAATCTTCCTCTTTGAAAAATCTTCCAGTAGACTGTTTTCGGTTCAGGAAACAATCTCGCAACTCGGGTTTCTATTTAAGTTCCCGCTCCTCGGAACGGCAGTATGGAGAGGAGATCCGGGATGTCACTGAATTTAGATTTTATTTCTACTGAATTTAACTTGAAGGTCGTAAGTAATTCAGACAGCAAAGCTTACCTTTTTGAGGGATACCGACTCGACGTGCAGCGCCGGATGCTTTACCGTGGCGAGCACGAGGTAGTCCTACCGCCGAAAGCGATCGAAACCCTGGTTGCACTGATCGAAGCTCGTGGTGAGATCGTTAGCAAAGGTGATCTAATGAAGCTCATCTGGGCGGATACGATCGTCGAAGAGTCCAACCTCGATCATTACCTTCACGTTTTACGCAAAACGCTTGGGCAGAAGCCCGACGGTCAGCCTTTCATCGAAACTCTGCGGCGCCGCGGCTATCGCTTTACCCCGGATGTTCGCGTGACTGAGGCTCCTAACCGCAATGGAACGCGAGTCGGCGCGGTAGATTCGAACGCTGCTCAATTCTCGGATCCAGATAACAGTCTGACAAGTTCTCCGGATGTGGAGGGAGACTCACGAACCGTTGACATCGTCAAACGTTCAAGCTTTTCACCTTTAATTCGAGCGATGGCCGTGCTTGCCGGCTTATTCGCGTCGGCGGCGATTTGGTATTTTCAGGGGCAGAACCTTCCAGACCGAGCCGCTTCGTCGAGTGTGCGGGGCGAGATCTCCGTTACTCCACTGACGAACGGAACCGCGGTATCGGGCGCAACCATTTCGCCGGATGGAAAGTATTTCGTCTATTACGACCTGTCGGGGAATGAACAGCACCTCTGGGTGCAGCAGGTTGGACAAACAGTCCGAGTCGAGATCACTCCACCCGGGGAATGGACGATCCAATGGATGACCTTTTCGCCAAATGCAGAATTTGTCTATTTCGTCGGGCGAGAAAAACGAGATGACCAGAATTCGCTCTATCGGATCCCGACGCTCGGCAGTGCCCCGGTCAAAATCCTGGTTGGGGTTAATTCGCCTGTCTCGTTTTCTCCCGACGGGCGCGAGGTGACTTTTGTTCGGTATAACGAGAAAACGAAGGAGTCTTATCTCGTAGTCGCGGCGGTAGACGGCACCGCCCAAAAGATTTTGTTGACGCGCACGGATCGCGAAGGCCTGTCGCTGGGTGTTGCTTGGTCGCCTGACGGGAAATCCATTGCTTACGAGGCGATGGATTCGAAACCCACAAGCTCTGAAGGCAACTGCTCGATCGCAGCTATCGATGTAGCGACTCTAGCGGTTAAAGATCTGTCGCCGGAACGGTGGGACACTTGTTATCGAATGGCGTGGACCCCTGACGGCGAACGGTTGGTCTTCATCGGTACCCGAGCAGGCGAAAGTTACACGACACGCCGTGACCAGGTCTACTATCTTTCTGTTGCGGACGGTCGGTCGCACAGGATCTCGACCGACGGTAGTCGTTACCAGTCAACATCGCTCGGCCTCATAGGGGATAATTCATTGCTTGCCGTGCCGCACAAAAGACTTTCGCAAATATGGGTGATGGACGCGGATGGCGATGCCCGTACCGGTGTGCAGCTGACCAACGGACAACTGGATGGTCCCCCTGGAATTGCTCCGCTGCCGGACGGGCGCGTCGGATACGTCAGCAGGGTCGGTGAGAATTTGACATTGTGGGTTATGAACCCTGATGGATCCGACCAACATCAGGTCGGGCTTCCGATGCCCTTTGTTGAGGAATTGAGAGCCACGCCTGACGGACGGTTTTTCATTTTTTCCGCCCGCCGCGACGGCTTCAGTCATCTCTATCGCATCGACACGAACGGACAGGATCTCAGACAGCTCACTGACGGCGAGAGTGACGAGATCTCTTCGACAATTTCGCCGGACAGCAAGTGGGTGTATTTCATTGCCACACTCCGTGATCGCGAACGCGCGAAAACCTATCTACGGAAAATCTCGATTGATGGCGGCGAGACGGTCAACTTGAAGGAGATGGAGGGTGACTTGGTACCGGAGCTATCGCCGGATGGAAAATCGATCGCTTCAGTGATCGGCGGCAAGCTAAGGATCTTTTCAAGTTCGGATGGCACTCTGCGCAAATCCTTTGACACCGATAAACTGGCGGTGCCGTGGGGTGCCGCTAAATGGACGCCTGACGGCCGGTCCCTCGCCTATCAGGTATATGCCGAGAATACCAGCCATATTTGGGTGCAATCCCTAAGCGGATCCGCTCCCAGTCCGCTCACGAAATTTCAAAAGGGATACATTTACGAATACGCCTTTTCCCGCGACGGCACCAAACTCTACGTCGCGCGCGGCTATCAGATCCGCGACGCTGTGATGATCAAAAATTTCTGAAACTTACTTGCTGCCGGTTTGATACCTCATCTGTGCAAGCGCGATGTGCAGTTAGCCCTTTAAAAGTGAAGCCCTGTGAATAATGTGGGCACTTCAGCGAGATTGATTTTCTTCTGCGGCAAAATGGCGGAAGGAAAGTCTACTCTTGCGCGGGAGATAGCGCAGCGAGAGCATCCCGTTCTTCTAGTGCAAGATGAACTTCTGGATAGCCTGTATCCCGGTGAGACCATGGACATCCCGGGATTCGTTAAGTGTTCTTCGCGGTTGAAGAAGGTCGCGCGCCACATATTTGTGCTCGAGAAGGATGATTAAAGAACTCGAAGCCAACATCACTCTTTCGCATTACCGTGTCGTCTCAAAATCGGCGCGGGCGGAATGGGTGAAGTGTATCTGGCGCATGATACAAAACTTGATCGCATTAGTGGGTTTGCATCATTCTGGAAATTTCTACTTCTTTTTTTTTATGAGGCTTTCATCCTTTTCGTAGTCTTTAGAAAGTCGTTCTAATTCAGTTTTAAAAGTGAGCCCGGAAGTCGAGGAAGCTTGGGCAGCGGAAGTGGAACGTCGGGAAACCGAAATCGAAAATGGACCGCTGCTTTACTTCCCGGTCGTGAAACCCTCGCCAAACTCATCAACGCGGATTCGGGCGCCGTGTATTCTCCGCCGGGTTATCTGCTTTATGTACGCGAAGGAACGCTTATGGCCCACAGGTTCGATCTTGACCGGCTCGAGCTAAAAGACGAGCCTGTCCCGATCGTCGATGCTGTTATCGGTTTCGATCTCACCAGTAATCTAGCGCGCTTCTCTGTTTCGGAAAATGGAGTACTCGTGTATTACGGTGGCACGGAATTCAACAAGGCAGACCTGATATGGGTTGACCGAAAAGGGAAGCAAATCGGCCCCGTCGCCAAGGCAGCCGACTACGGATACATCCGTCTCTCGCGCGACAACAAACGGCTGGTTACAGCGCTGCGTGATCCCTCTACTAGATGGGATCTTTGGATTATCGACTTAGCGGACGGCGGGCAATCCCGTTTTACATTTGACGGCGCAAATGAAGTCTTTTTTATTTGGTCTCCCGACGGAGGTCGTATAGCGTTCTCCTCGAACCGCAGCGGACAGGTAAATATGTACCAGAAGCTTTCGAGTGGCAGCGGCAACGAGGAACAGATCCTCGTCTCGGATCAACCAATGTTCTGCAACGACTGGTCGACTGATGGAGAGTTTATTGTGTTCCACAAGTTATCCGGCACCACTCGCGCTGACATCTGGGTCCTGCCGCTATCGGGAGATCGTAGGCCGTTCGCATATCTTGAAACACAATTTGGCGAACGTGAAGCCCGGTTTTCACCAAATGGTCGTTGGATCGCTTATACCTCTGATGAAACGGGACCACGCGACGTTTACATTCAGAGCTTTCCAATTGGACGAGGCAAGTGGCAGATCTCAAGGGGAGGCGGAGGCCCACCCAAGTGGCGCGGCGATGGCAAAGAAATCTACTACGTGAGTGGGGACACACTGATGAGTGTCGAAGTCAAAATGGTCGGAGATACGTTAGAGATGGCTACACCGCAGCCGTTGTTTGAAATTCGCGGCGCACCGCTACCCGGTGCCCTTGGTGGGGCGGCATTTGACGCTAGTGCCGATGGCCAAAAATTCCTGATCGGAGTGTCTGTGCAGGAAGCGACGTTTACACCAATAACAGTTGTGCTCAACTGGACGGCAGATTTAAGCCGTTAAATAAATTAAATCTCAAGCGAGCGAATAAGGAAGGACCACAAAGGCGTACGAGATTCCTCTTTGTGGTCCATTCCGGGGCTGCGAGATTCGCACGGACGTCTCTTACGGTGTTGCGGGCATGACGCTCAATTCGGGCACAAATCTGGTGATCGAACGTTCAAGATGCACCACTGCACCGGTAGGCATCTTTTGCATTAGTTTCTGCCCTGCTTCCTGTCCGAGCGTCTGGATGTGGACAGGTCCTTTATCTAGATCTGCAAAGCTGTCCCGCATAGTGAGCGTAATGTATTGGTTCCCATTTCCGCCAAAGATTGTCTGAGACACCAGGTAAGTGACACCCGCCTGTTTCATGACCGGGACAAAGTCATTCTTCAGAAAGTTCTCATAATCGTTGTTTCGATTCGGAGCAACATCGACGAATTGAACGACAGCAAGCTTCGGTGCTCCTGTGCGTTGAGCCGCGAAACTTAAATCTGGTCGCGTCCGAATGATAAATCTTCGAACGCTGTTTACAAGGCTGCCTGCTTTCGTTTGCCACGCGGACAATGCCTGGGCACCCAAGCCTTTCTCGAGCGCACTTGGCGCGTCGAAATCTGCGAACTTTGCCACTGGGGTCACGAGCACGTACTCAAATGCGTCTCCGGCGGCACCTGTATTCTGCCAAACTTCACGTTGCTTGAGCCCTCCCTTCTTAAGTGCAGGGTTAGTGGTGTTTTTCATAAAGTTCTGAAATTCGACGATCATGTCAGGCTTGACGCTAACCACCGTGATAGAGAGAAATTCCGGTGTGGGCGCCGCTTGTGGTGTTGGAGTTGTATTCTGGCCGACGGCTTGCTGTGAGTGCGCAACCATTACGATCAAGATCGCGCCGCAGAATGTCCGTAGCAGTGTCATTGGTGTTACGTGTTTCATGAAGGTCTCCTTCTTTCTGGGGAAAAAGGGTTTGGGAGTGTGTGACATGACTTTCAAAGCGGTGAATGGAGGTTGCTGTCGAGCTCGAGATGTGATGCGTCACTCGAACGCAACTGCTCTTTAAAGAGGTCTTTTCACTTGCGCGGTCGCGCAGGTGTGATTCGTCGTCTCAGCCATGGACACCTATGGCAGAATGCTATACCACTTGACGATAGTGATCAAGAATCTCCCTCCAAGCAGGCGGGTTTTGGTCCACAAATTAGCCACACGACGAAAAGAGCGACTTATGAGATGGATCGAAGGACGATAACTGGTCGGGGCGAGAGGATTCGAACCTCCGACCTCACGGTCCCGAATCTTAGGCTCGACACAAACCTAAGTTTTTGTCTTCCAAGTTGCAGCCACCAAGAAAAATCAAGGGTTTTGCAGTTCTTTCCCATTCGTTGCCAGCGGCTCACTGTGATGTGCTGAGGATTCTGTCCACAAATTGGCCACAACTCAAACTTTGGCCAACCCATTGAATTACTGCACTACCGTAGGCGCTGTGTCAAAGAGACGGAGATAGGTGAGGTCTCGGCATGTAAATAAAACTCTAGCCTTCACTTCAGTTCCGCGTTCAGATTCTTGCCAGACGAGCGCCGGCAAGAGAAACGCGTTATGAGCGCAAGGCACGTTTATGATTTGTTCGCCAGCACTCGTTTGTACAACTCAGGTATAGGGGGAGCTCTCCGCTCGATTATGGCGCCTTTTGCTTGCCACGCTCTCTGAACAGCAACAACGCATGCAGCAATAGCATCACCACCGACGCAACGATTACGGCGGTCAATCCTGTACGTACATTCCCCACAGATCCACCAACTGCGCTAGAGACATAACCTACTGCGGGTGGAATAATGAGTAGTCCCGCGAAGCCCACGCCCATCACCCAACTCATCGCAGTGCCTGCAATCCTCGGGTTCATTACTGACGCCAGGCCCACAGAAGTAGGAAAGATGGGCCCCATACCAAAACCTGCTGCTATGAGACCTAGTCTTACCGTCGAGGATGAACTCGCAGTAAACGCAATTAGTAGCGACACCGTTGTGAGCAGTGAACCCGCCGTCATTAACAAGAAGCTATTCGTTCGCCACACACCTAGTAAAAGACTCGATACAAGCCGTCCTACCAGTAACGCCATCGCGAATAATGAGAGCGTACGTAACGCATAGCTCGCAATCCCGACGCCGATTGGATCAGCTTCAAAGAATTTGTTGAGAACGTCCGGAGACATCCGGCTCATCCCTTCCAACTGGGCAGCACTAACACCCTGGCTGGCAAGTATGCTCGCATCGCGCTGCATAAAAGTGACAACCCATTTGCCGACCGACACCTCAGCGCCGACGTACATGAACAGTGCCAGTGCCAAAAGCAGGAACGATGGATTGCCAAATAGTGAACCCGCTTCACCCGCTCCTGATGCATGTGATTGAGTCGGCGCGGGAAAGCGTGAGGTCACAATTAGAAGTAACAATACAACTGTTAAAGCACCCAACGACCAGAAGATCAGTTCAAGTCCACCTTGTCTTTGGAGTGCCTGGACCACGAGCGGAAGGGAAGCGAGACCTAGACCAAAACAGATGTCCAGAAGATTCAAGGCTGAATTTCGCCAGGCATCGGCGACTTCGGCGACAAGAGCATGCCCGGATGCAACGATCGCATTGGCGCCAAAACCCAACACGAGAGAACAGCCGAAGATCAAAATCAGCGCCGAGGTCGCTTGCACTCTAGTTACTATCAACGCGAATCCGATCATCGAACCAATTACACAAACTGAACCAACCAGCAGCGCCACTTTAGTTCCGATTCGGTCGATGATTGGTCCACTTACGGCGTATGCCAGGACAGCACCGACAGCATTGATAAGAAGGAACGTCCCCACGTCGCTGTCACTTGGCAGAAACTGACTGCGTTCCAGCGTCGGCAGCACTGAGCCAGGCAATGCTGCAAGCAGCCCATACACAAAGATGCCAAAGAAAGCGATAATCATTAGTATCAGTGTGCCGGTATTGGAGGTTCTGTTTTGTTCGGTCAAGGAGATTCCTCACCAGTGGTAGGAAGGAGTATTAGGAAGTCGCTCATCTAGCTTTCCACAATCCCTGCGCGACAAGCGGAACATAACTGTCGAGCCCTTCTGGTTTGAAAGCGATCGTGCGTTCCTGCTCGGCGCTCATGTAGGCCGTCATCAAGAGCTCGGTGACTTCGAGTCCATCGTGGAAGTTTTCCACAGGCTGTTTACCGTCCAGAAAACACTGCACGAAGTAGCGATTTTGCGATTCGTATCCATACTCAGCTGCTTCGTTACCAAGGACAGGCATTAGTCCCTGCTCAGCGTTTTGTTTTTCGACAAGGTCCTCGCCGGCATCGCCTTTCACTTCACGACTCATGAAAAGTTTGAGCCCGCTGTCGAGAGAATTCATTGCGAGCGAGTATTCCGGACCAAGGACTTCGAGGCTCAAACGCAAGCCCGCACCGACGTAGCTCCAGGAAGTTGTTACTTCGACGATCAGTGGATTGTTCTCTTCGTCGACATAGTTGACGGTTGCACGCGCGAAGTCCTCGGCGGGCCTGTTTTTGTAATCAACTGTTGGCCCCATGTTGGTACGAAGAGCTTCGATGTATTTCGGACGTGACCACTTCAAGCTCGCAATCTGTGCTGAGACTTTGACGGGTCTGATACTCGAACGCGGCGCATCGGGCTTCGTAAGCATGAAGCGTCCGACCTCGATGCTGTGACACATCATATCGTTTAGCACGCCACCGCCTTGCAGTTCTCCCTGCCAAAACCAGGGTGAATGAGGACCGCTGTGTTCCTCGGCCGCACGGGCGAGATAAGGTCGACCCGTTAAGGCGGCAGCTCGACTCCACATGATCTGTCGTCCACGTGTAACGCTCGGCGCAAAGATTTGATCTTCAAGGTAACCGTGTAGCAAACCCGATTGCTCGACGAGTTCAACCATGCGACGTGCTTCAGCTACGTTACGCGCAAGTGGCTTCTCACATGTTACGCCGATGAGCTTACCTTTGCCGGACTGAACCACGTCACAAATGGCTTGCATGTTCTGGAGACGCAGATGATTTGGACCACAGAGCCAAATACAATCAATCTCCGGCGCCGCGATCATGTCCTCAATCGAATTGAACGCTCGTGCATTCCCGACGCGGAGATCGCGCGCTAATGTCGCTGTCGCTTGAGCATGCTGGGCATTAGGGCTGTAGATGCCGAGCACGTCAGCATCGCGAACACCACGCCACGCTTGAAGATGAAACTTGGCTACGAAGCCACTGCCGATAAATCCGACTCCAAGTTTGTTCGCCAACGGACAACCTCCCTGAGTCAAGCAGTAAAACCCTTATCAGAATCTCATTTCTTGAAGATATTTCAGGCTCGTTGGCACCTGGGTGATAACCGTTGGCGATTCATCTTCCAGGAAATACCATTTAACGCCTGCCTTCTTTGCGGCCTTCAACACATTCTTGAAATCAATAACTCCCGCACCAAGCGGTACGTTATTGGTAACATCTGAGTGACCGGTAAAGTCGGTTAAGGTTCCTCGCTTCATGTCCTTCAGGTGCATTAGCTCAAAACGTTTTCCGTATTTCTCAAATAGCTTCACCGGATCCTGCCCAGGCTGTACTACCCAAAATACATCCATCTGAAATCTCACGTATTCCGGTTTTGTTTCAGCCATCAGCAAGTCGAACAGCGTGCCGTTACCGTAAGGCAGAAATTCATAACCATGCGTGTGGTAGAAAAATTTGAGGCCATGTTTGGCCAGCGCCTCACCGGCTCGATTAAAGACACCAGCCGCTTCGCGACATGCCTTTTCGTCGAACGGATCCTTGTGCGGAATCCAGGCGCAGCCGACGTATTCCAAACCCAGCGTCTTCGCTTCGGCCGCAATGCTCTCAACGTTGTCGCGACACTGCTCGTAAGGGAAGTGGCCACTCACGGCTCTGAGTCCTCTTTCGTCAAGCAGAGCGCGAAACTTTTCCGCCGGAACTCCATAAGTACCTGCCGTTTCGACGTACTTGATGCCGAATGCTTTCACCTGGTCCAGTGTGCCTGGAACGTCCTTCTTGAACTGATCGCGAAGACTATAAAGCTGTAGACCAACCGGGCCCTTGAAGCCTGGTCCAGTACCAACTAAGCGTTCTTTTGACTGGCCAACAAACAAAGCAGGCAGAATTCCGAGGAGGAGAATGAGTAGAAGTTTCATTTGCACAAATCCTTGAGTAGAAGGGTTACCAGCTTCGGACTCTGATCTTGCGATACCAGACATCGTCCCCGTGATATTGCAAGGCGATCAAGCCGTCGGAATTGAGCGCAAATCGCGGAAATCCCTTGAACTTACTTTTAGCGATTAGCTCCTTGAAGGCAGCGCTTCCTAAATCGTACTCAAGAATCTTGCTGCCATTGAGCCAATGCTCTACATGACCGTTGTTGATTACGAGTCGCGCTTTGTTGTACTCGCCAACTGGTCTCAACTTTTTGCTTCCAGGTGCGATTAGATCAAATAGTGAACCCGCTGACGTCGACGGCTTCTTGCCATCTGGATGCTTGTCATCATCTAACACTTGCATCTCAGGCCCGGTCTTCCAGGTCTGATCCTGATCTTCTGAAATAAGGTAGATGATTCCGCTATTGGCGCCAGGCGCCACCCGCCACTCGAGTTCCAACTCGAAGTTGCGATACTTCTCCCTGGTGACGATGTCGATCTGGTCGGATTTATCGCACCTACCTACGACCTTTATTGCTCCCTGGTCCACTTGCCAACATTTTGAAGGAAAACTGTCCCGTCGAAATCCACGCCATTCGCCCGTCGATTTGCCATCGAACAAGATATGCCATTTTGGTTTGCCCTGTGAGACTGAAGTCAGCGCTAACAGCAAAGTGACGGCTATGAAAACTTTCACGTTGACTCTTAAAATCATTGCGTTGTTCCTTCGTTATCGCAAGAGGGGATAAGTTTTTGGAACATGGAACGTCTGCCAGGATCCCTTGGGCCAATGACTATCGTCGAGTTGCAGTCAGTCGCAACCGCTTTAAGATATTCAAGCCACTCGCAATCAATTAAATACAAACCGCTGGCGTCACAGGTAAGTTTCCAGTCGGGGTGTCGATACTCCCACTCGATAAGTACGGCTTTCCGCCAAAACTCATCAGGTGCCTTGATCTCGACTCTAACTCGTTGACTCATCGTTGTTATTATCTCAATGCTTTGTTTAATGCGGCGAGCGCTGGACCAAGGGACGTTTCTTCGTCAGATTTGTTTTCGAGCGAAAGAACGACATCGGAAAACAACAGCTGTAGGTCACGCGCCAGGTCATCAGTCGGCGCGAGACGCGCCCCAAGCTGCACGTCACTCATGTCCAGTGGAACGCCGATAGACTTATCGTCGATTGGCGACAACTTGAAATAAAGCACTCCGACAAACGCGAGTGAGCCTGTCGCCTCCACCTTTGGACGACCTAAGTCGTCGTACCTGGGTGGCTCAAATGCATGCAAACCCGGCTGTAAGTCCGTCTCCGGGCCTTTCTCCTGTTCTAACTTCTGATCAGGCGTTGCTGTTTGAGCCGTCTGAGCCGTTCCGGCGAGCAGTTGGCGACGCACGGGTGAAACTCCCATGCCACCCTGCG
>Ga0209485_1000049_pt1 | contig 43217 bp, 37 predicted proteins | sample NCAS100_FD_187516 | JGI IMG/M metagenome (GOLD analysis project Ga0209485, IMG submission 187516) | Agricultural soil microbial communities from Utah to study Nitrogen management - NC AS100 (SPAdes) (version 2) | ecosystem: Environmental > Terrestrial > Soil > Agricultural land | place: USA... | reverse complement strand
TTGGTTGAAAAGGTCAACATGACGGCTTCGATGTTCTTATCGTTGAGGGCCTTGTCGTGCTTTGCCAGCATTGTTTTCACTTCTTCGATCAGCTTTGGATCAGGTTTGTTCTGCGTGGCATTAGAAGCGGCCGGTAGGCCTGCGTCAGCCTTCGGTTGCTGAGACTGACATCCAAAGATGAGCAGAGCCAAAAGCAGTACGGCGCCAGCCGCTATGAATTTCTTCCTCATCACTGCGCCTCCCAAACAATGATTTCGTGTGCGCTTCGCGGTGTAGTCTGAAGTCATCCGGTCAGTGTCAATGCCGACTCAACCACGCACCTTCGCTCGTAGTTTAGCGGGGTCACCTTTCACAACGAGCCTGTCAATATTGACAGGCGATTTACATCACCTAGAAAGAATCCATGAAGGAAGAGAAATTAACTTCTGAAGGCGAGGGCTGGGCGTGGGGCAAACTCATCCCAAAAGAGCGACTAGTTCTGTTAACGGTGTTAACTGAGATCTCAATTGCGTTAGTGATCGTTTTTGTCTGCCTGGCGCTTCATGTGGCGGGGCTCCTGTTCATTGCTGAATGGTTGCTGCAAAACCGGCAGCATTTCGAGCGCCCACGCGCCAGAATTCATTTCAGCATGCTGATGGTCATTCTTTTTTCAGGGATCATGCTGTTGCATGTGGCTGAGACGGCTGTTTGGGCAGTGTTCTACTACAGCAGAGAATTGTTCCAGGATTTCGAAACCTCGCTTTATTTTTCGCTGGTGAGCTACACGACGATAGGTTATGGCGATGTTTTACTGCCCCGAAAATGGCGGCTGTTGGGTGCGATCGAAGGAGTTTCGGGAGTCTTGGTATGCGGATTCTCCACTGCTTTCATCTTCGCGGTTATGAACGCGATGTTCAAAGCTAGAATGCGACAGCAATCCCAACTGTCAGTCGAGCTGAATCTTGCCGGACACTGTAAGAAGTAACAGTTACCTCCCCACTGTCACTCCGGCTACGCTTTCCTCTGAAAATCCAGACGGGCCAATCGTAAGGAGGCTTCGTTATGCAACGGTATCGAAAGGTAATCATAGCTGCCTTAATCTTCGTGCTTTCAATGCTATGCATAACGGTCTTTGTCGGTGAGGCCCAGGAAAGGCAAACGCGCCTAGCACATTCGAACGGGAAGGGAACTCTCAGAGTAGGAGACCAGCAATTCGCGATCTCCGCCGCCATCGTGAAGCTCTTACCTGATGGTAAAGCCGAGATTACTCTTCTTTCAGATATCACCGTTTTCCTGGGTGCAACCTGGTCCAACCACGCTGGATCAGAGCACGAATTTGATCTTGAGATTACAGGCGGCGCCTCGCCAGGTGGTCTCGACGGCACGGGCAAAGTGTCTCTCAGCGACAATAGCAAATCAGTTAAGCGACTGACTTTGAAAGGGGTCAGTCGGACAACGAAACGAGCTGTGGAGGCCGACTTCGAAGGGAAGTAGAGCCCCCAAAAAGCACCGGGAGTCGATTGCCCTCCAGGGACGCAATACTATTTGCATTTTTAGCCGGCGATTCTGAATCAGCACATCAGCTCCGAAAGCTACCGGCGGCTACTGTTAAAAATGACAGTTACTTGTTCCAGGTACAGTTGCTAGGCTACCTGCCGAAATGAAAACTTTATTTATCCTGGCGTTGCTTGTTGTCTGCGCTGGAATGGTGCACGCGCAAAAGGTCACGGTGGCATCTGACCCGGCTACTGATTTCTCGAAATACAGGACATACGCGTGGGACCAGGGGATGATGGCGAATCCCGTTATCCGGCAACACATCATGGCTGCCATTGATAACGCGATGGCGGCTGAGGGGATACAGAAAGTTGAAGCGGAACCTGATCTTGTCGTGGTCGCTCTGGTCTCTACAGAGAGCGAGCTGACCATGACCAATCCAAGTTGGGTGCCGGTCCTAAACTCCATCGCGACTGGAATCCCGGCAAGCAGTCAAACGTGGCCCGTGACAAAGGGCACCCTTGTTATAGAGATCTCCGATGCCAAAACCAAGAAAGGCGTTTGGCGCGGCACAGCCAGTCATACTTTGGAAAACGGGCCAACGGGCGATCGAGTACGCGATGCTAAAACAGTCGAAAAGCCGATCAAAAAAGCAGTCCAAAAAATGTTCAAGAAATTCCCGCCTTCGTCGAAGAAGTAGCCATCCCTGAAAGGGATCGCCTCCAAAGAAACTCATGTCCTGTAAAAACTAACAGTTACTCCAGCATGCGCGTCACCCTAGAGTTTCGCCGGTATAGCTTGATCCGAATACTGGCGCGATGATCAATCATGAGTTGGCTCGATAGATATAGCTTCAGACTATATGTCCGTAACTCGATCTGGATTTTTCCAGCTTTGAGTATAGTTGTCGGGTTGATCGGGGTGATACTGCTTCACCGGCTCGAGCGCGAGCTGGGTTGGGAGCTCGACGTCAGCCAGGAAACGGCGCGAACGGTAATGAGCACCGTCGCCGCATCGCTGTTCACCTTGGTCGTTGTTGGTACCTCCGCACTGTTGCTTGTCGTCCAACTCGCCAGCGCTCAACTAACCCCACGCATCATCACGCTCGTTTATCGTAACAGCCTCAGGAAGTTCTCTTTATCAGTATTTGTCTTTACCTTCACTTTTTCGGTTGGCGTTCTGGTTAGGATCGAAGGCGGCGTCCCGCTTCTGACAAGCTACATCGCGGCTTACGGGTTTCTGATCAATCTGGCTCTCTTTCTCTATTTCATAGATAGCATCGGCAAAACTGTTCGGCCAAGTTCAGCGCTCAAGGTTGTCGGGCTCGCAGGTAGGAAAGTCATCCAAGGTGTGTATCCTTCGAGGCTCAAGCGAGAGTACCGTGCGGTCGTAAAGCCAAACGAACTTCTGAAGCGAGATCCCACGCGTGTCATACTCAACGAAGTTGATGGAGTAGTACTGGCATTCGATCGTAGAGGCCTTGTATCAATCGCTGAACGTTCAAACTGCCTTATCGAGCTGGTACCTGAGGTTGGGGACTTTGTCGCAGCGGGTGATCCTCTGTTTCGAATCTTTGAGGGCGGCCAGGATCTGGATGCGGAGCGCTTGCGCAAATCGGTTGCTCTGGGCCAGGAGCGTACTCTTGAACAAGATCCAATGTACGCGTTTCGCATTATTGTTGACATTGCGTCAAAAGCCCTCTCTCCAGCTATCAACGATCCGACTACAGCAGTATTGGCGATTGATCAGATTCATCATCTCCTGCGGGATGTCGGCTGTCGCAATCTGGCCGAGGGCCACGGACTAGACAGGGAAGGACAAGTTCGGCTTGTTTATCGAACGCCCGACTGGGACGATTTTGTGCATCTGGCAGTTACGGAAATCCGCCAATACGGGCGCGACAGTATTCAGATCATGCGCCGTCTAAGAGCCATGCTCGAGAACCTGATCGAGACATTGCCCAGGCGGCGCGCGTCGTTACTGCGGCTGGAGCTTAGCCTTCTAGTGTCGTCATCGAAGCGAGTGTTTCCTGATCTGGATGATCAGGTGCTGGCCGAAACAGGCGACTTGCAAGGCATGGGCGGTGGCGACAAACGCCGTACACAGAGTCTTTCGGCAATTGCCTAGACGGCCTTCATGTATTCCCAATTTCCAATTGGCAATCAACAATATGCCTATTTGGCTCTACGATATATCACCACCACTGGCTGGGCTTGTTATGGTGGTCTTTATTGAGTCTTTCTCTCTGATTGGACTCGTTCTGGTAAGACGGCTGTTGATACCGCGACTGCACTACCAACACGACGCCAACGATGCCGTGAGCGGGACGGTGCAGGCGATTGGTGTGTTTTACGGAATCACGGTTGGTCTGATTGCCGTGGGTGTGTGGAACACAAATACGAATGCTTCGGAATTGGTCTCAAAGGAAGCGGCATCTATTGGTTCGTTGTACAGAGACGTCAGTGGCTACCCGCCGCCTTTACGTGAGGAGCTTCGCGCAAAACTTCGCGAGTACACCGTCTTTGTCATTAATCAGGCATGGCCGGCACAACAGAAAGGAGATGGCCAACTGGTAACCGTCGGAGTAAAACTTCTCGATGACTTTCAGTCCGGCCTTTATTCCTTCCAACCATCAAATACGAGTCAATCTGCGTTACACGCCGAAACGCTGCGAGCTTATAACACGTTAATCGAGTACCGCCGCTTGCGCATAGACGCAGTCGGCGGAGGCCTCTCGATGGTAATGTGGGCAGTCATCTGGGTAGGTGCAGCTATTAGCATCGGCGTCGCATATTTTTTCCACATTCCAGATCTGAAGCTCCACGCAATACTGATAGCTCTCATGGGCGGCTTTCTGGCCATGGTCCTATTCATGATTGTGATTAACGACAAACCATTTTATGGGCATGTCAGTATCTCGCCTGCGCCTTACCGACTAATCCTGGAGCGCCTGATAGATGTCTCTGACTAACAACTCCTCGCGCCGGTTTTTACTTCACTGTCAAAAGTAACAGTTATCCCCTTCCGGCATAGCTCAATACAATCAAACAGGTGGTGACGTACTTTGATTCTCTCTGTGCCAAGAGAGTCGAAAGGAAGGTAACGGCTTCGTCATGCAGCGAACCGTCAGTTCAGTTTCTCTAGGCTTCATGATCACTCTCTCACTGGTCTTGTGTGACTTAACACTAGCGGGTACAAGGCCCCGAGGCCGGACGCTCGTTTCGCCGCAGCAGTCGACGAACCAGACTGGGGTTCGGTCAACTAAACTAGCCCAGGATCGAGGTTGGCCTCGCGGTTACAGTTTACCCAGCGAGGCGCAAATCGTGCTGTTTGAACCTCAGTTTGCCAGTTGGGAAAACCAGAAGCTCGCCGTCGCTTTCGCGGCCGTTTCTTATGTCGCGAAAGGTGGGCAGAAACCCGCATTGGGCACAATCAAAATTGAAACTGAAACACAGGTTTCTCTCGAACAGCGGTTAGTGAAGTTTTCCAGACTCAAGGTCACGGAAACGAATTTTCAAACACTAGCAAAGGAGCAGACTCGCGAAATTGTTGACGAGATTGAGAAGAAGATTCCAGACGAAGACCGCATCATCACACTCGATCGCGTGCTTGCTTACATTGACAAGAGCACCATCAGTCCAAAAAACGTTGCCGGCCTTAAGAGTGACCCACCCAAAATCTATATGAGCCAGACACCGGCAATCCTAGTTAGCTTTGATGGGGAACCGATCTGGAGTCCGATTAAAGGTAACGAGCTCAAGTTTGCAGTCAATACGAACTGGGATGTCTTCCAGCACCCCCCGACGGGTCTGCTCTACCTTCGTAACGATACGTCGTGGTTAAAGTCTACTCAGTTGACCGGGCCCTGGTCGCACGCGGGCGAACTACCAAATAGTTTCAACAAATTGCCGGAAGACGAAAACTGGAAAGAGGTCCGCGCCAATCTACCTGGCGCCCCGGTCAAAGAACTGCCGAGCGTTTACGTGAATACTGAACCCGCCGAGCTGATCCAAATCCGTGGTATACCGAACTATGAGCCGGTCGCTAATACCCAACTCCTCTGGGTCAGTAATACTGAGAGTGATCTGTTTCGAGTAGGTAAGGATGGTGCCTTCTTCTACCTGGTTACTGGGAGATGGTTCAGCGCTCCCAGCCTGACCGGACCCTGGACTTTCGCAACGCCGACGCTGCCTGAGGCTTTCAAAATAATTTCTCTTGAGCATCCGCGGTCACGTGTGCTGGCTTCCGTCCCGGGAACACAACAGGCGGCAGAAGCGGTCTTGCTTGCGCAGGTACCGCAGATAGCTCGCGTTAACAAGAAGGATCTCATTCCTCCGGAGGTCACTTACCACGGTGAACCGGAATTTGAGGTCATAGAGGGCACGCAACTGGAACGTGGAAAAAATACAGCCAGCGAGATCATCAAGGTTGGAGATGTCTACTATCTGTGCTTTCAGGGCATTTGGTTCACGGCCGGCACACCGAAAGGACCCTGGACAATCGCCAGTTCCATTCCCGATGACGTATACGAAATTCCCCCGAGCTCTCCGTCACATAGTGTCACCTACGTAACGCTAGAACAGGACGAAAATGAGGAAGACGACTGGGTAACTTTTGCTGCGTACGCGGGCTATACGGGTTTGATGGTCGGATGGGGATGCGCTGTTTGGGGCACCGGCTGGTACTACCCACCCTATTATTGGTACGGCGGTTACTACCCGGTCTATTACCCCTATTGGAGAACGTATGGCTACGGTTCCTGGTACAACCCGTACACAGGAAGATACGGGACCGCGGGCAGGATCTATGGACCATACGGCGGGGTTGGCTTCGGCGCGCGCTACAACCCGAGTACAGGCACCTATGCGCGTGGGGCGTTTGCATACGGCCCGTACGGAGCGCGTGGCGCCGCCGAAGCTTATAACCCGCGTACCGGAACCTACGCCTCGACGCGCCAGGGATCCGGTGTTTACGGGAGTTGGGGATCAACGCACGTGCAGCGCGGAGACGATTGGGTAAACACAAAACGATTCACCAGTAGCGCAGGCAACACGACGCGTGTTACACGCACGGATCAAGGGGGCGTGATCTCACGTCGCAGCCAGGATGGTCGCGGGTTTATTGGATCCAATGGTGAAAACGTATATGCCGGCAGAGATGGGAATGTTTACCGGCGCGATCAGAATGGAAATTGGAACAAGTGGGAGAACGGCAGTTGGAATTCAGTTCAGCGACCAGAACAGAACAATTCCGTGCGCGACAGTATGTTGAATGATCGCGCGAGGCAGCAGGAACGACAGGCACCAACTCGCCCGAGTCAGGGAGACAGCGCCAAGGGTGAAAGGACTGGGCAATCTCGGCCAGGGAACCAAATGGATCCATCGACATTTCGTGGCTTGGAACGAGATCGAGCAGCGCGCACGGAAGGAAACCAGCGGAGCCGCGATTTCGGTTCCTACAATCGCAACTATGGTAACGCCGGCGGTTATCGAGGGGGAGGCTTTTCCAGAGGGGGTGGCGGTTTTAGGGGCGGCGGTCGCCGACGCTAATGGAATAGAAGGGAATTCCGAAGGTGGAGGTGACTCATACGGTTGCCGCAGACGTAGTGAAGGGAGAGAAAGCGCGTAAGCGGTTCACTACTGTCTGCGGCGCCGCGCCGCGCACGGTCGGAGCGACCACAAATGAACACAATAAGCACGACGTGCTGGCCTGAGATTCGACCTGGATAAAACGAACCATATTAACTAGCGGATCGACGTGGCCCTGAAAGAGAAGGTCGAACGAACTCGATCGGAGTAGAGAGCCGTCTAAGAAGTACGACTCAATACTTTCTCCCAGATTAACCCACCAAAGGGTGGTGTCTTAAAATAGGAAAAGTTATCTTCCGCGCTTCTGCGAATCTCCGCGCCCTCTGCGTCAACCGACTTTTCTAAAAGTGGAGAATGGAAGAGAACGAAGAGGTCGCAGAGCAGCTCCGCAAAACAAGCCGCTGCCCTTGAAGTTATGTGTATGTAAGGTTCGCCCTTTAGTGGTAAACTAACTGTGGAACTGAATAACAATAAAGGTTTTAGGCTACCTCTCCCGCTAGGTGTTTTCGCCCGAACACTCTTGAGACGTTGAGAGGCCTTCAGTTTTTTCGAAACGTTGAGAGTGGATCATGGGACCCTTTTTCTCCCCTAGGGCGCCTGGTAGCGAGACCGCGCGTCTTGCTGTGCGGACCAGGCAGAGAATTGTCGGCGCGCCCAACTGCGTTTCGCGTCAGTTCATCAAGCTCTCACTGCTTCTGCTGATTTTGTTTTCCTCAGCTTTCTTTTCGGCACCACCCGTCTTGGCCCAGACTCCGACCTCTTCTCTCAAACGAGTATTGATCCGCCGGAACAGCGATCAACCTAAACTGCCGGCCAACGCCATCGTTCAGTTTGAGCCGCCGACCTTGTGGGCCCTGGACGGGTGGTACTTTATTCTTTTTGCTGCTGGATTCCTCATTCAAACATTCCTCGTTGTCTGGCTCTTGATCACACGGGCGGAACGAGGCCGCGAGGCCGAAGTTGAAACTGGTCAACTTGCGGAAGCTCGCCGGTTAAGCGAAGAAAGAAATCGCGCGATACTCGAGGCCGTTCCGGACTTGATGTTTTTGCAGACGCTGGATGGGGTTTACGTCGACTATCACGTCAGGGACAAGAGGGATCTGTTGGTCCCTCCCGAGGAATTTCTTGGAAAGAACATGCGCGACGTATTACCGCCCGAAGTGGCCGAGGCTCTTGCTCAACGCTTTGACGGCGCGCAGCGAGGCGAACCCCAGTCAATGGAATACGAACTTGAGATCAATGAAACCCGGCGCTGGTTCGAAGCGCGAATCGTACTAACTGGCGACAAGATTCTGACTGTGGTTCGCGATGTTAGCGCTCGCAAACTCACAGAAGTTGCGCTCTCTCAAAATGAGGCGCAGCTCGCTGGAATTATCGGCTCGGCGCTCGACGGCATCATCACTGTTAACGAAGACGAGCGGATTGTGCTCTTCAATACTGCCGCCGAGAAGCTCTTTCTTTGCCCTGCCGTCGAGGCACTGGGTCAACCGATCGGCCACTTCATGCCCGAACGCTCTCGTAACGCTGTCGGGCAATACATTCGCATTTTTGGCGAGAATTTGTTAACGCAGCGCGCACTAGGATTGCCAGGAGAGTTTTATGGACTCAAAGCGTCAGGCGAAGATTTTCCTATCGAAGCGTCGATCTCACAAATAGATCTAGATGGGCAGAGGTTTTATACGCTAATTCTTCGAGATATCACTGAGCGCAAGCGTGCCGTCGATGATTTGCGCCTCAGTGAGCAGCGATTTGCAAAGGCGTTCAGAGCTAATCCGCAGCCTATGTGTCTAACGACCATTGCTGATGGTCTCTATATCGACGTCAACCAAAGTTTTTTGACAATGAGTGGTTATACGCGCGAGGAGGTCATTGGCCATACCTCTCTGGAACTCGGGGTTTGGGAGACAAGCGAACACCGCGCGGACTTCATTCAGCGACTAAATCAGATGGGATCTCTTGCTAACGTCGAGACGACGTTTCGTACCAAGGCCGGTTCGATAAGAGTACTTCTCTCATCTGCCGAAAAACTCGAAATTGGCGGCAAGCAGTGCCAGCTCGTAGCATCGAGCGATATTACTGAACGCGTTGCCGGTCAGCAGGCCTTGCAGGAGAGTGAAGAGCGCTTCCGGAATATGGCCGATAGTGCCCCGGTCATGATTTGGATTTCAGACGTGGACAAAAGATGCACCTACGTAAACAAACAATGGCTTGATTTCACGGGCCAAAGCATGGAAGAGGAACTTCGCCTGGGCTGGGCGGCAGGTATTCATCCTGAGGATTCCGAGCGGTGTCTCGAAATTTACGACCACAATTTTGATGAGAGAAGTCCATTTGAGATGGAGTACCGGCTGCGCAGAAAGGATGGAGATTATCGTTGGATATTGGACAAGGGCGTACCCCGCTTTTCACCGAATCAGGTATTTCTGGGTTACATCGGCTCTTGTCTTGATATCACTGAGCGGAAAGAAGCTGAGGTCGAGTTGCGCAAAGCGCACGAAGAATTGCATCTATTGAAGAACCAACTGGAGGCGGAGAATATTTATCTCCAGGAAGAATTGCAATCGGATCCCACCTTCGGCGAAATAGTAGGGCAAAGTGATGCAATCAAATACCTGCTCTTCAAAATCACGCAGGTCGCCCCTACAGATTCAACTGTCCTTATTTCGGGCGATACTGGTACAGGCAAAGAACTGGTAGCTCGGGCGATCCATGGTGCCAGTGCACGCAAAGACCGGCCGTTGATCAAGGTGAACTGTGGCGCCTTGTCACCAACACTGATCGAAAGCGAGTTGTTTGGGCATGAGAAAGGAGCGTTTACAGGCGCTAGCTCCCGCAAACCGGGCCGTTTTGAGTTAGCAAACGGAGGCACAATTTTTCTGGATGAAATCGGCGAGCTTCCGCTGGAGTCACAGGTGAAGCTCTTGCGGGTAATTCAGGAAAACGAGTTTGAACGACTTGGCGGCACAAAGACCATCAAAACAGACGTTCGGATCATCGCGGCCACGAATCGCAATCTAAAACTGCTAGTTGAGAGCGGAATGTTTCGTGAGGACCTCTGGTATCGCCTGAACGTGTACCCGATAACGGTGCCGCCGTTGCGACAGCGCAAAGAAGACATCCCTTTGTTGGTCGAACATTTTGTTGACCGGTACGGAAAGAAATCTGGCAAGACGATAACGTTGGTGTCGCCGCGAGCGATGCAGAATTTACGGGCTCACTCCTGGCCCGGAAACGTTCGAGAGTTGGCCAACGTGATTGAGCGAGCAGTGATACATACGCAGGGTAGCGTGTTGCAAGTTGTGGATCGCTTTGAACAGATTTCCGAAGAAGAGCCTAATACCAACAAGACCCTGGAAGGAGTCGAACGTGAATACATCATCCGCGTTCTCGAGAACACAGGCTGGCGGATTGAAGGCCCCTATGGTGCAGCGAGAATTCTGGGCCTCAATCCAAGCACGCTTCGCACTCGCATGCTCAAGCTCGGAATACAACGGCGGACGACGTACGCGGAAGAGGAGCACTTAATCCGCAAAACGAATTCCGCGCAATAGCGCGACCCTCTGAATTCTGATCTAAGATCTGTGGAGTTACACAGATCCCGCGAAATACGGTGGCGTCTAAAGCCTCTCCCTCCTCTGCTACGAACCCGGAAAAAAGATAAGGTGCTTAGAATAAGAAGTTAAGTGCTCTAATCACACCCCCTCTTTTTTGTGCACGCCAGTTGCTACCTAGAGGAGACCGGGTTCACTCAATCGGGCTTTCAACGAAGACCAACAGACCTTCCAGCGAGCAGAGTTCGGTAGTGTTGGTGCGGAAGTGTGCCCAGGCATTGCATTCGTTAGCGTGTCATTGTGATTGTCAACACGACAAGAATTACGGTTCATCCTGAGAAGCGCATCGAGCTTGTGCAAACAATCAGACGTTTGCTTGGCCCGACAGGTCATATTAAAGGGTGCCGAACGTTTCGTTTCTATCTCGATGCGGTAGATGAAAACTCGTCACTGCTGATTAGCGAGTGGGAAACAGAGTCAGATTACGAGATCTATCTTCGCTCGAACGGCTCTGCGGTCCTTAAAGGTGCAATTAAGGTCCTGAGTATCCGAAGCATTGATTCTAAAGCTCTCGTGACATCCTTCGTATGTAAGCCTTAACAACGCCGGCTTAGGTCGCGCGGGGATCGCGCGGCGAAGGGCCAGCATACGGACTCCGTGTTGAAAGATTTCAAGAGAATGCGTTCAGTTCGACGTCAATGGCGGTTTCAAAGTCAGCGAACATGGTCTCCTCTTATGATTTCCAATCTGACTAAGCCCATAGCGAACAGTTGGCGGGAAGACAAAGCATCAGATGATTTCCTAAGGGCAATGGTCGATGCTTGCATCTCGAATGTCGCAGTACTGGATGAGTCGGGAACTATTCTCTATGCGAGCAATGCATGGCGCCTGTTCCAGCAGAGCCCCGCCACGGAAGAACGCTTCCACCTTGCGCCGGATTACTTTGATAGCTGTAAACGGCGTACCGTGTCGCGATTCGAGGAAGGCTCAAACCTCACTCTCAAGACCGATCTGCAACGCATTCTATTTAGTGGTGAAAAGGAGTTTCATTACGAATACTGCTGCCGCTGGGTTAACGAAGGACGACCCTTCGTGATCCATGCTGCCCGGTTGAACCTGCCGGGATCGACCTTTAGAGTTTTGATGACCCACGAAGATCTTCCCCATGCTCGAGAGAACCTCGAGCATAGCAGGGAACGTTTGACTCAGCTGCTCGAGACCACAAAGGTCATGGCCTGGGAAGGCGAAGTTGAAGGTCAGCGGTTCACTTATGTGAGCGAGCAGGCCTTCAGGATGCTCGGCTATCCCACAAAAGCTTGGTACGAACCTAACTTTCTGGTCTCGCACATTCATCCCGACGACCGGAAACGAGTGCTGAGTGCTTATCTGAAACATACTCGCATCACGGAGCATTTTGATCTGACTTTTCGCATGCTCGGTAGTGACAGTCGCGTTTGTTGGGTCCAGAACCTTGTAAGTGTTACGCCTGAAGATGGCGCCGCGAAACGAATGCACGGCTTCATGATTGACATTTCGGAACGCAAGCGTGCGGAAGAGGCTTTGAAATACCTCGGTAGTCGCCTGATCGCCGCTCAGGAAGAAGAACGCAAACGAGTAGCTCGCGAGCTACACGATGATTTGAACCAGCGGATGGCAGTGCTTTCGATCGAGCTTGAACAAATGGGCCAAAGACTTCAGAAGAATCGCAGCCTGTGCAAGTGTTTACACAAATTACAATTGCAAGCGGAGGAGATTTCAAATGACATTCACAGGCTCTCGTATCAACTCCATCCTTCGAAATTGGATCATCTGGGGTTGGCGGCGGCGATGAAGAGCTTATGTGATGAATTGTCTCTCGTCCAAAATGGCAAGCCCCGGATCCATTTTCATCAAGACGGGCTTCCCGTGGACCTTCCCAAAGACACGACGCTCTGCATGTTCAGAATCACCCAGGAAACGCTGCGCAATTGCGTCAAACACAGCGGCGCAGAATCCGCTCAGGTAGTGCTGACGAACACCAGCCATGCTGTTCGCCTTTCAGTTACAGATAACGGATGTGGGTTCGATACTAGATCAGACCTGATGGCGAAGGGCCTTGGCTTCATCAGCATGCAAGAACGTCTGCGTCTCGTTGGCGGAGAAATCAGTATTTGCTCCCGACCCCAACGCGGTACACGCATCGATGTTTCGGTTCCCGTGAAACGCGAAATCGTAGAACTCAAAAACTAAGCGGAGGATTTATGAAACGCCCTCGAGTCATTCTTGCGGACGATCACACTTTGGTTCTGGATGCTTTGAAGAATCTCATCGAACCAGAGTTTGAAGTAGTCGGGACATTCGCCGACGGGCATTCACTTGTTGAGGCTGCCCCAGGTCTTGATCCGAACGTCGTTGTACTCGACATCAGCATGCCCACAATGAACGGCCTGAATGCAGGTCAGCGACTGAAACAGCTAATGCCCCTGGTTAAGCTGGTCTATCTAACGATGAACCATGACCCCGACATTGCCGGCGAGGCTTTCAGGTTGGGCGCCTCAGCCTTTGTTCTCAAGAATTCAGCCGCAAAAGAACTTCTGCAAGCGATAAGACAGGTAGTGCGAGGTGGTTACTACGTGACTCCGCTGATGACGGAGGGAATGGACGGATCGTTCGTGCAGAATTTCAAACGACGGAAAAGCAAATACTCGTTAACTCTGCGCCAGAAAGAAGTGCTTCAGCTTTTGGCTGAGGGCCGCTCGATGAAAGAGGTTGCATTTGTCTTGAACCTCTCTCCGCGCACCGTTGCGTTCCACAAATATACGATGATGGAGCACCTGCATATAAGGAGCAGTGCGGAGCTCATTAATTATGCTATGAAGAACTCGCCAGCTCCCGCCTGAGGGTGGGGACTGGGAGACACGGAGATACGTAGATGGGGAGACAACGAGGGCACTGCGTCTCCCCATCTGCGCGTCCCCGTCTCCCGTTCCCGCGTCCCGCGTTCACCCTCCTGGTCCACCTGTCAGTTTTGCTAGTGATTGTCCCTGCAAGTTGTTCGTAGAATTCAGTCCTGCTCAGGCACTGCATGGACGGTTGGTTGATTCAGACCTTCTTTGACATTGCAACTCGCAGGATGACTGAACCATAGAGGGCAAAGGAGCAAACCGTGAGACGGGCCCGGATTCTAGTGGCGGAAGATCATAAATTGATGCGTCAAAGGGTTGTGAGTTTGCTAAAACGCGAATTTGATGTGGTAGAAGCGGTGGCAAATGGGAAAGCACTCCTCGAGGCTGCGGCGCTATTGAAACCGGACGTCTGTGTACTGGATATCTCGATGCCACTTCTCAACGGCATAGAGACTGTCGTCCATCTCAAGCAGAGTGACTCAACTGCGAAAGTTATTTTCCTGACCATTCACCATGATTCAGATTTTATTGGTGCTGCGTTTAAAAGCGGCGTGGAGGGCTATGTCTTCAAAACCCGTATGGCCGCCGACTTGATTTTAGCAGTGCGCGAAGTCCTGGCCGGCCGGACTTTCCTCTCGCAATGTTAGGCAACCATCGTCTTCTCCGCGTCTCCGGTGGTTTTTTCTGAGCACGTAAATTACAAGTCAAAAGAAGGAAAAAAAGCGGCCGGGAAGATCAGCTCCATGGGAGATCTTCCCGACCGGATTGAGGTGTCCAAAGTGCTTTCCTCCTGACTTCTTCTCGCACCCCGCTCACCTCCGACCGAAAGGAACCAAATTGCGGTTAGTTCTTTCGGCCACTCACGGTCCCGGCGATGCCTTTATTAACCATCAATCTAATCTCGACTCGCCGGTTCTTGGCCCGACCCGCTTTCGTCGTATTCTCCGCCGCCGGTTCTAGTTGTCCGTACCCGAAGGGCTGGACCAGACGGCTCAACGGCATCTTGTATTTGGTGACAATGTAATAGATGACAGCGTTCGCGCGCCGTTCGCTCAAATCGATGTTTCGAGACGAGGAACCGGTGGTATCGGCATAACCGATTACCGCCATCATCCAGCCCTTCGTGTTCTGAGTCTTTACCCAAGCGGCCGCGTTATCGATCGCAGCTTTCGATTGGGGTCCCAGAACGGCACTACCAGACTTGAAATGAACAGTGATGGTTTTGATTGGATCGAAATCGTCCAGCCCGTTAATCCGATTGTTGGCATAGTCTGCAGTTGACTGTGCTTTTGCCGCCTCATCTCGGGCGCTTTGGGCCACGGCCTGTGTCTCCTCGATTTGTCCGGCGAGTCGCTCCTGTTCCGCCTGCTGTAGCCTCAGTTTTTCATTCATTTCGGCCTCGATTGGATCAACCGTTGCCTTGAGCGCTTGTGCAGTTCTTAGATCCTGCTCGTCGAAACGGATTTTATCCGCGACGATATGACCCTCAGAAGTTCTTGTGCCATCGACCTCGAGTCGCAGCCCGCGCAGTATGTAACTAGCGGCATAATCCTTGGACCCTCGGAAAACCCCTTTCTTGTGGCTCTTTACTTCCGTATTCTGAGTTAAGAGTACGGTGGTCGTTGGTCCGCCCGTCGTCTCCGACATCGTGAACGAATCCGGATCCCGCTTCACAACGACTCCCTTGAACTTTTTCACTTCGTCCTGAGCAACACTTCTCAGAGTCGGTCGTTCATCTTTAGTCGCCAGAGGTCCGACGGCGAAGCTGCTTTCAACGCTTGCCGGCAAAAGAACGAAGGCGACTGTCATCAATCTCAATATGGTGATGCTGCTGATTCTCATAATCTGCTCCTTGTCAGTTTCATGGTTAAAGCACGAGTCAGCCTTCTATTCTTCGAGCAACGCAGGCTCACTTTGCAGGTCCTGCACTTCCAAGGCCCTTGGGGCTAACTTGCTGGTTTCAGCATGAGAATCGTAGCGGCACGTTATGACCACTAATACTGTCAATTCTGACAGTGTTAGTGACTCCGGCGATAAGTAGATTGGCTCCCCAATCTAAGCCAAATTCCTTCAAGCGTTAAATCTATCAGGGTGATTAAGTGCGAGGTTGAAGCTAAGTCAAGCGGGCCAGCACGACCGTGGTATTGTCTGTGCCGCCTGCCCCCAGCGCAAGGTCGATTAGATTCTGACAAGCAACCTGCGCAGTATTTGCTTCCCGCAGCACGCTGGCAATGAGGTCATCCTCGACCATCTCTGTGAGGCCATCCGTGCAGAGCAGGAGTTGATCGCCACCAGACAAGCTGAAGCGCTGCACCTCAGGCTCGACGCGTTCATCTAAAGAGCCTATGGCAGCAGTTAAAACATGCCTCATCGATCGAGTCGCCGGATCGTCGAAACTCGCAACGCCCGCGTCAATCAGCGCCTGGGCCAGCGTGTGGTCCGTCGTCAACTGTCTGAAACTCGTTTCGCGCAACAGATATGCACGCGAATCGCCGATATGACCAATCACAAGTTCAGTGCCAAGTATGCCGGCGACGGTTAACGTCGTCCCCATCCCGGCTAACGTATCCTCCCTGTCTGCTTCTTCTTTCAGGAGCTTATCAATCTGGAAGAAGCGCTGGGTCATTCGCTGCAGGATCGTTTTGAAGTCCCTGTTCCGCTTGGGCGCCAGGACCCAGTCTGAAGTCTCAAGGACAAGTTCGATGAGCTTGGAGAGCGCGAGAGAACTGGCAACTTCCCCCGCGGCCATGCCACCCAGGCCGTCCGCAACAAGCATTCCGTAGCAAGTTAAGCTGTAATTCTGCCCGAGCAATTGCTGATCAAGGTTCGTAGCTAGTTTCTCGAGTGAGCGGCCGAAACGCATTAACAGATAGCTGTCTTCGTTGTTTTCCCTGACAAGACCCTGGTGCGTAGCGCAGCCGAAATCGAGTGTTAAAGGAGCTGAGGTATGGTTGAAGATATCGCTTACATCCTGCTTGAATTTGTCGGCGTTCATTGTTAACCAACCTCCAGCAATGCGTTTTTAGAATCAACGCTTCTTTAAAAGGTGAGTCGCACGGCTTTCGGAGAGTCCCGGCCGCGTTTGGGAGTCAAAAAACGCGAGACCGGGATAAGGGGTGTTCTCAAACAGAGGAGAGCACCTTTAAACCAACTGCGCTCGTTGCCTGAACAGCGTCCGTCACGAACCATGACCATGGGCGAGTTGGTGCAGTGTGCAACGTCCTAATTCTATGAGGACATCCGGGCCGAAATTCACTGGCAAAATTTACAGGCCCTCGAAACCTGAGCACGCAGGGATTTCGCAGAGGTTTCAACAGGACCACCATCTTGCAGCATGTTTGATCCCATCAGCTTTGCACGAAAAGTAGTCTTAAAATAGTCCTTGTCTGGATTTGACGTCTTCTCTGCGATCCGTGCGCACCTCTGTGATCTCTGCGTTAAATAGTTTCACGATTACAGTTAACGCAAAGGTCACGGAGGTACGCAGAGATTGCAGAGAAGAAATCAAACAGTGGTGCAAAGACTTCTCGTGCAAAGCCAATCCTACCTGTCAAAACTGACAGTTTTTCACGTCACGCCCCGTCGCTAGCATTCTGCCCACTAGTGTTCAGTTTAGTCGCATTCACAGGTTTGGCAGTTTGCGATCGGAGTGAATATGAAACCACGAATAGTGCTTGCCTATTGTTTTCTGGTGATTGGTGCGTTGACTATTGACACCGCGCCCGCGCAGGAACAAAAGCCTCAGAAGGAAAAGTTCGGGGCCCTCGCATACCTTCCGTCTGGAGCCGGACCAATGATGGCTGGCGCCGGGTCGAGAGTTAATGTTGACTTATACATCGACAGCTACACGTCTAACGCTGAAGCAAAGAAATTGGCCGGAGTGTTGCTCGAGGGTGGATCGGACGCTTTATTGAAAGCCCTTGAAAAGGCCGAAACCATAGGAAAGATAAGACTCAGCGGTCGCGTTGGATTCTATGATCTAAAACTCATTCGCTCTCATCGGACGGAAAGTGGAAGACGCATTTACGCAGTCGGCGATAGGCCAGTTGGTTTTCTTGAAGCTTATTACTCCGGCAGGTCGAGGGATTATAAGTTTGGAATCCTGCAACTTGATCTGAAAAATGGTACCAAGGATAAGGAAGAAGGAAGCGGGGCTTTGCTATACGCCGCAAAGATCAAAGTGATCGGCGGAAACTCCATCGAGTTAGAAAGCTATGGAATTGAGGCCATCCGCTTGATGGGCGTGCGGAAACTCTGACTCTTCGTTACCGTTAATAGTTTCCTGAGTCTTCTTCGTGCTTTGTGAAGTTGCGATTTGGAGTTTCCGACGCTGCAACCAAAAATCCGCGCAATCTCCTTGTGGTTGTAACCCTCTACGTCAAACTTGAGAAAGATCGAACGTAAACCGGAAGGCAGTTCAGCTAAAGCTGCGTCTAGATCGAGTCGATTGACCGCTTGATTACTCCAGGCGTGCTTCACTACACGTGTTGTCGTCAGCTCTTCCAGCATACCCGAAATCTCTCTGCGATGAACTGGGCGACGAAAGGACATCAACACCTGGTTAATAGTGAAACGATAGAGCCACGTTCTGAACTGACTTTCACCGCGGAACGTTCCCACCTTTCTGATAAGCTGGATAAAAACATCCTGGGTCAAATCCTCAGCCTCCGAAACATCACCGGTCATTCTCAAACACAATGAAAAGACCCTTCGGCCGTGGCGCTCGTACAAATCGCCGATGTACGAAACAGCTCCGTGGGATACGGCCTGCGCCAACTCGAAATCTGACGGCGGATTCATAGCCTCAATCAAACGACACTTCCAGCGATTGCTCGACTGTTACTTCTGACAGGTTAGACCAGAGCAATAGCGTAGGTACATAAGAAGCAGGAAGGTTGATCTTGCCGCCTCACCTGCTCCTGCTCCAGACCTGTAACTTTTGCCAGTTTCTGATGCTTGTACGCTCCGTTAGATTCCGAAACAACGATAGATTCCGAAACAACGGAACACCGGCCCAGAATACTGAGCTGCTCAAGGAGGAAGCATGAGGACGAATAATCGATCAGGTTGGCGAACAATTGCAGGTCTTACTTTGCTATTGACAGCTCTCGGTTTGTTTCAGAGTAGCTCAACGCTGGGTCAAACCCCCGAACCCGCAAAACAAACTCCGGAAGTACAACAACTAAAAGAACGTCTACAACAGCTCGAGCAGACGGTGTTGGAATTGAAAGGGCAAATCAACGCCATTGAAGAAGCAAAGAAAAAGAACCCAGCTCCGACAATAGTAGAGGCGGTTTATTCGGAACCAGCTCTAGCGCCGCCTGCTGAGCCTGACAAACCTCAGAACAATAATCCCAAGGGCGAAAGCACATTTCAGGTTTATGGTTTTGCAATGCTTGATGCCGGTTATCAATTCAAGCAAAACGATCCGGATTGGTTCGATGTGGTGCGGCCAACAAAGTTGCCGTCATTCCCTAATGAGTTTGCGCCTAATGGCAATACATATTTTGGTGTCAGACAGAGCCGTCTGGGTGTCAAGTCCTCAACCCCAACCAAATACGGCGAACTAAAAACCCAGTTTGAGTTCGAGCTGTTTGGCACTGGTGCGCAGGCGGGCCAAACAATTTTCCGCTTGCGCCATGCTTATGGAGAGTTGGGCCAATTCGGCGCCGGCCAGCAGAACACTGTATTCATGGACGGCGATGTGTTTCCAAACACGATTGAGTATTGGGGACCAAACGGAATGGTTCTGTTCCGGAACGTGCAGTTTCGTTGGATGCCATTGAAAGGTCGCAATGCCGTAACGATTGCTCTTGAGCGGCCCGGCGCCAGCGCTGACCAGGGCCGGTTTGAAGATCGCATCGAGCTTGTTGGAGTGCGACCGCACTTTAATCTGCCTGACCTCACCGGGAACGTTCGATGGACTCGCGACTGGGGTCACTTCCAGGTGGCGGGTCTTCTAAAGCGAATGGCCTGGATCGACAACAACGACGACGAGTTCGACTTGGGTGGAAGCGCAGTCGGAGCCGGTCTCAATCTGACTTCAGCGCTCAAGTTCGGCGAGAACGATACCGGAAAGTTTGCCTTTGTTTTCGGCCAGGGAATCCAAAACTATATGAACGATGCGGATGTTGACGTCGGAATCGAGCTGAATCCCGCTGCCGGAGATCCTCGACGCCCGATCGTTGGTAAGGCCTTGGGAATGTGGAGCTTCATTGCTTACCTGGACCACTACTGGAACAAGCGATGGAGCACCTCTGTCGGATACTCAATGATGGATGTCGACAACTCGAACGGTCAGGCAGCTGACGCTTACCGTCGCGGCCACTACGCTTCCGGTAACCTGCTTTATTACCCATGGGAGAACGTACTGATGGGCGGCGAGTTCATTTGGGGGCGACGGGAAAACTTTCTTGATGGTTTCAAGTCTGACGACTTCCGCATCCAGTTTTCCTTTAAATACAACTTTTCAAAAACATTCACGTTCTGATGGTCCAACAGGAGGCAACATTTGATGAGACGGGTAAGGAAAGTGAACGCACGGAAAAGTCATCGAGTTCGTGGCGAAACATCGACTTCAATGTGTTCTCGTCTCATTTGGTTGGTTTGAGGGTGAGTAGGTAAGCGAGCAATGGGGGGAACGAACCAATGGGTAGTGTAATGGACCTTAACTTCTCAAACCGGCTTGGCAACGCGGCGCGAGCACAGGGCTGCCTGCGCCGCGTTGATATTTTCTTCAGTGTTCATCTTGAATTCGGCTTGTTTCTCGCGAGTGAGAAGTTTGCAAGGGAAACTATGAGCGGATCTTAGAGCAAGACAGGCGCAACGTGACGGAGCTGGGAGGCAAGGCGCTTTAACGGACGTAATGCAATTGGCGGAGGTTGAAATGAAACCCAATGTTTTGAAAAAACGAAGGACCCAACGAGTAACTCAATATGTCGTGGCGATCACTTGCACGTTGGCTCTGCTACCGGCGCCGGCGCTCGTATTTGCGAGGATCACGCCATCACCGCCTGCACAGGAGGCTGCAAAAATCCCTGCTGACCAACTGGATTCCCTGGTCGCTCCGATCGCCATTTACCCTGACAACCTGCTCAGCCAGACGCTGGTAGCCTCCACGTATCCGCTGGAGATTGTGCAGCTTCAGCAGTGGCTGGAAAGAAATCCGGATCTCGCAAAAGACCAGAACAAGTTAGCCGAGGCGGTAAAGAATCAGCCGTGGGATCCAAGCATTCAGGCTATGGCAGCATTGCCAGACCTCGTGAAGCGTTTGTCTGACGACATTCAATGGACCACGGATCTGGGTAATGCATTCCTCGCCCAGCAGAGCGAGGTCATGGATGCAGTGCAACGCATGCGAACAAAAGCAAAGGGAAACGGAGCATTGCAATCGAACCAGCAGCAAGTAGTTGAAACTAGAACGGTCGAAAGTAAGGAAGTGATCGTTATCGAGCAGTCAAACCCGCAGGTTGTTTATGTACCGTCGTACGACCCTGCCTACGTGTATGGCGCCGCTGCTTATCCATATCCGCCAATTTATTACCCGCCATCAACTGGCGCTGTCATTGCGGCGGGTGCGATTTCTTTCGGTGTCGGTTTGGCAATTGGCGCAGCCTGGGGTGGCGGCGGTTGGGGATGGGGTTGTGGTTGGGGCGGCAACGACATCAACGTAAACATGAACAACAACTTCAACCGCAACACCAACATTCAGGGCGGTAATCGCACCAACGTCAGCGGTAACCGAGGCGGTGGTAACAAGTGGCAACACAATCCGTCTCATCGCGGCGGCGCTCCCTATGGTGATCGAAACACTGCAAATCGATTTGGCGGGACGGCGCGAGGCGACTCATTAGCCAACAGGCAAAGGGGCGCACAACGAGACATCGGCAGGCAAGGCGGCAATGTCGGCAGCGTCAACCGTGGCGGTGTTGGAGATCGCGGTGGCGTGGGAGATCGCGGTGGCGCCGGGAACCGCGGCGGCGTTGGAGATCGCAGCGGCGTCGGTGATCGCGGAGGAGTCGGCGATCGCGGCAGTGGGGGAAATCGTGGCGGCGCTGGTGATCGCGGTAGCGTCTCGAATCGCGGTGGCGCTGGGGTAAGCGATCGATCGCGCGGCACTGGTGGTGTCGGAGCTAGCGGAGAGCGCGTCGGCAATCGGAGCGTATCGAGCGGTTCGGGGAACCGCAGCGGAGCTTTCGGAAGTGGTGGTTCCGGAGGTTTCAATGGAGCCAGCACGCGTTCGAGCAGTAGTCGCGGCTCTTCCAGCATGGGAGGTGGTGGCGGTAGTCGCGGCGGCGGCGGTTTTAGTGGTGGTGGCAGCCGCGGTGGTGGTGGTCGTGGCGGCGGTGGCGGACGAAGGAGGTAGCAAGTCATGAAAAAAAGCACAATCGATTCACGCTTTTCCAAACTGTTGTTAGCCGTAAATGCCTTCACTATTTTCGTGATGGTTCTACTGGGTACGGCACAACTAACAACTGGCCAGACCGGCTCAACTTCCAAGGCCAAGAAATACTCGACGCTTCAAGAAGCAGTTGATGATCTCATCAATGCCGCCGAGAAACTTGATAAGGCAGCCCTCACAGAGATCTTTGGGCCTGAGAACTACGACCTCATTAACACGGGTGAGCCGGCGCGTGATCGTGAAGTCACAAGGGAGTTCGCGGCGCTCGCTCGAGTCAAAACGAACATTTCGTCTCAGCCGAGAAATTCTCGTCTCGCCTATCTCACTATAGGGGAAGACGATTGGCCGTTTCCGATCCCACTCGTAAAGGTGGGTTCAACTTGGTTCTTCGACACACGTGCTGGTCGTCAGGAAATTCTTTATCGCCGTATCGGAGGCAATGAACTGAACGCGATCGAGATCTGCCGCGGCTACGTTGAGGCGCAACACGATTACGCGCTTATTAAGCGCGGAAATTCCGGTGTCAATCAATATGCTCAGCGGATTATCAGCACACCCGGAACACAGGACGGGCTCGCCTGGAAAAATAGCGACGGCACGTGGAGTGGTCCAATCGGAGAAAAAGTCGCTGCGGCAATCGCGCGCGGTTACACGAAAAGGACTGAACCCTTCCACGGTTATTTCTTCAAGGTGCTGAAGGGCCAGGGACCTGCCGCCCCGCTAGGTCGGATGGATTTCCTTGTCAAGGATGTGATGATCGGTGGGTTTGCGCTGATCGCATTTCCCGCGCAATACCGGCTCACAGGCGTTCAGACCTTCATGGTGAGTCACGATGGCGTGGTCTACCAGAAGGATCTCGGTCCAAATACTCTTGAGCTTGCTGGTGCGATCGATCGATTCAATCCGGATAAAAGTTGGAAGCCGGTGCTGGAGGAGAAATAGGGTGGACCTATCAGTGCCGTCGCATTAGTCCGAAAAAACGGCAGGCTTGTGCCTTTTGTGACCCGTCGTTTGCAGACCGATGCGGCGAGCACCTCGTTCGCCCTCATGTTAGTCAGGTGCTGCTTGAGCAAGGCTGGAGCTACGTGCCTGCGTGACGCTCTGTTCATCCAATGGATTTTGAAGCCCCGACAGGCGAGGGAACCGACGGCTGATGGAAACCCCGGCGACAATAGTAATGGCAGGCAAACGCGAGTCAGTGAACAGCGTCCGTGTGGCTGCCGTTGCCTGGATACTAACGTCGGTCTTTTACTTCTATCAGTACGCTCTTCGCTCGGCGCCCGCGGTAATGATGCCGGAGCTCAGCAACGCCTTCGGCATCACACCGCTCGCTGTCGCCTCTATCGTCGGACTGTTTTACTACGGATACTCGCCCTTCAGTCTGGTCGCCGGAGCCGCCATGGATCGTATTGGACCACGCCGGCTATTGCCGGGGGCAGCGGCGGTGGTTGGCATCGGAGCATTGTTGTTCGCCACAGGCAATCGTGAGCTTGCCGGTGCCGGCAGGTTTCTTCAGGGAGCTGGAGGGGTCTTTGGCCTGGTCGGCGCCATCTACATCGCAACAAAAAATTTTGCACCTTCACGAGCAGCCACCCTAATTGGGGCAACCCAGATGTTTGGTATGGCTGGTGGATCGGCCGGGCAGTTTGCTGTTGGACCACTAATCGGTAACGGACTGGGATGGAATGTGTTCTGGACTGCAATGGGAATTGGCGGTTTGTTCATTGCCGCTGTCTTATTCGTACTCCTTCCTAAAGATAAACCAACAGAGCTTTCCGATAACTGGTTAAAGAGCGCGACCTCGGCTTTCAAAACTGTCTTCCAAAACCCGCAGTCGATTTTGTGTGGTCTAATCGCCGGCTTGTTATTCATTCCCACAACAATCTTCGACATGATTTGGGGAGTGCGATTTCTACAGGAAGCGTACGGATTCGACTATGGCTCGGCAGTGATGCGTTCAGCCACGGTTCCATTGGGTTGGATTATCGGTTGCCCCTTGCTCGGATTTGTTTCAGATCGAATAGGCAGAAGGAAGCCGGTTATCGTGGGTGGTGGTCTGGTGTTATTTGCATGTCTCGCTTGGATCCTTTACGGCAAAAGCGGAGTTTTCCCACCTTATGTACTTGGACTGGTCGCCGGCATCGCGTCGGGTGCGGCGATGTTGCCGTACACGGTAATCAAGGAAGCCAACCCGCCGCAGTTTGGCGGCACTGCGGCCGGGGTCGTCAATTTTCTGAATTTCACTTTTAGCGCGTTACTGGGCCCCGTGTTCGGTTGGATTCTTCAAAACGTATCAGGGGAACGAGATCGAATGGGTTTGCAGGATTACCAATCGGCATTTACGCCACTGCTCTATGGCGTGGCTCTCGCAATCCTTTTGACCCTGGTGTTGAAAGAGACAGGGTCCGCAGTTCGGTCAACTAAACCAAATGTGACTTAGGTGGTTGCACTGGTGCGCCCTACCGTCAGGAGAGTTGACAAATGAAGCAAGCAACCGGAACTGGAAAATACGAACGACTACTGGCGCGATGCGAAGGTTTGGCGCCAGTTCCAACAGCAGTGGCACATCCCTGTGAAACGACGGCTCTGCGTGGGGCGACAGAGGCATCGAAACACGGGTTGATCGTGCCATTGCTGGTTGGACCGGCTGAGAAAATCAAAGAGACTGCCGCTGCGGCGGGACTCGAACTCGACGAGCGACAGATCGTCAATGCGCCGAACAGCCATGCAGCAGCGGCAAAGGCTGTCGAACTCGTTCGCGAAGGCCGGGCCGAAATTTTGATGAAAGGGAGCCTGCACACCGATGAGTTGATGGCGGCGATCGTTTCACGCGAGGGTGGGTTGCGCACGGAGCGTCGCATAAGTCATGTCTTTGTAATGGATGTGCCGACTTACCACAAGGTACTCATCATTACGGATGGCGCAATCAATATCGCGCCAACTCTGGAAGACAAGCTTGATATCTGTCAGAACGCCATCGATCTGGCCGTTTCGCTCGGTCTAGAAAAGCCTAAGGTCGCAATGCTTGCTGCGGTCGAAACAGTCACCTCGAAGATGCCGGCAACAATTGACGCGGCAGCTCTGTGCAAGATGGCTGAACGCGGCCAGATTAAAGGCGGCATCGTGGACGGACCGTTGGCTTTTGACAACGCCATCAGCAAAGAAGCAGCCAAAACTAAAGGCATTAAATCCAGCGTTGCAGGAGATCCCGACATCCTGCTTGCGCCTGACCTGGAAGCCGGCAACATCCTCGCAAAGCAATTGAGCTTTCTGGCGAATGCGGACAGTGCAGGAATGGTGCTGGGGGCAAGAGTGCCCGTGATTCTTACCAGCCGAGCCGACAGTGTGCGCTCGAGAATCGCGAGTTGTGCTGTTGCAATGTTGGTTGCCCATGCACGGCGCAGCAAGCTGTAGGAGTGCTGTCATGGACGATTATGCCCTCGTACTCAATGCCGGCTCATCGAGTCTGAAGTTCTGCGTTTTTCAGCGACCCCCCAGCGAAAGCTGGCGCCTTGAAGCACGTGGCCAAATCGAAGGCATCGGCACGTCGCCTTGCCTACACGTCAAAGATGCCAGGGGTGAGAGCCTCGCAAAGCAGTCCGTCTCCGTTCGTGACGGACGTCAGGCCGTTGATGCTCTCGCCGCGTGGCTGCGATCGAAGTATGGCGGGTCGCGTGTGCTTGGCATTGGTCATCGGGTGGTACATGGAGGTTCTCGTTTCAATGGCCCGACGATCTTAAATCGACAAGTTCTAGCTGAGTTACGAGCGTTGGTCCCACTCGCACCACTTCACCAACCCTACAATATCGCGGCCATCGAAGCAGCCTTTGAACGATTACCAGATGTGCCGCAGGTTGCGTGCTTCGACACCAGTTTTCATCGTGGTCAACCGGAAGTTGCCGAACTCATTCCGCTGCCACGCGATCTTCGTCAGGCAGGACTCCAGAGATACGGTTTTCACGGTTTGTCTTACGAGTACATAGCTTCCGTCTTGCCGAAAGCTGCACCTGAGATTGCTGATGGTCGCGTAATTGTGGCACATCTCGGCAGTGGTGCGAGCTTGTGCGCTCTTAAAGAAGGAAAGAGTGTCGACACCACGCTCGGCTTTACCGCGCTTGATGGTCTATGCATGGGAACGAGGCCGGGAGCGCTCGATCCGGGCGTTGTGCTCCATCTGTTCCAGGGCCTGAAACTCTCCGCGAAAGAAGTCGAAACAATCCTCTACAAAAAGTCGGGTCTGCTCGGAATCTCAGGCATCAGCAACGACATGCGCGACCTGATTGGCCGCACAGAGCCTGAGGCGCGTCTTGCCGTCGATTACTTTATTTATCGCGTGGCCAAGGAGATCGGAGCACTCACCGCTGTGCTGGCTGGTATCGATGGGCTCGTGTTCACAGCGGGCATTGGTGAGAACTCTGCTGAAATCCGCGAGCGGATTTGCAGGGCGTGCACCTGGTTGGGAGTCGACCTTGATGAATCTGCTAACGAGGAGGGCGGCCCTGAGATCTCCACGTCGCGCAGTCAGGTCTCAGTCTGGGTAATCCCAACAAACGAAGAGTTGATGATTGCGCGGCATACCGGTTCGTTGCTGGGACTGGCAAAAGCCGCTCGTTGAACTATCGCGAATAAGGAGAGTTTCGATGGCTACCACTGCTCGAGGAATCGCAACTGACAAACCACCGCAATGGCAAGGATTCAATGGAGGGCTCTGGGCAAGTCAAATCAATGTCCGCGACTTTATTCAGCAGAATTACCTGCCATACCACAGTGACGAGTCGTTCCTCGCCCCCGCGACTAATCGCACAAAGAAGATCTGGTCGCGATTGAACGAACTCTTTTTGGAGGAGCGCCGCAAAGGCGTACTAGATATTTCACAGATTCCAAGTTCCATCACTGCGCACGGTCCGGGTTACATCGATCGGGAGAACGAAGTGATTTTCGGTCTGCAAACCGAAGCGCCACTCAAGAGGGCCATTATGCCGGCTGGGGGGTTCCGCATGGTCCTCAATGCGCTAAAGACTTATGGATACGAACCGGACCCGCACGTCGTGGAGACCTTCACAAAGCACCGAAAGACTCATAACGAAGGTGTCTTTGATGCTTACACGGAAGAAATCAGGCGTTGTCGCAGCTCACATATCTTGACCGGACTGCCGGATGCGTACGGGCGTGGACGCATTATTGGTGACTACCGGCGCGTCGCACTCTACGGAGTGGCCAGGCTGATAAAGAGCAAGCAGGAAGAAAAGCTCAGTCTCGATCCGTTGATGTCGGTCGATGAAGTCATTCGCGATCGCGAAGAACTCAGCGAACAAATTCGAGCGCTCAAAGAACTGCAAGAGATGGCAACAAGCTATGGCTTCGACATCTCCGCTCCAGCGCAAACAGCGCGCGAGGCCGTGCAGTGGCTCTATTTCGGATACCTCGCAGCAGTCAAGGAGCAAAACGGAGCAGCCATGTCGCTGGGCCGGACCTCGACTTTCCTCGACATCTACTTCGAGCGTGACTTGAAAGCGGGAACGTTAACAGAGGACCAGGCACAGGAGATCATCGACGACTTCGTAATCAAACTGCGCATCGTCCGCTTCCTGCGCAGTCCGGAATACGACGAGCTCTTCGCCGGAGATCCTACGTGGGTCACGGAATCAATTGCCGGGATGGGAGACGATGGCCGTCCGCTTGTTACCAAAACCAGCTTCAGATATCTGCAGACACTCTACAACCTTGGGCCTGCGCCGGAGCCAAATCTCACGATCTGGTATTCACCGCGCCTGCCTCAAGGGTTTCGAAACTTTGCCGCAAAGGTCGCCATAGATACCAGTGCCATTCAATTCGAAAGCGATGAAATCATGCGTCAGGCATGGGGTGACGACGGGGCGATCGCTTGCTGTGTGTCCCCAATGCTTGTCGGCAAGCAAATGCAGTTCTTTGGAGCGCGCGCGAACCTGGCAAAGTGTCTGTTGTATGCAATCAACGGCGGCAGAGATGAGATCACCGGCAAACAGGTGGGCCCGGAAAATGAGCCCGTTAAGGGTGAATATCTCGACTTCGATGACATTATCGGCAAATTTGAAAGGATGATGGACTGGCTCGCTGCCGTCTATGTCAATGCCATGAACATCATCCACTACATGCACGACAAGTACGCATACGAGCGCGTGGAAATGGCACTGCATGATTTTGCACCACTCAGAACAATGGCTTTTGGCATGGCTGGAATGTCTGTAGTGGCCGACAGTTTGTCAGCCATCCGTTATGGAAAGGTTCGAGTTGTGCGCGACGAAACCGGCCTGGTGATTGACTATCAAAACGAAACCGAGTTTCCGCAGTTCGGCAATAACGATAACCGGGTGGACCAACTGGCTTCGTGGCTGGCCAGTACCTTTATGAGCAAACTGAGGAAGCACCCCACCTATCGTCACGCGCTTCACACCCAGTCGATCCTGACGATCACGTCAAACGTCGTATACGGCAAGAATACCGGCAACACGCCTGATGGTCGGCGCCAAGGAGAGCCATTTGCGCCCGGAGCCAACCCGATGCATGGACGAGACAAACTCGGAATTCAAGCGTCGGCTGCTTCCGTCGCCAAGATTCCATACCGCGACGCAGCTGACGGGATTTCCCTCACTACCACTTTGTTACCGGAAGGTCTCGGGAGGGTCAGAGAGGATCGGATCACGAATTTACGGAACATGCTCGACGCGTTTTTTAGCCTCACGGGTTATCACATGAATGTCAATGTGCTCAATCGGGAAACCTTAATGGACGCGATGGACCATCCTGAGAAATATCCCAGTCTAACGATCAGGGTTTCGGGATACGCGGTGAACTTCGTGCGGCTGACGCGCGAACAGCAAATGGATGTCCTCAACCGAACGTTTCATGGAGGTTGATGGTCATGAGCAAGGAGAAACCGGCAGAAGAAGTTCCGCTCGAGGCGCTAAACCCTTACGAGTTGCGGGTAAATCTGGGAACCAAGGTTAGCGAATCAGCAGTGCAAGCTGCGCTCAGGACAGGAGACGTGGGATTTCTTCATTCGTTCACAACAGGCTCGACCGTGGATGGGCCAGGTGTTCGAGTCGTTGCCTGGACGTCCGGTTGTCAATTTCGTTGCTTGTACTGCCATAACCCCGACACGTGGAACATGATGAACGGTATGCCGGTGACTCTCGAGCGGGCGATCGAAGCGCTTGGAAAGTATCGCCATGGTCTAAGAATCATGTCAGGCGGATTCACGCTGAGCGGTGGTGAGCCTCTTATGCAAGACCGGTTTGCTGCCAGACTCCTGACCCGAGCGAAGGCGATCGGCATTCATACCGCATTGGATACCAACGGTTTTCTTGGTGAACGTCTATCCGATCAGGAGTTGGACCAGATCGACGTAGTACTACTCGACATTAAGACGTGGGATTCGGTGCGTCATCAACGTCTGACCGGGAAAGATGTTGGTCCAACACTGGACTTTGCGCGCCGGCTTGCCGATCGCAAGAGAACGATTTGGCTGCGTTACGTGTTAGTGCCGGGATTGACTGACGATGTTGATGACATCAATCAGACCGCCACCTTTGCCGCAGGGCTGGGAAACGTTCAGCGAGTAGACGTGCTGCCATTCCACCAGATGGGCCGATACAAATGGAAGAAACTTGGAATCAACTACACGTTGGACAATGTTTCTGCGCCTTCGCCCGAACTGATTGAGCGTGTTTGTAGGCAGTTCACCGCCGTTGGTTTGAAGGCCTACTGAGTCATTTGTGTCGTTGGTGCTTTTTGTGGTTAACGGTGCACTAAAGTCAGAAACGAGTAGTGCTCTACTATGGAGTCTTCTCTGCGTATCTCTGCGTGCCTCTGCGACTCTGCGGTTAATGCTTCTTACTCCATATTTACCGCCAAGACGCAGAGGCATGCAGAGATACGCAGAGTGAAATTAGGGCACCACCCACGAGTGTGAAGCGTTTACATCGCCACGGGATGCGTGAGGTTCTTGATTCATGACGATACAGGCAGTATCTAAAGTAGACGGCATTGAATCGCAAGTGCTCAGTACGCCGTTTAGCAAATTCCTGCGCCGCCCGGTGAACTGGTTGCTACTGTTCATTCCGATTACTGTCGGGCTGGAACATCTCGCTCATGTGTCAGCGCCGGTGCTCTTTTTCCTGGCGGCAGTGGCTATTGTTCCTATCGCGGTTCAGATCGTCGGCGCCACCGAACAGATAGCATCACGGACTGGAGATGCTGTTGGCGGATTGCTGAATGCAACTTTTGGAAACGCACCGGAGTTGATCATCGCGCTGGTTGCATTGAAGGCGGGCTATTTGGACATGGTCCGAGCGTCACTGGTTGGGGCGATACTTGCCAACTTATTACTCGCGCTTGGCGTTGCGTTCTTAACCGGCGGCCTCCGTTTTCATGAGCAGCGATTTAATCCACTCGCGGCGCGGACATACAGCACAATGATGTTTCTTGCGGCGGTCAGTATGCTCGTGCCAAGTAGTTTTAGTCGGGTCTTTGCGCCAGACGCTGTAATCAGGGCCGAGTCGCAACTGAATGTAAGTATCGCCATCATATTACTCGGCGCTTATGGACTTTATATCCTGTATTCGCTGAGAACTCACTCTAGCGCATTTGCCAGTGCAGAGAGCGTGCAGGATGCAGACCCGCATGAAGAACACTGGAGCGTGTCACGCGCTGTCATCACCTTGATCGGCGCCTCAGTGCTGGCGGCATGGATGAGTGAAATTCTCGTTGGCGCCGCGGAAGAAACAGGTAAAGCACTGGGCATGTCGCAGGTATTCATAGGGATCGTCTTCGTGGCCATTGTTGGTGGCGCGGCTGAAAGCGGCTCAGCGATTGCGATGGCGCGCAAAAACAAGATGGACCTATCGGTAGGAATCGCTCTTGGGAGCTGTATCCAAATCGCATTGTTTGTCGCGCCGTTACTTGTGCTGGCAAGTTATTTCATCGCGCCGCAACCGCTCGAACTTGCCTTCGGCCGGGCGGAAATCGGTTCGCTATTGATGGCGGTGTTAATTGGTGCGATGGTTAGCGGCGATGGACAGTCGAATTGGTTCAAGGGCGTGCAATTGATCACCGTTTACGCAATTGTTGCACTAATGTTTTATCTCATTCCTGAAGCTGCTTTGGACAAAAAGTGAGTTTTGGGAATAGTTTTCTCTGCGGCCCTCTGTGTATCGCTGCTTTCTCTGCGTTTTAACGATCATTTGTACGCAGAGGCCGCCAAGATACACAGAGGGCCGCAGAGAAAACCAATCCGACTTTTTGTGCAAAGCTTCCTGAAGTAGCAAAGTGACTCTGGACCATCTTGCACCGGACCGTGGCAGGGATTTTGGTTAGCCTCACCCCCCGAGCAGCCAGTCGTCTCCACCAGACCTGTCACAATTAACAGTTATGTTCCCCCGCGGTCGCCAGTATCTTCAGATGTGGCCCACTGCCAAAAAAGAAAGTCACACAAAGGAGACATTTGCGATGAAGCGATTATGGTCACTTGCGCTGCTCTTGTTCATTTTTGCGCCACCCGTATCAGCCCAGTCCGGCGAGTACAAACGTTGGGAATTCTTCGGAGGCTACTCAGCGCTGAGCTTTGATAACCTCGGAGACGACACAGACAATGCGGTAATCAACGACGTACTTGGTGAAAAAAACACCCTGCGCGGTTTCAACCTGGCCGTAACCCACAACTTCCACAAATATTTCGGCGCCAAGTTTGACTACTCGCTCCACCTGCGCGAGGACAACTTCTCACGCCTTGCTGGAAGCGGCACAATCGATACGACCGTCCACAATTTCCTGGGCGGTATTCAAATCAAAAACAATACGGAGGATGGGCCAGTCTTCAAACCCTTTGCCCACGCTCTGTTCGGCGTGGCTAATCAGAAGATCGACCTTGACAGCCCGCAACTACCTGCAGTTTTCGGCATCAGTGATTTCAGTATTAACGAAACCAGCTTTGCGATGGCCTTCGGCGGCGGCATCGACATCAGACTCAATAGACGTTTCGACATCCGCGCAGTTCAGGTGGACTGGAACATCATCAACCGGGGCGAGCAGCAAACCGGCATCGTCCTGGTGCCAACACCTTTTCAGACCGTAGGTTCGCCCTTTTTTATTCCGGGCACGAGGCAGGATAACTTGCGCCTCAGTGTTGGGATTGTGATTCGCTGATTAGTTTCGCCCTGTCAAATATGACAGTAGAAAACTGCGTCAGCCCCCTTACGATCCTTTACCGCGGAAGCCCTCAGAAAAGGAGATCGTATATGGAGATCAAACCGCAGGCCATAGCAATACCCAAAGAGACCGCACAACTGGAGCAAGGCAAATATGGTCCCATATACCCGAAGACTCCTGCCTGTCACGGATTCACCCTCGTCGCGAAAATCATTCCCGGTCGCGAGCCGGTCTTTTACCAGTATGCGCGAGAAATTCAAGATGCCGTGACTGCCATACCCAACTGTCTCGCTCCGCTCAAGCTGCATTATCTACGGTGGGTGCTTTTCCCGATCAATAGTGAGACTTACTTCATGTATCAGGGGATTTTCGACACCGACTTCGACAAATACACCGAGGATGCAGTCTCTCTCTTTACCAGCCTCGGGGTAAAGACCGTATTCGAAAACCTCGAAGGATTTCCAGAAGATTGGCAGACCAACCCTGAAGCGTTCATCAAGTTCGTTCGTGCCCATCAGTGCCCGAGCTTTTTGGAGTACGGAGAGTATCCCTTTTTCAGCGCGGACGAGATTAAGAAAGCGCTGACGGTTAAGACAGCTCTCTCCGAGATGCTGGACCAGATGCAGTGAAGATCTCCATCTGCCTCCGGCAGAGATATTGATATGAGCGAAATAAAGCCGGCGGCGCGCACCTACAACCAGAATCATGTTTTGCGTAAATACACGCCGGGGCGAGGCCGTCTGAGTATCTATTGGACCTGGAGTTACCCGTGGGAATCGCAGCGCGATCCCGCGGCGATGGAAAACCGTTTCTCGACGATGACAGAAGTGCGGAACGTACTCTGGCCCGCTTACGAGACGCCGGAGTGGAGCGCAGCACAGTTTCTCCAAGGGATTGCGGGCACGCTCGAATTATTCCACCGCTCCACCTTGAGCTTTCAGCAAATTGCCGGTGAAGTCACTGGCCATCCGGTTGCAGTATTCCAACGCATTGATCAGGCGGGGTACAAGCAGCCAATCGATGAGCGCATCCTCGCGGACACCGACACATTGCTGGTGTTTGGTCTGGACCACTTGCCTTCCGATCAGCAAGCAGCGCCAGCGGAAATTGAAGCGATCAAAGACTGGCTGAAACGCGAAGGGACCTGCCTCATGATTGGACCGCACCACGACGTCGGCTTTACCGAGGACAAGAAACAGCAACAGATGGAATATCAACACCATGGAGATGCGCTCGTGCCGCGTCGGCAGCGCTTCAGCCAGTACACGCGCTCAATGATGAAGGCGTTTGAACTTCCGGTAATAAATCAGTGGGGACTCCGTCCAGCACTTATCAAAGGCACGAAGGACATTGCTCCGCTAACCGCCTTCCGTGATCTGGACAAACTTGGCCTGCTCAAGAATGTCCCCACGCTCAACTTCCATCCACATCTGCCCCACTACGCCCTGACTAATGACGATGGAAAGACTCCGCAGGTACTTGCACGCCAGCCTGTCGATCCCGATCGGCCACATCCATTTACCGCGGCTGGCAACACGGAATTCAACTGTCTGCTTTGGCTGCCGCCTGACAACGGACGCGCGGGCGACATCGTGATGGTTGATTCGACAAATTTTACGACGCTCTTCGGTGGCACAGAAAGCTTGAAAAACTTCTGGAAGAATATCGCCACGGTTCACTGACTGAATATCGAGGAAGACCAGGATTCGTGAGAGAAGAAGCGAACACCATACTTGAGCTCAACGACATTCAAAGCGGTGTGCTTCGCCCCCGGCCCGCCCCCTATGTAGCGACGTACATTGCGCTTCGCATCGATGATCGCAGGGCCGGACGCGAGTTGATGAGCACAATATCGAGAGTGGTAACTTCCGCCGCGCATCCCAGTAGTCCTTTAGCAGACACATGGGTGAGCGTTGCCTTGACCTACCACGGATTCAAAGCGCTTGGTGTACCCCAAAAATCACTCGACAGCTTTTCCTGGGAGTTTCGCCAGGGAATGGCAGCGCGGGCGAAAGAGTTAGGTGACGTCGGAGAGAGCAGTCCGGAAAAATGGGAGATGCCACTCGGTACATCAGAAGTTCACGTTGTTATCGCAGCAGTGTCGCCTGACGCCGAGCGGTTCGAGGAAGTTCTTGCGCGCGCGCGCAAGACCTATCGGAGTCTGAACGGAATCGAAGCGGTCTGGCGCCAGAACTGTCACGCATTGCCGGATGAGAAGGAACCATTTGGTTTTAGGGACGGCATAAGTCATCCAGCAATTGAAGGAAGCGGTATCCCAGGCAGCAATCCCAAGGAGCAGCCATTGAAAGCCGGAGAGTTCGTACTTGGCTATCCTGATGAATTCGGTAGCATTCAGAAGACCGACCCCGAAGTACTCGGACGTAACGGTACCTACGTAGTCTTCCGCAAGCTTCATCAACGAGTAGCGGATTTCCGTCGATACTTGAACGCCAACTCCAATAGTCCAGAGGACGAAGAATTATTGGCGGCCAAGATGATGGGCCGGTGGCGTAGCGGTGCGCCATTAGCTCTGTGCCCATTTCATGATGATCCTCAACTAGGTGCGGACCCCCGACGCAACAACGATTTTCTTTTTGATGAGGACGATTCCGCAGGATTCAAGACTCCTGGAGGCTCGCACATTCGTCGCACAAATCCGCGCGATGCCTCGATAGCGGGAGTAGCCAGAATTCACCGGATGATTCGCCGTGGGACTGCGTATGGCCCATTACTGCCCGAAGGTGTTCTGGATGACGATGGTGCCGACCGAGGTTTGATGTTCGCTTTTGTAGGAGCAAATATTGGGCGGCAATTTGAGTTTGTTCAGTCGCAATGGGTGAACGATGGAATTTTCTTTGGTGCCGGAGCCGATAGAGATCCGATCATCGGTTCGAATGGAGGCGAAGGCGGTTTCACACAACCTCGCAAACCCGTACGAAGGCGTTGTCAGGGCATCCCGCAGTTCGTTGCGACACGTGGCGGTGAATACTGTTTCATGCCGGGTTTGCGCGCCATGCGTTGGCTGGCGGAACTTGAAACTTAGAGAGAGTCATGGCACTAGGTGGTTTTGGCACACAAGTGGCACACACGAGTTTCTCTGTGCAACCCTCTGTTCTCTATGCCTCTGTGGTTCGCGATTGGCATGAAGAGAACAACCACAAAGACACTGAATACTCAGAGGTTGCACAGAGAAGAGTCTAGTTTGGGCCAACGGTTCAACGCCCGTAGGGAACGATGGAAGAAATGATTGCTCGAGGGTGGGAAGACCTGGTAGCTCGCGTTGGCGGGCCAATGACTTTTCGTCTCATTTTGCAGCCCGCGATGGCGACGCTGTTGGCATTCCGCGCCGGGTTGAAAGACGCTCGTGAAGGTCGACCTCCTTATTTTAGTACAGTTGTGAGTGATCCAGTGCAACGCGGTGCATTGTTGCGCGAAGGTTGGAAGTCGATCGGCAGGGTCTTCTTCCTTGCGGTCATTATGGACGTCATTTATCAATGGATCGTGCAACACCGGCTTTACCCGTTGGAAACCCTGGTTGTAGCCACTGGTTTAGCAGTGGTGCCGTATGTCCTGCTGCGTGGTCCAGTCAATCGAATTGCACGACGATGGCATAGTGCATACCCTCCAGAACGTTGAAAGCAGCATGCTCGATGTGATCGTGATTGGAGCGGGGCCTGCCGGTGTTGCGGCTGCGCTTTGCGCAGGAGACATGGGAGCAAGGACTGCACTGATCACACGCGATCAGTTTGGCGGCATGGCAGCTAGTGATGGGCCTGTGCCTGTTCGAACATTGGCCCATGCAGCACGACTGATTCGAAACGCACGCCAGTTGCGTCGTTATGGCATTGAGGTTGGCGAGCCGGTTCTTGATTACGAGAGGATGCTTGAGCGAGTACGTGAGGTCACGGCCGACGTACGTGCACATTCATCGTTTCGAAAGAATATATTCGACGTAGAAGTAGCAGTCTACGAGCAATCCGGCAGTGTGCATTTTGTCGATCCACATACGATCACCACCCTGAATGGTTTGCAGCTTGCGGGCAAAAGCATCATCGTCTGCACCGGTGGCGCTAGTCGAAAACTGGATTTGCCGGGATTCGAACTCACAGCAACTCACAGCGATGCGTGGAAACTCAACTCCGTGCCACCATCGATGCTGGTGATCGGAGGTGGGGCGACAGGCATTCAGGTCGCCTCGATCTTCAACGCGTTCGGTTCCAAGGTTCAGCTCTTTCAGGCCGGAACGCGAATACTTCCTCATGAAGATGAAGATGTGTCAGCAGCGGTCGCCGCAGCCTTTCGCGAATCCGGCATCAAGATAACGGAGAGTTTCGGCACTATAGAATCGTTTGAAAAGACTCAGGCGGGTGTGCGCATGATTTTTTCCAGGGACGGAGAGAGGCGTGCGGCTGAAGCATCGCTTGCGGTAACAGCAATCGGCTGGACTGCAAATACGAAGGGATTAGGCCTACCTAATGCAGGTATTGAAACCGACGCCAAAGGCTTTATTCGTGTCGATAAGTTTCTGCGGACCTCTGAACCGCATATTTTTGCTGCCGGCGACGTTACCGGTCGATCAATGCTGGCACCCCAGGCAATTCACGACGGCTTCATAGCAGCGACGAATGCGGTGCGTGGCGCAACCATAGAGACTCCGGATCACAGCGCCGCACCAATCGGAAGTTTTACCGATCCTGAGTATGCGCAGGTTGGTTTAACTGAGGCCAAGGCTCGCGCTACTCACGACGTGGTGGTGGCCAGTATTCGCTTCGACTCAACGACTCGCACGATTATCGACGGCCGGACTAACGGTTTTTGTAAGTTAATTGCTGACCGGACCACTCGTCACATTCTCGGTTGTCATGTTGTTGGCGAACGTGCTGTTGAGATCGCTCAAGTTGCTGCCGTGGCCATGGCGGCGGGAATGCGAGTTGACGAACTTGCCCAAGTGCCGTTGTCGTTTCCCACCTACGCCGGCGCACTTGGGCGCGTCGCAGCCAGCGCCACGCGCCAACTCAACTTAGACGTCTCGCGGCTTCAGGCCGAGGGTGCCTACCAATAAACTCCCAGGATTACCTGTCATTTCTACCAGTTCCGCTATCACCGTCAAAGAATAGAATTCCATCGGTTCATGCAGGATTCCATATAACCGACGACCCTTTGCGAAGCGAGGGTTAACAGTTTAAGGGCAAGTAAGACAATGAACTGGGGTGGCCCGTGCTAACGGAGACTGGAAACGAGCATCGGCAATTTACCTCAGCCTGACGGGCCGAAGCGCGACTGAAGGGAAGCTTCGGCCCGTCATTGCTCAACAATGGAAAGGAGCAAAAGCAATGGATGAGTTTTCACTTTCACAAAGAATCACTGCGGAGTTCTTAGGGACGCTTTGGTTGGTTCTTGGTGGCTGTGGTAGCGCCGTACTGGCTGCGGCTTTTCCCGAAGTAGGCATCGGACTACTTGGTGTCTCATTCGCTTTTGGTCTTTCGGTGCTGACGATGGCATACGCTGTGGGTCATATTTCCGGAGGACACTTTAATCCGGCAGTAACAGTTGGCATGTGCACAGCACGTCGTTTTCTCGGCAGGGACGTTATTCCATACATATTGGCGCAGCTCACTGGAGCTACTGTTGGCGCGGGGATTCTCTACGTGCTCGCCACTGGGAAAGCGGGATTCGATGTAAGTGCCGGCTTCGCGGCGAACGGTTACGGTAGTTATTCCCCTGGAGGCTACTCGTTAACCGCGGCACTCGTTGCAGAACTAGTAATGACTTTCTTTTTCCTGATAGTGATACTCGGAGCCACAAACAAACGTGCGCCGCAGGCATTGGCGGGAGTAGCCATCGGATTAGCTCTAACGCTGATCCATCTGGTAACAATTCCCGTAACAAACACCTCGGTAAATCCAGCTCGTAGTACTGCGCCGGCCATTTTTGTGGGAGGTTGGGCTATCAGGCAACTATGGCTGTTCTGGATCGCCCCGGTCATCGGTGCAGCGCTCGCTGGTGTCGCCTATCGTTTTCTCGCGGAGCAAAGGAAATCGAGGGAGCCAGCCTTCGCGCAACCAGTGATACCGTCGGCCTAGTTTGTCCGATTGAACTCGGGAGCGCGATATTTTAACTACTGATGCAAATACTCGAACCGGCGTTAGCGCCTAACTCAGTTCACCTTCACCAACGGGTTCGGCTGTGGTCCGTATATTCGCAACATTTCCGGCGCGCACTTCAAACTCAACGAATACGGGTTTTTCGTTGCGCAGGATATCAAGTACGTATGGATAATCGTCCTTGAGGTAATGGCATGAAATGTAGCCGTTGCCTTTTTGAGTGTCGGCAATAGGCATCGTTGAAGGGCTGTGATGAAAGTAGGCGGCGCCGATGAGGGCGTCGTTCTCATCTCGCAGACCAATGATGGCGCGGTATGGATAGGTGCCAAGATTTTTGGCCCCCGCATAATATGCTACGTCGTATTTCTTTATCTCCCGCATTGACATCCAGGGATCTCCAAAAACTCATGGTTCAGACTCTTATCGTCCTCAATTTAGATCATCATCTTTGGAGTACTTCGTTCCCTTTCCAGTCAGTTCGAGCGCGAGGCCCTTGTCGGTTAACTGGTACATCCACACACCCGGCGAGACTGATACTGCGCCCTGCAATGATCCGCCCCCGTCGTTGGTTTTTGCAGCCGCGGTGGTTTGGCCACCAAACTCCCAGCCACTATTTATGAACTGTTCCAATTTGTCCTTGCTCTCAAACACAAAGATGGTGCTGAATTTCTTTACTCCCATTCCCAGTCCCGCCTGAACCTCCCGCATCTTCATATAGACAACCTTCTGTGTGGCATTATCGACGGCGATCCCCTGGCCTTTGCCGCCTCCCGCCACGAGAATCTTCATGCCGGCATTACTGAACGCAGCATAACCGGCAGCTGTTTTGATTTGACCCTCCGCGGAGGGGCTCGCCTTGTAGAGACGGGCTAGCACTTGATTGGCTTTCTTACGAGCGTCAGCCTGTTTCTCTTCCTTGGTTTTCGCGATGACGGTGAGCGCGCTCACCAAAATCAAAGCAAACACTGTCAGCAGTCTTACTCTATTCATTGGACCTGCCTCCTTAGTCTGGTGGCCATAATAGGCGGAAAGCGCCATTGTCCTGAGACTAGCAGGCCTTTGCGGAGCGAATACCTGTCAAAACTTACAGGCTGATGGTCCAACCTGGCAGTCGTCAGCATTAACACGCCACTTGTAATCCGCACCTCGATCGCGACATTTCACGGAACCCGCTTTATACAATGACTCAACCTGTTCTTAGATCGGCTTCGCTGAAGTTTAGGAAAATCCTTAACCTCTTCCGGGCCATTCGTTTATTGCTTACGGCTTTATCGTTCCTCTCTTTGGCTCGCTATTTGAAGTGGAATCTTCGAACACAATTCGGAACCAGAGATTACGTACGCAGTTCGAGTTGATGATTTTGAAGACAACAACTCTTGCTCTGCCATTGGTGTCGTGATCAAGGATCGCCGAGGTGACATACCGATTACACAGATCTCACCGAACTCATCAATGGAGTGTTGTTAGCTATGATGAAAAAGGACGCCGCCACCGAAGCTGTTTTATTGTGCGAAACGCAGATCAACCGACCCGTTGATCCACCACGGTTCATCTACTCGTCAGTTCTGCCAGCGGGCATAAGTGAGAGGCAACTCATTTGGACGTCACTGAGACCAGATGATTGGGAGATCCTCGTTTACAAACAAACTCAAGATTGGGAAGCGTGCTTCTTTCGATGGCCTCTCCATCACGAACATGCGACTGGGTCTTCATTTGATTCGGTTCGGCAAAGGGCTGAGCAGAGAATACGCATCCTCGAAGCGAGGCGGCTAAAAGGTACGAGCTGGCAACGCAATGTGGCGCCATCTTGTACACCAACAAAGGCGCCGGCAATCATACCTCGCTCAGTGGCCCGGGACTTTGGAGAGCGGTCCGGCCAGCAAAAACGCCGCTGGTGAAATCTACCGGGCAGTTCAGTGGAGTTCGAAAAGGGAAGAGTGGCAGGCGCCAGCGGCTACATGAAGAAAGCGAACGCGTCCACTCCGGGAATTTGTTAGCCATCTCAAAAGTAAGACATGAGCTTACTGAATATGGGAGCGAGTATGCAGCGCGCCGTTAGTATTAGACAGCCTCAGATGACATCGCAGCGAGATAGTTTGGGAACGACTCTGTCTGCGTTTAAACAATTCATAGGAAGGCCTTTTGGTTGTTGGCACCGCAGGATGAGCTGGCCCATGACCCGCGATGGTCAGACTTATCGCGCCTGTCTGAAATGCGGTGTACGTCGAAGCTTCGATACCAAGACTTGGAAAACGTTTGGTTCATTTTACCGCCGTGATTAACCTAATGAACGCCCCTAAAGCTTGCTTGAAGTGATCTCTCAAGTAAAACAATTCGATCTCACGTCCGGTCGATAGGTTCCAGTCTCATTACTTTACGCGCGTTTGTCGTGGCCTTGTCGACGACGCCTCTTCTTTAAGCGCCTGTCATTTCTAACAGTTTCAATTTGCTCTAACGAATCGATAATACTCAACCGAGGGACAAGAAAAATGAGTTCAGAGCGTGCGGATCGTTGTTCTCAGCACACGCTCTTCAATCGGCTTAACTCTTTCATCGGTCCGGCTGAGACCATGCGAAACTTGTTCATCTGCACGCTACTCTGCACTTTGGCGATACCAGCGCTCGCCCAAACCACGCGGTCGCTTCCTCACCCGCGCCAAGCTAAGCGTTCAGATCAAGCCAGAAACACCGCCCAGGTGATTGACTGGGAAATTCGCCTGATGTCCAAAGACCCGAAGGTCCGGGCGATCGCTCAAGCCGCCCTGGTCGACCGGGCGGGGCTTTCGCTACCTTTGCTGAGACTATTCCTCCACCGTCGCAATGAAGACCTCCACCGGGAGACATTTGAAATCATCCAGCGGATCGGTCCGCCCGCCATTCCGCTACTCGTTGAACTGCTCCAGCATGAGCAGGTTTCCTTCCGGCGGAGCGCCGTTAATGAATTGATTGACCTGGCACCCGATACAGAATGGATTCAACCGGCGTTGAGACGGGCACTGAGAGACGAGGATTCGATGGTCGCGGGTGATGCCGCACGTGCCCTGGGGGCTTTGGGCCAGAGGGCCAGTCGTTCGGTGCGCGCTTTAGTCAAGACCCTCTCGCACGAGGACCCTTACGTCCGCATTTACGCCGCTGAGGCCTTGGCCTCCATCGGTCCCAATGCGGGCATGGCGACCCGGGACCTCGCCCGAGTTTTGGGCGATCCGATTCCCGGCGTCCGATGGGCGGCGGCTGAGGCCCTCGCAAGCATCGGTCCGGCCGCGCAGTCCGCTGTACCGCAGTTGATCGTAGCTCTGAAGGATGAATTCCTCTATGTGCGCATCTGCGCGGCCGGAGCGCTGGGAAGCATTGGGCCGAAGGCACAGCTTGCCAGGGAAGCGCTGAGAGCGGCCGCAAACGATCCCGCACTGCGTAACGAAGCTGAGTGGGCGTTGAATCGAATCGCTGGTGTAGAGTCTGGAGAGCCGGTCGCCTCACGCATTGTGGCCGCGCCTTCCGTCGCGCCACAACCCCAGACGACGACCGCTCAAACGGGCAATCCTCCGGTTGACTGGAATACGACCACCGGGCGGAACATCGTCTGGAGCGTCGAGTTGGGAAACCAGACGTTTGGTCGTCCCGTGGTTGCTGGCGATGTGGTCTATGTGGGTACCGACAACGCCAGGCAAATGAACCGCGCTTTTCAGGAAGAGAGCGGCGTGCTCATGGCTTTTCGGGTGACGGATGGCGCGTTCCTTTGGCAGGACGTGGCTCCGCGAGTGGAGCGCGGACTGCGGGAGTTCCTGCTGCCTTCGACGACAAGTGCGCCGTATGTGGAAGGGAACCGATTGTACTATGTCACCGCCGAAGGCCAACTCCGTTGCCTCGACACGCAGGGTTTCCGCGATGGTGAGAACAATGGTCCATATCGGGAGGAGGTCTTCCAAAACAACGCTGCCGCCGACATCGTTTGGGAGTTGGACATGTGCGCCCGCTTGGGTGTCTTTCTGCATGAAGCCTCCAACAGCGAAGTGTTGCCTGTCGGTGATCTGCTGATGGTCTCTACCTCCAACGGCCAGAATGAAGGCCATACGCGCGTTCCGTCGCCGCGCGCCCCGAGTTTGATCGCGGTGAACAAGCATTCCGGAGAAGTCGTGTGGCGCGCGATCGGCCCGGGGGAGCATGTGCTGCACGGACAGTGGTCCAGCCCTGTGGCGGCCAACGTCAATGGCCGCATCCAGGTGCTCTTCGGAGGAGGAGATGGCTGGCTGCGCGCTTACGACGCAGGGTCGGGTCACGAAATTTGGCGATTTGACGGCAACCCAAAAGACGCCCGCTGGCTTCCGCGACCCGGGGTTCTATCGCGCAGCTCTATCATTGCTTCACCGGTCTTCGCCGACGGACGCGTCTTCATTGCTATGGGACAAAGTCCAGGGCACGGCACTGGACCTTCGTTGATTTATGCGCTCAGTCCCAACGGCCAGGGAGACGTCACCGAGAGCAGGCTCCTTTGGACCTCTCGCGAGGTCGGCCGTGTGGTGGGAACACTTTTGGTGAAGGACGGTCTGCTCTACGTTGGGGACCTGGGAGGAACGATTAATTGTCTGGACGCGGCAACTGGCGCACTCGTCTGGAAGCACGAGACGAACGAGGCCATCTGGGGATGTCTGCTGCTGGCCGGCGACCGGCTTTACGTTGGGAACGTTGAAGGAAGCTTGACCGTTCTTCGTACCGGACGGCGAAAGGAATTGCTGGAGCAGATCGAGATGGATGCGCCGCTTTATTCGCGTCCGGCGCTGAGCGGCGATGCGCTTTATCTGGCAACCGCGAGGACGTTGTACCTGATCGCGGCCAGGCCTTAGTCTTGAAAACGACAGTTAAAACGGCGCGGTCGCTCACGGCTCCTGGCATTCACGGCGAGTCAGTACCCATGCGCGTCTAAAGCGTAGCCATACGCTACTGCGTTATGGGACTGTCTCACCGCGAGGCATCCTTTCGCCGACGCTGCTCGCTCTCCTTGATCATTGCGCTTATATCCGCAACTGGCA
>Ga0209485_1000047_pt1 | contig 43448 bp, 38 predicted proteins | sample NCAS100_FD_187516 | JGI IMG/M metagenome (GOLD analysis project Ga0209485, IMG submission 187516) | Agricultural soil microbial communities from Utah to study Nitrogen management - NC AS100 (SPAdes) (version 2) | ecosystem: Environmental > Terrestrial > Soil > Agricultural land | place: USA... | reverse complement strand
GCAACGGCCGTGTCTTAATCTCCCTTTCGCACACACACACACACACACACACACACACACACTCTCTCTCTCTCTCTCTCTCTCTCTCTCTCTCTCTGCGTATCTCAGCGGTCCTCTGCGCCTCTGCGGTAAAAAAGCGCAAGACCATATGAAACGCAGAGACGCAGAGGACCGCTGAGATACGCAGAGAAGGTCGACTCAGACACTACTTGAGCAACTGCTGTAACGGTGTGATTTCCGATTTTACTGTTAGAATCTATCCGCAGCAGCACTAGTGATCCGAAGAGGCTGACTAATTTTAAAGCTGACGAGATTTTTTCATTCGATTGGTCGCGCGACAACAAACTCGTCATTTCCCACGGCACCTCAACCTCAGATGTTGTGTGAATGAGGAACAAGAACTGATAGTCGTTGCCTATCAAACTATGGTCCAAAAGTTCATTCTTGCATGCTTCATTGCCGTTTCGGCCGTCACCGTTCAGGCCCAAACGGAGCCCGCCAATTCAGTCTTTTGGAAAGAATTGCAAAAGCTCTGCGGAAAAGCCTTCATCGGCGCCGTGGCCGCGGCTCCTGCTGATGACACGACGTTTAAAGACAAGACTCTCGTAATGCACGTTCGTTCATGCGAAAAGGATCGTATTCGCATTCCGTTCGTTGTCGGCGAAGACCGTTCGCGAACGTGGGTATTGACACAGAGAGAAGATAGAATTTTGCTGAAGCACGATCATCGCCACGAAGATGGCACGCCGGACAGGGTGACGATGTACGGCGGGTTAACGACGAGTGCAGGCATGCCAACACGGCAGATGTTTCCGGCGGATCAGGAAACCGTTAACACAATACCGGCAGCTGCTACCAACGTGTGGTGGATCGATCTCGTTCCCGGCGAGCACTTCACTTACAATCTTCGTCGAATTGGATCCGAGAGATATTTCAGCATTAGGTTCGATTTGAAAACGCCGGTTAAAACTCCCGAGGCTCCCTGGGGCTGGAAAGACTAACCTGGAATCTGTGTGCTGCCCGCAGTTTCTATCGCTCCGCTCCGTAAATGAAGCGAGTTATCGCTCCTACGACCTTCGTAATCACTTCACGATCCGTAGGAAAGTAGTGTGTATGACTCGGCAGCAGCACCAGGTGCGCGCCGGGAATGAGCGACGCAAGTAGCCGCCCTTCGTCAGCACTCACTGCCATATCATCGCGAGAATGGACCACCAGCGTCGGCAGCCGCAGCTGCCGAAATAGCCCCTGCCCATCGCCTCGCGCATGGCATGATTCGTGATAACGCGCGGCGGTTTCAGGATCAGCCGACGCACGCTGTATCTCGTTGAAGTGCGCGATTAACTTCGGATCGGCATCCGGTTGAAAGAACAAGCTGGTGAACACCTGCCGGAACCGCGGCGTATCCCGACCCCACCCTTTGCGTATTAACGTAACGAGGGCTTCGTCTTCCTCCGCGTCGTAACCGGGTCGAACTCGCGCGCCGCGACAGTACGAACCGTAAAGAATGAGGTGTGTGATTTGCTCAGGATGCTGAAGAGCATAGGTCGCAGCCGTCCATCCGCCCTCGGAGATTCCCAGGAGGATCGCTTTTTCGGCTCCGACGGCCTTCAACACCGCATCGAGATCGCGTTGACGAGTATCTTCGGTAAACTCATCCGCGTATTTGTCTGACAGTCCCGTTCCTCGACCGTCATAACGAACGACCGTAAACCGTTCCGCCAGCTGCTCCCAGAAGTGCCTCAGATCGGGCCACTCCCATTCCATTTCAAGATGCGTAAAGTGACCCAACACTCGCACGAGCAATGGACCATTTCCAATAACTGAATAAGCAAGATGCACACCATCTGAGGTTGTGCAGAATTGAATGTCCTGTTGTTTTGCAGACGTGCGGGGGGCTGCGGCTATTATCTTCGTTGGCGCGTCAAAACTTGACGACCCTGAGCTTTGTCGTAACGCATTCGCCAACTCTCTTCCGTTGCGAAAGCGAAGAACCGGATCAATCTCGAGACAGCGTTCAACGATCGCAACGAGTTGGTCTGGCAGATCACTTCGCATCTCGCGCAGAGGCTGATGAGACCCGTTCATAATCGCGGAGAGTACTGCGCCCAAACCATCACCTTTGAATGGGCGTTCTCCCGTCAACAGTTCATAAGCGAGGATGCCGAATGAGAAGACATCCGAAGCCGGACCGAGTTCGTTACCGCTTGCCTGTTCCGGTGACATGTAGGCGACTGTGCCAACCGTACCGCCCGTCAAAACCACATGACGATCGAAATCGCTGAACTTTGCGAGACCGAAATCGACAACCTTGATCTGGCCTTCATTCGATACCAGAACATTTGATGGCTTGAGGTCGCGATGGACGATTCCCTGATCGTGCGCCGACGCGAGCGCTTCCGCGACCGGTAATGCGATTCGCTGGAAATCCTCCGTCGAAAGCGGGTGCGCGAAAAACGCTTCGTTAAGAGGTTTGCCATTAATCCACTCCAGAACCAGGAAAGGAGCATTATCGACTTCGTCGATGTCGTGGATAGTTACGATGTTGGGATGACTCAAGGCGGCGAGCGATCGAGCCTCGCGGCGAAGACGCTCGTGAAGTTCGGGATTGTAATCGCCAAGTTGCGTGACGAATTTCAGTGCGACGTCACGACCAAGCTTTTGATCGTGAGCACGATACACGACGCCCATCCCACCCTGGCCTGCGTTTCCCAAGACGCGAAAACGCCGAAACAGATCGCCAGTCTTAAGAATCATAAACCCCTCGGTCACTGTCCTAAGTCGGGTTGAAGGTGCGTCGGAAATATAAGTTTTCGTGTCAAGAATAGCACGGAGCTAGTTTGCCGGAACGCTTAGCAAACCTGCACTGCCGCTGAATATCCCAGCGATGCAGCCGGTCATGAGCGTTGCCAGTGTGGCGGCTAACAAGGCGCGCAGGCCGAGGCTGGCGAGGTCGTCGCGGCGAGAGGGTGCAAGGGCGGCAGTGCCGCCGACGAAGATGGCCATCGCTGCGACGTGGGCAAAGCCGCAGAGGGCGTAACTCATGATCACGACCGTGCGTTGATTCGTGATCTGGCCGCTGGAAATTGCCTGGGCCAGATGGTTGTAGGAGAAGACCTCCGTCAGTATTACTCGCTCGCCTAACAACCGCGCTGCGATCGGCACGTCGCTGGTTTGCAATCCAAGCAAATAGGCGAACGGATAAAACAACCAACCTAAGAGTCGCACGATCGAAAGAGGTTCGCTCATTCCGAACCATGAACTGAAGACGCCGAGTAGTTTGTCGATCAACGCTACGATCCCGAGAATCGCAATGATCAGTGCACAGATGCCGGCCGCGAGCTTGAGACCGTCCATTGCACCTTCGATGATCGCGCCGATTAAGTTTCTCGATCGCCTTGACTCATCCTCGGGTGGGACCGCAGCGAGCGTCTCGGGAGTTTCAATCTCGGGAATAAGCAGTTTCGATACGACAACACATGCCGGTATTGCGAGTATCGATGCCGAGATCAAATGTCCGGCGATCTGCGGAAACACCGGCGTCAGGAACGCGACGTAAACTCCGAGCACGCTCGAAGCCACTGTGGCCATGCCGGTTGTTAAAATCAGCAGCAACTCCGAGCGCGTCATCCGCTCCAGGTAAGGCCGGACTACGAGCGCCGACTCAATTCCGACAAAAATGTTCGCCGCACTCGATAGCGACTCCGCACCGCTGATTCTCATCGTGCGGTGAAAGAGGCGGGCGAAGAGGCGCACGAACACCTGCAAGATTCGCAAGTGATAAAGCATCGCGGTGAACGCCGCAAAGAATATAACGACCGGTAGCACCTGAAAGACGAGAATGAAACCGACGGAGCCCGTTTCTCCGGGACTGGCCGCGAGTGGCCCAAAAAGGAACGTTGACCCGCTCTTCGACGCGTTGAGCAATACGAGTACCGCATCGTTCAGCCATAGTAAAACGCGCTGCGAAACAGGCAAACGAAAGATGATTAGACCAATCGCGAGTTGCAGGACGACACCCCAGGCGATCGTCTTCCACGCAATTCGACGACGGTTACTCGAAAGTAACCATGCCAGACTGGCGAAGACCACGAACCCCAGCAGGGATACCGCGTGATTTATCATCTTCCTTGTTCCTTTTAGTCCTTCGGAAAGCGCAGGGGACGTAAGATACGAGATGCATGGACCGCGAGGCAAACGTTAACTTCGCGAGCGACTCGACGTTAACGTCATAGCCATCAATTGAACTCGTCAGACTTCTTTTGATCTACTTTGGTGCATCCTGAGGTCGATACAAACCACAAATCTGTTATCGTGTCGCAGACGTCTAAACACCTACGTGCTTTAGTAACTCACTCCAGCGCGGATCGCTCTTCATCGGATCGAGTAGCGTTTCGGGGTGCAACAGCACCATGAACTGGCTGCGTTGCCGGTACGACTTTTCAAGCCATGCAAAACCTGGTGCTTCTGACCAAGACCCGATACGCAGCGGCCAGATCGCGGCCTCAGCAACCTGCTTGGCATACTTGTCAAGGAGCTCTTTGATCAGGGATTCGGCTTCCGCGTTTGCTCATCCCGCCGTAAAAGTGATCAGAGTTGCGCCATCAACGCGGCAAAAAGCCATCGCGTCGTCATCTTCAATCCGGTTACGTTGAAGACAGCGTTTCATTCTCAGGACGTCGTGCGTTTGAAGGCGGCGTTTTCGACGTGTTCGCGTCGGGGAAAGTGCAGCAACTGTCCAGCGGCGGCAATCAGAAACGGAACGTAATAATAGCGATTACCTGACATTAAGAAATCCAAAAAGCCCAGCAGTGCCGCCACGTCGTTTATGGCCCACGCGACGACGTATGCTTGCTGGACCATCTGCACCTGCTGTTGTTCCACTGCCCGGGCCAATAGCTTGTTCTTAACAAGGAACGAGATCAGAGTTGCGGACAGCGCAACCATCACTAATGTGATCGACAGCGTGTTGTTAGGTACCGCGTTTTCGTTTCGTCTTATGAAGAGCGTCAACACGTAATAGAAGCCAACCGAGAAGAATAGCGCCAGCCAAAGCGTTCGCAGCGTACGCATTCTTAGGTCGATGTGTTTGTGCGGATTGCTTTGATCTTCCTGGATGTTCATAGTGTATTGCAGTGTAAGCAAGACGGGTTGTTGTCGTAAAGGTTCATGATGGTCCGAAACCGAAGATTCTTGCTGGGCGGGGTTGTAGTCTCACTTGTGCTGGCGATCTGGCTGGTTCTGGCGCTGAATTGTCCGAGTGCGGGCATTGCGATCACGGCCGGGACCCGAGAGTTTCATCGCCTAAAGAATAGAACTTCCATTCCCCAGGCTGCTGACTTCGATTTGAGAGTCACGCTCGATGCATTGCTACAACGCGGTGACGATCGTGATCGCTGGTCCACGAATCGCGCCGCCCGAGTTCAGGGTCTCGTGATCGATGTGGCGCACGCGGGGACGGAAGCCGCAAACTGTTTTAATCCCTGTCGCCGCGACATTCACATACTGATAGCGAACCGCAAAGAAGCACCGAAGAGCGAGCAAGTCGTTTTGGAAGTCACGCCGAAGTTACGCGACTGGGCCGCGGCGCAGGGAATCGATTGGTCCGAACAAACTCTCAAGGCACAGTTAATCGGCCGCTGGTGTGAATTCGAAGGCTGGCTTTACTTCGACGCCGGTCACTCTGAAGAATCTGAGAACATCGCCCCGGGCAATCCTGAAAACTGGCGCGGTACCGCGTGGGAAGTTCATCCCATCACGAAGATCACTGTGATCCGATGAACCGTTTACTCCTTATCCAGGAATCGCGTTGTGTTTTCGGTGACGCTCGGTGGCTGTGCCAACTCGTTTGTGCGCACTTGATTACGACCGACACCAGGGATCGGGACGTTGATTGGTGGAGGCAGTGCGTTCCGAGCCGGGGTTGGACCCAAGACAGTTTGTTGAGCGGAAGCGAGGCTCGCCGGCGCCTGCGTTTCTTTGAAAAGCCGCGCGTAAAGCATCCATGCGAGGGAAATGAAAAAGAGGATGAAGGGAACCGCCATCGGCCCAGGCTCTTCCGCAGCTATGCTAAAGACAAGGAAAACTGGAAACAGCACGCCGCTGAAGAACATCATCTTCGCCGCCCGTCGAATGCTCTTGCGCCGCGGCGTGATTGGTACGACCTGCGTTTCCTCGCGCATTAAAGGCACGCGTCCATGCACAAGCCAGTCCGCCAACCCAGTAAGCGCGAGCCCGCACCGCGAGCAGAACCTCATCTCATCCGAGACCTGCTGCTGACCACAATTAGGACAATACATAACCGTTCAAGGTAAGCGATTTTAGCCGAACCGAACAGAGTACGGTAATGGACTCTTGAATGTTCGCTGACAACAGCTTTGAACGGTATCACATCCGGGTTCGGATTTACTTCCACCTGTCACGCGGAAATTGTGAATCTCTCCGCCGTGCTTTTCTGGCCAGCAATTTGATAGGGATGAACGGTATGAAACCAGATGAAGCTTGTCAGACGCATGCCGGTGGGGATTGGATGAGTGAGGAGGAGATCGACTACAACCTTATGGGAACGTTTCCCGCGAGCGACCCTCCTTCGTGGACGCTCTGCGTCGGGCCGCACAAGACTTCTTGCGAAGAGTTTGAAGGCGAACCACCTTCACCCCATGATCCCTCGCACCAAAACGAACCCTCAGACTGATTTCAACTGAGCCTCATTTTTCCAGTGCCGGATCTCGTTCGATTGTCGCTGCGGAAACGTGCATGGCAGCGAGACGAGGATCGCCACGACAAACAAAAGGGAAACCTCACGCAGCAGGGCAGTCCTCATCGCTTCAGACGAACGTCTCATCCACGTAGCACCAACGCCAGTCTTCACCGGGTTCGAACGATCTGATGATCGGGTGCTGCATGTGGTTGAAGTGCTTCCGCGCGTGACGGTTGGGAGACGAGTCGCAACAACCCACGTGCCCGCACGTTAGGCAAAGACGCAAGTGCGACCAGATAGAACCGATCCGCAAACAGTCTTCACAGCCTTCAGCGCTAGGCGTGACCGGGCGTATCATTTTCAAGTGCGGATCCTGGCCAGCCGTATCATCTGAACTCATTAGTTCATTTCTCGCTTTCAGTAGTACTCGGTATACGAATTGAATGATGAATCCATCATGAAACGCAAATCAAAAATGCCCGCGCTGGGCCAGGGAACCTGGAGGATGGGTGAAGATCCTTCGCTTCGCGACTCGGAGGTTGAAGCGCTTCGTCTCGGCCTCGATCTCGGTATGAATTTGATCGACACGGCAGAGATGTACGGCGAAGGAGGGGCTGAAAAGGTCGTTGGCGCCGCGATCGCCGGGCAGCGCGAGAGAGTTTGCGTCGTCAGCAAAGTTTATCCGCACAACGCAACGCGGCAAGGGGCGATCGAGGCGTGTGAGCGAAGTCTGCGGCGGTTGAAGACGAACTATATCGATGTTTACCTGCTGCACTGGCGAGGTGACGTGCCGCTGGCTGAGACTCTCGATGTTTTTCAGTTATTGAGAGAGCAGGGAAGTATTCTGGATTATGGCGTGAGCAACTTTGATGTTGACGATATGGAAGAAGCGTTCGGGTTGCCGGGTGGTGACAAGATCGTCACGAATCAGGTGCTCTACAGCCTTCTGCATCGCGGGATCGAGTGGGACCTGATCCCGTGGTGCCGCGAGCGGCGCGTTCGGATCATGGCTTATTCACCTGTTGGACATAATGCTGCCGAGCAGCGGCGGATATTTGGGAACCGCACGATTAAAGCGATTGCTGCACGTCACGATGCGACCCCGGCGCAGATAGCATTAGCGTAGTTATTCCGTGACCGGGACGTGGTGGTGATTCCGAAGTCCAGCAACGCGGACCATATTCGCGAGAACCGTGCCGCGCTCGATCTCCGGCTGACCGAGCGCGACTTCGAAGAGTTGGATAAAGCGTTTCCACCACCGGATCGCAAAATACCGCTCGAAACGCTTTGAATCAAATTACGCTGCGCGTGGCAATCGCTCCGGCACGCTCGGGTTTGGTGCGGTAACGCGCTTCGAAGATTTCGATAGCGCCGCGCGAATGTCATACCAGTGAAGCGCCACGTCCGCTAGCGGCACCGCTGCCACGAGACACGTCCAGATAACCGCTTGCACAATCTCGACTCCCAACGTTTCCGCGCCAGTCACGCCAAGGAAGAACCGCCCGCCAATGAAGACCAGCGCGACAGCGTAACTGCGCGTCGCCCATTGTCGATGCTGTGCGATCTTTCGCTTGAACGCAAAGAAGCCGGCAAGTGTCGTCGTGCCTATCAGCAGTGCGGCGTCGACGATTGCGAGAATCGTGAATGAACGCGGTCCGCCTCCGCGCTCCTGGTAGTACTGGATGTAAGCGCCCGTTGGCGCGAGGACGTACACGCCAAGGACGTACATACGGCCCATCATGCGATGCGTTTTAGTGAATCGCTGTCGCAGCCAATTCGAAAACTGAAACGGGGCGAAGAGCAGAACGATGCTGCCGAAAACGGCGTGGGGCAGCAACCACCATTTAAACGACTCGTAGCGTTGCCACGCTGGGTGATCTGCTTGTACTACAAAGCGTTCGTTGTGCCAGAGGACGTAGATAGTGGCAATTGTAATCGCGGTAAAAACAACGCGTTTCGCGTCAACCTTCATCGAGGGACTCCTTTGGTCAGCCTTCAAAAAGCCTAACCTGCTTAATAACGCGAAGTTTTCGAGCGTTTCGGTCCACGTGAAGTCGCACAAAAAGCGCGGGTAACCGCGCCACGACCAATCGTCCCCTCGCCGGCTTTACGAATCGCCGCCGCGCGGCTTTATGAATCGCCGCCGCGCGGCTTTACAAATCGCCGCCGCGCGGCTTTACGAATCGTCCCCTCGCCGGCTTTACGAATCGCCGCCGCGCGGCTTTATGAATCGCCGCCGCGCGGCTTTACAAATCGCCGCCGCGCGGCTTTACGAATCGTCCCCACGCGGTTTTACGAATCGTCCCCACGCGGCTTTACGAATCACCGCCAAGCTGCTTTACGAATCGTCCCCGCGGCTTTACGAATCGTCGCCGCGCGGCTTTACGAATCGCCGCCGCGCGGTTTTACGAATCGTCCCCACACGGCTTTACGAATCGCCGCCGCGCGGCTTTACGAATCGCCGCCGCGCGGCTTTACGAATCGCCGCCGCGCGGCTTTACGAATCGGCTTTTACGAATCGCCGCCGCGCTTTACGAATCGCCGCCGCACGGCTTACGAATCGCCGCCGCGCGGCTTTACGAATCGCCGCCGCGCGGCTTTACGAATCGCCGCCGCGCGGCTTTACAAATCGCCGCCGCACGGCTTACGAATCGTCCCCGAGCGGCTTTACGAATCGCCGCCGCGCGGCTTACGAATCGTCGCCGCGGCTTTACGAATCGTCGCCGCGGCTTTGCCGCCCTGATGTGAGGCGAGGCTCTGCCTCGCCGTCAGTCTCTGCATTACCCGTGGGGCTATGCCCCTTGTTCGGCCTCTGGCCCAAAGCCTAGGCCGTAGCCCGAACATAGGGCACAGTTCTTAGTTGGACCTCCCTCCGAGGCGGGGCGGAGCCCCGCCTTACATCGGAGCGGCAAAGCGGCTGCGGTTGGAAAGTTTTCTAAAGCCGAGTGGACCAAGCGCGGTGAAGCGTAAAACTCGGTTTAGGTCCAGCCTCGGAAGCGGGCGTAATCGACGACCTCCGCTCGGCTCTTGAGGTCGAGTTTCTGCATGGAGTTGGCTTTGTGGGTCTCGACGGTCTTGACGCTGATGGATAACTCGTGGGCGATCTCTTTATTGGTGTACCCGTTTGCCACCAGCAACAGCACCTGGACTTCACGCTGCGACAACGGTTTTCCCTGCGGTTCGCCTTTATAAACCCTGTGGTCCAGCGGCGAGTGGACCAGCGACTCTCGCGAAGCACTGTCGATGTACGTCCCACCCTTCGCTACGGTTAGGATAGCGTTGATGAGCTCATCGATCGCGGCCTGCTTCAGCACGTAACCCGACGCCCCCGCCTTTAAAACTTCATTCAAGTAAGCACTCGCTCGATGCCCGGTCAACGCGATTACCTTAACGTCTGGACACAACTCGCGAATCTTCAGCGTCGCTTCGGCGCCGTTGAGCCGCGGCATCGTGATATCCATGAGCACGATGTCAGGTTCCAATTCCTTCGCTTTTTGCCATGCGTCGACGCCATTCTCAGCCTCACCAACCACTTCCATGTTTGGCTGTTCGGCAATCAATCTCTTCAATCCCTCTCGCAGTATCCGGTGATCTTCGGCGAGCAGGATTCTCAGTTTCTCCATACTCAGGCCTCAAACTGTGGCGAGAGGAATAGTGACGACGATCGTGGTCCCGGCGCCGGAGTCGATCTTGAATTCACCGCCGGCCATCTGCACGCGTTCCTGCATGCTCAACAATCCCAACCTCCGATTTTCAACCGTACTGCTCAACATCATCTTTTCGACGTCAAACCCCACACCGTCGTCTTCTATCGTCACGCGCACTTGATTGTTATGTCGCTCGAGAATGATGCTGACGATTTGCGCGTTCGAATGTCGCGAAGCATTGGTGAGCGCCTCCTGTACGACGCGATAGATCGCGACTTCAACGTCAAACGGAAGCCGCTTCTCCGGATTCGCAAACCCGCTGCTATTGAACACCACCTTGATCCGCTGATCATGTCTTTTGGCCCACTCGCGCGCAAAACTCGACAACGCAGGTTCCAATCCAAGGTCGTCAAGCGTAGGGGGCCGCAACTCCAACGCGACGCTGTGAACATCCAGTTCAAACTGCTTCGTAGTTTCCGTCAGGTACGACAATTGGTTCACAGCCGCGGGAGATAAATCCGGAAGGCGCGCCAACGATTCAAGGCCAAGCATCAGAGCGGAAAGATACTGGCCGAGGTTGTCGTGCAACTCACGCGACAGGTGACGCCGCTCGTCTTCCTGCGCAGTTATGAGCCGTTGCAACAGGCACCGCCGCTCTTCGTCAGCGCGCTTTCGTTCGCTGACATCCTGGCCAATACTGACGCTGGACCCGTCAGAAAGTCGAGCTACTGCCCATGATGTATCGACGATGCTGCCGTCGCGAGCTTTCGCGCTGAAGTTGGTCCATTGAGTATTGGCGGCCTCAATAGCGTCCCACGCCCTTCGCCGATGAGCCGCGTCAGGATAGACTTCATTCAAAATATCGCCATTGCGTTCGTGAAGCTCCGCTAACGTCCAACCAAAGGTACGTTCCCATTCGCGATTAACGAGTTTGATCCTTCCATCGGCGCCGCGAAATGAAACCATGACGGGAATGTGATCGAAGATCTTCTGGAGGATTTCGGTTTTCCGCTGCAGTTCCTCCTCAGCCACCTTACGCTTGGTGACGTCGAGCATGATTCCGCTCAGGTAGACCACGCCGCTGGGTTCTATTTTGACGGAAACGATGTCGTGCAACCAGACGATGCGGCCATCGGCGGCGATCATGCGGTATTCAAATTCGTGATCCTCCCTTCGCTTTGTGGATTGCAAACAGAACGCGGTGCACCAGGCAATGTCTTCCGGGTGAGTGTGGTCCCGCCAAAAGTTGGGTTCGAGCCAGTGCCGGAGCGGATAACCAAGAATGCGCTCTGCCTGCGGACTGACGAACGTGAATTGAAAAGTCTCGCCTTCAGCCTCCCAAACGATGCCGTCAAGGGAGCTGACCAGTTTTGAATACAGGGTCGCGGTCTGCTGCATAATGGACTCGAGTAGCGATGAATCGGTGTCGGGCGATTATAGCTTTAATCTGATGCAGCGTTTACAGACCTAAGGGAAAACCCTGATATCGCCGTGAAGAATGCGGCACTAGAATTCGCGCCGAAGTGCGAGATTCGAGGCCCGTCGAGGCAAAGCCGCAGGCGGGTCTTATGATTGTGGTTCGTCGCCCACTAGAGTGAGCGAAGCACTCGAGTTTCGCGTGGGGTGAAGGCACGTGAACCATAAGGGCGGGAGAGTGGGAGTTTCCGCCCCTCTCGCACTCCAGTATCTGCCCTTCGCAGGCGTTTTCGGGCTACTTTCCTCCGAATCATCTCCCGCAAAAAGTGTTCACAACTGGGGTTTCACTTCTGGCCGTGTTAATAATTCGTCCGCGGTGGTGGTGCGATTGATCGGTAGTAACAATCAGATCCTCGAGGTGTTTTCAGAAGACTTTAGACCCGTGCCCAACACGGACCTGATGCAGTCGTTTTCAGGGTGCCGAACAATATTCCCGCTGGACAATGCACCGTGATCGTCAGCTCGCACGGTCGGCTCAGCAATATGGGGACGATTAGGATTGCACCGTAGTGGTTTCGATCGCCGACAGCGAATGAGAGATGGAACGGAGCGCGGGATAGAGCGATCGATAGTAAAGATACATTTCGGCGTAGCGGGCAGTGTTATTAGCATTGGGCGAGATGCGATCGCTGACGCGAATCGTTTGTGCACAAGCGGTGTCGACGTTGGGCCACATACCCGCACCGACGCCTGCTAACAACGCAGCACCATAAGCGGCGCCTTCTGTCGTATTAACCGTGACTAGTTCGCTTTCGAGAACGTCGGCCAGAATTTGTCGCCACACGTTGCTTTTCGCTCCCCCTCCGGAGATACGCACCTGCTCAATCTCTCGCAGTCCAACGTCCTGCATCAGCGAAAAGATGTCTTTCAATCCGAAGGCGACGCCCTCGAGGATCGCGCGCGTGAGATGCGCTCGGGTATGACGATTCGTCAGTCCGACCCATGAACCGCGTGCGAGTGGATCCGGATACGGTGTGCGCTCCCCACAGAGATACGGCAGGAATAACAGTCCGTCGCTGCCTGCGGGTACGTTTGCCGCTTCATCGACCAGCTCAGCAAACGGTAAGTCAGTCGCCATCGCATCCCGGTACCACTGAAGACTGCCGGCCGCACTCAACATCACCCCCATCAAGTGCCACCGATCAGGCACTGCGTGACAGAACGCGTGCAACCGTCCCTGCGATTCGATCAATGGCGTGTCGGTAGCGGCGAATACGACACCCGACGTTCCCAGCGTCACTGCCAGAACACCAGGACGGATCGCGCCGACGCCGACAGCTTGCGCTGATTGATCGCCTCCGCCGGCGACCACGGCCGTGCCTTCCACCAAACCCGTTTGTTCAGCGGCTTCACGAGCGACTCTGCCAGTTATCTCAGGACCTTCAAGAGTTCGCGGTAACCATGCGGCCGGGATTTTTAGTGCGTTGAGAACTTCATTGGACCAGTCACGTTTCTCCAGATCGAAAAGCAACGTTCCCGATCCGTCAGCCTTGTCCATCGCGAATTCATCGGTAAGTTTGTAGCGCAGATAATCTTTTGGCAGCAGGACGTGACGCGCGCGAGCGTAGACTTCGGGCTCATGATCGCGGACCCAGACAATCTTCGGCGCAGTGAAACCCGCGAGCGCATCATTACCTGTGACTTGGACCAGTCGGCCCTTTCCGATGCGCGCCCGGATCTCGTCACACTCGACGGCGCAACGCTGATCGTTCCACAGGATCGCCGGGCGCAGCACTTGACCTCGTTCGTCAAGCAGGACCAGTCCATGCATCTGGCCCGTCAACCCGATCGCGGCGATGTCGGTGGCTGCGGTTGTACGCATAACGTGCCGGATGCTATTGATGGCAGCCTGCCACCAGTCGTGCGGATCCTGCTCGGACCACAGCGGCCGCGGAGTCGACAACCGGAGCGGTGAAGTGAAGCTGTTCACGATTGCGCCATCGCCGCCGATCAAGAGCGCCTTGACGCCGGTGGTCGAAACGTCAATACCGAGCAGTGTGTTCGTCATCGGAGAGAACTCAACGGACGCGAAGGGATGTCTATCGTAAATGATCGAGTCTTGGAGGTCGGAGTTAAAGCGTCGATCGCCATAAACTTACCCTCCTGAATAAGAAACGGATTTTAGGATGATATTTGATCAGGAAGGAAACGCGAACTACAGCGACACGGTCTGTTCGGCCCAAAACTGAAACTCACGATGTTTGTGCTCTTCCGCTTTGGCCTGAACTCCGCCGGCAACCTCGATGACGCGCTCGAACACTCGTTTACCAACTTCGTCAATCGTCTCGGTGCCGTCGATCACACCACCCGCGGAAAGGTCGAGATCGTTTGCCATTCGCTCGAACACCGGCGTGTTTGACGCAAGCTTGATGACAGGAGCGATCGCATTGCCGATTGTCGTGCCGCGCCCCGTTGTAAAAACGACGACTGTTGCGCCGGCGCCGACGAGACCCGGCGTCGATTCCTGGTCATAGCCCGGTCCCTGCATTAGGTTCAAGCCACGACTGCGCGGCGTTTCCGCGTATTCGATCACGCCTTCGACGCGCGTCGTACCAGCCTTGGCAATCGCGCCCAACGATTTGATTGTGATGTTAAGAAGACCCCCGGAGACGTTGCCCGGGCTCGGATTGTTGTTCAGCACGGCGCCAAACTTGGACGCATACTCCTTGTACCAATCAACCAATTTGTAAATGGCGCGCCCTGTTTCGACGTCCTTTGCGCGACTGGCGAGCAAATGTTCGGCGCCACAGAACTCGGGCACTTCAGTTATCAACACCGTTCCGCCTGAACGCACCAGCAGATCCGCGGCGCGTCCGAGCGACGGATTCGCGGAAATACCTGAAAAACCGTCAGAACCACCACACTTCACGCCGAGAACGAGCTCACCAACCGAACATTCTTCGCGTGTGATGTCGTTGACCAGCGGCAACATTTGTTCGACTTCTTTGAGTCCCTGTTGGATCGCCGCCTGGGTGCCGCCGACTTCCTGAATGCCAATCTTAGCCACCGGCTTCGCGAATGCTTTCTCGCGATTGAGGAGATACTTTTCTACCTGCGACAGGTTGGTCTTCTCGCAACCAAGATCGATAAGGATCACGCCGCCGACATTCGGATGGTCCGCATAGTTTGAAAGCGTGCGCAGCATCACCTCGATCGTCGAGCCGTCCTGGCACCCGCAACCCTTGTTGTGCGGAATCGCTACCACACCATCAACGTTCGGATACTTTTGTCGATCGTACATGGTGAATTCGGCGATCGTCGAAATCTGGGAAGCCTCGTGACTCGCGCACATGCTCGTCGGCACGATCAACACGTAGTTGCGCGTTCCGACTCGACCGTCGGGTCGTCGATAGCCCATGAACGTTGCGCGCTGATCAATGGGGAAATAATCGGGTTCGGGAGTGTGCAAGTTGTCCGGCAGATCTCGCACAATCGGAACGTCGTCAGTCATGTTGTCGTGTGTAATCTGTTCGCCTTGCTGGATTCCGAGGGAAGTGCCGATTGGCTGTCCAAACTGAAGCACAAACTCGCCGGCACGAATGTCTTTTGTGGCGAAGCGATGACCAGGCGGAACGGCGGCGCGAACCTCGATTGAAGATGCATCCGGCAGCAACAATTCGAGGCCCGGCGACGTCGCGTTCTTTACCACGGCAACGTTGTCGTTCGGATCGACGATGATCGCGAACTCACTTAATAAAAAAGGCGTTTGAACGCTCGACATGTTTTCAGTGCTTTGTTCTTTGTACTTTGTTCTTTGTGCTTTGCTATAAGTTCGTACAAAGCACTAAGCACAAGCACTAGGTTCCAGTTTCTAAGACGTTTTCTAATATCAACGAACGGACATTGGGATGAACTCGCAACCAGAGACCGGGGTTCTGATCGAATTGTTTCTGCCGCGTGTCCGAATCGTCCGCAATTTCCGTCGTTAGTAGATTCCGATAACTTTCGCACTTCACCGGAGCAGTATCAGCGTCGACGATCGATTGCACAACTCTGCGTGCGCCCAGGATAGCGGCTGGACCAAGCGTCAGGATGTGTTTAGCCGCGCGGCACTCACTTTCGTCAGTTTCGCTGACCACCGTGCCGCCCGCTTTGAACTTCTTAATATGGTGTTCGAGAATCGATTGGGAAAGTGGAATCAGACCACCGACGTCGCTGTATGTTGCCCCGGCGCCCGGCTTGATGTAGCAGAGATGTGACGCTCCACCAACCTCTGGTCCAAGTCCGAGGAAAAAGATGTCGACGCCACCTAACGACTCCAGGTGTTCGACATATCCGGCCAATTCCTTTTCCAGGTCATCAGCGTCGGTGCGGATCGAGGTGAAGCTTTTCACTTTGCGAAAGAAATCCGCTCCGAGCAGTCGCTCGAAATCACGCACGAAACTCAACCCGTTGTCCATTCTCAAAGGCGCGAGTGCATCTTGCGTGAACACGTGCAGGCGGGCGAGTAACTCATCATGATCGCTGGTCTTCGCCATCTCGCCCAGAATGCGATGCAGGGCCTGACCACCCCGGCCGCCGACGATGACGATTACGAGCGAGCCGCTTTTCATTTCGGCGGCGTTCGTGATCTCTTCCAACATCGCGCGCCCAACCGCTGCCTCCGACGGCATCACCTCGTACCGGAGATCGTGAACGGGAAGATTGGCGAGATATCCAGGTTCGGCCGTATCGTGCGAGAGCCAGATGTTTCCGGCTACCGATCGACGCCGAATAATTTGTTTGCTGGCCGTCGACATTTTGGTAATACCAATTTCACAAATGAAGCAAGACTTTACCACGCGGCCCGCGACTACACAAGCAACATTTCCTGCCAAACAGGTCGAAAAATCTTAGATTAGAACGCGACTTTTTGTACTTGACGACATCGGATGCACGGTGGTACACAGTATCCGCATTTTCTATAAGTGGTCTAACCTTTTACAAATCGAAGCAACCCCGTCGCGGGCGGATTGCACGAGACAGAGCGTGTGATCTGTGGGGAAAACAAGCGCCAACCAGGAAATAGTCCAAACCTATGACTTATTCACCCCTGGAACTTAAAGGCAAAGTTGCCGTCGTCATAGGCGGCACTTCAGGTATCGGACGCGCCATCGCCCATGGGTTTGCCCAGGCAGGCGCTGACGTCGTTTCCACGTCGCGTCGCGCCGCCCAGGTTGAAGCGGTAGCGCGCGAAATTGAAGAGTTAGGCAGCCGTTCTCTCCGGGTTACATCGGACGTCGCGGACCGCGCCTCGCTCGAGCGAGTTTTGAGCGAAGCAATTGGGGCCTTCGGCAAAGTCGACATCCTCGTCAACTCCGCCGGACGAACCAAACGAGCTCCGACCATCGATTTTCCTGAAGACGACTGGACCGCAATCATCGACACAAACCTCACGGGCACTCTGCGCGCTTGCCAAGTGTTCGGCAAACACATGCTCGAACGCGAGTCGGGCAGTATCATTAACATCGCTTCGCTTTCAACGTTCGTCGCGTTGCACGAGGTCGCGGCGTATTCAGCGAGCAAGGCCGCTGTTGGCTCGCTCACGAAAACGTTGGCGGTTGAGTGGTCCAGCCGCGGCGTTCGCGTCAATGCGATCGCTCCCGGTGTTTTTCGCACCGCGCTCAATCAAAAGTTACTGGACGAAACCGAACGTGGCCGCGAGTTTCTGCTGCGCACCCCGATGCGCCGTTTCGGCAACGTTGAAGAGTTGGCTGGCGCCGGGATCTTCCTGGCCTCGGATGCGGCGAGCTTTGTTACCGGCGAGATACTAGCCGTGGACGGCGGGTTCCTCGCAAGTGGCGTAAACCAATAAAGCGACTCCAAGGAGTGGAAAGAGCATGAACGAGATCGCGAATTCTTCTGCGATACACCCCAAGGCAACGCCGGGACAAGAATCGTCGAATCAATCCGCCGCAACTGCCCCAGTTGCCACCGTTGAGACGGTCGGGAAGCGCATCGGGCGTTATCGCTGGGTAATTTGCGCGCTGCTGTTCTTCGCCACCACTGTTAACTACGTCGACCGTCAGGTACTCGGCATTCTGTCGAAGGATCTAAAAGACGCAATTGGTTGGACTGAAGTCGACTACGGAAACATCGTCGCGGCTTTCAACGCCGCCTATGCGTTCGGACTGTTGCTGGCGGGTCGTCTTATGGACCGCATCGGCACACGGGCCGGTTACGCGCTCGCGATCGTCTGGTGGAGTTTGGCGGCGATGGGCCATGCACTGGCGCGCACACCTTTTGGTTTCGGTGTAGCGCGTGCTGCGCTCGGAATCGGCGAAGCGGGAAACTTTCCGGCAGCGATCAAAACAGTTGCCGAGTGGTTTCCGAAAAAAGAGCGCGCATTTGCGACCGGCCTTTTTAACGCGGGTTCGAACGTCGGCGCGATCCTTGCGCCATTGACAGTGCCCTGGATTGCGACCAATTACGGTTGGCGCATGGCGTTCATTCTCACCGGTGCAATCGGGTTTTTATGGCTGTTGTTCTGGTTGCCGTTGTACCGGCGGCCGGAAAAGCATCCGAAGGTTTCGCGTGCGGAGTTGGACCACATTCAGAGCGACCCGCCGGATCCTCCGGCAGCGAAGGTTCCCTGGGTGCGGCTGGTCCCACACCGGCAAACGTCGGCGTTTGCAATCGGTAAGTATCTTACCGATCCAGTCTGGTGGTTTTATCTTTACTGGATCCCGGGGTTCTTTCGTGAGCAACACGGACTTGAGCTGCTCGCTGTTGGCCCACCGTTGATCATCATCTATGTCATTGCCGACGTCGGAAGTATTGGCGGTGGCTGGCTGTCTTCAACGTTTATCAAGCGTGGTTGGACCATCAACCGCGCGCGTAAGACCGCGATGCTGATCTGCGCGATCGCCGTGACCCCTATCATCTTCGCTTCGCAGGTGAAGAACATCTGGGTTGCCGCTGTAATCATTGGCTTGGCCGCCGCGGCCCATCAGGGTTGGTCGTGCAATCTGTTCACGACGACGTCTGATATGTTTCCACGCAACGCCGTTGGGTCGGTCGTCGGAATTGGCGGAATGGCGGGCGCCTTGGGTGGCGCGACGATGGCTGTCGCGACCGGTTACATTCTTCAGAACACCGGACAGAATTACTCGATAATGTTCATCATCGCAGGTACGCTCTATCTCATCGCGCTTGCATTGATCCACTTACTGGTTCCACGACTGGATGCGATCGAAGATGTGGAACGTGTTCCGGTGAAGATGTTTTCGGCGGGAACGTTTGTTGGCTTTGGATTCGTCGGTATGATTTTAGGTTCATTTGTTGGGTGGTTATTCGGGCTTATCACACGTGTGCCCGGCCAGACGTTGTTTGGTTACATGTTGATCGCGGGCGCGATCGGAGTTGCCCTCGGCGTGATTGTTGGTATGTGGTTCGGCCACAAAGAGGCGCAACGGGCGTAATGAGTGTTTTGGAGATAAAAGACAAGGCGCAGTGTCGCTGGGACGCAGTGTCACTTGGCGAGGTGATGCTGCGGTTGGATCCTGGCGAGGCAAGAGTTCATACCGCGCGTAATTTTCAAGTTTGGGAGGGAGGCGGTGAATACAACGTCGCGCGCGGTTTGAAGCGCTGCTTCGGGATGGACGCCGCAATCGTGACCGCACTGGCGGACAATTCGGTGGGCCGCCTGGTCCAGGATCTGATCTATCAGGGTGGCGTGGACCAGTCGCACCTCAAATGGGTGAAGTTCGACGGCGTCGGACGTACCGTGCGCAACGGCTTGAACTTTACCGAACGTGGGTTCGGCGTGCGTGGAGCTGCTGGTTGCTCCGACCGCGGGCACACGGCCGTGTCGCAGTTGCGGCCGGGTGATATCGATTGGGAGAAGGTATTCGCGCAGGAAGGGGCGAGGTGGTTTCACACTGGCGGCATCTTCTGTGCCTTATCGGAAACGACGCCTGCCCTGGCGCGTGAGGCGATGGAGACGGCGAGAAAACACGGCACGATCGTGTCTTACGATCTCAATTATCGCGATTCGTTGTGGCGGTCCATCGGTGGTCGGGAGAAAGCGATTGCGGTTAATCGCGAACTGGCGCCGTTGGTGGACGTGATGATTGGCAATGAAGAAGATTTCACGGCAGCGCTCGGATTCAAAGTTGAAGGACTCGACGAGCATCACGCGAAACTTGACGTTGACAACTTCCGCCGGATGATCGAGAGGGCCGTCGCCGAGTTTCCGAATTTCAAGATTGTCGCGACGACACTGCGAAATGCGAAAACGGCTACGATCAACGATTGGGGCGCTGTTTGTTACGTCGCCGGCGAGCTTTACCGCGCACCCGTGCGTGAGAACCTCGAAATACTCGATCGCGTTGGTGGCGGCGACTCGTTTGCCTCCGGGTTGATTTACGGGTTTCTAACAGGACGAGGACCGCAGTGGGCTGTTGAATGTGGCGCCGCGCATGGCGCGTTGGCGATGACTACGCCGGGCGATACAACGATGGCCACACTGGCGGAAGTCGAGCGTGTGATGAAAGGTGGAACGGCACGGGTGGACCGTTAACGTGGAACAATAGCCGTAGCTAAATAGATGTCAGACAAAGCTGCAGTCATTCAGACAATCCGTCGGATCGGAATCATTCCGGTCGTGCGCGCGCAGTCGTCTGATGAGGCGATGAAGGCGATCGATGCGATTCGGGCAGGTGGGATTTCCATCCTTGAGATTACGATGACTGTTCCGGGAGCTGTTGGTGTGATCGAAGAGCTGTCGCAGCGGTATGGCAATGAAGTGCTGGTGGGTGCGGGCACGGTTCTGGACGGTGAAACAGCGCGGACGTGCATTCTTGCCGGAGCGCAGTTCGTTGTGAGTCCTTCGTTGAATCTGGAAACGATTGAAGTTTGTAGGCGATACGGCATCGCGGTGATGCCCGGTGCGTTGACGCCAACTGAGGTGGTCCAGGCGTGGTCGGCGGGCGCGGATTTTGTGAAGGTGTTTCCAGCGGGAGCGGTCGGAGGTGCAAGTTATATCAAATCGTTGAAGGCGCCGCTGCCGCAGATCGAGCTCGTTCCGACTGGCGGCGTTTCTCTAAAAACGGCCGCGGATTTTATTAAAGCTGGTGCCAGTGCGTTGGGTGTCGGGGCGGATCTCGTAGACGTGAAGGCGATTCGCGAAGGACAACAGAACCTGATCACTGAACGCGCGCGCGAGTTTGTGCGGATCGTGGCAGAGGCGCGAACCTGAACCAATCGTAATCTGCGTGGCCGTTTTTTGCGCCGGTTGAGAATAAACCTACTTTCGCACCGATCCATATACCGGGTTGCGCAACAAAAATGACGTTTCCCGCCGGATGGAATTTTTTCCCGTCAGTGCTGTAGCTAAACGCACAGATGGCCTCAGCTACCGAAACACGCAGAAATACGGATTTTGTTTTTAAGTTGGCTGAGGCGTTTTCGGTTTCCGGGGTTCCCTTTGCCGCATCCTTACAGGTAACGCGAACCACTCGCACGCCAGTTGACGTTTTCACAATCGCAATATAGGAATAGTCACGGCCCATCATCAGCAATCCGCTACGCTCGCCTTCACGCAATCCCGATGCATCAATAAACGTAGTTACGGTAAAACCGCGCGACGGCAGCTTCTGAAGCAGCAGATTTGGGACGGGCCATAGATTCTGTGCGCCGTCCGGCTGGGGCACTGCAGGCAATCTCAGCCAGCCGCGCCGCGCCGATAATGACAGCCAGCCATGTCGTGGGTTGGCATGCCACTGCCACTGCAATCCGAGCCTGTTTCGCGCGAATTCATCGGCTGTTTGTGGCGTGGCGGGCGGATACTCACGATCGACATTAGGCTTGCGATGTCTTGCAACCGGTTCGCCTTTTCCATCTCCGTCAACGTCAACACCAATCACGGGCCAGTCGCTCACCCACGTCGTTGGCTGCAAATGAACGACGCGTCCGTGAGCTCCTCGATCCTGGAAGTGCACGAACCACGATTCGCCCGATCTGAGTTGGACCCAAGCGCCCTGGTGTGGTCCGTTGATGTCAGTCTTCCCGCGATCCATCACGATGCGGTCCTCGTACGGGCCATAAATGTTTTTCGATCGCAGAACGGTCTGCCAGCCCGTTGCCACGCCGCCCGCGGGGGCAAAGATGTAGTAATAGCCATTGCGTTTATAAAGCTTCGGTCCTTCGATCGTGGGATGGTTCAGGCGGCCATCGAATACTGTCTTGCCATCGTCGAGGAGTTTCGTGCCGTCAGGGCTCATCTTATTAATCGTGAGAATACTCTTGATGCCGGAGCGGCTGTTGGCCCAGGCATGGACCAGGTAGGCGTTGCCATCATCGTCCCAGAACGGAGCCGGATCGATCCAACCCCGCGCGCTTCTGATTAACAAAGGGGGTGACCAGGGACCGGCGGCGTTGCGCGCCTTGACCATGTAGATACCAAAGTCGGGGTCGCCGTAGAAGATGTAGAAGTAATTATTGTGAAAACGGATCGACGGCGCCCACACACCGTTGCCGTGCTGCGGCTGAGCGAATACGTCTCGTGGAGGTTGTTCCTGCAATGCATGGCCGATGATCTTCCAATTGATTAGATCCTTGGAGTGGAGGATCGGTAGACCGGGGATGCAGTTGAAGCTAGACGCCGTGAGATAGAAGTCGTCGCCGACGCGGATCACGTCAGGATCTGAATAGTCCGCGTCGATGATTGGATTCGTGTAAGTGCGGTCAGCTGCGAGACCGTTTGCCGCAAAAAGGCACAAAAGGCACAAAAGGCACAAGAAGAGTTTTGACAGGTTGAAGCCCACTTGTGGATGAAGCTTCAGTCTCAGATAAAGCTCAGCTCAGGATGAAGCCCAGTTTCAGGATGAAGCTCAGCTCAGGATGAAGCCCAGTTTCAGGATGAAGCCATTCTCTCGTTCGTTTTCAGTCTTGTGCCTTTTGTGCGTTCTTGTGCCTCTTGTGGTTACTGCTTTTCTTCCTCTTCCTGAGCTTTTTGGGCCAGCATCAGGTGATCGCGCATGGTGTCGCGGGCGGCTTCCGGATTGCGATCTCGAATGGCGCGATAGATCGCGCGGTGCATCTCGGCCGACTCTTTCAAGTCGCGCGCCCGCTTCACCGTCTTCCGTCGCACTTCAAAGAGGATCGTCGCGACCATGTTCATCAATGCAGTAAGTATTCGATTGCCGGATGCTGCCGCGACAGTTTGATGAAACCGCATATCGTGGACCAGAAACTGTTCCGGTTCGTCGAGCGACGCGAACATGCCGGCGATCTCTTCCGACATCTGCGCCATCTCTTCACCAGTCGCACGTTCAGCCGCCAGCGCCGCGATCGCCATTTCCAACGAACGTCGTGCTTCGAACATCTCCGCCGGCGTGAATCGTTGCAGCGAAGCCATCAAGCGCAACGCACTGCTGTCGAGCGACGGTGGTCCTTCTGCCTCAACAACGAACGTGCCCGCGCCGCGCCGTGGTTGCAACACGCCGACCGCAGCCAGCGAACTGATTCCCGCGCGCAACGTCGGTCGACTCACGCCCAGACGCTTCGCGAGGTCTCTTTCGGGCGGCAGTCGATCACCCGGACGCAACTCGCCTTTATGAATCATTTCGCGAAGCTGCGACACCACTTCCTCGAAAGTCGTCCCGCGTCGCTCCGCATCGATCGTTTTGAAGATGTTGGCGTCTGCTTGGCTCATTTAATTAATGCTGTGTAGCTTAAGCCTCTGTTCCCGTAATTGAAAGGCGGCCATAGTGAATTAGTTAGTTAGCTAGTTTCTCCCAGTGCCAATGGATTGTCTGGCGGTACTCTCCATCTCGGTGGCAGCAAGCAGCAGCGCGCCGACGCCTTTTGGATCGTTTGTGACGACTTTCTCGCTCAAATAATACTCGTAACTGCCGTCGCGATATGGATTTCCGCCTAAGCCGGCAACGCTTACGGTGCCGTCAAGATTGAGTTGGCCGTTGGCGCCTGTTTTAAGGAACTCCTTATCGATCCCGCGATATGCGTCCTCAACCACTCGAAAATATTTGCTGGGCAAGTATCCTAGTCGGGCGCCCTTCGCCAGTGCGTAGACAAACATACACGCCGCCGATGACTCCAGATAGTTTCCCTTTGCATCAGCTTTGTCCATCACTTGATACCACAGTCCCGAACGCGCGTCCTGATACTTGGCGACTGCGTCGGCCAAACGATTCAGAATAGCGATCAACTCGCGGCGTTGCGGATGGCTTTGCGGGAAGTAATCGAGTGTGTCGACAAGGCCCATTGCATACCAACCCATCGCGCGGCCCCAGAAATGTGGTGAGCGGCCGGTTTCCGAATTGGCCCAACGTTGCTTCTTCGACTCATCCCAGCCGTGATAGAGCAAACCGGTCTTGTCGTCGCGAGAATGGCGCTCCATCAGGATGAATTGTTTGGCGATGTCGTCAAATGCCGCGGGTTCGTTAAAGGTGGCGGCCCACTCGGCATAGAACGGTTCACCCATGTAGAGACCGTCGAGCCACATCTGCCACGGATAGATCTTCTTATGCCAGAAGCCACCTTCCGACGTGCGTGGGTGCGTTTTCAACTGCTCCCGAAGAAGCGCGGCGGCTTTGCGATACTTCTCCTGCTTCGTTTCCTTGTAGAGCATGAGCAGATTTCGCCCGGGGAGCACGTGATCGATGTTGTACTCATCGATCGTGTAAGTGCGAATGGAACCGTCGTCGTTGACGAAGTGGTCCATGCTGTCCTGGATAAACTTGAAATACTTTTTATCGCCGGTGTTGATCCAAACGCGCTCGATTCCTTTCAACACCAGACCATGATCATAAGTCCACTTGGCAGGATAGCCGTTCTCTTTTTTAGCTGCGTCTCGCCATAGCGCGGTCATCGCTGTTGCCGCTGCACGTTCAGAGACCGGCGCCGTCGAGATGATGGAATCAACAGACTTGCCGTTAATCTTGACGTTATCGTGGGTCAGGTCCTTCACATTCTTGATGATGCTGCCATCAGCGACATTCTCGAATGTACAGTTTGTCAAACGCAGGTTGATGATGGGCGCGCCGAGTAAACCTTGCACGTCGAGCGCGTGCTTACTCTTCGTTGCGCGCAGTTGGTCTACCGTGTAATCGCGAACCACCGGCGTAAACGATCCTTTCGCGCCCTCTTCGTAGTTGAAATCGATCGTAATCACGGCGTGGGCCACTTCGCCGACTTCGATGTTCCGGAAGTGAAAGTTCTCCAGCACGCCTCCGCGCATCGCATTGTTTTTCACGCGCAGTGCGTGATCGAGGTTTGGACTGTCGAGCCGGCAGTTTTCGGCGAAAAGATTGCGCACGCCGCCCGAGATCTCACTGCCGACTGTTATGCCGCCGTGGCCATCCTTCATCCGGCAGTCCTGGACGATTATGTTCTCTGTTGGCGCTTTCAACCGGCGGCCATCCGCGTTCCGTCCTGATTTGATCGCGATGCAGTCGTCACCAGTGTCGAAGTAACTATTCTTGATCAGGACGTCGCTGCACGACTCAGGATTACAGCCGTCGTTGTTTGGTCCATGACTGTTGATGTGCACGTTCTGAACGATGACGTTCCGGCAGAGCACGGGATGGATTTCCCACATTGGCGAGTTTTTAATGGTGACACCGTCGATCAGCACGTTCTGGCACCGATAAGGCTGAATGAACTGAGGTCTTAAATAATGCCCCTCGCCGAAAATGCGTTCGCGGACTGGGACGCCTTTCTCAGCCATCGCGAATAATGCGTTACGATCGGGACGTTGATGAGGCAATCCATCTTTCCAACCGTAGCGCGGACGTCCGTTCCAAGGCCACCAGTGTTCCGAGTTGCTTTGTCCGTCGAGTGTGCCTTTGCCGGTGATCGCGATATTCCGCTGTTCGAATGCATAGATGAAGGGCGAATAGTTGAAAACCTCAACACCTTCCCATCTCGAGAAGACGACGGGCAAAAAGTCTTTCGGGTTCGGGCTAAACTTGATCGTCGCACCTTCTGCGACCTCGAGGTTGACGTTGTTCTTCAGATGAATCGCGCCCGTTAAATATGAGCCTTCGGGCACGACGACTTTGCCACCGCCGGCCTTCGTGCACTGATCGATGGCCCGGCGAAAAGCAACGGTGCAATCGGTCTTGCCGTCGCCTTTGGCGCCGAATCGCGTGATGTAGTACGTGCGATTGGGAAAACGAGGTGGCCGGATGCGCTTCAAGATCGCCGGCATCGTTGTTTCCCACGGATTTGCTTCCGCTCCGAACGCGATCAGTCGCGGTGCGACAGCGAGTGCTGCTCCACCGATCAGAAGTTCCTTAATGAATTCGCGTCTTGTCGTCATTTGGTTTCTGTCGTCCTGCGGTTCAGCCACGCTGGATAGTCGTTGTTTAAGAGTTCTCCTGCCTCGTAAACGTACCAGGCGTAATTCTTTCGTCGCTCTTCGTCGATCTGATTCACATCGTACTTAACCACTCCATCACGTCCAACAAAGATGGGACGATTAGTGCCGATCTGATAGAACCGCGCCCAAACAGGTTTGCCTTCAAAATCTTTCAGTTCCGACTGCTTGAACCACGCCACCGCCGACTCAATCGCGTCAACAACCGCCGGCGACGGTTTCTTTAGCGACATTAGGAATAGAACGATCTCGACGCTTTCGCCACCACTCAAAGAAACAACTTCAAACGTTCTCGCTGCGGCAGCTGCGAGTGTGACTTCGTCGTGTTGCGCACACCACACAGTGCGCCTGCCATTTACAACGATCTGCGACTTCAGTATGCACTGGATTCCTCTTTCTACAGCCTTCGCCGCACTCGCGCGCCTCACTTCGTCAACAAACACGTACGCCGGCTTTTTTGCGGCGACGTCGCGCAGCAGTTTCATGACGCCAATCATGGCGTTGTCGTTGAATGTTATGTGTTTGTGGTAGCCGGCGGGGCTGGGGTAGAACTGCGGCCAACCTCCGCTCGGATACTGGGCCTTCAGCAGGTAATCAAGTCCTTTCACAAACGACTCGCGATGCCGATCGTGCGGTTGGGCCGTGTAAACGCGCGCCAGAAAAGATAGCTGCGTGTAGGTTGCGCCGTTGTCGATCGTCGAATCATTGCTGTTCTTTTGGGCGAGGAGCGTCGCTCGATCTTTTTCATCGAAGGGCTTCGCCATGTCGATGTTCTTGGCCCAACCGCCGGACTCACGTTGATGGATAAGTAGGTTGTCGGCAATGCGCAACGCCTCGGCGCTGGCGTACCATTCTGCGGGCTTGTTTTGCGCGTCGTTCCAGGCGATCGTTCCCACTGCCTGGCTGGCTTTACCCGTGAGTGCGCGAACGGTGCGGTTGAAGAAACGCTCGCGTGAAAAATCGGCGGCCTCGACGGCGGTCAACTGTTTGGACCACGCAACCCGTCCAGCGGGATTTGCGCCGGGGCCTTTTGAGTTATGCTCCGCGAACCACGCTGTTTTTTCTCGCGCCGGATCTCGCCAGTTGTCCCAACCTTCCGGCCTGATGTGCGAACCAAGCCAGCAATCTATAAAAACAACGCGAGCATACGGCCGCCACGGTCTGCCGAGATACACTCCACGTCCTGTGTCCTGCCCGGTTAACCGACAACGAACAAAAACAAACCCAGTGGTCTCTTCGTTGCTGGTGCGATAGTGCGCCGTGACATAGCCTGCGCCTTTGCTGTGGATCGTGCAGTTTTCGAAGACCGCGGATGCAGTGCCAAAAATGTAGTCGACGTGACCTTCGATGTAACTGTTTTTAAACAAGTGACGACTGCCATTTACAAACAGCGTATCTTGCCAGCCAAGAAAGCGACAATTCTCAAATGTCGCGCGCTCGGCGTCGACAAACAAAGCGACGGCTTGGGAACCCGGGCCGTAAGAATTTTCAAACGTCACGTTCTCAGCGCGGAAGTCGTCGGCGTTTATGAAAGTGGTAAACGCGAGCCGCGTATTGCCTGCCTGTTGCGCACTCAGCCGGTAGGTGATAACCGTTTTCTTCGCCTCGTCACCACGAAAAGTTATGAAGCGCTTGCCCGCGCTTACGCGCACTTGCTCGTGGTATACGCCGGGTTTGATTTGAATCACGATGGGTCGGTTGTTGTTTTCGGGAACGTGATCGACGGCCTGTTGAATATTCGTAAAATCGCCTGATCCATCCGCCGCTACGACGACGGACTTGGAAGGCTGGCCGTCCACCACGAGAGCCAGCAGTCCATAAACGACGGCCAACTGTGCGAGCCTTCTAAAGAAAAGCACGGATTTAAAAAGTGAACGTCGCTCCAAACTGAACGTCGCGCGGATTGTTGCGCTCTGTTGTCACGACACCGCAAGCAGCGTTGGGCGCGCCAACGGAAAACGGCTCGTCACTCTGCCATTCGAAGGTGCCGTTCAACTAACCACTGCATCCGGTGAGTGGTAAGACCAAAACGGTACTGACTGTGATGCATGACGTAGCCCAAACTCAAGTTTATGCTGGCTATGGAGATCCGCTTTGGAGACCACGCTAACTCACTCACTTGTGTTTGTCCCAGTGAAAGACGAGGTTTCGACCCCGTCGCTGATTTGCAGTTGCAGGCGGCGTATTCTGCCTCACGCAGATCTCGACTGTCAAGGCTAATTAATTACCAATCTGCGCGTCAACACATCTGCGGTAAGACCAATTCGAGTCTTTATTAACGCTGGCCGGAGGTGATATTCGTCGTGTCGTCGAGGTATTTTTTAAGCCAGGCATGAACTTCCTGGTAGAAGTAGCGGCTGTTTTCGCCTTTCAGGATCCAGTGGTTTTCATCCGGCCAGACAATGAGGCGGCTGGGAATGCGTAGCCGTTGCAGGACGCTCCAGTTTTCCAACGTTTGATTCAGCGGTACGCGGAAATCATTTTCACCCACTGACAACAGGATCGGCGTCTTGAAATTTGCGGCAAACCTGATCGGATTTTGTTCGCGCCATACCCCGCCCTGTTCCCACACCGGTCCGCCGTTGTTCATCTCGCGTGAATAGATCACGTCGCTCGTGCCCCATTGCGATTCGAGATTGATCAAACCGGCGTGACTGATCAGCGTCTTGTAACGCGTGGTAGTTGCCTGCATCCAGTTTGCGAGATGCCCACCGTAGCTCGCGCCCGCCGCGGCCTGACGCGAACCGTCGATGAACGGATACAGACGAATCGCTTCGTCAGCGCCCTCGTTGATCTCGTTGCCGGGTCCTTTGAACGGATCGCCCTGAATGCTTTGTGCAAACGCCTCGCCGAATCCTGTCGAACCGGAGTAGTTCGTGAGCAGCACGACGTAACCGGGCCGTGCGAGAAGGAAGTAGTTCCAGCGGAGTCCCCAATTGTCGCGCCACATGCTGTGTGGTCCACCGTGCATAAGCACGAGCAAAGGATACTTCCTGCGTTCGTCGAAGTTGGGCGGCAGCGCCATCATGTTGTGAATGCGTTTGCCTGCTTTGCTTGTGAACCAGAAGTGACGAAGTGGTAGCCAGTCGATTTTTGCGACTTGTCCGACGTTGAATGAAGTAAGTGGTTGTTGAGTTTTGGAAGTGAGGTCGAGCCGAAAGACTTCGGGCGGATTTATGGCGCTTTCCCAGTTTGCGATCAGAATCGGCGACGAAGCTTTCGCGGGTATACGCAGGTTTGTGTAAACGCCGCGCATCATGTCCATCGCTAGCGTTACTTCACCGCCGTTCGCGGGCATGGTGTAGAGCTTTTCGTTTCCGGCTTCTTCCGCGGTCAGGTAGATGGTTCGGCTGTCGGGCGTAAGTGCGAAGCTGCCGACTGAGCGATCGAACCGGGCCGTGATGGTTGCCGGCTGTCCGGGGTTGGGCCAGGTAAATTTCGCCAGACGATTTAGGTGATAGGTTTTTGTGTCCGATTCGATTTCGCTCAGCGCGTAGAGCGCTTTGCCGTCGGGAGCGAAAGTGGGCCGGGTGAAACTGTCGGCGCTCGTCGTTAGTCTGACGGGTTCGCCGCCGCTTGTCGAGATTTTAAAGAGCGACGTGTTTGTCTGTGCATAGGCGGCGCGATCGCGTGTGGTGCTGGCAACGAAGACGAGTGCGTCGCCATTCGGTGTCCAAGCAGCATCGAGTTCGTCGCCGGAGTCGGTGGTACGACCAGCGTAACCTCTTTCGGTCACCAGTTTCGTTCCGGCAAGTAGATCTTTGGCTTTCGCGCCGGGTAGTGCGTCTTGAACGAACAGGTGGACCTGCGTGTCTTCAAGCCACTTGTCCCAGTTGCGAATGGGAAACTTCTCGTAAACGCGGGCGCGATACTTTTGCGCTTTGCGCTCGGCGGCGATTTTTTTGTTTGCTTCGTCGTCCGCGGCGCCGGGATAGACGATGCTGACAAACGAGAGCACTTTGCCGTCCGGGCGCCACTGCGGTGAACGCGCTCCGGTCGAGAGGGAAGTGACTCGGACCGCCTCGCCACCGTTGGCCACGTCGAGCACATAAATCTGACTTGCCTCGTCGCCCTCGCGCCGCGCTGAGAACGCGATCTGGCGGCTGTCAGGACTCCACACGATGCCACTCTCGCCGCCTTTACTGAACGTCAGACGTCTCGGTTTCGCGCTTCCTTCCGTCGCAACAATCCACAAGTCCGAAACCTGATCCTTTTCATCGTAGGCCGGTTCGACGAGGGAAAACACCACCCATTTCCCATCGGGACTTGGCACCGGTCCTCCAACACGCTTCATCATCCACATCGATTCGTGGGTCAACGGAACTTTGTTGGCAGTTTGCGCACGCGCGCACAGCGTCACCGACATCAAGACGCTGAACAACAAAACCGACGGAACTACGAAACGTCTGGTGATCATGACTATCCTCCTGGGAAGCTAATGGGTTGGCGTCGGAATGATACCGGAGCGGCCGCTATGCTGGAAGTCGCCCTTGGCACAATTGGAGGTCACGATTGTGACCTCCAATTCCGGACTGATGGGTCAGGTGCCAATTAGGGGCTCCAATCAGATCTCCATCAAATCTTTCCCGACTACAACACGTCCGCTGAAGTGCTTTCGAACACCTTCGGACCACTGTTCATCGGTGATCGAAGGATCGTCGCCCGGGACGAAGTGGGAGAGGACGAGCGTTTTAACGCGCGCTTGCGCGGCGATCTTGCCGACGTCTTCGGGAAGAGTGTGGGAGGCCATCAAATGTTCGCGTAGCCGTTTTGCATTCGGCAGACGTCTAATTAAGGCCTCAATGCCGGGCAGGTACATCACTTCGTGCACGAGCACGTCGGCATCTTTCGCAAACTCAGCCAGTTCCTGCGCGTAGGCGGTGTCACCCGAAATTACTACCGAACGATCCCTCGCATCGAAACGATATGCGTAAGCTTCGGTGATCGGCGGATGACGCACGCGACAGACGCTGACCTTAACGTCGTCATTTGTCATGACAACGCCCGGCTTACTTACCTCATGCGCGGTCACTAGACTATTCGGATCGGGCCGGCCTTCGTCTGCCATACGCGTGTCGATATCAAACTTCAGATACTTGAAGAAGTCGCGCGCCAGTTGCTTCATCCCGGTTGGACCATAAGCATCGACCTGCGTCGGCTGCCCAGTAATCCAGGCGTTATACAATAGCGGACCAAAATCGAGATTGTGATCCGAATGATGATGCGTGATAAAGACGTAGCGCACGCGATTCAGGCTGACGCCTGCGGCGATCAATTGCTTCGAAGTTCCATACGCACAGTCGATCAAATACGGAACGTCGTTGATCATGATCAGCGTCGAGGGATTGCTCCGCCCCGACTCGCCGAGTCGCGGTCCACCCTTCGTCCCGAGCAGCACCACCCGAGTCGATTTTCTCTCCTGGCCCAAACCAACCCGCCGCAGCAATGCGTGCGAAATCGAAAAAGCCGTGGCGGCAGTTACAAACTGTCTACGCGTTGGTTGCATGCTTTATTCCGTGTAATCTGTGGATAGGAGAACAATATGAAACGAATCTATATCTTAGTTTTCGTTCTGCTCGCAACTGGATTCACCCGCAGCGACGCAAGCATTACACCCGAGCAGGATGCGGCCAAAGTAAACGCGAAGTTCATAACCGTAAAACTAGACAACCCTCGCGTCCGCGTTTTCGACGTCACGGTCAAGCCGGGTGAGAAAGAGGCAGTTCACTCACATCCGGCGTCTGTTTTCTATGTACTTGAAGGCGGCAAGGTGCGTAATCATGCGCCAGACGGCACGGTCGCGGAAGCAGAACTGCTCGCCGGTGAGGTCCTTTATCGCGATCCGCTAACGCACTGGGCTGAGAACATCGGAAACACGACCATTCGGCTGGTGCTGGTAGAACTGAAGAACTAAATTGCTCCGCTCAACTTACCGGATCCGGTCGGCGAAAGCAGGCGCGCGATCAGTTGATGCATGCGATCGAGATCGATCGGCTTTGTCAAGTAACCTGACACACCGACGTCATACGCGGCTCGCTGAAAACCCTCGGTGCCAAAAGCAGTGATCGCAATTACCGGCACTTCTCGCAACGCTTCGGTTTCGCGAATCTTGCGCGTTGCGCCCAACCCGTCTAATCCCGGCAGGTTGATGTCCATCAGAATCAGGTTGGGTAACGTCTGCGCCGCGACGTTAACAGCATCTTCACCATTGTTGGCCGTCACGACTCTATAACCCTGGTGTTGAAGATATAAACTGATGACGGCGAGATTGTCAGCCGAGTCATCGACAACAAGAATCAAGAACTTCGGCTCCGACGGTTGACCCGTGTTTGACACCTTGCGGGGAGCGGATCCCTGCAATCCTGACGTCGCTAACGGATCTTTGTTATTCATGGTCATCGATTATGCTGTTCGCGCCGCGTTTGGTCAAAAACGAACCCATTAATGTGTTTATCAGCTTAATGTGTGGAACAATGTGCCAAGAGGTAACGGTTTTATGAACGCGAGATTCCATTCCGCCATGAAGGCCGTCAAGACGGACGATGTTGAACAGTTCAAAGCGGCACTGGCGGCAGATCCATCAATCGCGACGGCGCGATCAACTAGAAGCCATCCGACGTTGCTGCAATGTGTCGTGCTCGAAGGCAAAGACAAACCTCATAACGTGGAGATGGCGAAGATACTGATCGATGCGGGCGCGGAACTAAACGAACCCTTTGGCGCGACAGCCAGCATGGATAACCGGCCTTGCGCTGAGCTTCTACTCGATCACGGCGCTGCGATAGATGGGACCGGCGGCTGGTCGCCGATCGAAGAAGCACTGTATTGGAACTCTCAGAACGTGCTTCGGTTGTTACTCGAGCGCGGCGCGAAAGTTCAGAACCTGCGCACGGCTGCCGGACTCGGTCGTACGGATCTTATTGAAGGCTATTTCAATGAGGATGGAACTCTGAAACCCGAGGCTGGGCAGATCAGTTGGCCGTGGGGAGACGTCGAAGCTATCGAGCGTTCAAATCACGCAGGATCCGGAAAGCAGGAGCTTATCGATCGCGTCAAGTCGTGGTCGCAGAACCAGCAGAGCATCATCAATAATGCTTTCGTTTTCGCGTGTATGCACGGCCACATCGACGCCGCGAAACTGCTATTGGAAAAAGGCGCTGAGATCAACGCAATTCCCGACGGGTTCGACTACGCTGGCACGGGCCTGCACTATGCAGCGCTTAACGGACATCGCCCGACGGTTGAGTTCCTGCTGGCCCACGGCGCCGATCGTAATATGAAGGACACGAAAGTCGGATCGACCGCAGCGGGCTGGGCCGAGCACGGTGGTCACAACGAACTTCTCGATCTGCTGCGTTGACTGGCTTTGCCAAAAAGTGAGTTTTGACAGGGAGTCTTCTCTGCGGTCTTCGCGTTGAAAATGCCGTTAAACGCAGAGAACGCCGGAGGATACACAGAGGACCGCAGAGAAAACGGATCAACTATCCGACTTTTGCAAAGCGTTGACTCAAACATTTACGAAGAGGACCCAATTAAAAATGAAAAAGACTTTCCGTATCTCGATTAGTTTTGTTCTCTATGCGGCATCGATACTACTTGCCTCCCAACAAGTGGCGCTGGCCCAGGATCACGCGACGAAGGTTCAGGAGGTACTGACACTGGCCCATAAATACCGTCAATTCAACGGTTCTGCCTTAGTCGCCGAGAACGGTAAGGTTATCTACAAAGGTGGACTCGGCTTGGCGAACATGGAGTGGAACATTCCCAATAACTCGGATACGAAGTTTCGCCTCGGCTCCATCACGAAACAATTTACCGCCATGCTCACGCTTCAACTGGTGGACCAGGGCAAGGTCAAACTCGACGGAAAAATTTCAGATTACCTGCCCGACTATCGAAAGGACATCGGTGAGAAGGTAACCGTTCACCATCTGCTCACGCACACGTCCGGGATCCCGAGTTACACGAGTCAGCCGGGCTTCTTCGCGAACGTGAGTCGAAACCCGTACAAAGTAGGCGACTTCGTGAAGGAGTACACGAGCGGCAATCTCGAATTCGAACCCGGCACTAAGTTTTCCTATAACAATTCCGGTTACTTCCTGCTCGGCGCAATCATTGAGCGCGTCACGGGAAAGACTTACGAGCAGGCGCTAAAGGAGATGGTCTTCGACAAGATCGGGATGAAAGATACCGGCTACGATCTACACGACCCGCTGATTTCGAAACGCGCGTCTGGCTATGCGAAAACAGCGACCGGTTACACCAACGCCCCATATCTCGACATGTCGATCCCTTACGCGGCTGGTTCGTTGTACTCGACGGTTGAGGATCTTTACCTTTGGGACCAGGCTCTCTACACCGACAAAATGCTGACGCCTCAGTCGAAAGAGCTGATGTATAAACCGTTTCTGCAGGAGTATGCATACGGCTGGATTGTCACCAACGCATCTTTCAAAGTGAAGGATCAACCTGTACCGGTCATCACGCATGGAGGTGGCATTAACGGCTTCACCACCACCATCGTGCGCTTTCCGAAAGAGAAGCACTTGATCGTGATACTCGACAACACCGGCAGCCCGAATCTCAACCGATTGGGTCAGAACATCGCCAAAATTCTTTATGATCAACCGTACGATCTGCCGAAGATGTCGATTGCTTCCGTGATCGAAAAGACGACTGGCCAGAAGGGCATCGAAGCGGCAGTTGCCGAGTATCGCGAGCTAAAAGCGAAACAAGCCGCGACGTACGATTTCGCCGAGCCGGAGCTGAATGCGCTTGGTTACCAATTGATGGCGAGAGGCAAGATGAAAGAGGCGGTTGAGATATTCAAGCTCAACGTCGAGGCGTATCCGCAAGGTTTCAACACCTATGACAGTCTCGCCGAGGCGTACATGAACATGAACGAGCGCGAGTTGGCCATTCAGAATTTCAAGAAGTCGCTGGAGCTGAACCCGAAGAACACGAGCGCCGTCGAGAACTTGAAGAAGCTGGAAGCGCCTAAATGATGAATTTGGTTCAGCAATTATTCCTCGTCGCATTTCTGTTACTGTGCGTGCCGTTCGTCGCGACAGCGAAATCAAAACCGTGGCGCGCGGTGCATCTGTTGAATTACAACACCGACGCCGATCTCGACGCGCTTGGACATAATCTCGAAGTCCTTGCGAAGCAGGGAATCAACGTCATCGTCCTCGAGGTCGATTACAACTTCGCGTTTAAGTCACATCCCGAACTGCGTCGCGGAACCAGTCCAATTAGCCGCGGCGGGGCACGACGCTTCGCGGCTTTGTGCAAGAAGATCGGTATTCGGTTGACCCCGCAGTTTCAAGCGTTGGGCCACCAGTCGTGGAAGGCTGAAACTTTTCCGTTACTCACGGTGTATCCGCAATTCGATCTCACACCTGGCGCCTTTCCAAACAACGAAGGGATCTATTGCCGCGAGTGGGATCCGTTAAACCCAAAAGTCTGGACCATCGTCTTCAAACTGCTGGACGAGATCATCGACGCGTTCCGGGCTGACGCGATACACGTCGGGATGGATGAAGTGTTTCTGCTTGGCTCAGAAAAATCGCCGTCGACGAAGGGCAAAGATCCGGGAGTGCTCTTTGCAAACGCTGTTCATGAGCTTCATCGCCACTTAGTCCGAAAGCGCCGCGTCGAGATGCTGATGTGGGGCGACCGGCTGATTGACGCTGAGAAGTTCGGCTACGGCGAGTGGGAAGCCGCGAAGAACGGCACTGCCACGGCGATCGATTTGATCCCGAAAGACATCATTATTTGCGATTGGCACTATGAAGTGAGAGACAGTTATCCTTCGATTCCGATGTTCATCGAAAAGGGATTTCGCGTGTTGCCATCGGGTTGGAAGAATGTCGACGCTACAAAGGCGTTCATCAACTACAGCCGCCAGCACATTGGACCAAAGATGCTTGGACACCTCTTCACAACCTGGAGTGTCAAGAAGGAAGAGTTAGAGACCTTCCCACCGCTGGTCGAGGGCGTAAAGCTATTAGGCACCGGTAACCCCTAGTAAACCTTCGCGCGCAGTCTGCTCGCGGATCTGGTGATCGCCGCCGAATTCGCCGGAAGGTGACGTCGTAGCCGTGCGTTGTTGGCAGGTATTGCCCGAAAGTTGACCAAGCATTACGTTGCGCTACAGAAGCTTTGCACAAAAAGTGAGTTTGGGAAGGAGTCTTCTCTGCGGCCCGCTGTGATTTCTGCGGCCTCTGCGTAGAAATGATCGTTAAACGCAGAGGAAGCAGAGATACACAGAGGACCACAGAGAAACCTACTCGTACCTCAGTGCGGTAAGAGGATCCACGCGGGCGGCCCGTCGAGCCGGAATATAACAGGCCAGGAAAGCAGCGACAGACAGAAGTATGGCGATCACGATGAAGGTGAACGGATCTGTTGCGCTGGTGTTGAACAGCAGACTATGCATCAAACGCGTCAGACCGATGGCGCCGGCAACGCCGATCACGATTCCGAAAACGGTCAATTTCATCCCGCGACCGACGATGAGTTTGAAAACGTCGCGGGCCGTTGCGCCGAGTGCCATCCGCACGCCGATTTCATGTGTGCGGGTCTGCACCAGAAACGCCATGACGCCATAAATGCCAATCAGAGCCAGCACCAGCGCACCACCCGCAAAAACGACGAATAACATAGCGTAGAGACGCGGCTGCCAGATCGACTCGGCGACGACCTCTTCCATGGTGGCGATCTCGCTGATTGGTTGATCGCGATCGAGTTGCGCCACTTCGCGCCTGATTGCGCCCGTCATGTCGTTAGGATCCCCGGTGGTCCGCGCCACCAGCGTCAAATTAGGAGTTGGGATTTGCAGGTGAGGCAGATAGACGCTCTCGTCTGTGTCCTGCTGAACCCTTTCGTGTCGCACTGATTTAACGACGCCGATGATCGTGTGCCACGGTTCGTTGTTCTCGGGTGGTCCAAACCGGACGCGCTTGCCGACCGCGCTGTCGTTTGGCCAGTAATGGCGCGCGAGCCGCTCGTCGACGATCGTTACTTTGAGAGCTTCGAACGTGTCTGCATCAGTGAAGTCGCGGCCGGCGAGGAGCGTTATTCCCATCGTGCGGAAGTAACCAGGAGTGACAACCGTGTGTTGGATCGACGGCGCTTGTCCGACACTCAGAACCGGATAACCTTCGACCGTCAGACTTCTGCCCCAGTTATTGCCGTTCAACGGCAACGTGCCGGTCGCACCCGCCGCCTCGACGCCGGGGACATTGCGCACGCGCTCTACTAACTGTTTGAAGAAAGTTATTCGTTGTTGAGGTTCACGATACTTTGCCCGTGGCAGGAGCACGGTCGCGGTAAAAAGGTTTTTCGCATCGAGTCCGATATTAACTTGTCGCAAACGCAGGAAGCTTTGGATCATCAAGCCGGCGCCAACGAGCAAGACTAGAGATAAGGCGATCTCTGTGATCACCAGCGCACTGCGCGACCGACCGCGAAAACCGCTCGACCCGCGGCCACCTTCTTTCAGAGTGTCATTGAGATCGACACGCGAGGTCTGAAGCGCGGGTATTGCTCCGAAGATCAATCCGGTTAGCAGTGTGATGCCGAGGGTGAAGACAAGTACGCGAAGGTCGATGCCGAAGTCCATCCAGAACGGTAACTGAATGGGAATCGCGTTCAGTAAGAGGTGCAGAGCCAGGAGCGAAAGCGCGAAACCAAGTGCGCCCCCGACGATCGCCAACAACAAACTTTCAATAAGGAGTTGACGCACGATGCGCCAGCGACTCGCACCCAGTGCCGCGCGTAACGCAAACTCTTTTTGTCGCGCGGTTGCGCGCCCGAGCATTAGATTCGCTACGTTTACACAAGCCACCAGCAACACGCATCCAACAACACCCAGCAGGATGAGCAGCGCCTCTCTGTAATCCCCCGCAAGATTGTCGTGCAGACTCGTTACTCTAACGCCGCGTCCCTCATTCGTAACGGGATTCTGTTGCTCGATACGCGCCGCGATGTTGTGCATCTCAGCCTGCGCCTGAGCGATCGTTACTCCATCCTTCAAGCGGGCGATAGAAGTCAGTCCGTGATCGGTCCGGGTAAACGTCTGCGGTGTCAGCGCGAGCGGCACCCATAGTTCGGAGATCTCCGGAAATCGGAAACCGCGTGGCATCACGCCGACGATAGTTCGCGAGCGATTACTGAGAACGATCTGTTTACCGAGAACGTCTGTGTCGCCACCAAAATTCTTCTGCCATAGCTCGTGACCGATGATGACCACCCCATCTTGCTCGGGGCGATCTTCGTCGGCGGTGAACGTGCGTCCGAGTTGGGGTGAGACACGCAGGACGTCCAGCAGACTATGTGAAATACGCGAGCCGCGTATCTCTACCGGTTCGCCGGCGCCACTCAAACCATACCTGCTGGTCCCAAAGTGAACGGCAACATCTTCAAAGACGGTGTTTTGTTCGCGCCAATCGAGAAAGTTTGGATACGAAACGGGCGAAAATTCTTCGCCACGCCTTGCCGTTTCCTCGAGCACCGCCAGCCGGTCCGATTGTGGGTAGGGCAGTGGGCGCAGCAGAATGCCGTTGGCAAAACTGAAGATCGCGGTGTTCGCGCCAATGCCTAGCGCCAGAGTTAACACCACGACTATGGTGAAGGCGTAACTCTTGAGCAGTACGCGCGCGCTGTAGGAAATATCGCGCAGCGTGTTCTCGACCAGGCTTACTCCACGTGCGTCGCGGCATTCTTCTTTCGACTGGTCAACGCCGCCAAATGCTCTCAACGCCGAATTGCGCGCGTCGTCAGGAGCCATTCCGCTCTTGATATTCTGTTCGACATCGCGTTCGAGATGGAACTTGAGTTCTTCGTCGAGCTCAATGTCGAGTTCCTTTTTGTTAGTCAACGCGCGCAAGCGACGAAATAAATTGCTTAAACCCACGGGTAAACCTCATGCATCTTTCATAATCAGATTGACGGCCCCGGAAAATCGTTCCCACTCTTTGCGTTGTGTTTCGAGTTGTTTACGGCCACGGGCAGTCAAACCATAAAACTTTGCTTTGCGATTGTTGTCGGATGGTCGCCAAATGGCGGAGATAAGGTCGCGTGCTTCGAGGCGGTGGAGTGCGGGGTAGAGTGCGCCTGGAGTGACGCTGAGCACTTCGCCGGAGGTGAGTTGAATACGCTGCATGATGTCCCAGCCGTTAAGGCTTCCGGAACTGAGCAGTCGCAGGATGAGTAGATCGAGCGTTCCTTGCTTGAACAAGTCGGCTGTTTGCCTCGTCATCGTCTCCTCTAGTCAGTCGATAGGACGGCAGTCTAATGTGTCTACCTATCGACTGTCAATAGGAGAGGATTGATGGGAGGGAACGCGGATTAAAGAAGGATAAGCAGTGCCGTTTTTGATGTGAAAGAAAAAGTAAAACGCGGCGAGACGTTTTCAAAAACATCTCACCGCGTTTAGGCGTGTTGCCGCAGGTGATCAGTGATGAGCGTGCTGCGACTTCGCTTGGGCCGCGCTTGCCTGAGCGCCGCCACCGGGCGTGTCTACTTCTATGACCGTGCGCATCCACGGATGAATGCAGCACTGAAAGCGGCTGGTGCCGACTGGCAGATCGGAACTTCCCGCCGTTGGACCAGCTTCTGTTGCGCCCGCCGGAATGAAAACGATCGCTCCAAAGTTGAGGCATTCAGGCGCTGGGACCGGATTACCGGAAATACCGTTGAGGTCAGGAATAAACCCGCCGCCAAACTCGGCTACCTTGGTGAACGTGTGAACTTCGCCGCCTCGATTTTCAATCTCCGTCGGACGGCCAACGTTCAGGTGCGCCTGGCTCGGTTGGTTGCGCCACTCGTGGGCGTCCTGTGTTGCTGCGAGTTCCGCGATGAACTCGTCGAAAGTTGTATTACCGTTGCCAATGCACGTACCGTCACCCAATACCGCGTTAAAGCTAATGGGTTCGCAATCGTCGTACATGCGGAACTTCTTATCGCCTTGCACAGCGCCGGCGCCGGCAGTGAGACTCAACAGAGCAACAGCTGCGAAAGCCGCCCAGACTACGGTGCGGAAACTAAACTTTCTCTTCACTGGATAATCCTCCTTGACTGCGCCGGCTCGCTAATTTCCGGGCAGCGAGCGGACTCTCTGTAGAATGTGAGACAGCGACGCAAGGGTATACACCTCGTCTTCAAGGTTGTCAATTAACTTTAGTGTGTAGCTTTGCACATAGGTCGCATCTGATTCGTTTTCACTGCGGCCCTCTATTTATTTTGGTGGGTCTCTGCCTGGAAATTACGGTTAAACGCAGAGAAAGCAGAGAACCGGCGACCGCAGAGAAGACTCCTCCCAAAACCCACTTTTGAGCAAGCATTAGGGTGACAGTGAGAACCCCGGGTTTTTCTTAGCGACCCGCCGTATTGGCGGCTTCAGCCAGCGGGAGCCTGAACGCGGCCATCTCTTCGGCGTTGCGCACCAGGAGCACGTCGCCTACGAGGACCGGATGGTTCCACGTCTTACCCTGGATCGCCGAAAACTTTGCCAACTCCGTAAACTGATCGCTTCTAGCATGAACCAACACCAATTCGCCTTCTTCCGACAACACGAGCAGCAGATCCTGATCGGGTAATAACACGAGCTGGCCGTTACCGTAACGTCCGCCTTTCCATTTGCGCTGCCCGTCGTTTAGATCGACGCACGAGAGAATGCGGCCGTCGAAACCGAAGGCGTGACCTTTATGAACAACGAAATCGTTGAAATAAGGCTTGAGTCCGTTTGACGTCCAGCGCTCGGCGACACTCCATTCGCCAGCGTTGTTAGTCAGCGAGATACGGCGAATGCCCGCTTCCTGACTTGTGATCAGAACGTTTCCGTCGGCGGTCATTGCAGGCTGCACGATACTGTTCGCTGCCCATTCGTGCTGCCACAACTGCTTCCCGTCCGCGAGCGCGACACTAGTCACGCGTCCATCGCTCGTCAGCAATACTTGCGCGACGCCGTCGATCGTTACGAGATGCGGAGAGCTGTAGCTGCCGCCAGCTGCCGGTCCAACCCAGCGTCGATTGCCGGTTGCGGTTTCGTAAGCGACGAGTTGTCCCGAGGCGGCGACGATTACGATATCGCCGACAACGAGTGGTGAGCTTGAAAAACCCCAAAACGGAATCTTCGTGTTTGTTTCGTTCGCGACGTTGCGCGACCAGATAGGCGATCCGTTACGTGCGTCGAGCACATTCAAGATTCCCGTGGCGCCAAAGGTGTACACGCGACCGTTGCTGATCGTTGGTGTTCCGCGTGGACCGGCGCCGGCGTTTGATTCAAAGAATCGCGCTTTGTCGCTGTGCGTCCACACCGGTTGACCTGTCGATTCCCTGTAACACGAAACCACTTCGGTCTCTCCTCGTTGCTCCTGTGTGTAGACGAGGTCGCCGTTAACTGCGAACGATGACCAGCCCGGCCCAACAGGACGCCGCCACAGTTGCACTGGAGGTGATGCGGACCAGTCAGTCTTGATCTTCACGCCGCGAACTACGCCGTCGCGTCTCGCTCCACGAAAGCCGGGCCAGTCGATGCGTGCTTCGGCTACTGGTGTCGCGGGTTTTGCAGCTTCGGTAGTTGCGGGTGCGGGGGTTGGTTGAGCGTTGGTTGGAGCGGTGGCTGGTGTCGACGAGGCCGTTTCGGAAGCTGATGTTGTCGGGTTGGACGGCTCCTGGGCCAGGAGTCGTTCTTCAGCGCTTGGCGACCAGCGCCAGCCGAACGTCGCATTGTGATCGCCGTTGATTCCGTCCTGCCTGAGGAGCAACCACGCTCCGCAGGAGATCAGGATGGTTGCCGCCATCGTAGCGTGCCGGACTCGATTGGGAAGGCGACGGGTCGCGACGGCCCACGTTACGAATGCGAGGCTTATGACCGGAACGGCGTAGGCGAACAACCACTGCAGCCACATCGAATCGTGTTTGAGAAACCACGTCGCGACGACCGCGGCGGCCATCAACCCCAACGCGCCCAAACGTTCTCTCCAGCGTGCGCGGCTAAAAAATACCCACCAGGCGATGATGACAAGAAAGAAGGCGAGCGAGCCGATGACGGCGTAGCCAAAACCTTGTATTCCGGGAAAGAGTTCTTTGACGCCGAACCGGAATACCCATTGCAGCACAACGGCGACGACGCCCGGCCACACTCTGAGCAGCTTCTGGGGACCGTGCTCCCCGGTCTGGGTGGAAGTCATGCGGGACTATACTGTCCCGCATAGAGAATTGTTTCGTGGTTCTTCCAAACCGAGTCTGACAACTGCCACCTTTGGAAAGAGTCTTCTCTGCGGGCCTCTGTGTATCTCTGCATTCTCGGCGTTTCCCCGTCATTTCTACACGGAGGGCGGCAGAAAAAACGACGATCACAGTTCGCGTGCGCTGAAAGTGTCGCCCTGGCGCATGTCGCCGGACTCGTAACCGCGTTTGAACCAGCGCAAACGTTGTTCGGAGGAGCCGTGGGTGAAGGAGTCGGGGACGACGTAGCCGGTCGTCTGGCGCTGAATCTTATCGTCGCCGATTGCACTTGCCGCGGTTAGTGCCTCTTCGATGTCGCCCGGTTCGAGCACGCCCTGATCCTTCACGTATCGCGCAAACACGCCGGCAAAGAAATCAGCCTGCAACTCGAGTCGAACGGATAGCTGGTTAGCCTCAGCTTCACTTACCCGACCGCGCATCGCGTCCACGCGATCAGAAATGCCTAGAAGATGCTGAACATGATGGCCCACTTCATGCGCGATCACATACGCCTGCGCGAAATCACCAGGCGCCTGGAAGCGGCGGCGCAGCTCTTCATAGAATGAAAGGTCGATATAAACCTTCTCGTCTCCCGGACAGTAGAATGGACCAACCGAAGCGCCGGCCCGCCCACACGCAGACTGCACCTGGTCCGTAAATAGGACCAGCGTCGGTTCGCGATACTGCCGTCCATTCTGCTGAAACAAGTTGTTCCAAACGTCTTCCGACTTTGCGAGCACCACCCCGACAAACTGCTTCAGTTCTTCCTCTTCAGGATTAAGAGGTCGCGAGCTTTGCACTTGAGAGGACGGTTCCGTCGGAATTTGCTCGAGCAGTTGTCGTGGATCAGCGCCAAAGATTAACGCAATGATCAATAGCAGCAACGTGCCGAGGCCACCGCCTACCGCAACCCTACCCGCCGACATTCCCCGTCGGTCCTCAATGTTCGAACTCTGACGCTCACCTCTCCAACGCATAGCTCGTTCTCCTTCGCGTATTTTCTAAGCAGAGATTTCCAATGCTGTGTGTCGTTCAAACTATAACTTAGTTATTTTTTAGTCACACCCGTAGAAAC
>Ga0209485_1000045_pt1 | contig 44462 bp, 34 predicted proteins | sample NCAS100_FD_187516 | JGI IMG/M metagenome (GOLD analysis project Ga0209485, IMG submission 187516) | Agricultural soil microbial communities from Utah to study Nitrogen management - NC AS100 (SPAdes) (version 2) | ecosystem: Environmental > Terrestrial > Soil > Agricultural land | place: USA... | reverse complement strand
TTTAGGAAAAGCGGTTCAGCGGAACCGGGCGAAGCGGTTGCTTCGCGAAACGTTTCGAGCAAGTGAACCTGCGCTGGGTGCGCTCTCGAGAAACTACGACTGGGTTTTGAATGCTAAGGCGGCTGTCTTAAGTCAAAAGGTTCATGCGCCGGAGCAGGAGCTGGCGGGAATTATTGAAAAGGTAGGTAAGTTGGAAACGCGCGACGTTTTAAGGTAAGCGGTAGTGGCGTGAAGAGTATTCTGATCTCATTTCTCAGATTTTATAAGTTGGCGATTTCACCACTCTTACCTCCTTCGTGCAGATTCGTCCCCACCTGTTCGCAATATGCGGCTGACGCCATTTCTCGTTACGGAGCGTTGCGCGGAACCGCATTGGCCGCACGTCGATTACTCCGTTGCCATCCATTCAATCCCGGCGGTTACGATCCGGTCAAATAGTCGCGTCATTAAATGAATCAGAAACGAGTTCTACTAGCACTAATACTCTCCTCGACAATTCTTATTGCGTGGAGCTATTTCTTTCCTCCGGTAAAACCTCCTCAGAACAATCAACCTGGAGCTTCGGCGAGTCCGACAGCAACTGCTGACGCTTCGCCGGCGGGTCAAACTGCTAACGCGAATCCCACACCGTCGTCGCCGGTGCAAGTTACGAACCTGACTACCGCGCCAAAGCGGACGATCACGATCGAGACACCTTACTACCTGGCAAAGTTTGAGACGCTCGGCGCCGAACCTGTCAGTTGGGTTATCACGAAGAACCGACATAGCAAGAGCCCGATCTATTCGGTTAAGGGAAAGAAATCGGACAAGTTCCCTCTGGAACTAATCTCTTCGGAAGGGCTCAACCGACAGCCACGGTTGGTGCCGCTCCAGTTGGAGACAGGCGACGCTGCGTTGGACGCGCTGCTTCGTTCGGCTACTTATCGCGTCGAAGGCGTTGATAATTCTGAAGGCGACGCCCTGATTAAGTTGGATCCTGGGCAGAAGAAAGAGCTGACGTTTGTCTTCGATGAACCCGATCAGGTCCAGGTTAGAAAGACGCTGATTTTCGACGCGGAACGCTACGAAACCGATTTGTCTGTTTCCATCAAGCGCGGCAACGCCGTGATGCCGCAGGTGAAAGTTGCTGTTGGCCCAAGCATCGGCGACCAGGGAGTCGGTTACCACACGTTTTATTCTGTCGCGCCGGAAGGCGTCGCCCTCGTCAACAATGCTGTGGAGCGGCATCTTGCTTCGGCCATTAATGGCAACAGCAGCAGTCCGGACCGCCTGGCGCTCGGTGGTCCAACTGGTTGGGCCGGCGTTGCGGACACATATTTCGGAATGGTCGTCGTTCCACCGCAGACGACGGAAGGCCTCGAGTATCGGACGACGGCTTACGAACATAAGTATGATGGTGCTGCTCCTGAGAAGAGGTTTTTGATTACTGCTTACGTGCCGATTCCTTCGGACGGTTCGCGCTCGATTGTTTACGCGGGTCCAAAAGATCACTATCTGCTCGAAGAATCGAGTGAGCACGTTAGTAAGGTCGTCAACCGGCCAATCGATCTCGACGGCTTGATCGATTACGGTTTCGCAGCGTGGCTTTCACGGCCGTTGGCAGTGCCGATTCTTCAGGCGATCACATACCTGAATGAACTCACCGGCAGTTACGGGGTTGCGATCATCTTGTTCACGATCGTGATCTACTCGTTGTTCTTTCCGTTGAAGTGGCGCTCGTCGAAGGCGATGAAGAAAGCGGCGAAGCTCGCGCCGAAGATGAAGGAGCTGCAAGAGAAGATCAAGGGACTCAAGCAGAACGATCCGCGTTTGAAAGAGCTGCAAATGGAGCAGCTTAAGTTAATGAAGGAAGGCAATCCGCTCGGAGGATGCTTACCGCTGCTTATTCAGATGCCGTTCCTGTTTGCGCTCTATCGTGCGATTACGATTTCGCTCGACTTTCGCCAGGCGAGTTTTCTGTGGATCCCGGATCTGTCCGCGGCTGAGCCGTATCTGATTCACATTCTGCCGATCCTGATGACGGGCACGATGGTGATACTGCAACTGATCACGCCGGCGCCGTCGGCCGATCCGTTACAGCGCAAAATGATGGCGATTGGCATGCCGCTCTTCATGCTCTACATTTTGTGGAGCGCGCCGTCGGGCTTAGTTCTTTACTGGTTGGTTGGTAATATTGTCGGCTTCAGTCAACAGTTCTTGATAAATCATTGGACCAAGTCGGACGATGACAAGGTCCCGGAGCCACCAGCCAAGTCGCAAAAACAGAAGAAGCGACCCGATCCGGTGCCGTCAGGTCCGTGAGTTTGTTCTCGTGAGTGAGCGAAATATGAGTGAGGCCACGCAACAGGCAGCAGAGTTTCTCGAAAACATTTTCGACCAGACCGGTCTGCAACTGCGAGTAAAAATAAAGCAATCGGTAAGCGGCGAGATCCTGGATCTCGAGGGCCATGACGCGGAACTGCTTCAGGCCCAGACCGGCGAGTTACTCGAATCGCTGCAACACCTGGTCAATCAAGTGTTTGGTCGAAGCCTCGCTGCGGGCGAGCGGCTGGTTTGCGACGTACACGGTTTTCGCGCGACGCGTGAAGCCGAGCTCCAGGCAATGGCCAATCTCGCCGCGAATCGTGTGCGACAAAGCGGCGTCGCGTTCACGTTTGAACCGATGAGCGCCAATGAACGACGGATCATCCATCTGACGCTCGCCGAAAGTCCGGATCTTTCCACGGAGTCGATCGGCGAAGGCGCCGAGCGCAAGTTGAGAATCAGTCCCAAAAGCGCTGCCCCCCACAGCTAGTTTTTAAGTCCCCTCCGGAAGCTTTCTTTCACAATGTAACGATGAGTACGATCGTCGCATTATCGACTCCACGAGGCCGCGGTGCTCTTGCTGTGGTTCGTCTTAGTGGTCCACTCGCGATGAACATCGTGACTCAGATGGCCGAACTAGGTGACATCGAACCGCGAAAGGCGAAGCTCACGAAACTCACCAAAGACGATCAGATTATCGATGAGGTAATTCTCACTTGCTTTCTTGCGCCACAGTCGTTGACCGGTGAAGACGTGGTCGAGATCAGTTGTCACGGCTCGCCGGCAGTTGTTCGACAAATCGTGGATCGAATTCTCCAGCTGGGTGCGGTCTTGGCGGGACCAGGCGAGTTCACCTTGCGCGCGTTGTCCAACGGAAAGATCAACCTGGCCCAGGCAGAAGCGATTCGCGATCTGATTTCCGCGCAGACCGACGCGGCGGTCAAACAAGCGGCGCGACAGATGAATGGTGAGTTGTCGAACACACTCAATCCGTTCAAAGAGAAGCTGGTGGAAGTGATCGTGTTGCTTGAGTCGGCACTGGAGTTTGTTGAAGACGATCTGCCGGCGCCGCGTTTCCGTGAGATCGAAGAGACACTTGCATCGGTGGTCGCAGGAGTTGAGAAACTGAGTGCGAGTTTTAGCGCGGGTCGGTTGCTTCAGGATGGTGTGAGGGTAACGATCGCGGGCCGTCCAAATGTCGGTAAGTCTAGTCTCTTCAATAGTTTAGTCGCCCATGAACGGGCGATTGTGACGGAGATAGCGGGCACCACTCGCGATACGCTGTCCGAAGCGATCGATCTGGGTGGGATCCCGGTCATCCTTACTGATACCGCCGGTGTGCATCCGACTACTGACGGAATCGAGACGCTCGGCATCGAGCGAACGCACCGCGCGTTGAGTGATGCCGACCTTGTCCTCGTGGTCCTTGATGGCGCCGACGAACTTGGACCAGCGGATCGCGATCTGTTGAGTCAAACGGTCGAGAGCCGTCGACTCATCGTGATGAACAAGAGGGATCTGCCGCCGTTCAGAGACGCGAACGGTTGTCTTGGAGACGCTCGAACTATTAATGTGTCAGCACGGACCGGTGAAGGGCTCGACGATCTGCGCGCTGCGATGCTCGAGACTTTGAACAGTGCCGGAGTTGAGGACCAGGGACTGCTGATCACGAACGTCCGTCATTACGATCTGTTGTGCCGGACGAAGCAGGAACTGGAGTTGGCCCAGGCGGCTTTTCGTGATCGGCACAGCGAAGAGCTCGTGCTGGTGCCGCTGCATAATGCGTTGAAGTACCTGGGCCAGATCACAGGCGAGACGACGACGGAAGATATTCTGTCTGAGATCTTCGCTACGTTTTGTATTGGCAAGTAAGAATGGATGCGAGCGATGTCGTTTGATGAAGTGTTCAGTGTGATTGTGATAGGCGCTGGCCATGCCGGCTGCGAAGCAGCTTCCGCTGCGGCGCGGCTCGGAGCGGAGACCGGGCTCATCACGCTGAATCTCGACCTCGTCGGGCAGATGTCGTGCAATCCTGCGATCGGTGGCATCGCCAAAGGACATCTCGTGCGAGAGATCGATGCGCTCGGCGGCATCATGGGTCGAATTATTGATAGGACGGGCATCCAGTTCCGGTTGCTGAATCGATCCCGCGGACCCGCTGTGCAGTCGCCTCGCGCCCAGGCGGATCGCATGCGGTATCGCACCGAGATGCGGCGCACGCTCGAAGCAACGCCGAATCTGCATTTGCGACAAGGCAAGGTGGTCGATTTTGTCATTCGCCACGGCCGGATCGCAGCTGTGAAACTCGAAGATGGACGATGTTTTGGGGCGCAGGCGGTCGTCGTTGCGACCGGGACTTTCCTGAACGGGCTTATCCACACGGGCCGACGTACCTACCGCGGCGGTCGCGCCGGGGAGCCAGCGTCGATTGAACTCGCCGAAGCGTTGAAGAACCTCGGATTTCCGGTTGGCAGGCTGAAGACTGGCACCCCGCCACGTCTCGATGGGCGCACAATCGACTGGAGCGCGTTCGAACCGCAACCCGGGGATCGAACGCCGGTCCCGTTTTCATTTTCAACCGAGGAGATCGAACAGGAACAGATCAAGTGCTACATTGGATATACCACTGAGCGCGTCCACGACACTATTCGAGAAAACATAACGGAGTCGCCGCTTTACTCGGGAAAGATTCGTGGTGTTGGACCGCGCTACTGTCCGTCTATTGAAGATAAGGTCGTGAAGTTTTCAGATAAGTCGCGGCATCAGCTCTTCCTGGAGCCGGAAGGACACGACACGAACGAAGTTTATTTGAATGGCTTCTCGACTTCCCTGCCCGCCGAGATGCAGCAGGAGCTGGTGCGAATGATCCCGGGACTCGAGGAGGCGCGGGTCATCCGTCCTGGTTATGCCATCGAGTATGACTTTGTCGATCCGCGCGAACTGGGGCCAGACCTGCAAACCTCGCGCGTTGCCGGGCTCTTTAACGCAGGTCAGATTAATGGAACGACCGGTTATGAGGAAGCCGCATGTCAGGGGTTGGTGGCCGGAATCAACGCCGCGCTCTTCACGCAAAAGCGCGCACCGCTGCGATTGCGCCGCGAGGAGTCGTATACCGGCGTGCTGATTGAAGATCTTATCAAGCAGGGCGTGGATGAACCTTATCGCATCTTTACGTCGCGGGCTGAGTATCGCCTGGCGCTGCGGTACGACAATGCGGATGAACGGCTCGCGCAGTACGGCCGCGCGATAGGCCTCGTTGGCGACTCCGAATGGGAACGATTTAATGCGCGGCAGTCGCGACTCGCTCGGTTGCGTTCAGCTCTTGATAACACCCGGCTACGCCGCTCCGACGCCCAGCATGCCGCCGTTTCCGCCCTGCTGGAAATGGATCTTGGCGACGTGATTTCGCTTTCGCAGCTCGCAAAGCGACCGAAAGTGACTGCCGATCTGATTACCTCGCTCCTCCCGAGCGAATTAAAGCCGGTTGCCGAAGCGGATCTGAATTTCGTATTGGCCGATTCCCTTTACTCGGGCTATCTGGAATCCCAAAAAGCGACGATTACTCGTCTCTATCAACATGACGCGTTGAGAATCCCGCACGAGACGGCTTTTGCGAAGATAAGTGGTCTGTCGAACGAGATTGTCGAGCGCCTCGACCGAGCCCGTCCTGAGACCTTCGGCGAAGCGCGCCGGCTCCCCGGTTTGACGCCCGGTGCTCTCTCCACCCTGCTGGTTTTCCTTTCGGCACAACAAAAAAGCGCGTAAGTGGGACACGTGAAACATCCCCGGTAACGGTTTTGTGATAGTGTGTGCGGGACACGTGAAACACTTGAGAGGTGCCCCCGCTGGATAGATGGCTAGAATAATAGCCGTAGCGAACCAAAAAGGCGGAGTCGGTAAGACTACTACCGCAGTAAATCTCGCCGCCACCATCGCCAGTTGGGGGAAGCGGGTTCTGCTCGTCGACGCTGACCCGCAAGGTAACGCGACTTCAGGGGCCGGCGTTCAGCGCGGCAGTTTCCGCCGCGGGCTTTATCACTCACTGGTCCTGGACGAGCCGATCTCGTCCATTACGTTGGCGAGCGTCGTTCCCTCGCTCGATGTCGTCCCTTCCAACAAAGACCTCGCAGGTGCGGAGATCGAATTAGTCGAAGTCGAACAGCGAGAGTTTCGACTCAAACGAGCCCTCGCCACCGTCGAACCCAATTACGACTACCTGATCATCGACTGTCCACCGTCGCTCGGCCTGCTGACACTCAACGCCTTAACTGCGGCGAAGTCGCTGGTCGTACCGATTCAGTGTGAGTACTACGCGCTGGAAGGTGTCACCGAGCTCTTCGACACGCTCGCCCGGATCAGGCGTCTACACAATCCCGGTTTGATGATCGAAGGCCTCCTGCTCACGATGTACGATGAGCGCACAAACCTCTCCGCAGCAGTCGCCGCGGACTTGCGCGACTTCTACGGCCTTCAGGTGTTCCAGACAGTAATCCCACGAAACGTAAGGCTGGCCGAAGCTCCCAGCCATGGCAAACCAATAATCAGTTACGACGCTAATTCGAAAGGGGCCGAAGCCTACTCGCGATTGGCCCGGGAGATTGTCTATGAATCGAAAAGCGCTGGGTCGGGGTTTGGGGGCGCTGCTGTCCTCTGACCGAACGATCGACCTCGGAGCCGAACCGTCAGAAGTGGACTTAGATCTCATCGTCCCCGGAGCGATGCAACCGAGAACGAATTTCGACGAAGCCGCGCTCGAAAGTCTGGCGGAATCGATCAGGACTCATGGCATCGTCCAACCGCTACTCGTGCGGCGCCGAGGTGAAGAGTTCGAGCTGATCGCCGGTGAGCGACGCTGGCGCGCAGCGAAGTTGGCTGGACTCACCCGCGTGCCCGTTTTGGTGAAGGAGGTTGCCGACGAGAACCTTCTCGAGATCGCGCTCATCGAGAACATCCAACGCGAAAACCTGAATCCGATCGAAGAAGCTCAAGCTTACAAGCGACTAATCGACCATGTCGGTCTTACCCAGGAAGCGCTCGCGACACGAGTCGGGCGTGACCGCTCATACATTACGAACTACCTCCGACTACTAAAGCTCCCGCCAGACCTTCAACAGTTCGTCGTCGAAGGTCGGCTGAGCACCGGACACGCTCGAACAATAGTTGGTTTGTCGCACGCAGATGTTCAGCGTCGACTTGCTCGGCAAGTTATTGAAGACGGGCTCTCGGTTAGGGCGACAGAGATCCTGGTCCAAAAGGCATCCGCCGATAGGCCGGCAAGGGCTCCGCGAATCTCTCAACCGGTTGACCCAAACATCAGAGCGGCCGAAACGAAACTGCGGCGAGCGCTGGGTACTCAGGTGAGGATAGTTCAGATGGGGAGTGAGGGGCGCGGTAAGGTGGAAATCAGTTTTTATAACGCTCAGGACTTGGATCGGATCTACGACCTCCTCATAACCGCAGCCCCTGTGTAATTCATACAATGGCGAATAGTACAAAGTACAACTGCGCACTTAACAAGTAATAGCAATGAAATTGGTGCTGTGAACAGGCAGCGTCGGTTGACCCTCTATTGTCACCATGTTAGACTCGCCCGCTTTTCGGCGGGCATAATCAACTCACAGAGTAGGGGATCGGATGTTCCTGGCAGAAGCCTCAATTCAGTTGGTTCCTGACGGCACTTTGCTGCTCCACCTGCTATTCATAGCGGTGATGGTGTTTGTCCTGAATCGCACCCTGCTGAAACCAATCAATCAAATCCTGGCCGAGCGGGAAAAGCAGATCGGCGGTCGTCTCAGCGAGGCGCAGACGCTGAGCGCCGAAGCCGAAGACAAGATGAAGCAGTACCAGGCTGCGTTACGCGAAGCTCGCGCGGACGGCTATCGCTTATTGGAAAAGGAGCGTGCGGCCGGCCTGAAAGAAAAGGACGAAAAGGTGCGGCAGCATCGCGAACAGCTCTCGCAGTCGGTTAAAAAGGAAATCGAATCGATCCAAAAACAGCAGGACAAGGTTCGCTCTGAACTTGAAACGCAAGCAGACTCGATGGGCGTACTGATAAGTTCTCAAATACTGCGCCGTCGCGCTTAGCCGATAATTACTTTGGATATGCACTACATACTCGCTGCTGTTGAATTACCCGCGTGGATGAACTATCCGGGACTCGAGGCCTGGAAGCTTTTCAATCTCTTCGTTTTCGTCGGCGTCATGATCTACATCCTGCGGCGGAAGATCAGCGAAGCTCTCGCCGTTCGACGCGACGCGATCAAGCAGGAGCTGGTAGACGCGCAGCAACGACGCGAACGCGCGCTGGCAAAGGTCGCCGAGGCCGACACCTTATTGAACCGTCTCGATGCAGACATTCAGTCGGTTCACAAAAACTCGCAACAGGAAGCCCAATCCGAACGCGAGCGACTCGCGGCCGCCACCAAGCGCGAGCTCGAAAAGTTGGAACTCCAGGCACGAAGGGAAATGGAAACGGCAGACAAAGTCGCCCGCAAACAACTCCGGCAGTTCTTCGCAAAGAGAAGCATCGACGTTGCACGCAACACAGTTACTTCACAAATGAAGCCCGAGGACGACGTGTTGCTGATTAGCGAAAGCATCGGTGAATTGAGGAGGACGCGAGTTTGAGTTTGCAGACCGTTGCGCGTCGTTACGCGTCAGCCCTTGCCGACGTAGTCGTTGAAAGAAAAGAGGAGCGCGAGGTCCAACAGGAGATCGATCAGTGGGCATCGATCATCGAGGCAAATCCGCAGCTGAAAGAAGTCTTCGCGAATCCCACCATTGGTTACGACGAAAAGCGCAAAGTTCTCGAGGAGCTGATTTCTCGCACGCGCGTGAGACCGACAACGGCGAGCTTCCTCCGCGTATTACTGCGAAATCAACGCCTCTCCCAGTTGCGAGACGTAAGCGAACGATTTTCCCATGTGCTCGACGAGCGCGGCGGCGTAGTTTCCGCGAGCGTTACCACGGCAAAACCAATCTCCGAAGATCTCAAGAACCAACTGCGCGATTCATTGGCCGCCGCGACCGGCCGAAGAGTGCGCGTCACCTTCAACACCGACGAAACAATCATCGGTGGTTTGGTTGCGCGCGTCGGCTCAACCATATTCGACGGCTCAGTCCAGAACCAACTGGAACGCCTGTCAGAGGAACTCGCGCGTGGTTAAAGCGTAAGTAATTTAGAGGAAATCATGGAACCGATTAGAGCTAGCGAAATCAACGAGATTATTCGTAAACAGATCGAAAACTTCGATAACGACGGCACGGTCACCGAAGTCGGAACCGTTATCAAGATCGGCGACGGCATCGCCGAGCTCCACGGCTTGGAGAAAGTCATGGCCGGGGAACTGCTCGATTTTCCCCATGACGTTCGTGGTCTCGCGCTCAACCTCGAAGAGGACAAGGTCGGCGCGGTGCTGTTCGGCGAGTTCCAGAAGATCCGCGAAGGCGATCTGGTTAAGCGCACAGGACGCATCATGGAGGTGCCGGTCGGCGAGGCGATGGTCGGCCGTGTGGTCGACGTGCTGGGTAACCCGATCGACGACGCTGGTCCAATCGTCACCGAACATTTTTATCCCGTTGAGCGCATCGCTCCGGGCGTCGTCGATCGCCAGCCGGTGAAAGAGCCACTGCAAACCGGTCTGAAAGCAATCGACGCGATGGTGCCGATCGGCCGCGGCCAGCGCGAGTTGATCATTGGCGATCGACAAACAGGCAAGACCGCTGTCGCAGTTGACACTATCATCAACCAAAAAGGTAAAGACGTAATCTGCATCTACGTCGCGATCGGTCAGAAGGCCTCGACTGTGGCCCAGGTAGTAAAGACGCTCCATGACTTCGGCGCGATGGACTACACGATCGTGATCAAGGCGACAGCCTCCGATCCGGCCGCGATGCAGTTTCTCGCTCCTTATTCCGGCGCTGCCATGGGCGAGTACTTCCGCGACAACGGCAAGCACGCATTAACGATTTACGACGACCTTTCGAAACAGGCAGCCGCGTATCGCGAGATTTCACTGTTGCTTCGCCGTCCACCAGGCCGCGAGGCTTACCCGGGCGATGTATTTTATCTGCACTCGCGTCTCCTTGAACGAGCGGCGAAACTTTCCGACCTCAAGGGAGGCGGCTCACTGACAAGCTTGCCGATCATCGAAACCCAGGCAGGCGACATTTCCGCTTACATTCCAACGAACGTGATTTCGATCACCGACGGTCAGATCTTCCTCGAAGCGGACCTCTTCAACAGCGGCTTCCGCCCAGCGATCAACGTTGGTAACAGCGTTTCGCGCGTCGGCGGTTCGGCACAGATCAAGGCCATGAAACAGGTCGCGGGAACGTTGCGTTTGGACCTGGCCCAATTCCGTGAGCTTCAGGCGTTCGCGCAGTTTGGTTCCGACCTCGACCGCGCGACGCAGGCACAGCTCGCCCGTGGACAACGTCTGACGGAAATACTGAAGCAACCTCAGTATCAACCGATGGACGTCGAGAAACAGGTTCTCGTGATCTGGTCCGCGACCAACGGTTTCGTCGATGACGTCGCGGTCGAAGATGTGCGCCGGTTCGAAACGAGCCTTCTGAAGTTTGTTGAGAACTCGCACCCCGGCTTGCTCGCCGCAATCGCCGACAAGAAATCGTTGACGGACGAGATCAAGGGCGATCTCAAACAGATCCTCGAAGACTTCAAGGATAACTGGCAGAAAGATTCCGAGACCGGAGATTTTCCACCGCCGCCGGCAAGGGAGGCTTCGACGGCCGCCGCGGCGACAGATTAAGCAATGCCGAATCTTCTGGACATTCGCCGGCGCATCAAGTCGGTCAAGAACACGCAGCAGATCACTAAGGCCATGAAGATGGTGTCTGCCGCGAAACTCAAGCGCGCGCAGGATCGCGTCGTCACCGCGCGCCCGTTTGCGAACAAGATGATGGAAGTGCTCGGCGAGCTTGCAAAGCGGACCGATGAGAACTTCCATCACCCGCTGCTCGATCGACGCGGCGACGAGCGCTACCTGCTCGTACTCGTCACAGCCGACAAAGGACTGTGCGGCGCCTTCAACACAAATCTCACGAAGGCTGCGCAATCTTTCATCAAAGACAATCCGGATAAGACCATCGAGCTTCTCCCAATTGGGCGTAAAGGTCGCGACTTCTTCCGCTATCGGCGCGCTACGCTCGTCGGCGAGTTTATCGGAGTGACTGGCAAAGGTCGCGTCGAGTTTTCCGAAGCGCTCGAAGTCGCTCGCCACATCATCAAGCTCTACACTGACGACGCAGGGATCGACAAAGTCTTTCTTATCTACAACGAATTCAAGTCGGTACTGTCGCAACGCGTCGTACTCGAACAGTTGCTGCCTGTCGCGCGCGCGCAGGAAGAAGAGCCGGAAGCGAAGTCACAACAGCCGGTGACGCTCGTCGACTACATCTACGAACAACCGCCCGAGGAAATGCTTGGACGGTTGTTGCCTCGCCTGGTGGAGACGCAGATCTTTCGAGCATTGCTCGAGTCAGTGGCCTCCGAACACGGTGCGCGCATGACGGCGATGGATTCTGCGTCGAAGAATGCCAGCGAACTGATCGACACTTTGACGTTGAACATGAATCGCGTCCGTCAGGCCGCAATCACCAATGAGATCATCGAAGTCGTTTCCGGAGCGGCTGCGCTCTAGCACGCCGCCCGGAACGATTAGCCGGTACCTCCCGCTCATCGCCTGGATGGCGTTTATCTCGTTCGCTTCCACTGGGAATTTCTCCGCCGGAAACACCTCGCGGGTAATTGGACCACTGGTGTTGTGGTTGTTTCCGGACACTACCCCCGAGACGATGGTGGCGATCCACGGCGTCACGCGAAAGATTGCGCACCTCGCGGAGTATGCGTTACTCGGGATTCTCGCGGCGCGGGCATTTCGCGGTTCGTCGCGAGAGTGGCTAAGCCGGCGGTGGATTGTAGTTTCGCTGGCGCTCGTAATTGTTTACGCCTTGGCCGACGAGTATCATCAGTCCTTCGTTCCCTCCCGCACCGGCACGATTTACGACAGTTTGATTGACATGGCTGGCGGTTTTGCCGCTTTGGTTATCGCCAAACGTCGCGATTGGTTCCGGCGTGCATCAAAATCCCCCGTCTGATCGTATAATTCTGCTGGTTTCGATTCTGTTAGGAAATGAGGCTCAAATGGGAATACTTGACCGCCTAAGCCCGAGTTCGCAGTTCATCGAGGTAATTGAGTGGCTCGACAGTAGCAACAACACTCTCGTTTACCGGTTTCCGGTGAAAGATCAGGAAATCAAGAACGGCGCGCAGCTAATCGTGCGCGAATCGCAGGCCGCGATTTTTGTTCATGAGGGCCAAATTGCGGACCAGTTTCCCCCGGGCCGTTACACGATCGACGGTGGCAACACGCCAATTCTGTCAAAGCTTGGCGCGTGGAAGTACGGTTTCAACTCGCCGTTCAAGTCAGAGGTTTACTTCGTCAACACGAAACAGTTCACCGACCTGAAGTGGGGCACGCCCAATCCGGTGATGATGCGCGACACCGACTTCGGTATGGTCCGGCTGCGCGCTTTTGGTATTTACTCGATTCGCGTCGGCGACCCGCAGGCGTTCATTAAGGAGATTGCCGGAACGAACGCACACTTCGTAACGGAAGATGTTGAAGGTCAACTGAAGCGAACGCTCGTCAGCGGCTTTAGCGATGCTCTTGCCGAGTCGAAGATCGCCGCGCTCGATCTCGCGTCAAACTACGACGAGTTGTCCGTATTGACCCGTCAAAAGTTGAACGAAGAGTTCCAGACGTATGGTTTGCAGTTGACGAAGTTCCTTGTTGAGAACATCTCGTTGCCGCAGGAAGTGGAAGCGGCGATGGACAAGCGCACTTCAATGGGTGTGATTGGCGACGTCGGTCGCTACACGCAGTTTCAGGCTGCCGATGCCATGCGCGATGCCGCGCAGAATCCTTCGGGTGGCGCGGGCACGGGAGCCGGACTCGGCGCGGGTTTCGCGGTTGGGAATGCGATGGCAGGCGCGATGACCGATGCGATTCGACAATCGAAAGAAGGCGGCGGTGGTGGCGCTGCGCAATCCGCGGCTGCGGCTGGTGTTCCTTGTGCCGGCTGCGGTCATCGTAACGATCCGAATGCTAAGTTCTGCGTCGAATGCGGCGCTAAGCAGGGCACCGCGAAGTGTTCGAATTGCCAGGCGGATTTACCCCCCGGTGCTAAGTTCTGCAATGAGTGCGGGCAGAAAGTTTAGCTTAATTGGTGTAGAACTCAGGTGTAGTCCTCATGTTGAAAGCGTTGACGCGTCCACGCCGGGTAGTCATCACCGGCATGGGGTGTGTCACTCCTTTGGGCATTGGCCGCGAGACGTTTTGGAAAGGACTTCTTGCTGGAGACAGCGGCGTTCGTCGCATCGCGGCCTTTGATCCTTCGAGTTTTCCTGTCCAAATCGCCGCCGAAGTTCCCTCCTTCGACTGGCAAGCACAACTCAATCCAAAAGATCGCAAGCACGTGCCTCGCACGGTGCCCTTGGCCCTGGCTGCGGCGCGAGAAGCACTCGAAGACGCGCGCATATTTCCAAACGATCTATCGCTCGCAGAGCGTCGTGCGATCGGAGTCCAGTTGGGCACCGGTGGCGGTGGACTCGCTTTCACAGAACAACAGTACGAGTACTGGTACGTTGGTCCAACCAGCAAAGCGAGTGTCTACACGATTCCGGCCTCGACTCACGGAGGATTATCGAGCGAGCTCTCGATGGCGTTCGGCCTGCGTGGGTTGTCGCACATCGTATCCACAGGTTGCACAAGCTCCACGGACGCGATCGCTTACGCTGCGCAACACATCGCACTGGGCCGGCAAGACGTCATGCTGTCCGGCGGTGTTGACGCGCCGATAGCGCCTGGCATCCTGGCGGGCTTCAATCTAATGACCGTCCTGACAAACAACTGGAACGATGAACCTCATCGAGCATCGCGACCGTTCTCTCGCAATCGTTCTGGAATGGTATTAGGCGAGGGTGCGTGGATCTACGTGCTCGAAGATCTGAAACACGCCACGAATCGCGGTGCAAAAATTTACGCTGAAATCGCCGGTTACGGAGCTACATGCGACGCGTATCACCGTGTGCGGCTCGCGGAAGATGGCGACGAGCCGGCGCGTGCGATGCGACTCGCACTCGAAGACGCCGGATGTGGACCGAAAGATATCGATTACGTGAATCTCCACGGCACGTCGACGCTGCTGAACGACCGCATTGAGACCAGCGCATTGAAACTCGCGTTTGACGGACATGCGGCGCGCATACCAATGTCGGCCACGAAGTCGCAGATCGGTCATCCGCAGGGTGCCAGCGGAGCAGCGGGTCTGAGCGCTGCGCTTTGCGCGATGCAGACAAACAGAATCCCACCAACAATCAATCTCGACGACCCTGACCCGGATTGCGATCTCGATTACGTCCCCAACGAAGCGCGCGAAGCGAATGTGCGAGTCGCGCTGTGTAACTGCATCGGTTTTGGATCAAAGAACAGTGCCCTCGTGGTCCAAAAGATCAATTAATGTTCGACAGGTTCAAGCGGCGAAGTTACAAACTCGAACACATCGACACGGGTAACTACACGGCGGCCGAATACGAAGACTGCATCGGGGAGCTGCAACTGGTTAATCGCTGGATGGGTGATGCTCATACGTTGAAGAGCACACTGTTCAAAGAGGTCGATTCGGCTCGTTTGAAAGACTTTTCAGTGCTTGATGTCGGCGCCGGATCCGGAGAACTGTTGCGCGTCACCGCGACTTGGGCCAGAGAGACGGGTCGCACCGTTCGCGCAGTCGGACTTGAATTGAATGAACGGTCCGCCGCGGCGATTCTCGAAGAGTCGCATGAGTTTCCGGAGATCGCTTCTGTGCGAGGCGATGCATTGTCGTTGCCGTTCGCGGGCAGGGATTTTGATTACGTGATCTGTTCGTTGTTTACGCATCATTTTGTCGAGGAGCAGGTAGTTCAAATTCTCCGCGAGATGAAGCGAGTGGCGCGCCGGCGAATCGTCGTGATCGATCTTCATCGCCACCCGATTGCTTATCTTCTTTACACGACGCTTGGAAAGTTAGTGTTGAAGAATCGTTTGCTTCGTCACGATGGTGCACTATCGATACTGCGAAGTTTCAAGGCGGATGAATTGTTCGAACTGGCGAAGCGCGCTGGCCTGCGTGATGTTGATGTAAGCCGTCACTTTCCGTATCGCCTGGCTTTAAATGCTCAAACCACATAAAGACAATTACGACGTGATCATCGCCGGAGGTGGACCAGCGGGCGCCAGTGCTGCGATTCATCTCGCACGCGGCGGCATGCGCGTGTTGCTGATTGAGCAGAAGAAGTTTCCGCGCGCAAAGTTGTGTGGCGAGTTCATTTCTCCTGAATGCCAGACACATTTTGAGAAGCTCGGGGTGGCCGCGGCGATGATCTCCTCCGGTCCGGCTTTACTTGATGAAACTGTTTTCTACTCGCGCAAGGGACACCACGTTGCAATCCCGAGCAAATGGTTTAGTGGTGGGCGTTCCGCGTTGGGCCTTAGTCGCGCGGTGATGGACGAGGTCCTGCTGCGATGTGCCCAGGACAATGGCGTTGTCGTTCATGAAGGCGCGAGCATTGCGGAACCAGTGGTGGAAGGTGACCGAGTTGTTGGCGTGCGCGTGAAGATCGAAGGCGGTCATCACGACTTCCGCGCGCCGATCACGATCGATGCGACCGGTCGGGCCCGCATCGTCTCGCGAAAGATCGGCCATGCGAATAGCAACGGCAAACGCCCGAGTCTGGTCGCTTTCAAAGCACATCTGAAACAAACGAAAGTCTCGGCTGGAGCGTGCGAGATCTACTTCTATCCCGGCGGTTACGGTGGATTGAGTACCGTTGAAGCAGGGATCAGCAACCTGTGTTTCATCATTGCGGCGGAAAGTGTGAAGCGCAGTAATTCCGACCCAAACGTCGTCTTTCGTGAATTTGTGATGAAGAATCGGCGTGCGGCTCACACGCTTGAAAATGCGGAGTTCTGTTCCGACTGGCTGAGTGCGTCGTGGGAGCGTTTTGGTCGCCAGCGCCCGAGTCCCGCACCGGGTTTACTGGCGATCGGTGACTCCGCGGCTTTTATTGATCCATTTACGGGCAGCGGCATGTTGATGGCGTTTGAAAGTGGTGAACTGGTCGCCCAAACGATTTTACGGGGACAAAACAGTTCCTTTGCCTCCCTCGAAACCGATTACACCGCCGCGTATCGCCAGGCTTTTGACGGTCGTCTCCGAATTTGCGGATTGCTAAGGCGCGCCGCGTTCAGTCCTCGCCTCACCGAACTGGGCATTGCGATTTTCGGCGCCAGTGAACGCCTTCGAAACCGTCTCGTCCGCGCCACACGCGCTCACGCAAAATCACATAAATTCTTGCCACACAACAGTCTTTTAGAGTAAAAAGGCTGGGCAAGTTTGGTCTCTCTACACGGCTTCTAATCTCAAGGAAGCGCAATGGATAGCGGCGCACGATTCACTCCCACGCGCTGGCAGTAATCGGAGACGGATCTCCGACGTGCAATCTCGTCCACGGAAAGCGAAACGTAAAGTCTTTAGTGACTGCGCGAGTACCAGAGTCGCGAAACAAGTTAAGGAGAACGGCGATGTTTGTATCCTTTATGGCCCCGCTTGTCAGATCATGTCGCATCATTTCTCTGCTGATGATTACCCTGGCAGCCGCGAGTGTCGCTCTTGGCCAGGCGCAGTCCAACGCAGCCGATCTGCAGGGCACGGTAAGAGACGCCACTGAAGCCGTGGTTCCAAACGCGACCGTTACGGCGCGTAATGCCGCCACAAACCTGACTCGTACCGCAACCACCAACGATGAAGGCTTTTATCGCATCATCAACTTGCCTCCCGGCGACTATGAGATCACGGTCGAAGCGCCGAGTTTCAAGAAATGGGTCTCGCCGGCCGTTAACGTCACGGTCGGGCAGGCCGCCGAACTAAACGTCACGCTTTCACCTGGCGATATCTCCGAGGTCGTCACTGTTTCCGATGCGACTTCGGAAATAGTTGAACAGCAAAAGACGGCGATCGCCACCACCATCCAACAGCAACAAATCAACAGCCTCCCGATCAACGAACGCAACTTCGTCAATTTTTCAACCCTGTCGTCGACAGTCAGCCGAGATGCCGGCCGTCCGATCGGACCAGCGCCCACCACTGGCTTGAACTTCGGCGGCCAGCGCGGACGTTCGAACCTGGTCCAGGTCGATGGCGCTGACAACACTGACAACTCAGTGAATGCGTCCAAATCAACTGTCAGTCAGGAAGCAGTGCAAGAGTTTCAGGTGGTGAGTAACTCGTTCGCGGCTGAGTTTGGCCGTTCGGCGGGTGGCGTCGTGAACGTCGTCACGAAGTCCGGCGGGAGAGAGTTTCACGGCAATATGTTCGGGTTCCTGCGCCATCGCAGCTTCCAGGCCCGTAACGCTTTCGCGCCGATTGAAGATCCGCCGTTTACGCGAACGCAGTATGGCTTCACGCTTGGCGGCCCGTTCAATCCTGAACACACGTTTTTCTTCTTCGCGTTTGAACAACGACGACGTAACGAGTCTGGATTCTTCACCAGCAACGTAGCTCAGGGATTGACCGGATCGGCGACGATTCCAGTTATCCCGGGACTCAATCCCGTGGCGCGGACGTTCAATAACATCACGCCGCAGCAGGCTGCTTTTATCAACTCACTTGTGGCTTTGGGAACGCCGACCACGGTTTGCGGGGCGCGCGCGTATGCGTTCTTCGCGTCGAGTGGCGGCACGACTGCTTTGACGGGCATTAATCCGTTGACGTCGCCAAACGATGGAAGTTTGTGTCCCGCGATCAGTCCGATCTTACCCGGCGCAATTGGGCCACGCTTTATTCTTTCCGGCGCGCCGGTGCCCAGCGGAACAACCAACGCCGCCGGTGAGTTCATTGCGTTCCGTCCGCTCAACGGCCTGCAACGCGTGTTTCCGATTACCGACAGAACGACATTCAACTCGTTCCGCCTCGACCACTTGATTACGCCGAGTCAGCATCTCACGTTGAGGTTTGGTTACAACCCGAGCGAGATTAGCGGAATCCAGGTCGAGTCGCAGAACCAATCACTTGGTCAGAACGACTTTTCACGTACTGGTATTCAGAAGCTTAAGGACGTTCCGTTCGTTGCGACCCTGACGTCCACGCTTTCACCGAAGGTTGTTAACGAAGCTCGCTTCAACTTCGGCCTGCGCCGCGCGACGTTCAAATCGCAACAGGGCGATGCGGTTGCTTTCAATATCTCGGGTACTGCCTTTATCGGCCGCGAACTGTTCTCGCCCGTGCTCCGCACGGAAACGCGTTTTGAGTTTACCGACAACATCAACATCGTTGCGGGAAATCACAACTTCAAGTTCGGCGGCGACGTCGCATTCGTTCGAATCCCTGAAGCGATATTCGAGCTGAACTTCGCGGGACTATTCAACTTCGGTGGCCTGGCGGCAACTACGCTGAACCCGGCGTTTGCCGGCGCTCCGGATTTCACCCCAGTGCAACAATACGGTCTCGGCTTCCCGGCGAACTTCATTCAAGGTTTCGGTAATCCGGTCAGCAGCATCAGCAACAAGCCGATGGCGTTCTTTGCGCAGGACGACTGGAACATCCGGCGTAACCTGACGCTCAAGTACGGCATTCGTTACGACATTGAGCTCACCGAACAGATCCCAACACTGCCACTGCGCGATCCCCTCTCGGGAATCAATCTGACAGCCGCCGACGTGCTCGCCGCACAGGACGCGATGGGTGTGCAACAAGGATTTCCGCGCGACAAGAACAACTGGGCGCCGCGCCTGGCAATCGCGTGGGATCCGTGGGGCGACGGCAAGACTGCGATTCGCGCCGCATACGGACTCTTCTACGATCACCCGCTGCTCGCAATCTCGTTCAACTCCGACATCGCCGACGCCGTGCAACAACAACAAGGCATCCTGACTCCGGGCAGTCCGGCGCAGACGGCGTTGCTAAACGCGGTTCAAGTGTTCCAGGGAACGGTTTGTCCTCCGGGTGGACCAGTCACATTGATCTGTCCGGCTGGTGTGGTGACGCCAGGTGTTGCAGTCGGTGCTCAGTATCAATTCGGCCGGCAACGATTCAACGATCAAACATTCCCGGGCTTTGGTCCGGTGCTGCCGTTTACGCTGCACGTCCAGAAGAACTTCGAGTATGCGTACGCGCTGCAAGGTAACTTCACGATCGAGCGTGAATTGACGAAAGACATGACGCTCTCCGGAAGCTACATCCACGTCAACGCTCGTCACTTGCCGCATCCGCTCGACATCAATGCCCCGCGAACAGAATTGCAAATCCAAAACTTCTTCCGTTTTGCGGGTCGCAATCCAGCAAGCACCACGGAAGCGTTGGCGTTTTCGATTCCGACAACGGGCGTTCCGTGTCCGGGCGGCGTACCGCTGCTTTGCTTCACCATGGCAACGCCGACTGGCGCTCCAGCGTTTCCGACGGCAGGACAAACGTTCGCGCTCATTATTCCAGGCATGATCGCCGCGCCGCTGACGAACCTCGGTAGCCGCATCGTGAATCCGGGCATCGCGAACTTCTTCCGTCCGAGCGCTCCAAACTACTTTCTGGCCCAGGCGCTTTCGGGCGGCGTCGTAACACCAGCCGTTCTCAATTCCGCGCTTGCCGGATCGTTGCGAACGCCGGGGGTCGTTTCGCCATTTGGTTCGATCAACGCGCAAACCTCCGACGGCAATTCCAGCTACAACGCGCTGAACGTCGATTTGAGGAAACGCTTCTCGAATAACTTCCAGTTCCTCGCTTCGTACACGTGGTCGCACTCGATCGACGATTCGTCTGACCTGCAAACGTTGCTGCTGCCGCAGGACAATCGCAACTTCCGCGCGGAGCGATCGAATTCGCTGTTCGACCAACGTCATCGTTTTGTGTTCAGTGGGGTGATCGCGTCGCCGAGTAGTTGGGTCACAGGGTCGGGCTTCAATCGTTTCCTGTCGAACTTCACGATCGCGCCGATCTTCGAGATTTCGTCCGGTCGACCGTTCAACATCCTGAGCAACCAGGACACAAACAATGACCAGTCGAACCAAACCGATCGTCCGACAGTGTTGTCTGACGGAACGTTGTGCGTGCCGGGCACTGCCGGCTGCGTGCCGTTGATTACGAGCGGACAGTTTACAAGCGGAAGTCTGCCGCGCAACTTCGGCATCACGCATCGTTTCGTGTCGCTTGATATGCGCATCGCGAAGCTGGTCCCGCTGGGCGAACACCTGCGTTTGGAACTAATCGCCGAAGGCTTCAACCTGTTCAATCGGTTCAACGAAGCTGCGGCGTCGCCCTTTATCGATGACGTCCGGCTGTTCAACCAGCGGGCCGAGAATGGTCGATACTTCAGCCGTTCGACGGCCGCTTTCGACTCCCGGCAGTTTCAGTTTGGATTGAAGCTGAACTTCTAAAGCGCTTTTCCAAACAGAGGAAACGTTTCCCGCAAAGGCGCCAAGGCGCAAAGGAAGAACGATCAAGGAGGTCGAGTCCTCCAAGCCGGCGCCCCGGTACTTCTTCCTTTGCGCCTTGGCGTCTCTGCGGGAACCTTTTCACAGCAAACTCCGCAAGCTCAGGCCGCATCCGAAGGTCACGGAAACGGTCTGAGCTTTCAAACCTATCCTCTCCCGAATACAATCTGACCCACTATGACGCGATCTACCCTTATTCAACGACTTTTTACTGTTGGAGCGGTGTGTTTGCTTGCCCTGTCCACGATTCAGGCACAATCGACGCGGCCAAGACGCGCGACCAGGCAAACTTCGAAAAGTACGGCGAGTGCCGAGAAACCAAAATCGGATCCGTTGTTGCGGCCTGAACCGCAGCCGACGCCGTCTACGCGCAGGCCAAGCTCGAACGACTCGTTGCTGGACGTGCAGCCAGTGCGACCGGTGGTGAACTCGGTCGGAACGGCCGATACGAAGCATGCCTATTTATTGCTCGAACAGAAACAGTTTGCCGCGGCGGCGAAGGAAGCAAAGGAACTTACCGTATCGCATCCTAACGATCCGGAAGCGTGGAAGATCGCGGGTTTCGCTGAACTGAATTTGAAGCAGTATGAAGCGGCCGCGAAGGATCTCGAGAAAGCCGTTGCGTTGCAGCGTAGTTCCAAGCAGGAGGATCCAAACACCGAGAGCGCACTCGGACAGGCTTACGTACTGGGTGAGAAATACGAGCAGGCGTTGCCTTATTTAACGGCGGCCACTTCGCGCAACGCCGATAAGCCTGACGTGATGATGCTTTATTACCGTGGCATCGCCGAGTACAAAACAGGAAAGACCGCCGACGCTGAGAAGAGCTTCAACGCTGTGGTGAAGCTTAATGCGAAGGATTCGTTGTCGCTCTTTTACCTGGCCCAGATCGCCCTCGCGAAGAATGATATCGATGGCGCGATCAATTCGCTGAACCGCGCAACAGTGAATGACTCACGTCTGACTGGTGCATGGACCTTGTTGACGTCGGCGTATCTCCGCCGAGCAGCGGCGAGTACGGATCCGGCAAAAGCAGAGGCGGATTACTTAAACGCGGTGCGTGCCGGTGAAGGTCTGATCAAATTGCGAACCGATCCTGAAGCAGTGACACTCTTCGGTCAGGCATTGATCGGATCGAAACAGTTTGCGCGAGCAGCTACGGCGCTTGAACGCGCGACCACTTCGCCGGACGCGACCAGCGTCACCTTCTATCTTCTGGGGGTTGCGCATTCGCGCGCGGGCGCGCCGCCCAAGGCGATCACGGCATTGGAAACAGCGGCTAAGAAATCGCCCGACGACGTGAACGTCTATCGCGAACTTGGTTACGCTTACGAAGTCAGCAAGCAGTATGCAAAAGCGTTGGGCGCATATCAGCGCGGTTCGGCGCTCGCACCAGCCGATACAGATTTGAAAGAATCGATCGAACGCGTGAAACCGTTCGCGAAATAAATTTGTGGCCTTAGCCGACACTGCACGGGCATTTGCCACGTACTCGTTAGTTCCGTACCTCGGAATTCTGTTTTGTCCGGGCGCGGTGGTGGTCGGCACAGTTGGCGTCGTCAGATCGTATCGTTCAAATCAGACGAAGGAAGGACGTTTTGTCTGCTATGCAAGCACGATCGTCGGCTTCGTCGTCTTAGTCATTCAACTCTTACTTTGGTGGATTCTGTATCGCGTGCCAGCCTGGGCAGCGCAGGCGGGATTGTAAAGGAGACTACATGCGAACTGTTTTAACTCTATTGCTCGTCGGATTGATGTTCAGCGGCGTTGTCGCGCAGCGGCCGCGTTCGATCGAACCCGAGGAGAAAACCCCGGCCCCGCCGCCCGCACCGAAATCAGTAAAAGCAAAATACGAAGGCGGCGTTTTTGGTTACAACAAGACGATGGAAGGCACGCTCACGTTTGACGACGAGAATGAGCGACTCGTTTTCAAAGATAAGAAGCCGCCGAAAGAGATTCACATTCCGTACAACGCCATCGCTTCGGCATTTGCTGACACCCAGAAACGTCGTCCTGCGGCTGCCAGTGTCGCGAGCGCTGTCCCGGTAATCTTCACCCTGCCCGCGCGCTTCATAAAAACTAAGGTCCGTTACCTCACGATCCAATACAGCGATCCCGATACGAAGGTCAACGGCATCACGAGCTTCAGACTCGAGAACAAGGAAATCCTGGCGTCGGTGGTGGCCACGCTCGCAGAAAAAGCGGAGATGACCAAGCGCGGCGACATCTACGTAAAGAAGCGCGACGACACCTCCAAGTGATAGAATCCGTGTTTTCTAAACACAGATTCTGAAACCCGGGAGCTTCTAATGTCGCAAACCTACGAGACGCTCGTGTTTGAAAAACGTGAGCGCGTCGCAATCATTACGATCAATCGTCCGGAAAAAAGAAACGCACTAAATATCAAAACTCGCGAAGAAGGTGCGGCCCTCCTCGGGGAACTGCAAAGCGATACTTCTGTTGGCGTCGTGGTGTTTACCGGCGCCGGAGACAAGGCGTTTATCGCAGGCGCCGACATTGCGGAGTTTGCTGGTCGCACTTCCATGATGCAACGCGACGTGATGATGATGCGGTCGTTGTTCACCGCCATCGACTCGTTTCCGAAACCCGTTATCGCGATGATCAACGGCTACTGTCTTGGCGGTGGTTGCGAGCTGGCGCTTGCGTGCGACATTCGCATCGCGAGTGAAACGGCCTCGTTTGGTCAGCCGGAAATCAATCTCGGAATTATTCCTGGCGGTGGCGGCACGCAACGTTTGACGCGTCTGGTTGGCGAAGGCAAGGCGATGGAAATGATCCTCACCGGCGAGATCATCGATGCGAAGACGGCGTACTCCATCGGGTTGGTCAATCACGTTTTTCCTGCGGACCAACTGCAAGTGAAGACGATGGAGATCGCGCAGCGTATCGCGGAGAAGAGTCCGGTCGCGCTGCAGCTTGCGAAGGAGTCAGTGAAGCTTGCGTCGCGTTCAAATCTCGATGAAGGTTTGCGACGCGAGGTCGATCTGTTTGCGCTCTGCTTCTCGACAGAAGACAAAGATGAAGGCGTCAGTGCGTTCCTTGAAAAGCGAAAGCCCGCGTTTAAGGGACGTTGAAGACAAGTGCTTGGTACTTTGTTCTTGGTGCTTTGTAGTCGGCACGACTAGCGAACAAAGTACAAAGGACAAAGCACTAAGCCCCACACCGTGATGAAGGCCGTTCTGCTCATAATCGGCATTCTGATAGCTACGGCAGGTGGCGTGATCACCTACCGAGCGCTCTACGTCGAACCGAAGTCGGCCGTAATCATTACCGAATCTGAGGTGCGCGAACTGCCAAACTACGGGCGCGTCATCACCGGCGCCCTATTATTTGTGGGCGGCTCGGCCCTGGCTCTTTACTCCGCAGTACGAAAAGTGAAATAGTATCCGTGGCTCGAATCCGTGTTTGTCCGTGTTTCTGCTTGTCTCGCCCATTCAACAGAAACACGGATTAAACCCAGAAACGGAGAATCACCTTGCCAGTAAAAACTACCCTTCCCCTCTTTCTATTGGTTTGCATCGGCCTCGGCTGTATTAATGCTTCCGCTCAGGACTGCAAACCGCCGGCGATTACTGCAAACTCCCAGAACTACAACATCTTTTCTCCCGAGCAGGAGATGATTCTCGGCGAGCTGAACCATCAACGGATGGCCCGCGAACACCGCTACGTCCAGGATGAAAAGCTCCTCGCATACGCGAGGGAGATCGGCGAACGGCTGGTCCGCCACATGCCGCCGACTGGACTGAAGTTTCAGTTCTTCATCATCGACATCCCGGATGCTAACGCTTTCAACACACCCGGCGGTTACGTCTTCATTTCCCGCAAACTAATCGCCTTCACCAAAACGGAAGACGAACTGGCAGGCGTCATGGCGCACGAACTCGGCCACGCGACTGTCCGTCACGCCGCGAGCGACGTGTCGGAACTTTTCAAAAAGATCCTGAATGTCACGCAGCTGGGTGATCGCAAGGACATAACCGATAAGTTCAACCTGCTCATCGAACGAGAGCGAACCAAGAGTGTCTCGCGCGGTTCAGGTCACGAGTCGGCCCAGCAGCTTGAAGCGGATCGCATTGGTCTATTTGCGATGGTCGCCGCTGGTTACGATCCAACCGCTTACTCAGACTTTTACGCCCGGCTTACCGAAGCGAAAGCAAAATCCGGAAACTGGTTCACGAATATCTTCGGCAGCACGACTCCCACCGAGAAACGCCTAAAGGAGATGATCAAAGCTACGGAACTGCTTCCTCCTGCTTGCCGCGACAACCGGAGCTCAAATGCGTCCGACAAGTATCTGAACTGGCAGGCTGAGGTCGTGTCTTTTCGACAGAATGACGTCGCCGAACAACTGCCGGGCCTGCTCTGGAAGCGTGAACTCAAGCCGCAACTAAACAGCGACATCTGGCACGTGGCATTCGCCGGCGATGGTAAATACTTTTTGGCCCAGGACGATTTCGCGGTCACCGTGATCCAACGCGAACCCGTGAAAGTGGCCTTCCAAATACCAATCACCGACGCACGTCCGGCTTCGTTTACTCCCGACGGCAAGTTCGTTGTGTTTGGGACCGAGTCGTTGCGGTTTGAGAAGTGGAGCATTGCCGACGCGAAAGCAGTCGAAGTCCGCGAGCTCGTTGTCAGGCGCGACTGCATGGAACAGGAGTTTTCACCTGACGGAAAATACCTGGCATGCGTTGACTACAATTTGGGTCTGAACGTTATTGAGACCCAAACAGGAAAAAGGCTCTTTCAGAAGAAAGAGTTTGCCACCCTGAACCCGTTGGAGCTGCTGCTGTGGATCGTGCGGACAGCCGGCGACGACGATGCTTCACATCAGAATGCGTTTTTTAATCTTCAGTTTTCTCCCGACTCGCGCTACCTCCTCGCCGGTCGCTCAAACAAGTTTCGCTTCCGTATCTTCATCGACTCGAGAGCGATCGGTGAGACCGATGCGTTGGCACTCGATCTTTCGACCGGCAAACCGATCTCCGCAAGCGGTGACTTGAAGAAAGCGACGAAAGGTTCATACATCTTTCTCGCTCCGGACAAGATCCTCGCTACAAGCCCGACAAGCGCGGATGAATCCGGTATTTTCTCGTTCCCGCAGGGTAAGAGAATCGCGAAATTCAAGCTTGCCGCCAACGACATGCAGCTTACGGCGAATCCCCGTTACGCCGTGGTCAGGTCGTCCTGGTCTGACAACATCGCGTTCTTTGATCTGGAGAGAGGCGAGCTTGTCGGCGGCTTTAACAAACAGACAGCCGCTCTTTGGGATGACGTGCTTATCTCAGAGTTGAAGTCAGGCAATATCGCGATCTCGAGCGCTTCGTTCAATGAGGAAACGAAAACTCTCCGTCTTCAGCAACTGGACGACCTGGATATCCCGGTCGGTTCGATGAATCGAATTTACGCCGCGAATGTTTCCGACAACTTGCAGTGGCTCGCAGTTTCTTCGAAGTCGCGCGGCGCAATGTGGGACTTGAATACCGGCGAACGAAAGCTGCACGTGCGTGGTTTCCGCGGCGCGATCGTTGCTCCCAACGGCACTGCCATTGGCGATTTTCCGAAGCTTGAACCCGTGAATCACAGCCTCGTTTATCTCAATCCGGCAAAGAGCGAGACCAGCCTGCTGCGAGAGATACCCGAACGGGGCTCGCGACAGTACGGCCGCTTTATCCTGGTGCGCACGAGTCTGAAGGCAATAAAAGAGCAGGAAAAAGCTAAGGAAAAAGGCAAGGAGGGCGAGGATCCGAGCGAGTCGCGTGCGTCGCTGAGCCGCGAAGTGCGATTCGAGTTGCGCGACGTCATCAACGACAAGGTTGGTTGGACCAAGGACTTTCCGAAAGAAGCTCCCGATTACTTCTTCGACGATTACTCAGGTCGCGTGATCCTGTACTGGAGTCTCGGCAGTGAAGCGGGCAAGGCGCGGCTGAAAGAAGATCCTGCGCTAGTGGAACGCTCGCGTCAGATGGGTAACAAAGACGACGACTACATCGTTGAAATCTACGACGCGTTTGATAACAAGTACGTTGGCGCCGTATTGCTCGAGACGGGCAAAGGCTCGTTCGACATCGAGAGGGGCTCCTCTGAAGGCGACTGGCTGGTTCTGCGCGATGACAACAACCGCGTGCTGGTTTACTCGATCAAGGATGGCGAGCTTCGTCATCGCTTCTTCGGTGCGAACGCAGCCATGAATCCGCGAGGTAACCAGATCGCCATCGAGAATTATCCGGGTGAAGTCACTCTTTACGATATGGCGACGGGAAACTCACAAGCACGTCTTCGTTTCAAGACCGCCGCCGCGTTTACGCGTTTCAGTCTTGATGGTAAGAGACTGCTAGTGTTGACGGGAGGACAAGTAGCCTACGCCTTCGACACTGATCGTATAGCCGCCGCGAAGTAATAACTCTTTTTCAACTCACCAGGAGTCCACTTGCAGGGCGGACAAAAACGGTCCGTCCCTGCATGGACAAAAGTGTCCTCACTCGCCTGATCCAACAAACTGGAGAATTTGTTACCCGACGATTAGAATCGCGTCCGTATGCCTGGTCCTCTGATGCGTGCCGCAATTTGTTCCACTCTCCTGCTAGTGATCGCCTTCTGCTTCTCAGAAACGACCGACTCGTTTGGCCAGCGTCGTTCGCCCTTTGTCTGCAAGCAGACGGCGCTTGATGCGCTCAAACCGATGCCTGAACTCATTTACGGGTGTGGCGATGTCCCGAACGACTGGGACGAAAAGATTCTGGAATTTTCCGCGCGACGCGAGGCGATCAAGAATCTGATGCCGCAACTCGCAGCTTTAACGAATGCTGCATGGTGGACCACGAACGTAGTCGATCTCAACGTGTGCGATTTTAAACACGAGTCGGGTCCGTTGACGGAGGAACAGCGCCGCGGTTTCGCGGATGGTGAGTACGCGTTCTGGTTGTTTGGGAACGATCGCATCCGGCTTGTTTTGATACCGGATTCTTGTTACCAAACGCAGTATGGCGGATCGAATGCGTTCCTGCTTTATCGAAACGGCGGAAAGGTATTTGCCACCCAGGTGTTGGATGGTCACTTTTCGCGGGCCGACAATTCGGTGGGGTTGGCTTTCGCCAAACTCAAGTCGGAAGACATCATCGAGATCTCAGCGGGCACTGGTGGCCTTAATCCGAGTGTCACAAACTATTACTTCACGATCGATCCACAAACAAACCATGCTGTTCCAAAAAAGCTGTTTCACGAAACTGGTGGATCGACGAACAAGATCTCATCAGCACTCTTGTTGAGCGCCGCTGGGCCGCTCAAGATCGTGCGTGGTAACACTTTGGCCGCAAACTTCTTCATCTATCGCAACAACGGTTCCAAACTTTCACGCAAGGTCCTGCGCTGGAACGGAAATGTCTACCGCTAAACAAAAGGAAGCGGCCGTTGTTGCCGAGCGACTTCGTAATCACAAACTGTCGTCATCCGACTTCAAGCAACCAGCGGACGTCGTGCGGTGGTTTGGCGCCGTGCAGGCGCAGGAGTTTCACGCAGCGAAGTGGGCGCTCGCGTTGCGAATGTCCCACGCCACGAATGTCGCTGTCGAAGACGCGTTCAATCGCGGCGAGATACTGCGCACGCACTTGTTGCGACCGACGTGGCACTTCGTAACGCCCGAAGACATTCGTTGGCTGTTGCAACTGACCGGACCGCGAGTAAATGTTCGTTGTAGTTCTGTCTATCGACAGTACGAACTCGACGAGCCGGTTTTGAAACGATCCAACCGCGCGTTAACCAATGCGTTGAAAGGCGGTAAGCAACTCACTCGCGTAGAACTAAGGGCAGCGCTAAATCGGGCAGGCATCCCGGCGGACGATGGTGTGCGGTTGGCGCACATTCTCCTTCGCGCGGAGTTGGACGGCGTTGTTTGCAGCGGTCCACGCCGAGGCAATCAATTCACGTACGCGCTGCTCGAGGAACGTGTCGGCCAGTCTCAAGAATTAAACGGCGAGGAAGCTTTGGCGGAGTTAACGCGTCGTTACTTCGCTAGTCATGGACCAGCAACGTTGGCGGATTTTGTCTGGTGGTCGGGATTGACGACGAATGACGCACGACGTGGAATCGCGCTGTTGGATAGCGATGTAGAAAGATTTGAGATAGGAGAGAATGTTTACTGGAGCTCAGGCTTTGCTACGAAACGCTCGCGTGACATCGACGCTTACTTACTACCCGCTTACGACGAGTACAACGTCGCCTACAAAAACCGGCAAGTCGTTTTCGATCAAGACTCCGTGCCGCAAATCACAACGTGGGGCGCACTTGGCCCAACCGTCGTCGTCGATGGAAGAATAACCGGCATCTGGAAAACTACTGGCAACGAAAACTCAATAACGATCACCGTCACGCCATCACGCCATTTACGAAAGCACGAAAAACTCGCCATCGCTAAGGCTGCTCAACGATATGCAGCTTTTCTAGGATCCGACCTGCGCATGTCGTGGTCGTAAACGAACGGCGAAGTTCCGCCGTGTAACCTCGCAGAACTTCGCCGCTAAATTTACGAGCGTCTACTGACTACGGTCGCCATCGCCCCGCGTCATCAATCGCCGGGTTATTCGTGAGATTGACCTGATTGCTCCCGTCAGCATTCATGATGAAGACCTCCCAATTACCTGTGCGGAAGGTGCTAAACACAATGCGCTGTCCGTTCGCGGACCAGGCGGGTCCAATGTCCAAAGCCGAGTGGTTCGTGAGCCTCACTTGATTGCTTCCGTTGGCATTCATCACGTAGATCTCGAGGTTGCCATCGCGAGTCGAGATAAACGCGATCTTCGTGCCGTCGGGCGACCACCTGTAATCCGTCACGGTGCCGCCTGTAGCTAAAAAGGTGACGCCGGTTCCGTCCGGATTCATCACGTAAATGTCGAACGGAACGGAAGTCGAACTTCGTCTCCCGAACAGAATCTTCGTACCGTCAGGCGACCAGACCGGCGGGCCTTCGGTTGCAGCAGTCTGCGTAAGGTTCAGGGCGCTACTGCCATCGGGATTGATCAACCAGATGTCAGGCTTGTTGTTTACTGAGTTTAGGTAACTCAGATAAGCAATCTTCTGCCCGTTTGGTGCCCACGCAGGCGACCTCTCAGCGCCGAAGGTGTTAATGAGTCGCGTCATACTCGAGCCGTCGGCATTGACGGTCCATAAGGCGAATGGTCCATCGCGATCGCTTTCAAACGCGATCTTTGAACTATCGGCTGACCAACCGAAGTGAAGTGAGAACTTCACATCCAGCGTCAGGTTCAGCCGGTTACTGCCATCGGGATTCATTACCAGTATGTCCCACCAATTAGTGCCGTCTTGTTCGGGAACGACGGCAATCTTTTGCCCGTTGGGCGCCCAGAGGTAGCCCATATGATTGACGGTCGTATTTGTCACTCTCGTCTGGTTACTTCCGTCGTCATTCATTGTGTAGATCTCGTAGTTGCCGTGGCGATTAGTCCTGAACGTGATCTGCGGTGGTGTAACAGATATCGTCCGCTCGCAGGTACTGGCATTGCCCGCCACGTCGACCGATTTCACCCGGAATGATCCTCCGAGATTCGGATCGATCAACGTCCCTGTCACTACGATGGGCGTGGTAGTGCCGGGCGTAAACGGTGGGACAACCACGTTAACGTTTTCTGCTGCGCGTACCTCGATGCTGGCGAGCCCCGTACCGGTATCCTGCGTCGTTAGATCTGCCGACGCGGGTGGACCAGGACGAGAATCTGTTTGTGTACATGTTGGTGCCGTTGTATCAGCGGGCGGCGAACTGCAACTAAACTGTGCGTTTGTAAATAGCAACGAGAAGGCCCGCACGCTACCAATGTCAGCGCCGACGTGATCGCTTACGTTCAAAGTCCAAACACCATTGGGATTTTCACCTCTAAACGCACTCAGAAATTGATTAGGTTTGAAGCTGCCAGTGAATGGTGCATTCGCCGACGTCACGAGTTGGATCGAGTTGCCGGCAGATTGATCATCAAGCAGCGTATTGCAGAAATTGTTTCCGTCGCCGTCAACGGCATTGATCAAGGTAACTTCTGTTCCTGCCGGTGATCGTAACTTGATCACCAGGTCGGAAACCCAGGTATGATCGATACCGACCGTAGTCGCACCAATGGCATTTGTGCATGATGTACCATCGATGCGGAAGTTAAGATCGTCGATCGTTCCTGTGGCGCCGGAAACAGTGAGGGGAACGTTCACGCCGGCCGGATCATCGTCGGGAATGCCTACTGCTGGTCCTGTATAACTTTGAGTGTGAGTAGTATTGGATAAGGGTTTACCGACCTGAACAGAGATATGGTATTGACCCTCACTCAGGCTGCCGTTGCCTTCGGAGGTGACGAGCAATGAAAAGCTGATTGTTTGTCCGCAGGACATATTCGGTGGGACGTAGAAGACGAAAGGCGAAGCGTTTGTCCCGCTGGCCGATGGAGCAATATTGGGGTATTCCGAGAATGCCTGCGAAATCACTATTCCAGGCGTAGACGATCGCAGACCTGCCACTATATTCGAGGCAGTGTTTGTGCCGTTGTTGATCAACTGGAAGTTAAGCGTGCCACCTTCGCCAGGATCGAGAAAAGCATCACCATTCCCACCGATTGGCGTCATTGTAAAAGTGCCGAGTGCCAGCGCGGGAACCTCGTTGACCGTAATCGGGCCGATTCTCGCTGAGTTCTGTGCGTTGTTGCCCTGGACGACGAACTGAAGTGTACTCAACGTGAATGGAACTGCGTTCGCCGGTACCGTTAGTTGGACCTTTACGGTTTTGGTTTGGTTTGTGCCGAGCTGAAAATTAGTCGGCGATATGCCCGTGATGAAGTTTTGATCGTCACTGCCGCTTAACACGAAGGTATCGGCAGGGCCGGAGTTCTTAACATCGAATTGATAAGTGAAGTTCTGGCCCGGGTGTAGATTCGGGATCGTCGGTGTAATGATCTCAACCGTCTGCGGGCGAAAAATGCCTGGAAGGATCCTTTGATATGGATTTCCATTGGTGTCCAGACCAGTCAGGTAGACTTGAAATGGCGTATTCGGGACTGTCACGTCTCCAGCGTAATCCTTGAGACCGCTTATCCTTGGCTCGGGAAGTCCGTCAAAGGTGTCGTCACCCGGCCAGGGAAGTTCTTGAAGGTTGACAGTCTGTAAGACTGTGCCGTCGAGTCCTCGCAATTGAAATACCGCAGTGCTTGCACCTTCGGCATCAATCTGAGCGCTTACCGTGGTCACTCTTCCCGCTATGGGTGAACCGTTAATCGGGAAGTGGCCATCATGTGGTCTGTCATGGAGTTCGACGAAGTCAAAAGAATTGAGGCTTATGGGGCTTTCTCCTGCAACTCTAATTGAGAACGGCTGAGGTTCCTGGAACACCGATGCCGGTTGATTCGTGAATGGGATTTCAAGTTGACTGGAGGGTCCGCTCTCCGAGTCGTTGAGGCTTTCCCCGATTATGGATTGCAGGGGATCGACCGCGCCTGACCCGTACCTGTCATTCATTAAAGCTTCACCGGAAGTCCCATTAATGGTGACGCTCCAGGATCCAATCATCGGGCTGGTAATCGAAAAAAGAACACCACCGCTCACTGCAATACGGATTACATTGGGATCGGTCGGTTGAACGATCGTGTTATCCGGCCGTCGGACGACGATATTCGTGGCGCCAGTTCCAGTCACCGATAGAATCATTCGCGGCATGAAGCTATCGACGACAACCGGAAAAGTTTGATCTTCCACGGATCGGAAGCCGAGTGTTGCAAACAGATCCACTTGATCCGGAATGGCAAGAAAATGGCCGAGGTGTGAAATGAGTCCAACTTCACTTGGACCAAGCGTCCAATACTGTCCACCGGAGTCAAATGAAATACTTGAGAGGCCTGCGTCAAAAAAACCGCAATCGTCGAATCCTCCTGAGAATACGCTGGTCAAACGAATACCCGAAGAACGCGCGAAAGATCCCACTGCGAGGGACAATTGGCTGTCCTTTGCTGTTGCGTCAGTAAACAACAGTATGTCACCACCCACGTCCATCTCGTTGAAGGCTCGCGTTAAGGCTATATTTACTGGCTCCGGACAGTCGCCACCGGCGTTAGCGCTCAGAGCGTTCACGGCGTTTATGAAGATATTTGGATCTGAGGTTGTCGTAATCGTTCCAATTGAAGGATCGTTGAAAGGAACCAGAGTGTAAGTAGTCGGAAGTCCCAAACTGACTCTGGTATTAATGATCTGGAGTATTTGTTGTCTGACACTCGCAATTTCGAAACCCATGCTGCCGGTAGTATCCACGACGAATGCCAGGCGGGTAGTTGCTCCCATTAACGCGGCCATTCTCGTCACACCGATCGCTTCTTTTATTTCCGTCACGAATTCAGTGGTCATGTTCCTGGCATACCTCCACGCACGGCGGTGGTATTGATCGTGAGGACTAAGATTGCAGTTCAGAGTATCCTTATTAATTCCCGCAGATAGGAGTCCATCGCTCGAGCTGTCGCCTATTCCGCCGTGGCTGCACTTAAAAGCATGCGGCTTTGGCCTGTCTATGTCGCTGCCGTAGTAGCCACTGGTCAGGAAGGTAAGGCGAACCTTGTTTTCACAATCATGACAGAAATTTCTTTCGCAATTCTCGCAGGTTATTAAGCCGCGGTCCGGGTTGTTTATAACGGCGTTTAAATCACCGAGTGAACCAGCGGGTTGAAGATTGTTCATCGGCTCCGAGAGATGTTGCTCGACCCAATTACTATGTGAGTAGAAGTCTTGCAGTGTATGAAGTGACCTGCCTAAGTAGTGCTGTGCGTTAAGAATGTTCGAATTGCTAAGCGAGCTCTGCATCAACCTTATGATTTCCCGCTTAAAAGCTTTGAGACGTTCCTGAGCGCCATGGAAGTTCTCGCCGTCGGCATGCGGCGCAGATTGGTAGAACTCGGCGCCAGAGTCAGTCGCCGCATTCCATTTGATGATATTTTCGACTGTTCTCTTCTGATTGCGGTTTGGTTGAGTCCCAAAAAACGAGTTATAGAGCGGCATGATAGCCATCTCTGTGATATGTGGATGACCCGTAGTGAATGGTCCTCCGAGAGCTAACGTCAACGCCCGAGTAGGCTGGAACGCCTGTGTAGTTTTGAATCTATAATTGAAAAGCGGCGTCAGAATTAGGGCCGCAGCAACGATTAGACACGTGACCTTATGAGGTGATGAATGAGTAGCGGAGGCACGCATGGAATCTCCTTGTGGGTAAAAGAGGACGTTAATCCAACTGACAGGAACGTAGTTACGTGCGTGCGAGGTGTACGAGTTGGGGAGGGCCGCAAAGTAGTTGACTTTGTTTACAAAGTCAATCAGTTTTATCGCAAATCACGGCACGCAATCTAAATGTAATCATTTGCAATTAGCGTAGCGTACAGAGATTGTTATGAGAACTTCAATTCGCGTGATGATGATTTTGGCGATCGTCGCTTTCGTGAGCGACGCTGCCCCGGCGCGTCAACAGAGCAGGAACCGGTCGAGGGTTCGACAACTGGTACAAGCGGCTGATGCCGGCGAGACCAGCAAGGTACTTCAAATCCTGAACTCAGGCGTAAACGTAAATGCGTCGTTTGCACGAGACGAGTCAGAGTTGTCAGGCAAGACAGCGTTGATGGCTGCGGCCTCACGCGGTCACTCAGATTTAGTCAGTGCGTTGATCAAGCGAGGCGCTACTGTCGACCTGAAGCATTATTCGGGTCAGACGGCATTAATGTTCGGTGCGCACGGCGGGGACAAAAGCACGATCGAAGCTTTGCTTCGCGCCGGAGCTGACGTTAACGCATCCCTTGTCTCTCCTCATGCGGGGGAGTTTACGCCCCTGACCATCACGATAAATACTGATCACGCGCAACGGTTTGAGGTCGCAAGGATCCTGCTCGCGGCGAAAGCGGAAGTGAATCCGAAGGGCCGGTTTTTCGTGTCGCCGTTAATGCATGCTCTCAAAGATTTCGAAATGGTCCAGTTGCTGATTGCGCATGGAGCGGATGTGAATCAGAAAAATTTTCGCGGAGCGACGGCATTGATGGCTGCGGCCGGGAGCGGCGCCACGGCTGTTGTGAAATATCTGATCGAGAAAGGTGCTGACGTCAGGGCGCGTGACCAGGACGGTAATACGGCGCTGATGTATGCCGAGCGCGACGACTCGATGCTTGACGCTGAAGAGCGAAACGAAATCATTCGGGTGCTAAAGCGAGCGGAGGCTGGTGTTAAGCCGTAGTTTATTGAACGCATGAAAACAATTGGCATCGTTGCGCACAGCTTCGAAGGAGCTGCGCTTTGTTTCATCACTGCCTGCCGCGAGGGTGTTGCGCACCTTGGAGCGCACATGCATCCGAAGATCGTGATGAGCGCAGTGCCGCTGGGTTTCAGCATGCCGGGTTGGGAGGCGGATGATCATGCGTCCGTGGCCAGATATTTAACGGAAGGCGTGCAAATGGTTGCAGACGCGGGGGCGGATTTTTATGTTTGCCCTGACAATACGGCGCATATCGTCCTGGAGCAGATCGCTTCGGAATTACCCCTCCCCGGATTGCACATCGCCGACGTAATTTGCCACGAACTCACTAAACATGGATCTAAACACGTTGCTCTTCTCGGCACGCGTTGGACGATGACCGGGCCGGTCTACGAAGCAGCGTTGAAGAAGCGCGGTTTGGAACGGCTCATTCCGGACGACAGAATGAGAGAACTCCTCAATGCCGCGATCTTTGATGAACTGTGTCTCGGAGTTTTCAAGCAAAGCACTACAGATCTTTTTGTCAGCGCCATCGAGGAGCTCAAGTGTCGAGGCGCGGATAGCGTGATCCTTGGTTGCACGGAGATACCGTTGATCGTTACGCCAGCTAATTCTCCGCTGCCGGTGTTTGATTCAACCCGACTGCTTGCGAAATATGCGGTTCAAGAAGCGATAAGCGAACGTCCGATCGAAATGAACTCAGGTTGGCTAGCGATTCAATGACTAGGCCAGTTGATAAATGCCGATGCCGTTCTCTCGTCCTGTAACCTGAACATTTCCCATCGGAATCGCTTCGGTTGGATTCTCACCCAACGACTGCCAAACGTTCTCAGAAACGAGCAGCCGCGAGCGAAATTGCTTGTTCAATTTCTCGATTCGTGAAGCCAGATTCACCACGTCGCCTATAACCATGTACTCCTTTCGCAGCGACGACCCGATACTTCCGGTAACTGCCTCGCCCGCATGCAGTCCAATACCGACGGTAGTAGGCAGCACATGACCGAGCGCCACCTCTTCCTCGACACGTAACAGAATCTCACGCGCGGCCGATACGCGGTTCAAACAGTCGTCGCCATCGGAAAGCGGCGCTCCAAACACCGCCATAAACCCGTCGCCAAGAAACTTATTGATCACGCCGTGATGGATTTACGATCCCGTCAGTTTGTGGTTTGTCCCACTTGCACGAGCTTGGCGTGATCCTTGTCGTCATTCTTCAATTCCTTTCGCGGTCCTTAGTGCAGGGGCAGGGTCAATCGTGGCGTCCATTGCGGTGAGTTCTGCTAAGTTGTTGTCGGTGTAGAAGGAAGCGAATTCTCGCGGGCGATTTCGGGCGATCGCGCGACGCGGGCGTGGTTTTGGTTTCGACGCCATATTTCGCGTCCGACGCCAAATACCGCGTCGCGCAAACTTGTTCATCGCGGCCGTCGCCTCCGGTAAATGTGTTGCGAGCAGATTCAGTCCTGTTCAGTTCCGCATTTATCGCGATTCTCATTCTGTCGTTCCTCGCTGGGAACGATGTGCTTTGCAGTGAAAGGTTTAAACCGATGAACGCGAACGTGAAGACAGAAGTGCTGATCGTAGGTGCTGGTCCAACGGGTTTGGCGCTGGCGATTCAACTAATCAGATACGGCATTGATTTTGTAATTATCGATAAACGAGAAGGCATCACGCCGTACTCGAAGGCGATTGGCGTCCAGGCACGAACACTCGAGATTTATCAACAAATCGACCTGGCTGACAGTTTGGTGGACCAGGGTCTGATTGCAAAAGGCGTTCGACTTTTGGAAGGAGGTGAGGCACGCGCAGAAGTTCCGTTGTCAACGCTCGGCGAAGGAAAGAGTCCATATCCTTTCCTCCTGATCGTCGAGCAGAGCAAACACGAACATCTGCTTTATGACTATATAAGAGCGCACGGCGAGGACGTGCGATGGCAAACAACACTTACTGACTTTTCGCCGGATGATGCGGGGGTAGCGGGCACTATCGTCGACGCGAATGGCGAAAAGGAGTTGGTCCAGGCGCAATATCTGGTCGCGTGCGACGGTGCGAAAAGTTCCGTTCGCACGCGCCTGGGCCTGACTTTTGAGGGCAGTACGCTGGAACGTTTGTTTTATGTCGCCGACGTTCAGCTTAAGTGGGACTTTCCGCACGACATGCTGACGGCGTGTCTCGCACGCGACCGGTCAACCGCCTTCTTTCCGATGCCGGGCGAAGATCGTTACCGCATTGTCGGCGTGTTTCCGGAGAACAGCGATAAGACCGAAGGCGAGATCCCGTACGACGAAATTGAAAAGCAGATCCTGGAAGACACGGAGCTCGATCTCGACATCTACCAGGTAAATTGGTTCTCGACGTACAAAGTCCACTCGCGGCGCGTTAACAAATTCGGAGTGGGCCGGTGCTTCGTCGCCGGCGACGCCGCGCACATTCATTCGCCCGCGGGCGCGCAGGGGATGAACACCGGCATCCAGGATGGTTACAACCTCGCCTGGAAACTCGCTCTTGTTTTACGAGGCGAAGCTGGTCCAGCAATTCTCGACACCTACAACGAAGAGCGCGTCGAAAATGCCGAGCGTTTGTTGGAGACCACGGATCGCTTTTTTGATCTGTTGGTTAATCCTGATTGGTTGCTGTCGTTTGTCCGGCGGCAGATCTTTCCGCGAGTCGCCAACTTCTTCATTGGTCTTGATTCAGTCAACCAGTTCATTTTTCCGCTGATCTCGCAGACCGGCATCACTTATCGCGGTCACTCTTTAGCCCATGACAACGACAACCACAACGACGACTTCGAAGTCAAAGCAGGTGATCGCATGCCTTACTTCATGATTGAAGGCAAAGGTATTTACGACTGGTTGCATGCGCCGAAGTTTCACTTGCTGACGTTTTCCAACGAAGCAATTCAAACCGGGTCTGACAGCTCGGTCGAGCATCTGGTCGAACATCTGTTTTGGCCGCTGAGCGAACGAGTAGCTGAGATCTTCGGCAGCACCAAGCCTTTCAGCGTTCTGTTAAGGCCAGACAACTACATCGGGTTCGTCTCTTCAGGAAAGCCGCTCTCTGAACTGCGGACCTACTTCAACAACGTAATCCGAAACTGAACAACAACTAACTTAAAGGAGAAAAGATGAAACTCATTCGCAATCTGTTTAGTGGAGGTGTGCTCGTGCTGCTCTGCTGCGCCGCCTCCATGGCCAGTGCAAACTGATTATGACCGCTCCACTGTTCGCGCAACTGGTACACACGCTCGACAAGCGCCAACAAAGGCCCGCTAGTCGTTTGCGGTTGAGGGATCGTGGGCAAATTCAGCGAAACGCTTTTCGGCGGGTCGGCGAGTCGTTAGCTATCAGTATTGATTATCTGCTCCCAGTTTCCCGTGGTTGCTGAACGAAAGACCGCGTCAATCACGGTCATGTTGCTGATCGCGTCTTCCAGCGGGATCGGCTGGTCCCGGTTCTCGCGAATTGCTTGTGAGAACAACGATCCTTGAATCTCGTACTGATCGCAAACTGGAAATTCGATGATTTCGGCGCTTGCTCCGGTCAGATCGTTGCCGTTGTCGATCAGAATCTGTGTCGGGCGATCATTGGGCGCATTGAAAGGGATAAGCACTTCAATTCGTCCTTCAGTTCCGAGGAAGATCATTCGTTGATAGGGAGCGAGGCGAGTGCTGCAAGTAAAAGTTGAGTGACCTTGAGCGAAATCCAGGACCGCGGTAATCAGCGAGTCGATACCAAACACGGGGTCGCGTTCGATCGATGCCATGACGCGCCGAGGTCCGGCTTCGAAAATGAAGCGAGAGATCGTGATGGGATAACACCCAATGTCCATCAACGCGCCGCCACCCAACTCCAATTGATTGCGAATATTCTCAGGATCCGGATTGAAGTAGCTGAAGAAGCAGGTAATGGACCGTAACGAGCCGATTCTGCCTGACTTGATCAGGCGCCGCGTCTCGAGCCATTGCGGATGTGTTCGTACCATGAATGCTTCCTGAATCTTTACCCCGGTGCGATTGCGAACGTCGATAAGCGTTCTTGCTTCGTTGGCATTCAGGGCGATTGGTTTTTCACAGAGAACATGCTTACCTGCTTCTGCCGCTTTTGTGGTCCAGGTAACATGCAAGTGGTTCGGCAGCGGGTTATAAACTGCTTCCACGTTGTCATCCGCCAGCAGCTCTTCATAACTTCCATGCGCGTTTGCGATCTGCAACGCTGCGGCAGCTTCTTTCGCGCGTGAAAGATCACGTGACGCAAGAGCGGTGATCTCACACCATGGACTGCGCTGCATCGCCGGCACCACCTTCGTTAACGCGATGTTTGCGGTACTCAAAACTCCCCACCGGACTTTGTCGACCATTTGTTAGTGCTTTCTTCGTGGCTCAGAAAGCATCAAAAACCGAGCGAATCTGAAGCCGTTTCCGAAATTCTTCCAGTGAAAGTGGCGCGCGCGAACGAAAGTCGACGACCATTTCTCGACCGGGCGCGAGGTTGAAGTAGTTGTCTGAGAAGAACCCGTCATGATCCCGCACCGCAAGATAAACCGCTTTCGCGAACTTATCCGCCGACAGTCTCACACGGAACTTGCCGCGTTCTTTAGTTGCGATTATTTCCGGCGTGATCGTGGGCTTCGAGTTCTTCAGCTCTTTGAACGGAGCGAAGAAATAGTCGTGACTGGAAACCACTTTCCCGTTTACCAGTAGCTCCACGTATAGAAACACTCTTTTCTGATCTTGTCCTTCGAGAAATTCAGATACATTCGAATCGAAATACGAGCGACTGGTTAATGGCGCGATGGTTAGGGCTCGCTCGAGAGTCTTCAGCGTAGAGCCGTCGAAGCTTATCACCGTGATCTTTATCTTCGCTGGGACCGCTTTGACTCGATCGGACACGACAAAGATTTGTAAATTGTCGTCGTGCACAGTAGGGCTGATAAGGAGATCGTTGAAGAACCGCTTCGCGTAATACTGCAACGCCTTCCAGCGGCCGAAATAGTCGATGCTGGACCACGAAGCGACCGGCCAGCAATCGTTGATCTGCCAGTAGAGCGCACCCATGTTGTGCGGCATGATGCGTCGCAGGTGTTCTGTTCCACGCGCGATTCCTTCCGCTTGCAGCACCTGACTCATGTACAGGAAAGATTCGAAATCCTTTGGCTTCGGATACTCGCGCAACATGTACTCTCGAATTAACTGGTTGCCGCGCGGATGACGTTGATGCGCGAGCATGATCGGCGATTCGATGTCACGTTCGTTCGGAAGCGTGTAGTACTTGACCGTCTCGATATTCGGAAAAGACTGGAAGCCGTATTCGCTCATGAAACGCGTCCGCTGTTTTTCATACTCGCTGAACGGCTTTTCAGCGTGCCAGACTTCCCAATAATGCACGTCGCCGCTGCGTTTTGAATCCGGATCGTCTTCAAGCCCGCCGTGGGGCGAGCTGGGCCAGTAAGGCCGCGAGGGATCGTAGGCGTCACAAACTTCCTGGAGCACGCCATGAAAGATCTTTACGTAGTCGTCCCACACCGATGCCGGTAGATTTTGCCGCCAGCCCCAGTTTCGCCAGGCAGTCTCGACCTCGTTATTGCCGGCCCAAATGACTATGCTCGGATGGTTTCGCAGTCTCTTCACATTGTCGATCGCCTCCGCGCGAACGTTGTCAAGAAACTCCTGATTTGCCGGATACATGCTGCAAGCAAACATGAAGTCCTGCCAGACGAGAATCCCCAGTTCATCGGCCAGCTCGTAAAACTCATCAGCTTCGTAAATTCCGCCGCCCCACACGCGCAGCATGTTCATATTGCTGTCTCGTACAGACTGAAGCATGTAGCGATACTTCTCAGGCGTGATGCGCGTCGGAAAGCTGTCGGACGGGATCCAGTTTCCACCTTTTGCGAAGACCGGCACTCCGTTGATAACAAACATGAAACTCTCGCCGGCGTTATCGCGCTGCCGTCGTAGTTCCAGTGTTCGCAGGCCGGTGCGCGTCGTTTTTCGATCGGTGATTTTGTTGTTTACCAGGGTGCGAGCGCGGAAGGTGTAGAGCGGTTGAGCGCCCAGTCCATTGGGCCACCACAAGGATGGTCGAGAGATCGTGAAGTCGAAAGAAACTCGATTGGTTCCCTTGTTGAGTTTGATTTCCTTTCTGCCGGCGTCGACTTTGGTGGTGACGTTCTCGAGTACTACGGTCGCAGCCTTTGAGCCACTCGCCTCGATTTCGACGATCGCTGTCAGTTGCGCCGCGGCGCCGGAAATCTTGTTGATGACAACCTGGAGATCGTTAATGCGCGCGTCGTCCCATGCTTGCAAAGCGACGGGGCGCCAGATGCCGCTCGTAACAAAGCGTGGTCCCCAGTCCCAGCCGTAGTGGTATGGAGCTTTGCGCGTAAACGGAGAAGTCTTTTCGCCTTGATCGTTTACTGCCGGGAGTTGGTACTTCAGTTTCGCCATCACCGGCAGAATCTCGTTGATTGGGGAACGGAAAAGAATTCTCAATGTGTTATCGCCCGCCTTCAACGCCTGTTTCGCGGCGACTCGCCAGGTGCGAAACATGTTGTCGGCATTCAACAACAGTTGATCGTTTAGATACACCTCCGCATACGTGTCGAGACCCTCGAACACCAACTCCACATGCTCACGATTCATGATCTGTGGCGTGACCTTGAACGTGGTTCTGTATTCCCAGTTTGTCTTGCCGATCCACTGCTGCTTCTTTTCGTTATCGCGATAGAACGGGTCTTCGATCAACTTGTTTGCGAGCAAATCCGTGTGAACGCAACCAGGAACAGTCGCCCGGTGCCAATCCGTTTTTCCGGCCTCACGGAACTGCCAGCCCGTGTCAATCGACATGACAGTTTTGCCGGGACCCGATGCACCGCCGGCCGGCTGTCCGTTGACGGCAGGAACTGAAAGAAGGAGCAACATTGGACCAAGCCACCAGTGGAGTTTTATCTTCAAGTGAATTCTCCCCAGATTTTGCTTTCGGTTGTATGCTTTATAATCCATGACGTTAGTTGAATCGAAATGCCGAGCGTAAGCGTCGTTATCTCCACCTATAACCGCGCCCAACTGCTGCCACGCGCGATCGAAAGCGCGCAGCGGGCGGGAGCGGATGTCGAAGTAATTGTTGTTGACGATTGTTCGAGCGATGAGACGCCGGAACTTTGCGCGAAGCTCGAAAACATTCGGTACGTCCGCCTTGAAAGTAACCGCGGTTTAGCTAATGGTCGTAACGTCGGAATTGCTGAAAGCGATTCGGAGTTCATTGCATTTCTCGATGACGATGACTTACGTCTGCCTGGCTCACTCGACAAACAGTTACGCGTGCTGTACGCGAATCCGAGCGCCGCGCTTTGTTATGGTCAGGCTCTACTGGCTGACGCGCGACGCCAACTGCCAACAGGCGAGATATATCCGATCACGTGTCCCGATGGCGACATCTTTTGGGATCTACTCGAACATAATTTCATTCCGATGCCGACCGTGCTGGCGCGTAGATCGAGTTTACTCGAAGCGGATTGCTTCGACACCCAGGTGAATCCCATGGAAGATTGGGACATGTGGCTTCGTATGAGCGAGCGTCTCCTGGTGGTCGCACTCGAAGAGCCCGTCGCGATCTATCGAAAAGCCGTAGCCGAATCCGGGCAAATGTGTTCAAATCCGCTGGGTCTCTGCCAGCAGGCTTTGCGCGTTCAGCAGATGGCTCTCAGTCGACCGCGAGCATTGGAAGCGCCTCGAGTAAAACGGCGTGAGGTTCGACGAAAGCTTCGCGATCGCGTTTACGAAATATTGATGACAGAGGCGACTAATTCTATTCATGCAGGTGACACCAACTCAGCCCGCGCAAGCCTGCGCGACGCTTTCCGGTGTCGCCCGTTGCGCACGGTCGTGAGTGGTCGTTTGCCCTGGCTGTTTCCGGGGTTACGTTGACGAATTCCAAAATGCGGAGGTTTGCGAGAGATTTCCGATAACACGATGAAGATTGCTCTTTGCAAGAGTCAGTTTTTTGGACCAGTCAGCGGCGCTGACGAGATTCTTGTCACCTATGCGATTAGCCTGCATCGCGCTGGACATGACGTTGACGTTGTCTTGCTATACAAGCCCACTGATAACGATCAGTTTCTGCGCCGCCTGCGGAGCGCAAACGTACCTGTTGTTCATGTTATCGAACGATCAATTGCCTTCATGATCCTGCGAGGCCTTCGCAATCTGGTCTCGAGTTTCCTATTGTTGTTCCTTTTGGTTCCGCGTTCTGAAGCCGGCCTACGCAAAGTCTGGCAGGTCTTGATCGATCTCATCTCACGCTTCCATTACAAGAACTGTCGTACTTACTTCTCACGCTGTGATTATGACCTGTTACACGTCTTCACTCCTGATAGTGGTGCCGCGATAATGATTCGCGCGGGCAAGGAGGTTGGGATCCCCGTTCTGTATCACGAGATGGGAACGCCACATTACTTACCGGCTCTCGATACCTACTACAAGCGACTGGAAAAAGTGTTGCCGATGTGTTCAGAAGTTGCGGCATTATCGCCGACGTTAGCGAAACAATGGTCCGAGCGTTTCCCTTTCTTACGGTCGGTTTCCGTATTGCCGCTTATAACGGAAGACTCCAAAACGCTGAATGTGCCGGTAAAGCCGACAGCTATTGACGAAACGATTTTTGGATTTGCAGCGAGGATTGAAGCAGGTAAGGGCCCGTTGGTATTAGCGGAAGCGTTGGCCCAACTTCGACAAAGCCACACGAACGTCCTCGTGCGTCTGGCCGGCAGGGGTCCGGCGATGCAGGAACTTAAAGCGCGTGTGCGCGAGTTGGGTCTCAACGGTTCGTGGGAATTTGTCGGCGCTTATGAAGGCACCGTCGGTTGCAGCGCGTTCATGCGAACGCTCGACGTGTTCGTGCTGCCGTCATTCGCAGAAGGCACTTCCAAAAGTATTATTGAAGCGATGGCCCACGGATTGCCAATCATCACTACGAATGTTGGTGGTTCGGCTGATCTGATTACGCCTGACGCCGGGATACTAGTTCCACCCGGCAACAGTGCGGCGCTCGCGCAAGCCATGCAACGCCTCGCAAGCGATCCGTCGCTTCGCAAGCTAATGGGCGAGGCTGCACGTGAGCGTTATCTCAAACTGTTCGCACCAGAGGCGGTGCTCTCTATGCTCCTCAGCACCTATTCAAGTGTGACGGGCAACGGCCACGACATCAACGGTGCGTCGTTGAACGGACGACATCCGTGGGCGGTCGAGACCAGGGACCACGCGGTAGCGATGGCATGCCACCAGAGAAGCTGAGGTTGGCATTCGCTACGCCGGAGTACGTAACGGAGCACCACTT
>Ga0209485_1000043_pt1 | contig 45765 bp, 39 predicted proteins | sample NCAS100_FD_187516 | JGI IMG/M metagenome (GOLD analysis project Ga0209485, IMG submission 187516) | Agricultural soil microbial communities from Utah to study Nitrogen management - NC AS100 (SPAdes) (version 2) | ecosystem: Environmental > Terrestrial > Soil > Agricultural land | place: USA... | reverse complement strand
GCCGTAGATCACCGGAATGCGAAGTCGCGTTTTTTGGGCTGCCGCTTGGATCTCACCGATGATTTCGTGCCACCGATCGATTGTCAGCGCCTGATCGGAGACGTTGAGAATCGATCCGACACCGTATTTGACGATCGCTTTTTCGAGTTTTGCGGGATCAATTTTGACGGCTTGGTCCCTGCCGCTGACGATCATTTCGATCGTGAGCTGGGTCATCTGCCCGACCTTCTCTTCAAGCGTCATGCGCTTGAGGAGGTCTTCAATCTTTTGCGAATGATCGGGGAGCCGGGGCCGGCGGATCGTGCGTTGGTAAAACTCATCGCTGTCGACTAGTCCGGTCTGGGCCTGAATTGTGAAGACCGGTTGAAGAACGAAGCATAGTAAAAGACTGACTACCCACAGGGCACGTGCGGAATTCCTCATCTATTTGCTGTCCTCACGGCAGGGATTAAACGGAAACGCCGGGTATTTTCTTCTATTTAGCCGGACTTTTCAATGGTCATCAAACAAAGCCTCTACAAGAACTTCAAACAGACGGGCATAGGGACTTGGGCCGTTTGACCCGCAGGTTTGAGACGCCCGGTTCGCGGGTCGATCCGGAAGACCACGACGTTATCGCTGCGCTGATTGGCTACCAGCAGAAACCTGCCCGTTGGATCGATAACGAAGTTTCGCGGCCAATTGCCTTCGGTCGAAACGTGTTCGATTGGTGACGGCTTGCCGGTGCGTGGATTTATAACGAACACAACGATGCTGTTGTGACCGCGGTTTGAACCGTAAAGAAATCTGCCGGAAGGGGAGACGTGGACGTCGGCGCAGTAACTTGTGCCTGTGAAGTCTGCTGGGAGAGTTGTAACGATGTCGATGACGGTTGGCATTCCGGTGGTGGCGTTGTATTTCAACGTCACCATTGTCGAATCGAGTTCGTTGATGACGTACACGTAACGGCCGTTCGGGTGAAGTGTGAGATGACGTGGTCCGGCGCCGGCCTGCAGCGTGATCGACAGTTGTCTGCCGGGATGGAACTTATCGGTCACAGGATCGAAGCGATAGACCAGCACTTTGTCGCTACCGAGATCTGCTGCGATTGCGTGAAGTTCAAGAGAGTCGAAGATGATGCAATGTGCGTGTGGTCCTTTCTGTTGTTCCTTTGGACCAGAGCCTTCGTGTTTTTTGACGTCAACGGCCGGTCCAAGTGTTCCGTTTTTCAGGATCGGAAGAAGAGCCACATTGCCGCCGGTGTAGTTTGCCACCAGGAGCTTTGTTCGTCTGCGATCGACTGTGAGGTGACACGGATCGGCGCCCAGCGATGGTTGTTGATTGAGAAACTTGAGCGTTCCGGTTCTGTCAATTGCGTAAGCACTCACCGCGCCGCCAGGTTTGCCTTCGAATTCAGCTAGTTCGTTGACCGCGTACAGATATCGTTTGCTGCGATCGAGTGTTAGAAACGAAGGGTTTTCCGATTTGATCGAAGTGAACTTGGTTAACTGGCCCGTCTCGCTGTTCATGCGATACGTGTAGATGCCTTCGCTAGTGCTTGAAGTGTAAGTGCCGATGAACAGCGTCGTCTCACGCGGGCGCTGCGCCCAGGCAGTGTCGCGCAGCGCGACCGCACCGATCGTCGCCAGACTACCGGCTTGAATAAACCGGCGGCGGGAAAGTTTGTGTTTGATCAAACGGAAGGACTCCTCAGACCATGACATGTAATATCGTGGGCGATTCTTCTAGACGAGTTCGAAATAAAAAGCAAGGAACTTTTTGGAACTCCGATGGTCTAACATCGTGGAACTGATGTAATTTGCAATCTTGTTAACAGGGGCGAAGACCGGAGTAGGTTTTCCTGTCTTCCTTCATACGCGAGGCCTCGCAAAACTCGCAAAATAAATCGCCACTTAATTCTGCTTCCATCGACTATGGAAGAATATCGGAAATCAACTTACTTCAAGGAGTTTCTCCATGAACCGTCTCTTTTTCTTGTCCTGGCGTCTGCGACATAGATTATGGCCTTTGCGACAAGTTCACGTTTAATGGCTTCAACGGTACGCAGCGTTTCATACGAGTGTCTAAAACCAACCTCGGGAACGTTCTGCGTTCTGGATCGTCGCTACAAACGCCGGCAACCCTGTTCCCACAGCTTGATGGCAGCAGTTCAACGTACCACGATCCTCAAGTAGTGTCGGCCGTCTGGCTCCCGGACGGTCGGAGTTATCAGTTTCGCTACAACAGCTACGGAGAGTTGGCGCGGGTCGAGCTTCCCACGGGAGGGGCGTTTGAATACGACTATGCAGCGGGACTAGTGAGTGGTGCGGCGTCAGGTTTCTTCTACACCCCATTATATGGCCACTCAGAAATATATCGGCGCTCAACAGAGAAGCGAGTTTATCGAGAGGGTGGCATCCTTGAACATAAAATAACCACTAGCCGCACCGATAACCTTTCATTGAATGACACTACCGTAACCGTCGACAAGCTCAGTTCGACCGCCGCGCTATTGACTCGGAGCAAACATTACTTCTTCGGCAACCCCGCAAAATCCTTCGACCTCGAGTGGTATGAATATCCGAAATGGAAACACGGGCGCGAGTACAAAACGGAAGTTTTCAACACCGATGGCGCAACCGTACTGCGACGCTTGGAGCACACGTGGGAGCAGCCAGCCGCCGGTTATGCCTGGCCTTTGTGGCAACCCGAAACGAACGACGCCGCTAAGGCAAATGACCCGCACATTACGCAGACTCGAACGACGCTCGAGCCGTCAACTGCCAATGAAGTGTCGATGCAACTCTTCGCCTATGACCTGTTCAGCAATAGGATAGACGTGTGGGAGTACGGAATCGGTGTTGGAGGACCGGCTGGCGCTATGCGCCACACGCAGACTTCATTCCTGATAACCAATCCTGTCAACTCACTTGATTACGCTAGTCCGAACCCGACGGCGAGTAGCATTCATATTCGAAACTTGCCGCAGAATGCGCGCGTGTATACCTATGCCTCTCAAGAGATACTGTTGTCGGAGACTGAGTACGTCTACGACGAGACGGCGCTGAGTCCATGGTATGGATCCGTTACGCAGTGGGCCGACCCCGGAGGCGCGCGCGGCAACGCGACTAAGATAAGAACCTGGCTAAATCCCGGTAATACGTGGCTCGAGTCGCGCTTCCAATTTGACCAGGTGGGGAACGTCAGTAAATCGTGGGACGCAAAGAACAACCTTACGGAAATTGCGTATTCCGCCACATATCACTTCGCCTTTCCAACGCAGACTACGTCTCCAATACCAGATCCTGCCGGCCAGACGGGATCGGCCACAGCCTTGGTAACAACAACCGTCTATGATCTTTCCACTGGTCTCGCTACTTCTACAACGGATGCAAATAACCAGACCACCAACGTGTCGTTTGATGACGCGCTTAACCGTCCGACACAGGTGATTCGAGCTGTCGGAACTTCAGCACAGAGTCAAACGACCTTCAGCTATGACGATAACAATCGCACTATTACGACTACGAGCGACCTTTATGTGTCCAACGACAACGTTGTTAAGACGCAGACGGTTTACGACGGTTTAGCGCGTACAGTTGAGACGCGGCAATACGAAGGCGGCACCAACTACATCGCATCGCAAACGCAGTACGACGCGCTTGGTCGACCCTTCAAAATCTCAAACCCATTTCGTCCCTGGCAGAGTGAAACAGCAGTATGGACCACGCGAGCATTTGACGCTTTAGGCCGTGTGACTTCAGTGACGACGCCGGACAATGCTGCGGTGACTTCCAGTTACAGCGGGACTGCGACGACTGTAACCGATCAAGCAGGAAAAAGGCGCAAGATGGTGACAGACGCGCTCGGCCATCTAAGTAGCGTCTATGAAGATCCGGAAGTTCCTGGTGGTCCTGCTGAACTGAATTATCAAACCAACTATACCTACGACGCCCACGGTAATCTTATAAAAGTCACACAGGGCAGCCAGCAGCGCTTTTTCATGTACGATTCGCTCAAACGGCTGATCCGTGTTCGCAATCCTGAGCAAGGCACGCTGCCGAGTTTGAATCTCTCGGACCCACTTACCGGCAACAGCGCGTGGTCCGTCGGTTATCAGTACGATGCAAATGGTAATTTAACGCAGAAGACTGACGCGCGAGATGTAGTCTCCACTTACGCCTACGACGCGCTCAATCGCAACACCACGGTAAATTACTCCGATACAGCTTCAATCAATCCTGATGTGAAACGCTTTTACGACGGGGCCACAAATGGTAAGGGCCGTTTTTGGTACCACTACTCCGGCGGCGATTACTCAACCGGCAGCAATGTCGAGCACACATCGATCGACAGTTATGACTCGCTCGGCAGACCTCTGGTCCAACGACAGTTGTTTAAGCTTAACGGCACGTGGAGTGGAACTTATCAAACCTCGCGCACTTACAATCGCGCTGGCGGAGTGACAGCCCAGACGTATCCTTCTGGTCACTCAGTGACTTACAACTACGACAGCGCTGGTCGCTTGGGTGATAAGGACGCCTCGAACCTGGCCTTTACCGGAAATTTGGGAGACGGCGTGCTACGGACGTACGCATCCGGAAATATTTACAGCTCATGGGGCAGCCTCAGCCGCGAGCGGTTCGGCACCCAAACATCGCTGTATCACAAATTGTTCTACAACATTCGCGGACAGCTTTTTGACACGCGGCTTAGCAGTGTCAACGACATGTGGGATTGGAACCGTGGGCGCTTGATTCTCTACTACAGCAGCAATCATTTGTGGGGGCAGAGCGGGACCGACAACAACGGCAACGTGCGTTTTGCGGAAACGTGGATTCCGCCGGAGAACGCGACGTTGGACCAGGCGCAAATGCTGATCGAACAGGCTTACAATTACGACGGTCTAAACCGGCTCACCAGTGTGACGGAGCAGAAAATAGAAATGCCTGCCTGGGTCTGGCAGCAGCAATTCCGCCAGGCTTACAGCTACGATCGTTATGGCAACCGGACGATTGACGCCGCGCAAACCTGGGGCACTGGAATCAACGCTAAACAGTTCGCGGTCGACACGACGACGAATCGCCTCGCTGTGCCCACCGGCCAATCAGGCGTGATGAGTTACGACAACGCTGGGAATTTGATCTCGGACACTTACACCGGTGCTGGTACGCGCACTTACGATGCTGAGAACCGAATGACCACGGCTGCGGACTACAGCAATCAGACTAGCCGCTACACTTACGATGCTGATGGGAAGCGGACGCGGCGGCAGGTAGCGTCCAGTCAGGAAGAGTGGCAGATCCATGGGTTCGATGGTGAACTGCTGGCTGAGTACCCGGCCAACGCACCTGCTTCGTCGCCCGAGAAAGAGTATGGGTATCGCAACGGACAATTGCTTGTCACGGCAACAGGCCGTTTCAATGTGGCGCTGGCGGCTAACGGTGCGGTCGCCACAGCTTCGAGCGCACACACGTGTTGTGGTTTCTCCACGTGGGGAGCCATTAATGGCAACAACCGTGGTCCATGGGCGCTCGGTGAAGGCTGGAACGACGCGACCGAGAATCAGGTGCCGGACTGGATTCAGGTTGACTTCGCGGGCAGTAAGACGATCGATGAAATCAGCGTCTTCAGTCTCCATGACAACTACACGCAGGAAAACACTCCCACGGAGACGCAAACCTTCACTCTGTACGGATTGCTCGCTTTCGACGTGCAGTATTGGAACGGCAGCACTTGGGTAACGATACCGGGCGGGAGTGTGACTGGAAATAATAAAGTCTGGCGGAAGTTCACCTTCTCACCCATTACGACAAATAGAATTCGTGTCTTCATCAACACCGTGCCTGATGCGTGGAGTCGTGTAGTTGAAATCCAAGCCTTCGGCACTTCAGCCAGCGGTGAGAAAGTCCGATGGTTAGTGCCGGATCATCTTGGTACACCGCGAATCATAGTCGATCAAACAGGCAGTCTGGCAGGTATAAAGCGCCACGACTATCTTCCCTTTGGTGAGGAACTCTTCGCCGGCGCTGGCGGCCGCACTGCGGCGATGGGATATGCAGCCGATGGCGTGAGACAGCAGTTCACCTCAAAGGAGCGCGATATCGAAACGGGACTCGATTACTTCGGGGCGAGATACTATTCATCGACGCAAGGTCGCTTCTCGGGCGTCGATCCGGGGAATTATCAGGCAAGGCTTGACCTATCCGCGCCACAGTCTTGGAACGCCTATTCATACGTGGACAATAATCCGTTAGTTAGAGTTGATCCAGATGGGAAGGGGTTCTTCGACAAGTTGAAGAACTGGCTTTTGTGGGACGTGTGGGGTGAAGAGGAAGATGTTAAAAGAGAGGAAGAAAAGCGACGCAGTGATCTGCTGCGGAATGCCGATCAAAACGGCGGAATAATTATCATGAGTCCGGTCACTGGGCAGTATGTGCGAGTTTATCCCAGCGAGATGAATAGAGCTAATGTGTGGCTTTGGTCCAACGCGGTATATTATTGGCAAGAACAGGGTGGGGGATATCATCAGCTTACACCTGATCAGTTGGCCAGTGTCATCGATATCAAGAACTATGCAAAACAGATCGCCGATGGCCATTCATGGAGTAAACACCAAAAAGAATTTCCAGGATGGGATAAGCAGAAGTTTACGGATAAGATTGACGAAACTGTTAGAGAGGCAAAAGGTTCAAACGTGAGGAACCTCTCAGGCGGGCGCACGGCATACTGGAACGATAAAGAGAAAATGGTTGTTATTCGTGATCCAAAGAACCCTGACGGCGGCACGGCCTTCCGACCAACGAATGGCAAAGCTTATTTTGATAACCTGAAGTAAAAATGACGACCATGATAGTGGGCATGAATCAACTTTTTTTCGAACTCAAGAATGTTCATTTATTCCGCAGTGTTTTAAACGAAGTTCTAAATGGCTTTGTTGTTGACGATTTTGACGCGGCCATCGGCATGACGCGGGCAGATCTTCAGCAACTTCTCACGCAACTGAACAGACTCCCCGACGATGTTGGGATAAAGCTTGACCTGAACCGAACCAGGGCCTTCCATAATGCTCTGCGTAGAACACTGCGTGAATTGGGAGTCGAAGAGTTTCACACGCGAACCGGCTTTGACTTTCAAGAAGGCAAGAGAGTTCTAAAAGAATTAGACGATAGACTCCAGGACTCCTGAGAGAATTTCGGAACGAATCTCATGAAGCGTCTGCTGGTGTCAGTGTTCGGCGGATTCGCCTTACCGTTCCTTTACAGCATCCTCATCGGTCCGCTCTCACCGCACATTGGAAATGAACGCATCCGCTATGTGCTCTGGCTACCAATTGGGTGGCCCAACATCCTCTACACCCTCCTGTTTCCGCCCTTTTCAGGGCGTTCGCCTAATATCGGAGTCAACATTCTGCTAGTCATTAACATTCTGGGAAATGTCATTTTCTACTCCACTCTGACTTACATTTTTCTGCTGTGGCGGTTGCTGAGAAAATCAAAGACTGTTTGTCAGCCGCCGCTGCCAACAGAATTCAGCAAGCGGTTTGACTTGTTTTGAGAGCATGGAAGACACTGATTTGGCATTGAGTGGATTTCACTCGGATTGCGGTTAAATGTGTTATCTGTTTTATCGATAGCCGCTGTTAGTGTGTGGGCCGTTGGAAGATTCTTGATGTTTCTGAAAGCGTCAATTGAAAGCACGTTATATCCTCCTTCGGAGATCGCGAATGCGTTACCTGCGGGCGCAACGCCGTCGACCGGTTCGAGGGAAATAGGGGAACGCCGGCTGGGAATCGTTCGAGAACACCGAGTGGCGGTTTGGAGATCGATGCGACGGGCAAGGTTCATGGTAAGCTGCCTAAATCAGTACCGAAGCAATGGACAAGGGAGCAACTGCAAGATTCGGCCTCGGCGTTGAGACAGAGCATCGCGAACCGCAAGGCAGAACTACGCCGGCTGGGTGAGTCTGGTCCTCACCGGGCCCGAATTGGTCAAGTAGAAAGGCTCTTACGTCAAATCGAGAAGAAGCTTAGCGGCAGTTAGCCTGAGTACGCATTGGGATGAAAGACATTGAGGAGATTATCGGAGAACTTACCAGCAATCCTGAAACTGCTGACGACGGACTATTAGTGAACGAGTTGCTTGAACAGTTTCATGATGGAGCGCCTCTCGAGTATTTGCGGCCGCTGCTGTTGAGTCCTGATCCTCAGCTTGCGAGTTCCGGCGCCTGGATCGCTTCTGAGTTAGGTGTGCAAGGAAAGTGTCTTCTGGATGTCATGGCAAATCTTCTGGGCCATCGACAAGAGGGTGCGGTTCTGGAGTATTGATTGCATATTACTTTGGGCAGGTGCCTTCAACGGCCGAGAACTTGCCACTACCGTTCGTTTGCTCGATGACCCCGAGAAAGCCGTGAGATGGAAAGCGATGGACTTCTTAAGCCGCGCTTCGCCCCAACAGCTTGCATCAGCACTAACCTGGCTATTAAAGGAAGAACCGGAATCAACGGATGCGCACGGACTTCAGTGGCTGTTCAATGTGGGAAATGACGCCGGAGCAATCACAGCCTTGCTTGTGAGTCCGCACCCTAAGATGCGCAAGTATGCAGCCGCCGCCGCAGCCAGAGTGGCTGCAAAGAATCAGCATCCGTTGAGCATTGCCTCTGCTTCATATGACACAGAAGTTGCGGAATTTGCCGCCGACAGGACAAGGCTTCTGTGAGGCCGCAAGACAAACGACTCCGGTCATACTGTGCAATTCCAGAACCACATCCTCTTCTTGAGTGAACTGGACAGACCTTTCGATCCGAATGACGTTTTCCGTTTTGTTCCTGAGCGCACAACTATCAACAGCGAAAGCGGGATGATTTCAGAATGGTCTTCGTCAATTGCCGACTTTGGAATGCTTCCTCACAACCTGAAGCAGCCGCAGTTAAATGGAAGCCTTGAGGCTGAACGGGTTGGATTACTCGCAGATATGTCGTTCATTAAGTGAGGCAAGCGAATGCGCTGATAGTATGGCTGGGATTGACGTCATGAGTAAGCGTGAACCCGTTACATTCCGTCGAGAAAGTTCGATTCATATTTGTGAGCAGGACGGCACCATCGAGCAAGAGTTCAAGCAAGAGCTAACAGACCTCTTGCAAACTCGGAGAACCGTGGCCTGCTTATCTCGCTGCAGTGGACTATGGCACACCGCCCACGTTTACCGCAGCGCCCTGTCTTCGGGCCTTTTCTGATCCAGACACAACACCCGTAAAAAGCATAGGTGAGTTATTCGCCTCAACATTCTCCTGTGATGAACATTTAGATATCCTCTTTCTTGACGAGGAGCAGGAGAGTCGCTTGATGCTAGTCTGCTGCGCCTTCTACGAGGCGTAATCTCTCGCACCAAAGCCAAAACGCCAAGGCCCCGGCGATGCCGGGGCCTTGATCGTTTATTCAATTGTGATCTTCGAGTTACCGTCCGCGACCGCTCGTCAGAATGATCGTTTCACGCTGCGCAAGCAGTTTCTCGCCAAGGCTTCGTTCGCGGTCTGACATCTGCACCTCGCGGCCGGTGTTGCTGCCCGCGACCGAAAACGACGTCAGGAAGTTATAACTCTCGTAGCGATGGAACACGAGTTTGGTTTTCTCGGCCACGTCAAGCGAATGCGACGGCACAGTCAGAAAAGCCTTTCTCGCAGCGCCCGTGTCCTTGCTCGTGATGGTCCAAACCGTGTCGTTGTCACGTTTGTTCCGCTCGAGAATGTAACGGCCGGCGCTCATCGCCTTGTCGCCGACGATGAAGTCGAATGGGATGTTGACAACAGTTTGGCGGTCAGACTGACCAATACGGTTACAGATGAGACCGTCAAAAGTATGAAAAGTATGGGTAGGCCAATGGCCTTGCGGATATTCATGGGTGCTCTCCTTAAAGTCACTAACGCGCTTTCAAAAGTTCGGCCAGCATTACGCTGACCGGTTCATTCTGATAACGCGAAGAACTGACCTGAAGGGGACCACCCAAAGGCACGAAATTTATTTTTGCAGCAATTTGCCCAGCTCGCGCCACGTGATCAATTTGATCTTTTCGTCCCGCAACAATTGACGAAACGCGTCGCTGGTGAAGAAATCGAGGTCCCGTTGGCGCCAGGCGGCGCCCCAGTTGGGGTGATCGACCGTCGCGCCTTTCATTTCAGCGTCGTCGTAACCGAGATGGATAACGACCTCCGTCACGCCCGGCTCCAGCTTTTTAATGGCCTCGGTGTAGAACTTGGCCCAATCAGCCGGAGCCACATCCGGGCCGATGTCGAGGATTCGATCGATAAAAACGTCGTCGGGATTGAGCGTCGACGGTAAAAAGTCAGCCCGCGCAAACCAGGTTTTTGCAATTCTCACGGGTAACTTGTAATCGCGCGCGACCTTCAAAAACACTTCAAACAGCGCCTTGTTCTGGTAAAGCGTGCCCATATGCGAGTCGAGATGCGTGGGTTGAATGCCAAACGCACGAGCACGTTCGACTTGCGCGCGAATCTCGAGTTCGACCTCCTTCGGATCCGCCTTCGCAGCCGCTTCCGACTCCGTCAGATAGAAGTGTCCGGTCTTGTCGAGCAGAGAGCTGACGCGGTCTTTCGATGTCACAGGACCCCAGCGAAACGAGGTCCACTCGCTCGTGAGCGTCAGGTGTAAACCCAAGTCTGCCTGTGGGTTAGCGCGAGCATAGGTGGCGATCTCGGAGAACCACGGACACGGAACCATGATGCTACCGGAGTTAACGAGCCCACTTTCGAAACCTTTGATCGTCGCGACGTTCACCGAATGGGCCATGCCCAGATCGTCTGCGTGCACGATCAGCAGTTTCGCATCAGCCGGGTAACCCAGACGTTCCGCAAGACTGCGATTTTGCGACCGGGCCTCGCCAAAAATCCATAAGAGCGCGGCCGAGAGGGTTAGGGCGACAAGAATGGTTCGTTTCATAGGCTCCACATGACGAGCTGGAAAGTTACGCCTCCCAGTCCTCGAGTTTCAATCCGGAAATACGGCTGAACTCCTGTGTATTATGAGTAACCAATGTCAGTCCATGTTGAAGCGCGACGGCAGCAATCTGTAAATCGTGAGGACCAATTACTCTGCCGGATCTTTCAAGTTCAGCCCGAACTTTAGCACAACGTCGTGCGCACTCATCATCAAAGGTAAGTGAAGCGAGAGGACTCAGAAATACATCCAACTTCGAATGCTCACGCTCGGGATCTGAGCTTCGTTCAGCGCCGTAACGAAGTTCGTAAACAACTATTGAGCAAAGCACTATGTCGCTTGATTTTACTGATTTCCAACGAGCAACAAGGCGATCGTCGCGTTGTCGGAGCAACGCAATGCAGGCATTAGTGTCCGGAAGAAAGATCATTCAAAACTAGGCCGATTCTCGAAGTCTCCCTGAGAAAACCGCTGCAATTCAGGCATCGACCCGGCGACGCGCTCAAAAAAACCGACAGGCCATCCGTTGGCATCAATCTCGCCGGCGGAGTTCAGTGCCTTCACGTGAACAACAACGGCGACGTCGGCATCAGGAACTCCGACATTGACGGTCAACCTTAGAGTGCCGTCTTTTGTCGTATGTCCACGCGTTGCAATCGTTTCATTAAGCATGGACTAAGTTTATCCAAACCCGTTTATATTGCCAATTGCGACGTGACTTAGTGTCTAAGTCTGGCCGCAAAATCATGAGGTAGTCTCTGAGACACCTCGAAACTATGTCTGCTTCCACGTCACAAATATCCGAACCTCAATCAAACCCCCTATCTTTGCACTTCTGTCGTGGGATACAATTAAGTCTCGTTCAGCACGCAAGTTCAGTCCGGTTTGCTCCGTTCCAAACGATGAAACCCCTGAAGATCGGCATCACCGGCGTTCGCGGCATTGTCGGTCAGACCTTCACGCCCGAACTCGTCGTCCAATTTGCCCAGGCGTTTGGTTCCTATCTCGACGGCGGCCGCATCCTGATTTGTCGCGATACGCGGCCTTCCGGACCGATGATTCGATCCGCAGTGCTTGCCGGCCTCCTCGCATCTGGTTGTGAAGTGACCGATCTGGGCGTCAGTCCGACGCCAAGCATGCAGATCGCAGTGAAGTCGCTAAACGCCGATGGTGGTATCGCGATCACTGCCGGGCACAATCCGGCCGCATGGAACGCACTCAAGTTCGTACGCGGCGACGGTCTTTACCTCAATCCCACCCAGGCCGAGGAATTACTAGACATCTATCACCAGGGCGAGTTTGCTAAAGCGAGCTGGAAAACGATTAAACAGACGGTCCATCACGAGAACCCGATCCCTCACCACATGCAGGTACTGAACAAGGCGTTTGATTTGGAGTCCGCGAGGTTAAGACGACTGATCGTGGCGATCGACTGTTGTAACGGCGCCTGTTCGTTGATGACTCCGCAATGGCTCGAATCGTTGGGATGTGAAGTGCTCGCTGTGAACAACGATCCGACGGGTGTCTTTCCACACGAGCCCGAACCAAAGCCCTCGACGATGGCCCAACTAAGTGCCGTGGTTAAAGCCGGCCGCGCCGACATCGGATTCGCACAGGATGCTGACGGCGAGCGACTTGGTATTGTCACGGAAAGTGGTGAACGACTGTCAGAAGAAACAACACTCGCGCTTGCTTGTCTCATTCGTCTCAAAGACTCCCCCGGCACAATCGTCACAAACATTTCGACAACGGGCGCCATCGATCTGATCGCCGAACGCTTCGGCGGATCGGTTGTGCGTACTCCGGTGGGCCAGGCGTACATTTCTGAAGCGATGATCGAACACAACGGTCTGCTTGGCGGTGAGGGCAGTGGGGGCGTAACAGTTCCGGAAGTACAATTGACGCACGACAGCGCCGCCGCAATAGGGCTGATACTCAGTCACTTGGCGCGGAGCGGAAAACGAGTCTCGGAGTTGATTGAGCAACTGCCGCGGCTCACTGGGTTGAAGCACAACATCGCAGTTGAACCAAATCGTCTCTACTCAATCTTGCAGGATTTTCGCGCGACGCTCGACCGCGAGAATCTTCCGTACGACGCAACGGACGGCCTCAAGGTAACGATGCCAAACGGTTGGATACACGTGCGAGCTTCAAACACCGAATCGATTATCCGGTTGATTGTCGAAAGCGAGAACGCAGCGGAGGCGGCCCAGTTACTCGACTGGGTACGCGATCGGCTGACGACATAGTAGACGTTCGATAAGGAGGTCCCCCTTTATGCGACGGCTTTTTATACTTTAGTGGTGCTCGGTTGCGTTGGTCCAAATTTTTGCCCAAACGCTGTTGAGCCGGGGAAAAAGAGGAACCGTCATTGGCGATCGAAGTTCGGGTAAGGTGATGGTCAGTCGGTTCTATCCGCACCACATCGGTATGAAAACGCGGGTTTATTACAACGTGAGTGTCACAAACGCCGACCTCCTAATGTCTGACGGGTAAGAGTCCTGAAGGTTCGGGTGTTACACCGGACGAGTTGTTGTTGCCGACTGCTGACGACCTGCGTGCTGGAAAGGACACGGTGCTTGCGCGCGCAATCGCCGCAGCGGGTGGCACTATCGATCCGGTAGCAGCCGGTTAAATCTCCGCTTTCAGATGGAAACCGTAGACCCAGGCGGCAATTCCTAAGTAAACCAACGATATTTGAATCCCATCATCGTCGGTTGGAATGAAAGATCAAACTTTAGGTGGTGGGATTTGAGCCGCTAGTGGGGATATATGTAGGTCGTTTCTTGACCTTCCAAAAACAACCCTGGGTGGCATCTGCTCGCATCGACGCTTATGAGAGCTATACCAACTCTTAAAATCAGTATTTCCGGAGTGCGCGGAGTGATCGGCGACTCGCTAACGCCGGCGCTGTTGACTCGTTTTGCGCAAGCCTTTGGAACGCACACGGGCGCCGGGACGATCGTCATCGGGCGCGATCCGAGAACGTCCGGCGAGATGGTTAAGCATGCCGTAATTGCCGGGGTGCTATCGAGTGGCAGCCGCGTAATCGACATTGGCATGTGTCCGGTGCCGACGGTGCAGTTGCAGGTTCGCCAGCGTCACGCGCACGGCGGTATCGCGATCACCGCGAGTCATAATCCAGCCGAATGGAATGCGTTGAAGTTTATTGGACCAGCGGGACTGTTTCTCGACGCGGGACAGGCGCGCGAACTGCTCGACATCTATCATCAGGGTGAATACACGAAGGTTAGTGGATCCGAAATCAGGACCGTCGACGAAGTTGACGGCGCAACCGACGCGCACATCAAAGCGATCCTCGATGCTCTTGGACCACTTCCGCAGACTCAGAAACAGCTTCGCGTGGTGCTCGATTCGTGTAACGGCGCCGGATCGATCGTTGGTCCAAAGTTGCTGGAGGCGCTGGATGCCGAGGTAATCGCGATTAACGTCACACCCGATGGTTCCTTTCCACGCCCGGCGGAACCAGTTGCCGAAAACCTTGGCGCTCTCTGTGATGCTGTCAGGAAACACGGCGCTGACATCGGTTTTGCGCAGGACATGGACGCGGATCGCCTCGCAATCGTCTCCGAAAAAGGTGACCCGATCGGTGAGGACTACACACTCGTACTCGCGGCGCTTTATGTGCTGCAACGAGAACGTGGTCCAGTGGTCGCCAACCTGTCAACGACTTCGGCGCTCGACGACATCGCGCAACAGTTTGGCTGTCCGGTGTATCGCACGAAGATCGGCGAAGTGAACGTCACTGACGGCATGCGCCAGCACAGCGCGGTCGTGGGCGGCGAAGGTAATGGCGGTGTTATTTACCCGCGCATCAATTTTGGACGCGACAGTCTCGTTGGCATGGCGCTCGTGCTTCATCTTCTTGCGGAGTCGGGCAAGAGCGTCAGCGAGTTACTCGAGACGTTCCCGAATTACAGCATCGTCAAAGAGAAGATGGAATGTTCGTCGCAGCGCATTCCCGGCGTACTGCGGATGTTGCGGCAGGAGTACGGCGAATTTCCGATCGACGTAAGTGACGGAGTGAAGGTCATGACGCCCGACGGTTGGTTTTTGGTGCGCGGCTCAAACACGGAACCGATCATTCGCATCGTTGCCGAGGCCCGGTCTGAAGAAAAAGCTCGGAAGCTGGTTTCCGATGTGTACGAGCAGGTAACAAGGTGGGTTGCGGCTTGAAAGTTTAAAGTTTCCCGAAAAGGAAAATCAAAAATGCGATTCGTGTTCCCCATTTTGTCTTTGTTGTTGGCGTTGGCTACTCCCGCGTTGGGCCAACAGGCTACAAGGGCGACACTCACCGGCGTGGTTACAGACCCGAACGGCGCTGTCGTGCCCGGTGTGACCGTCACCGCCACTCAAACAGCTACCGGTGTTCGTCGCCAGACCGTGAGCAACGAGGAAGGTCTTTACGTGATCACGGATCTCGCGCCCGGTGATTATGAGATTCGCGTCGAAGCAAAAGGATTTCTTACAAAGGTGTCGAAGGTGCCGGTCCCGGTTAAGGTGGGCCAAAGCTTCACTCTGAACGTGCCACTGGAAGTCGGTCTCACAGAGACAACTGTTGTCGATCTTTACGACCAGGGTAAACAAGTGGTCGATACCAGAGACTCGCTGGTCCAGGGCGTGGTCGAATCGCGTGAAGTCGATAGCCTGCCACTCAATGGCCGCAATTTCCTTGAGCTAGCATTGCTCATTCCCGGCAACGCTCCAGCGCCGAATTTCGATCCGACGAAAACCAACACGCTCGTTATTTCCTCAGCCGGCCAGCTCGGACGGGGCGGCAATGTCAGCGTAGACGGCGCCGACAACAACGACGATGTCGTCGGCGGCCCGGTGCAGAACATTTCTCAGGACGCGATAAGAGAATTTCAGATCGCGACGAATCGCTTTTCGGCCCAGCAAGGACGGTCTGGATCTTCCGTCATCAACGTTATTACCAAGAGCGGTACCAACTATCTACACGGAAGCGGATCTGTTTACTTTCGCAATCAGGACTTGCAGGGGTTGCCCGCAACGTTCGATCGTCGTCTCGAGGAAAAACCGCCGTTCGACCGGCAGCAATATGCGTTCACACTCGGTGGTCCAATCAAGAAAAACCGTGCCTGGTTTTTCGGTTCGTTCGAGTATCGAAACCAGGATGGCGTAGTCCTTGTAGGCGAAAGAAACCTGGCGACCCGGTCGATCGTACGCGGTTTCGCGCCCTCGCCCCTGGACGATTTTCTAACAACCGAGCGCGTTGACTGGTCGCCCACTACACTCGACCAATTCAATTTCCGTTATTCGTTCCAACGCGAGAAGGGAATCAATGCGAGCACACTCGTTCGATCCATCGGCTCAGCTTCACAGCGACAGTCCCTTTTGAACAAAACGCATTCCTTCCTCGCCAATTACACGCGCCTCATTTCGCCTAACCACATCAACAGTTTCAACTTCAGTTTTAATGACTTCATCAACGATACGCTGCCGGTTACACCCGGACCGCAACTGACTTTCCCGAGCGTGCAAGACGGCGCTTCGTTTCGCGTTCCGCAGCAAACCAAGCAACGCCGCTTTCAGTTCACCGATACGTTTACGTTTCTTCACGGGAACCATACGTTCTATATCGGCGGCGAGATTCAACGAGTGCAATCGGATCTGGATCTGAAAGTTTTCCAGCAGGGCCGCATTGAACTAATCGAAGACTTTTCTGATTTCGATCGCAACCTGGACGGCCGTGTTGACGACAACGATCTGCTCTTCGCCGTCACGTTGCGCAGTGGATTTCCGGAGCGTTCACTGTTGCTTCCGAATACGGACAGTACCTATTTCGCGGCGTTTTTCCAGGACGATTGGCGAGTTCATCCGCAACTGACGTTGAATCTCGGTCTGCGTTATGAACTCGACACGGACGTGAAAAACATCAGCCGGGTTGACGAACTTAACCCGTTGATCCTGCCGTTTCTCCAGGGCGAGCGAAAGCGAGACAAGAACAACTTTGCACCGCGCGTCGGTTTCAACTTCTCGACTTCAGACGCGCGCACCAGCATTCACGGCGGTTACGGGATCTACTACGACCGCGTGACACTGGAAATCCAGACGCTGGAGCGCGGACTCGACGGTCGCGCGTTGCCCGTTGAAGTACGCGCCGGGAACCTGTTTTTCATTCCGCCTCAATTTCTTTTCGATCCGGTTAATGGGGTGTTTCCACCACCTGCGCCAACAATCGCTAATCCGTTTACGGGATTTGTATTGCCCGGAGCCGGCGCGGGCGGCATCAACATCATCGACAACGATCTGCAGAACCCGATGGTCCATCAAATGAACTTCGGCGTTCAGCAGCAACTCGGCAGCCAGTTCGTGCTGCGTGCCGATTACGTTCGAAACGTCGGTACGCACTTCATCATCGGACGCATAATTGGAACAGTGCCGTTTAATCCTGTGGTCGGCGGACCCGAGATTGTGAAAAATCTGGAGTCGAGTGTCAGGACGAAATACGACGGGTTGCTGGTAAGTGTGGAGAAGCGGTTCGCCAGGGGGCACCAGTTCCGCGCCTCGTACACGCTGTCGCGGTCGTTCAATTTTGCGAACGATGATCAGATTCCGTTTTCAAACGGTCCAATCGACTCGAATAATCTTCAGTTGGAATATGGACCAACGCCGAACGATCAACGTCACCGGTTTAGTTTTTCCGGAGTGTTTCAACTGCCGTGGAACGTGCGAGTGTCGCCGATACTGACGCTTGCTTCGTCAGTGCCGTTGGACATCTTGTTGCCCGATGGAAGTTCGCGTGTTTGTGAACTCAGCCGGAACGCCGGTGCGCGCGAGTTTCAGACCGGCGCGCAACTGAATGCCGTACTGACGCAAATCAACGCGGCGGGTGGTTCTCTTTGTCCAAATGCAGATTCGAGCACGGGCTTTAAACCTCGCGTGCCGCTACCGCTGGTGCGTGACGATCTGGAGTTTGGCGACAGTTTCTCGTCGCTCGACTTGCGCGTATCGAAGGTATTCAAGTTTGGTGAGCGGGTGACACTCGAACCGATTGCCGAGGTGTTCAATCTTTTCAATGTCACTAACGTATTGGGCATTTCCAACGTCAACTACTCCGGTTTCAGCAATGTCTTGGTGCGCGACAGTAGCGATCCGAGCAGTCCGGGCTTCAATCGTTCGTCGAGTTTTGGACAACCAGTGACGACGGCTGGAGGTGTGTTTGGCTCAGGTGGTCCCCGCGCATTTCAGTTTGCTGCGCGCATCACGTTCTAGATCAGTTTTGGCGTATCTTCTTCGATGTGTTCTCTGCGATCTTTGCGAAACCTCTGTGATCTCTGCGTTAACCGGAGTTTAGCAAATCATTATAACGCAGAGAACGCCGAGGCCTCGCCGAGATCGCCGAGGATATTAGAACAGTTTGCGTGACAGGTTTTAGTGCAAAGCAAACTTAAGAGACAGATTGGGAGTCGCACGGCGACTGCATTCGTAGTCGGCGGAGTGATCGGCGTTGGGATCTTTCTGACGCCTGCCGGGATGGCCAAATCGCTCGGCTCGCCGATGTGGTTGTTAATCGTGTGGCTGACGATGGGCGTGACGGCGTTATGCGGCGCGCTTTGTTATGGCGAGCTGTCCGCGCGTTATCCCGAAGCGGGCGGTGGTTATGTTTACCTGCGCGAAGCGTATGGTCCAGCCGTCGCCTTTATGTATGGCTGGATGGCGTTTCTCGTCATGGATCCGGGACTGACGGCGATCCTGTCGGTGGGTCTGGCAACATACGCTGGACAGGTAGTTAATATCTCACCGTGGGAAACAAAGGCCGTGGCGATCGGGGCGATTGTCGTGGTCGCACTGGTAAACATTCGCGGCGTGCGACTCGGCGCGGGGTTCATGCGCGGCTTGATGTTTCTGAAGCTCGGCTTGCTGGCGTTCATTTTCCTGTGGGCCATTGGCTTTCAACTGGGCGACTGGTCCAACTTTGCGCCGTTTACGACACGCCGCGCAGGTTCAGCCCCGGATTTAGTTGGCGCACTCGCGGCCGGATTTGTTGGCGCGTTCTTCTCGTTTGCCGGCTGGTGGGACTTGGGAAAGCTCGCTGGTGAAGTCAAGAATCCGGAACGCACGTTGCCGCGAGCGCTCGGCTTTGGCGTGGTGGGCGTGACGATCGTTTACATCCTGACCAGCTTCGTTTTCATTTACCTCGTACCAATGCAGCAAGTCACATCGGGTGAGACTTTCGCGGCACAGGCAGGCGAGGTTTTGTTTGGACCAGCGGGCGGGGTTGTATTTTCCTTGGGTGTAGTCGTCGCTGTCCTGGGATGTCTTGCTGCTGTTGTGATGTCGGCGCCGCGAGTCTACTTCGCTATGGCTCGTGACGGTTTGTTTATTCGTTCGGTTGCGTCATTGCATCCGCGTTACGGAACCCCCGCGTTTGCGATCGCGCTCCAGGCGGTACTTGCTTCGATACTGGTGCTGGTCGGTAGTTTCAACGAGATCATGTCGTACTTCGTTTTTGTTGTGATCGTTTTCATCGCGCTCACAGTGATTGCACTCTTCAAACTTCGCCGCACTGGAGCACCGAAGGCCGGCTTTCTGACGCCCGGCTATCCGGTCACGCCGGCAATCTTTCTTGCGCTATTGCTCGTGATGCTGGTTTTACTCTTCGGCGATAAACCGAAACAGGCGCTCGCGGGTGTCGCCGTAGTATCCTTGGGATTCCCGGTATACTTATTCGTATCTCGTAACAAGCGATTGGTCGAAAAGGAAGGGCAACTTTAAAAATGACCTGGATCAAGACTATTCCCCCCGGTGAAAGCGAGGAAGTTCGCAAGGCGTGTGAAGCTCAACGCGAGTTATATCCGATTGAATACGCAACTCCGGTCCATCCCACCGCGGACGGCGCGACTGCAGGCATCGTCGCTTCGCATAGTTTGATTCCCCAGGCCCTGTTTCATGCTTTTGCAACTTTCGGTTCGCTCATGTCTCCGGATCTGCCACTGGACCGGAGACAGCACGAGATGATTACCACAGTCGTGTCCGTAACCAATCGGTGTCATTATTGAATCGAATCTCACGCAGAGTTTCTGCGTCGCGTAACACTTGATGCAACATTGGTAGCCGCGCTCGAAGCCGACTACCGCACCGCGCCGATCTCCGAGCAGGAGAGGGTGATGCTTGATTACGTCGTACAAATAACCCGTGATGCCACGCGAATCTCGCCCGCTGATCACGATCGGTTGCGTTCCGTTGGTTTCGACGACCGCGGAATACTTCAGATCACATTGATCTCCGCATGGTTCAACTACATTAACCGCGTTGCCGACGCTTTGGGAGTGGGTCGGGGACAATGAAAGTTCTATTTGTCGCCGTTGTTGTCGTGTTGCTGGCTACGCCTTGCGCGGCGCAGGACGATGTTGTGCGTGTGAAGTCGAATCTCGTCAACATCGATGTGCTTGTCAAAGATAAGAAAGGGAAGTACATCGCGGATCTGAAAGCGGAGGACTTCACGATCTTTGAAAACGGCGTGCAGCAGAAGGTCGAGTTTTTCGAAGCGCCCCTGGTTGGCGTTAACAACCGCACTTCGACAGCGGCAAAGGGCGGAGTTCAACCGGACGCTGCGACGGCGCTGCCGGCAACCGCCATTACGCGTAATTATGTAACCCTCGTGCTCGATTCGCAGTCCACCGACGTCACCAATCTCAAACAGGTCCGCGAAGGAATGATTAGGTACGCACGGGAGCAGATAAACGAAGGCGATGCCGTGGCGCTGTTGAGGGTAACGAACGGCTTGCAACTACTTCAGCCGTTCACTCACGACAAAGCGAAATTGATCGCCGTCCTTGACGGTCTCGGTTCAGGTGCAGATTCAAAAAACTTTGAGCGACAAGACATCGCCGACAATATCACCAGATTGCGAGGCGAGTCGCAGGTTGCGAATGAGTCGCCTAGCACGGTCATCCAGAGTCCCGGCGCCGGTTCAAACGCCGCGCGCATCATGATCATGCGCACGATGCTGGCGCAGTTCATCAAGCTTCGCACCGCACTTAGCCTTCAACAGTCGCGGCCGATACTGGCCGCAATCGCTGCGATCTGTGAAGGACTTCGTGCCGTTCCCGGCAAGAAAACGTTGGTCCTGTTCTCGCAGGGGTTCGTCACACCCGCGGTGCTCGACTGGCAAGTGCAAAGCACGATCGACATCGCTAATCGCGCGAACGTCGCGATCTACATAATCGACTCGGCCGGACTGAAAGCGAGCGCGCCAAACACGACAGCGTTGGGTGGTACTTCTCCTCTCGGTGGGATTTCAGCAGCCACGAATCAGGAGCAGCGCATCCGCGCTGTCGGCGGTGAAACTATCTTCGATTACGCGAGACAGGAGGGGCTGAGCCGCGAGTACGATATTCTGTATCGCATGTCAGGCGATACTGGAGGACGCTTTCTTAAAGGCAACAATGACATCGGACAGGGTCTCGAACGAATCAACCAGGAGATTCAGTCGCGTTACACGCTCGCCTATCGCAGTACTAACCAAAACTTCGACAGCTCGTTTCGCAAGGTGAAAATCGAAGTGCGCCGGCCGGAGGCGCAGATCATCTCTCGTTCGGGATACTACGCGATACCACCTGAAGAGATCGTTCTGCTCTCGCCCGCCGATAAGAAACTGTTCGACAACTTTGCCGCGATCGAATCGAACCCCGGCATGCAAGTTTCGATTTCTGTAAGTCAATTCAGATCGCGCGATGGACTTTACACGATTCCTCTCGCGATCGAACTGTCGCCTGATGCGGTCCAAGCCGAGCGCAAAGGCGACAAGCGGTTGCTGCAGTTGGAAGTGCTTGGTGTCTTGAAGTCTGCTGACGCAATGCTTTCTCGTCTGGGCGGCAATTTCGACGTGAGTCTTACGGATGCTCAGTACCAGTCGATCGTCAGTAACAACATTTACTACCGTCAGGATCTTTTGCTCACTCCCGGTCAGTACACCATCGATCTGATCGTCAGGGACCGGCAGTCGGGCAAGTTGAGCGCGCGCAGAGAAGAGCTTGTGTTGCCTGAACTTAATTCGGAATTCGCGACGAACGGTGTGGTATTGAGTCGTTACGTTGAAGCGGCGAACTCGCAAGCAACTGAGCCGGACGTATTCACCATTCGCAAGACATCGATCCGACCTTCCGCGGCGCGGCAGTTTCGTGCGACTGACAACCTCGTGATGCTGATGTCCGTCTACAACGCTGCGAATAGTCCGGATACGGGTAAGCCGATGGTCCGTGTTACGGCGCGGCTGATGAAAGATGGTCAGCCCGCGACGAAGCCATTTGATTTCGTATTGACCGAGATCGACAACGAACCGGTTCCGCATCTGACGTTCGCTGAGTACATTCGTCTTACCGGATTGACACCCGGAAATTACACCATGACTATCGAATCGAAGGATATGGTCACGAAGAAGCTAGTCAAACAGGAAGCGACTTTCCGGATCGTGCCTTGAATCCGCGGGAGGTTTAGTCTTCCAGCAGATCGTCACCAAGATCGACCCACAGCGACAGCGATTTCGCATCGCGGTAGACCACGTTGTATTTCTTGCCCTTCTTCTTTTCAGCAGCGACGAACTTTTCGATTCGTTTCTCACGGTTCGTCAGGTGGATCGTGAATTTATCCTTCCCACGCGCTTCGGAAATCATTTGCAGCGTCGAAATTTCCGGATTTCCGAACCGGCCATCCGCTGAGACGACGTAGTGATCCGCCGTAACTGCGCGGAAGAACTCTGTGGCGACATTCCGATCGCTGCCGTGATGCGGCAGTTTCAAAAGATCGACGTGAATCTTGCCCGACTTCAGCATACCCGACGTCTTTAGTGCGTTCATCAAGTCGTCGCCACGAGCGTCGCCGGTCAACAACATCCTTTTCTTTCCAGCCTCGGCGAGCACCACGATACTCGATAGATTAAAAACCGATTCGTCGACAAATGCCGCCGCCAGCGCCCGGCCTCTCTCATCTGTGGCGAGACCCTTTTTCTTCAAGACCTCATTCCATTCTTCCTGAAGTTTCTCGATTCGTTCCTTCACTGGTCCAAGCACGGTGAACTTCAGTCCGTCGCCAATCGTCACCGTCTTCTTTCCTTTCCCCGGCACGGCGACGAGAGTGCCGAAGGGATCGTTTATGCCGAGCGCGAGGAGCTTTGCATTATTTCTGACGTCGCGCCCCTGCGGCACGCTCGCCGCAAGCGCCTCGCCCTCGCGACTCAAGGGTAGTTCGGTTGAAGCGGCTTTGCCCGAAGTGGTCGGACGAAGAGCCTTGACCAGTTCCTGGCTCTCATTTCCGATGATGTCGTCAAAACTGTTATGCCAAAGCGTGAGTATGTCGTACGGCAACTCCTCGTTGTTGTCTTTCTTTTCAACGAGCTCGTCGAGAAACGCGAGCACACCGTTGATGTGATCGTCGTCGAGATGGCTCACCATTAACATGCGAATCGACAAGGGCTCATCCGGACTTCTCGACTCCTTAAGCTCGGCCAGACGTGGGCGCAAACCGGCCTTGTAAACACCGGCTGGACCACCATCGATCACGATCAGTTTCGGAGCGTTTGCTTTGCCGTAGTGCAACAGCAGGGAATCGCCGTGTTTGGCCTGAAGGGCTTCGAGAGTAAAGAGCATCGAGTTCTCCTTGAGGTGTTGAGGCTAAACAGACTGAAGCGCGCGTAGGGCATCGACCATGCCCGCGCCCTGGAAGTAACGTTCACGGCCGAGGTCGGTTGCCGTCTTGCAGAGGATTTCTTTGACGCGCGTGGGCCGGCCGATGAGTTCACCGTAGCGCGCAAGCAGCAACGCCGCGGCTCCGCTGACATGTGGCGCGGCCATGCTGGTGCCGTCCATGCGTTTCGTTTCGCCTGCGGGTATCGTACTGACGATCTTCTCTCCCGGCGCGACGAGATCCGGCTTGAGCCGGCCATCGCCGGTTGGACCACGACTCGAAAAATAACTAACGCCATACAGGTGGGCACTGTCGCGATGCGTCGATCCGACAGTGATCACGCTTTCAGTATTTCCGGGATCAGTAATGCTGATGCTGTGATAGCCCTCTTGTGTTCCGCGCGTGGTCACGAACTGGAGATAGCCATTGTTGCCGGCAGCTGCGACGACGACGATACCGGCGCCAACCAAACGATTTGCTTCTTCACAAACCGGAGTGCTGCCACAGGCGAAGTTAGCAACGTCGTGTTTGATCGAAACGCTCAGGTTGACACCGTGAATCACCATCAGATCCTTGTGCGCATTCAGATACCGCACAAACTGCATCGCGGCGATCGCAGAAAACTCATCCCCACGGCCCTCGTGATCGAGGACCCTGAGGTCGTATAGCTTCATATCCGGGCAGACGCCATTGATTAGATAATCCCCGGAGGGTGACGTGTCGTCGGGCCGCCAATCCGCAGCAACTATTCCGGCGACGTGCGTTCCGTGAGGATGTTGCGGAACGACGTAGTCTTCGTCATTGTGCTTTATTTCGATCAGCGGTTTCAGCATCTCCCAATCGACTTCGCGACCGTTTTGCAGGCTGCTGCGAAGTTGTTTCAGCTCTTCGGGATGTTTTTGTAGTCGCTTGATCGCTTTGGCGAGCTCGGGCCGATCGGCCATCGCCGTTACCTGTTCTTCGGTTTGTTCCGATCGCAGCAGTTGGCGGATTACTGTGAAATCGTAAGTTTTTGTAATTCGCGTTTTGAACTGGTCCTCTTCCTGTTTATCTTGGCTCGTTCGCAGGCGAAACGCCGGATGTGTTGCGTCGATACCGCTGTCCATGATGGCCCATGTGAGGTCTTTACAACTTATCTCGAAAAGGCGGCGGGCGGCGTCGGCCTTCACGGCCATCGTGGAACGCCAAACAGCGAATTCGGCGGTGCGGTTTCGCGTGACAGACCAAACGATTCCTGAGTCATCCTTTTCGGCCGTTTGAATATTACGGACCAGATCGGCGCACGCATCGACAATCGCTCGCGACGTTAATTTCCGTTTGCGTCCGGTGCTCCTCGAGGTTGCTGCGATCGTACCAATCACCCGCATCATCCAGATCACTTGCGGATCGATGACGCGCAGTATCGATTCGTCGCGGTCGCCGTCAATTGCGCGCGCCAAGACCTGCCTCGTGTTCTTGTCTGACAGAAACTGTTTTAGTTCGCGCCCGTCATTGGTCCAAACGTATTTGTTCCACCATGGAGTAAGTGGCAGGACCACTCGAATCAGTTCATGAAAGCAAAGTCTGACGACTACGGTTGATTGGTTGTAAGCGATGTCAGGACCGCTCTGATCGTCACAACTGAACTTTTTCCCAGCGTCCGACTTCTTTTCCTCGCGCAATCGTTTTTCGATCACCTGGGCCACTTTCCCCGGTGAAGCTTTGTAATGTGGATTGAGAAGCAGATCGATTCTGGCAGCCGGGTTCTTTCCGAACTCGAACCAGACGTCGGGCAGCACTGGAGAGTCTTGAGTAAAGCGCGGTGGCCCGTCCTTCTTGTAAATCAACTCTTCTAATTCTTCTCGGGTGATCGGTTCTATGGTTGAGGTACGGCGCTTCTTTGTCGCCATCAATTGTGTCTCCTCGTGGAGGGTGGGTTTTCCGCTCGTAAGCGTCTCACTTCTTCAGTTTTTGTGCAATCTTCTTGCGAGGACGGAGAGATCCGTAAAATCCGCGTGATTGAGTTAAACGGATTTTACGGATTTGATTTGGGAGGGGGAATCTTAATGCCGGCTGCCGGCACGGATGCCGACTCCGATTTTTCTTTGGACCAGTCGCTCAACTTCCAACGGCGTTCCGTCGGCCTTTGCTTCGCGAATATATTGAGCGTCGATCTTGAAAATCCTGAGTTTGACGATGTCTTCAACTTTCAGATTCGTCAGACCTTCGTTGCGGACTTCAGCGATGAACTCGGGAGTCACTTTGAAGATCTGCATCTTAACGAGGCTTTCGAACGGTTCCTTCTCGAAACCCATCTGGGCGACCTGCCGGACAAAAGCGGCGTCGATCTTAAAGATCCGCGCTTTGACGAGTTCTTCCATGCCGAGGTCTTCAAAGCCACTTGCTTTCATTTCGCGAGCGAACGTGGAATCGATCTTGAAGATTGCGGCTTTGATGAGATCGTTGGCGTCCAGTTTGCCAAAGCCAAGCGAATTCAGATCGTCGGCGAGGGCAGTGGTGACGTTCAGTGTCGTCGCTGCGAAGAGCCGGTCGTCGCCGTCGTCATGGCGATTGTTTGAGGTGTTTTCAAAATCAAAGCCACGGCTTTTCATTGCCGCGACGAAAGTCGGGTTGCCCGTGAAGTTAAAAGTGCCGGAACCTTTGCCGTTTTGAAAACTGCCTTCGAGGTCGATTCGACCTGCCTCGCGGACGAGACTGAATCTTACCGGGCCGCCGTTCTGGGCGGTTTCACGGCTAAGACCCTGAAGATCTGTAAACTCGTACGTTTGTCCCATCTGATTACGGCCGCCGCGTTCACTGCGCCGCTCGAGATTGAGATTAACCTTGGAATTGTCCTTATTGAGCGACGCTGTCCATTCGCCGGTGGTCGTGCCTTGTGCGAGCACATGCGGCATATTCGGCGTGATAACCCAAAACGCGCCCAAGATCCCCATGACCAGCCCGAAACTTAGAACAAAGCGAATCATCTTCGACATGCTCAACCTCCCAGCGAACTTAATCTTCTTTCAATCTGAAAACACCCACACCGCCGTTTTTGTGACGGAAAATTCGTTGATTTTATCGAGCGGGCCGGCATTATTCGGTAGTGGGCTAATAGTGTGTTGCTAGAAGTGTGCCGGTTCCGACGAAGCAGTCGATCAGATAAGAGATCTGTAGTTGATTTGCGTCCCTTACTCTGGGACGACCTGGCTCTGGTCGTCGCATTGCGCTGGTACCTCGAACGTCAGACAAGAAACCTTGGCATTCCGGCGAAGTTTGTCAGCGGATCACTGGATGAAGACGATCGCTTTTCGTCGGAGTTGGAGACAGCGTGTTTCCGCATCATGCAGGAGGGTGTCACCAACATCGTTCGTCATGCACGTGCGACACGGATCTCGGTGCGGTTGGAGCGTGTAGTTTCCGATCTGGTCCTCTTGATTAGGGACGATGGTGCCGGTTTCGATATGCGTTGCATTCGCGCCAGCAGCGGTATGTCAACATTGGGGCTGCCGGGGAATGGAAGAAAGAGCACACGCAGTCGGTGGTACGATCACCCTCGACTCGGCTCCCGCTCTGGGCACAGAGATTTGTGTGGTTTTCCGATCATGTGTGAGAAACGTCGCGACGCGGACTTTACGACACCGGTGGAACTCGCTGAGGCGTAAACACCCGAGGCGCGACGGTTAGTGGATCGGTTCATGCCCGGTTCTTGCGACAAGTCCTGAGGACTTGATAACGATCGGCTGCCGCTGACGATCGCGCTAGAGCGCGTGGGGTGGTCTCTCTCTTTAAACCGGACATGAACCCATCCACCAATTCCGCATCAATGCTCCTCTTCACTCAACTTCAATAAGTCCGACGATGATTGCGTAACGAACCAAACCCGCGACGTCGTGAATATTCAACCTTTCCATTAGTTGCGCACGATGCGTCTCAACTGTCTTAACGCTGATATCCAGCAGTTGCGCGATCTGTTTCGTCGTCCGTCCTTCCGCGATGAGTTGCAGCACCTCGCGTTGTCGCGGGCTCAACGTCTCCAACAGATCTCTTTTCGAAACTCCCTTGCCATACTCGATCAGCGTCTTGCGTGAAGTCTCGGGCGAGATGTAAACGTCGCCCTTCATCACAGTTTGGATTGCCTGTTCGAGCTCCGTACTGGCTGCACTCTTTGGCAGAAATCCCGCAGCTCCCTCACGCAACGCTCTGATCGCGTATTCGCCTGCCTCGTGAACTGTCAAAACGATGACGCGAATGTTAGGTAACTTCTTCGCAACGTGCTCGAGCACGTCAAACCCACTTCCGTCCGGCATCGTGATGTCCAGCAGGATCAGGTTAGGCTGAAGTTCATCGATCAGTTTGAGTGCTTCGCTTCCTGTACCTGCTTCGCCAACCACCACCACGCCCTTGATTCTTTCTACTAGCGCCCTGATTCCTGCTCGCACCAGCGCGTGGTCGTCGGCGATTAGCACACGTATCGACTTCATCTCGTAGCTGTGTCTCGCTCCGTATTGGCCAATCACTCACAACTAATCGGGGTAAAAGCCGAGCGCTTGCAGCTTTGAGTTAAAGAGCAATAGAAGAAAATCTGGCGCTCGCTAGCAGAGGCATAATTGCAGGAAGCTCCTGATCCAACAATCAGGAATTACCTGAGTCTGACCAATTCGCCAATACGGTCATCTCGGAGCCTGCGAGGACGAATAAACAGGCGTGGAGAATAAGTCTTATCTGACGTGTTCGCTACTGTTTTTGAGTGCGAAGTAGTTAAATTTTTTCCGCATTACAACCCACTCAGGGATTATCTGAGTTGTCTTCAGGAATCTCCTAATTGCGCACACTCAACAGAGCGCTTAAACACTGATCCGACGTGTTGGTTTATTAATTTCTAAGAGACGCGCGCAATGGTCTAAGCAGGAAGAGTCCTCGCGCGTGGATAGGGGACGCCGGCCAGGGCGAGGTCGTCGTCCCCTTATCTGCAAATGTGGTTCTTACAGCTCTGACATTTCGCCCCATCCCCGAACCTCAAGCCGGGAGAAGCCTCGTTAACGAATTCAGTGGGAGGAGTTCAAACGAATGACCAACTCACCAGCAGAGGGATCCTTTCGCGCTCTCGTGATCGACGATGAACAATCCGTCCGCGCTTTTGTAGCTGAAGTCCTGCGCTCTGACGGTTGGACCGTGTCGCAGTCGCCGTCGATGGAAGATGCATCGGAACGGCTCAACGAAGCGCCGTCTATCATCTTTTGCGACGTCAAGTTGGCAGGTGCAAACGGATACAGCATTCTCCGCACCTTCAAAAAAAATTTACCAGACACGAAAGTGGTGTTAGTAAGCAATCATGCCGGCGGTGTAGTCGATGCGAGGGCGTTTGGTGCGTACGACTATCTGGTGAAGCCGTTTCGCACTGAGTTGCAATTGCTTTCGCAGATGTTGCGAGAGCAGTTGGAAGGTGCACGGAAAATTTCATCCGTGCGGCGCACGCCTGCTTACTATTCAGATATCGAGCTGGCAGGACGCAGCCACGCGTTTCTAGAAGTGATGAAACACGTTACGCGCGTATCGGACACAAATCTCCCGGTGCTTCTTACTGGCGAGTACGGGACCGGAAAAGAATTGGTTGGCGCCGCGATTCATCTGCGAAGCGCGCGTGCCGAACGTCCTTTTATCGTCGTCAAGTGCGCGACGATTTCAGAGGCACTAGATGTAAATCCATGGGAACCAGCGGGCGGCGGTACAGTTTTTTTCGACGAGATAACAGAAATGAGTTCGTCGCTCCAGGCTAAGCTCGTGGGAGAGTTGCAAAACGTTGAGTTGCGCGTGATCGCGGCGACCAATCGTGATCTTGAACGAGAGGTTGCAGCAGGAAGATTCCGCACCGATCTGTTCTATCGCTTGAATCCGGTGTCGATCACGTTGCCGCCGTTACGCGAGAGACGCGAGGACATTCCGCCGTTGGCGCAAAGTTTTGCCAATCGGATTTATTCGCTGAGCGCGGCTGTGAAGTTCAGTCCTGAAGCGTTGAAACTGATAGTTCGTTACAACTGGCCCGGCAACATTCGTGAATTGGAAAACGCCGTAGTGCGAGCAGCGGGACTAAGCGACGGCACTGTTCGCGTAAAAGATCTACCGCAGCGGGTGCGTCAACACTCGGGCAGGTTATCGGAGATCGTGGCTAGCGACGGGACAGATCAACCGGAGGTTGAAGATTGGGTACCGTTGTCGGAGATCGAGGGGCGATACGTGGCCAGAGTATTGGAGCACACGCGTGGCAACAAGCAAGCTGCCGCGCGTGTCCTCGGCGTCGATCGAAAGACACTCGATCGCATGATCAAGCGACATCACGTCGAATCGCGTTCATTTCGCACAAAAACTTCGACCGCTGCCGCTAATTCTACGGCCAACAATTAATGACCTCTTTTGGCGTCGCGTTACGCGTTAATGAATGGGGAAGCACTACACATTCATCATAAGGGGAAAAAATGTCGACAGCGTTTTCAGAATTAGAAGACCAGAACTCGGAGACTGGTAAGGCGCAACAGTCTTTGCAGAGTCCAGCGAGCGCCCCTCCCGAAGCCATCGTTACCCAAATCATGCTTGGCTGTTTGGGTTCCCAAGTCTTATATGTACCGGCGAAGCTCGGCATTGCCGATCTGCTCGCCGATGGCCCTAAATCAGTCGAAGAACTGGCAACCGCGACTGATACACATGCGCCATCGCTTTATCGCGTCCTGCGCGCGGCGGCGTCGTTGGGTGTTTTTACTGAACAGGAAAACCGAGTTTTTGCGTTGAATGCAAACGCGCAAACGTTGCGCTCAAACGTGCCCAACTCACTACGCGACATCATGATCTTCATGGGTGAAGATTGGCACTGGCAGGTGTGGGGCAAGACCTTGTACAGCGTTCGCACCGGCAAGGCCGCGTGGGCGGAGATGCACGGCAAAGACGTGTTTGGTTACTTCAAAGACAAACCTGAAGAGCTTGAGATCTTTAATCGCGCGATGACCAGCTTGTCTGCGCTCGCGACTAAAGCCGTGATTGAGGCTTATGACTTTAGCGGCATCAACACGCTGATCGATATCGCCGGCGGGCACGGGCGGTTGTTGACCGAGATCCTCGAGGCTAATCCTTCTCTCAGTGGTGTTTTGTTTGATCTGCCGCACGTGATCGAGGGCGCGCGTGAGAACGTCGCGAAGACCAACGCGGCCGATCGAGTTGAATTTGTTTCCGGCGACTTCTTTGTGAGCGTCCCTGCGGGGGGCGACGCTTACATCATGAAGCACATCATTCACGACTGGGACGACGAACGCGCGTTGACGATCCTGCGAAACATCAAGCAGGCGATGAATCCGGACGGACGCGTGCTGCTCGTCGAGTCGGTCATTGCCGAGGGCAACGCACAGGACTTCGGCAAGTTGATGGATATCGAGATGCTCGTTTCACCCGGCGGAAAAGAACGCACTGCCGCCGAGTACGAAGAATTGTTTGAACGCGCCGGATTTCGTATGACGCGCATAGTTCCAACCAAATCAGCTTACAGCGTTATCGAAGCTGTGGCGGCAAAGTAAACTCTGCGTCCTCTGTGTCTCTGTGGTGATTCCTCCAGTAGCAATTAACCACGGAGACACAGAGTTGCACAGAAAATACAAACCGGGCACTACTCCGGGACTACACGGATCTTGATTGATCCGTCTAGTCTGTGTTAGGGTCAGCGACCACCGCAGAATGAAACGAATCCTGCTCGTCGTTGCTGTCGCTGCACTCTACATCTTGCACCAGGACATTTGGTTCTGGCGCTCTTCATATCTCGTTTTCGGTTTCTTCCCCATCGGTCTTTTTTATCACGCATGCTTTGCCGTGGCCGCAGCCTTGTTGATGTGGCTGCTCGTGACTTTTGCCTGGCCGTCGCACCTTGAACGTGAGGTCGAACAAGCAGAGCGCGAGGAGGGCCGAACCTCTTGATTCCCGCGATAGTCGTTTTTCTTTATCTCGCTGCTGTTCTTTACATAGGTATCTTTGCCTTTCGTCGTGCGAGAGGCAAAGAGGAAGCTGAAGACTACTTTCTCGCCAGCCGTTCGCTTGGTCCATTCGTATTTCTGTTTTCACTTTTCGGCACGAACATGACGGCGTTCGCGATCCTCGGATCGTCGGGCCACGCCTTCAGTAATGGCATCGTGACGTTTGGCTTGATGGCGTCGTCGTCAGGTCTCGTGATCCCGTTGACGATCTTTTTGATCGGCACGCGTGTTTGGGCGCTCGGAAAGAAGTACGGCTTCATGACGCCGGTGCAGATGTTTCGCGACCGCTGGGAGTGTACGCACATCGGCACAGTGATTTTCGCCGTGCAGGCGGCGATGCTCGTGCCGTACATCATCATCGGCATCATGGGCGGCGGCACAACGCTCTACACAATCAGCGGCGGACTCGTGCCGTTCTGGTTTGGCGGGGCAATCGTTGCGATGGTCGTGATGAGTTACGTGTTCTTTGGCGGCATGCGCGGCACTGCGTGGGTCAACACGTTTCAGACGATACTGTTCTTGTGCTTCGGCGCGATCGCGTTGATCGTGATCGGCGTCGGCATGGGAGGTTTCCGTAGCGCCGCGCAGGCCATGCAAGCGTCACCTCTGTCATCGTTGCTTACGCGCGAACGGATCTCGCCGTACTACTTCTTCAGTTACACGTTCATTCCTCTGTCGGCCATCGCGTTCCCACACATCCTGATCTTCTGCCTCACTGCGCGAAAGATCTCGCAGTTCCGGAAAACAGTGATCTTTTATCCGATCTGCATCATGGCGATCTGGTTGCCGTGCGTGTTTCTCGGCGTGATGGCGAATCGCGTGACAGACATTCCCCAGATTCGCGAGCGGCAGGAAGCGCGACGAGTGCTTGCGACGCAGGGACGCACCATGGAGCCCGAACAGCGTGATGAGTTGCGCGAGAAGTCAGCAGGCGACGACGTGATCATGTTGCTGCTGCATCGGTATGCGCCGCTCTGGCTCGCAGGTTTGCTCGGCGCGGGCATCATGGCAGCAGTGATGGCCAGCGACTCACAAATTCTCGCGCTATCGACTATGTTCACGGAGGACGTCTTCGCTTTCTACGGGGGCAAGTCGCGCTTCGGGGAAGCAGTGCAGGTGCAGACCGGGCGCATTTTCATAATCCTGATAACACTATTCGCCTACGTTGTCGCCTTGCAGGCGCCGGAGACGATCTTCGAGCTGGCGATTCAGTATGCTTTCTCTGGTTTTGCTTCGTTGTCGCCGCTTTTGATCGGCGCGTTGTTCTGGAGAGGTAGTACGAAGTGGGGTGCGTTGGCGGTAACTGTTTGGACGGCGGCGGCGGTAGTTGCAGTTGCAATATTTCAAGCGGTTGTACCGGCGCCCGCGCCTGGACCACCGACAATCTTCTGGTCGCTGGGTGGAACTGAAGTCCTGGCGCGAACCCCGGGCGGCACGAGCATCTTCAAGTTCATGCCGGTGGTGCCGATGGTACTGGTCTCGGCGTTGCTGATGATTTTCGTTTCGCTGGCTACGAAGAAGCCGGCGCAGAGCACAATTGCGAAATACTTTGGAGGTCACAAATGATCAAGAAATTGATGCTCACTCTAGTTGCTGTTGCGTGCATGTGTGCTGTCGTCGATGCGCAAACGTCGAAACGTCGCCCAGTTAAAACTGGACCTCCAAACGGCATTTACACTCCAGCGATAATCGTCGGTGATCTGGTTTTCACTTCAGGACAAATCGGAATCGATTCGAAAACAGGACAATTGCCCGAAGGGTTTGAGGCTCAGTTTGAGCAGGTCTTTAAGAACTTAGCCGCCGTGCTTGAAGCGTCGGGAAGTAACACCGACCTCATGGTCAAGGCGACCGTGTTTCTCGCCGACATGAACGATTACAACAAAATGAACGAGTTGTATCGTGCGAAGTTCAAAGGCGATCCGCCGGCACGGACGACAGTGCAAGTTGCAGCTTTGCCACGTGCTGCGCGAATTGAGATCGAGGCAATTGCGGTTGTGAAATAGCCGTCAAAAAGGCACAAAAGTCACAAGATTATTCCTAAAAGATTTTGTGCCTTTTGTGCCTTTTTGTGGCTAACCAAAGCAGTACAGCCGGCCGTCCTGGGATCCAATCACAATCTTTCCATTCGCGATTGCCGGTGAGGCGGAAAGCGGCGCGCCCGCATTGAATTCCCACAGCTTGGCGCCAGTCGTCAGCGCCAGAACATAAAAACGACCATCATTCGAGCCGATGTAAACGCGTCCACCGGCGATCGCCGGCGATGACTCAACGCGCGCACGAGTCGTAAACGTCCACGCCGTTTTGCCATTCAGGGTCAGGCCATGGACCAGCTTGTCGCGGCCGCCGAGTACGACACGCGAAGCTGTAACTGCCGCCGACGAGTAGAAGGGAAACTTCCGTTGCGGATGTTCGTAACGCCAGGCGACCTGTTTCTGTCCGAGACTGACGCCTAGTACTTCGTTATCAAACGTCCCGTAGTAAGCCATGCCTGAACGAAGCGCCGGTGACGCACCGGTGTACGCTCCCGACGACACGCTAAATACTTCCTTGCCGTCGGAAATGCGAATCGCGCGAAACATTTCATCGCAACCCGCGATGAACGCCATGCCGCTCGCGATTCCGGGCGTTGAATGGACCGGGCCGTTGGTCTTGAACTTCCAGATCACCGAACCGTCACGATTCGAGACGCAATAGAGATGCTCGTCGTACGAACCAATCAAAATTCGGTCGCCGTAAACGACGGGCGATGATTTTATCTCGCTGCCCAGCTTGACGGCCCAGAATCGTTTGCCGTCGCGGGCGTTCACCGCGTGCAGCATGCCGCCGAGATCTCCGATGAACACGGCGCCATCGCTGTAAGCAGGTGACGATTCACCGATTGGGTTTCCCGTCGAATACTTCCAATGGACTGAACCGTTATCGAGATTGAGTGCGGCGAGTTCGCCTTTCTGTGAACCCACAAAGACTGTGCTGCCGACAATCGCTGCGGAAGATTCGATCGATTCGCCGGCTTCGTACGTCCACAGTTGTTTCAACGTTGCGGGAACTTGTGATTGCGACACACCCGTCAACTGGTGATTACCGCGAAACTGCGGCCAGTTCTCTGCCGGTGCGTCCTGCGCCTGAACTGTAAACGCCGGAGACAGCGTTAAGAGGACAGCAAGCAGGGAGATCCCGCCAAGGCGCAAAGACGCAAAGAAAGAAAGATCGGTAAGGAAACCACTCGGCGCCTTTGCGCCTTTGCGGCAAATGTTATTCAGTAAGCCCACTCGTAAACCTCCATCGCCCCTTGCCGATCGAACGGTCGCGGATTAAACGTTCCGGTCCATTGTTCGGCAGCTTCCGCTGCCAACGCCGGCAAGTCATTCTTTGAAACACCTGACGCGCCCAAACTAACTCGCAATCCACCCGCTTCCGCAAGCTGCTCGAGTCGTCGTGCGAGTGCTTCAGTTCCTTTGAACAACGATTCATAACGTTGACCGGCAGCACGGTCGTTCCAACGCACCACCGACGGCAACAGCATCGCAATCGCGGCGCCGTGCGCCGTGCCATAATGAGCCGTCAACGGATTCGCGCAAGCGTGCGTTGCGCCAAGCATTGAGTTCTCGATAGCGACGCCTGCATAGAACGCGCCTAGCTGCATCGCGCCGCGCGCTTCGAGATCATTCGGTTGATTCAGGACACGCTCGTAGTTTGGCTCGAGCAGTCGCCACGCTTCGCGCGAGAAGATCTCCGATACGGGATTGCGTTTCGTGGTCACGTACGTCTCAACCGCATGCGCGATCGCGTCGAACCCAGAGGTCGCAGTGATGCTGCGTGGCTGCGAAACCGTCAGCGCCGGATCGAGTATCGCCACACGAAACGCAGCCTTCGGATCGCCACAGGCCATTTTGATGTGACTGTTCGTCGTGGAAATCAGCGAGTAACTTTGCGCCTCGCTTCCGGTGCCGGCCGTCGTTGGAATCGCGATCATCGGCAACATCGGTTTTGTCGCTTTGCCGTAACCGCGATAATCCTCCATGCGACCGCCGTTGGTGAGAATGAAATTGATGCCCTTGGCGCAATCCATCGAACTGCCGCCGCCGAGCCCGATGATCGAATCGATCTTTTCGTGCGCAGCAAACTCGGTGCCCGCATCGACCATACTCGTATCAGGGTTTACTTCGAAATCGTGAAAGCGGACGACTTCAATTCCCGCCGCGCGAAGTGGCTCGACCGCTTCGTCAACGTGCCCTGACGCAACCATGCCGTGATCAGCCACAAGCAAGACGCGCCGAAACCCCAGCTCCCGGGCTACGTCGCCCAGGCGGCCGATAGTTCCGGCGCCGAAAATCATCCGAGTACGGGGTTGAAAGTCGAACGGCTTTAGATCTAACACGGATTCTATTGATTCGTGCGTGACGTGGTTGCCGGCTTCGCCGCCCCTGCACCTTCCGCCAACGCGTAAAGCTCATTGCGGTTGGAGATGTACAGCGCTCCGTTCGCCGGTACTGGCGTCGAATAGACCGAGCTGCCCATGTTGATCTCGCCGAGGACTTTCAAAATCTTTCCTTCCTGCATGATCACCACATCGCCGTCCTCGTCGCCAAGATAGATCTTGCCGTCGATCAGCATCGGCGATCCCCAAACTGCGGCAAAGAGATCGTGCTTCCAATAAAGAGCGCCGGTCTTCGCGTCGACTGCATGCAGGAAACCGCTGAAATCCGCTTGATACAAGATTCCGTCCTTGATTGCGGGCGTCGAGATCGAGCGCCGAATCTTGTCGTAGTGCCAGACCATGCCCGTCTTCGTAATGTCGCCGCGTTTGGTCGCGTCGATGCAGTACATGTGACCGACACCCTCGCCGTGCTCCGGATCCTGTCCGTTCGAAATGTAAACCTTATCCTCGTAGATTACTGCGGTACTGATCACTTCGTTGCGCGTCTTCGGCCAAACCGAGTCCTTTGGATTGGTGTCGAACTCCCACAACTTCTTTCCGGTCGCCGCTTCGTAGCCGCGGATCCACCCATCGCCCTGGCCGTGAACAACCTGGACCACGCCACCGATGGTTCCCACGGTTGGCGACGCCCATTGTCCGTGCAGAATGCGATCATGGACCGAATTGTCTTCCCAAACGAGCTTGCCCGTCTTCTTGCTGACGGCGATGATTGCCGGCGACTTCGGCGACGGAACGTTCACGTGACTTTCGTCCTGACCGTTTGACGTGCTGACGAAGATTAGATCGCCATGCGAGACAGGCGACGAATTCGCGAGGTTATGCGGCAACGCGCCGACTTCCTCGATCATGTCATACTTCCAAACGACGTCGCCGTTGAACTCGCCCTTGAGCGTTTCATCGGTGACTGGTCCATCGTTCTCTTTGTCGCGAAAACCCTGTGTGTCGAGGCACACCAGCTCGGCTCGATTCGACACGTAATAGACGCGATCGCCTTCGACGTATGGCGAAGACGCAACGCCCTGATAAGGCCAGTCGTTGACGCGTCCCGCGGCCAGTTTGTCATGGACCATCTGCCACATGAATGCGCCGTCAGATTCGCGAAATGCCATCAAAACACCCTTGTCGCCGGTGATCTTTGCGTCGCGCAGTCCTTCGTTATTCGTGCCGACGAAGACCATGCCGCCCGCGACCACGACGTTGCCATACGTTTGCGAACCGAGCGTAGCCACCCACTTGACGTTCTTCTTCGCTTTGACGTCCCAGCTTGTGGGCAGTCCTTTCATGCTCGAGACCATGTTGCGATCCGGAGTGCCGCCCCACATGGGCCAATCGCCCGATCCCGGATCCGAAGCAGAAGTTGTGGGCGCCAGAAGATAAATGCCGGCGAAAAGAATCGGAACGATCAGCAAGAACAGATTTTTAACTCTCATTTGTTCGCGTACACCTTTACATTGTCGAAGTAGAGTTCAGCCAGACCGTTTCCGAAGATTCCGGGAGCACCCTGGCGGTTCGGGATCGGGTCAATACGTTCAATCATCCATGCAGCCGGTTCGGCTTCACCAACCGGCCACGCCTTGCCACGCGCGCGCGTTTTGCCGTCGGGCAAGTTTTCCACCTGTAGTTTTAACCGGTACCACGCATCGGGTTTCCACGCGTACGGTATCGTTTTACTGCGCGCTGTTTCCGGTTGCCATGGCTCGAGCTGCAACGTTTGAATGTTGCCGTACAGAGTTAACACGTAACGTTGGGCAATGATACCGGCGTCACCGGTTTGTCGTCGCCTCGTCGTCGCCATCACGTCGGCTTCGACTGTGTAGTTCGACAAGTCGGAAGGTCCAATGTAAGCGCGCGAGCGCGTGAGCAACGATGAGCCTGTCGTCAACTTCGCAAGGACCTTGTTGCCGTTCTGATCTTTCACGCCGAATTTCATGGTCATGCTGACCCACGAGGCAGGCGCGGCGTCAACGGCAACTGAATCGAACGTTTCACTCCACGGGAACGGCGGAAACACGCGAACATTCGCTGTGCCTGCAACTCCGTCCACCGTGGCTTTGACCCAACCCGCCTGATTAACTGCATCACCCGCAACGGTGAGTTGGCCGTTTGTCACCGTACCTTTTAGTTGGTCCAATGACCACGTTGCCGCAGCTTCTTCGCGAATGAAGTTACCCTGCGCGTCGAACAGCCGAGCGCGGAAATTTACTTTGTCGCCCGGTTTCAAAATCAACTCCGTCGGCACGACCTGCACGTGAGTGACGGGATTCGAACTCACGCTTGAGCCAACTGCAACCGACGCACTCGGCGCGGAGTTGCTGCTCGTCGACTTTTTACCGATGGCGTAGGTTCCTTCTTCACTGACGACGAACACGCGTCCATTCGAGATGGCCACGGAACCTATGATCTTTTCGGGCTGGGCGACAGTGCCGAGCTGGTCCTCGTCAAGTATCTCGCATCCAGTCGCTGAAGGTTTCAGAATGAAAAACTTTCCGTTCTCAGTGCCGACATACAACTTCCCATCGGCCAAAACCGGTGATGCCCTCTGAATCGTTCCCAGATTTTGTAACCAGAGCTGCTTGCCGGTATTCACGTCGAACGCTGCGAGGTTAGCTCCGTTGTCGATCTGATATAGCCTGTCGCCGTCGATGACGGGTGACGAGAAGCCGCCCTGCCAACCTTTGTTGGTCCACTTGACCTGTTCCGGTTTCATGTCGCCTTTCGCGGTCGCATCGACGGCGACCATACGGCCCATCTCGCTGGAATCAAGGTTCTCTTCGCTGTGCGTCAGAATCGCGGTCGTGCCGTGCACCACGACTCCGGTGTTGAGACCGCGTTTGCTGATCTCGTATCTCCAGACCGGCTCGCCGGTCTGCGGCTTGATCGCATGGATCAGCCCGTCGCTTGCTCCCTGGATAAGCAGGCGCGTTCCGTTAACATTTACGATGATTGGAGGTGCGTACGTTGTGTCATAGGGCCGCATGCCCGGTGAGCTTACCCAAGTCGTCTGGCCTGTCTTCTTGTCGAAGGCCATAAAACGATGACCGCCGCGACCATGTGTTCCCCACATGAACACCACGCCGCTGACGATCACGAGATCACCATCGATGATCGGCGACACAGTGCGTCCGCCGTGCGTGGTCAGTAAGCCAAAATCTTCGCCAAGCGATCTTTCCCAAAGGACCTTGCCTTCGCGATTGAGCGAAATCAGGTTGCCGCCGACGCCAAACACGTAAATGTTTCCCGTCGTCGGGTCGCCCACCGGTGATGCCCAGCCGACTCGATGGGGAGGAACGTCGCTGAGGTAGATATTGAAACGATGTTCCCAAAGGAGTTTGCCTGTATCGGCGTTAAGGCACACCACGCGTTCCTGCAACATCTCGCCTTGTCCGACGGAGTTTTGTATGTAGATCCGATCGCCCAGAACGATTGGCGCCGAACGTCCGCCGTAGGGAGCTTTCCAGGCAAGATTGTCGCCGGTTGGCGACCACTTCACCGGAAGGTTCTTCTCGTTCGAGATGCCGTCGCGTGCCGGGCCTCGCCATTCAGCCCAATCGCCGGCCGCGGCGAGCGTGAACGCGAGACAAATGTTCAAAATAATGAAGATTAGCTTAGTCATTTTGGAGGCTCGTCCGATTTAAATAACGATGTTCCGCTTTGCAACCTTGAAGATGTAGAATACGTAAGCTCACGTTGCTGCGTTACAATTTTTCTGTGAATTCTAACAGGTTCCGACTGATCCGTTAATCCGTGATACCGCTCATGGATTTTTCGCACTCCAACAAGTTCGAGGACTAAGACGATGTTAGCCCACAAGTTCTTCCTCTTGTCGCTGCTCGCGCTGCTGTTTACCCAAGATAAGCAGGCACTAAACGATCAAATGTTCGAGGCAGTGCGCAAGGGCGACGCTGCTGCTGTCACGGCATTGCTGGACAAGGGTGCTGACGTCAACGCAAAGTTTCGTTACGGCCAGACCGCTTTGTTCAAAGCCGCCGAGCGAGGGCATGCGGCTGTCGTTAAAGTGCTGCTTGATCGCGGCGCCGACGTGACGGTCCAGGATACGTTCTACAAGGCAACGGCAATGACCTGGGCGATCGATGGTGGTCACGTTGAGGTGGTGCGTTTGCTGATCGCAAAGAATGCCGGTAGCGTCGACGACGTTCTGATGTCTGGCGTGCGCTCAGGTAACGAAGCCCTCGTGAAAGTTGCACTCGACAAGGGTGGCGCCAAACCACAGACATTAACGGCTGCACTGGTGGCCGCTTCGGGTGACGCGAAGACCGCCGCTATCGCGGAGATGTTGAAAAAAGCAGGAGCGGCTCCTCCGCCTGAGATCGACGCCGCCACGTTGCAGTCTTACGCCGGCAAGTACAAGGCCGATCCCGGTCCGGAATTTACTGTAAACGTCACGGAGGGTAAGTTGTTCGTTGTCACGCAAGGCCAAACAATCCCGATGATGGCAATCGATAAGACCAACTTCCGGCCGGTTCAGTTTGAAGGGATTACGGTCACATTTAACGTAGAGGGCGAAAATGTTACCGGTCTCGCCTTCAAACAGGGACCTAACACGACGCAAATGAAACGCGTCGTCGAAGCCAAGCCGTAACCACGGCACGTACTCTTCCGCCCGTAACTTCCGATCGTCACGAGGTTCTAACGAAATGAAACGACTAACCGTATCGATCATTCTCTTAGCTTTCATGTTCAGCACTGTCCCGGCGCAGAAATCCGAACAGAATTGGCCGCAATTTCGTGGTCAAGGTGCGACCGGAGTCTCAGAAGGTTCGCCGCAGCCCGTCAAGTGGGACGCGTCGTCACAAACCAACGTGCGTTGGAAGACCGCGATCCCCGGTCTGGCCCACTCGAGTCCAGTCGTTTGGGGAAACAAGGTATTCGTCACCACCGCTGTCAGCACCGGTAAAGACGAAACGAAATTCGGGCTCTACGGTGACGTCGCGCCGGTAAAAGATGATCCGAAACACACGTACAAGGTTTACGCACTCGACAAACAAAAAGGCACGGTTCTTTGGGAGAAAGTCGCTTGGGAAGGAATTCCGAAGGTCAAGCGGCATCCGAAGTCGTCACACGCAGCTGCGACGCCCGTTACGGACGGCAAGTATTTGATCGCGCTGTTCGGGTCGGAAGGTCTTTATGCGTATGACCTGAACGGCAAGCTGTTATGGAAACAGGATGTTGGCGTGCTCGATGCTGGCTGGTTTTACGACGTAGATTACCAGTGGGAATACGGCAGCTCGCCGATCATTTACAAGAACCTGGTAATCATTCAGGCTGACATTCAGAAGGATTCGTTCGTTGCCGCTTACGACATCAAGAACGGCAAACTCGTGTGGAAGACGCCACGACAGGGCGAGCTTCCTGGCTGGAGCTCGCCGACCGTTTACGAAGGCACGACGCGCGCGGAACTCGTCACTGCCGGAGCAAAAGCAATACGCGGCTACGATCCTATGACTGGTAAAGAGCTGTGGACACTCGGGCCGATGTCTGAGATAGCAACCCCGACGCCGTTTGCGGCGCACGATCTGATCTTTGTTACCAGCGGTTACCGGCCGATACAGCCGATTTATGCCATAAAACCGGGAGCCAGCGGTGATTTGACTCTGAAGGAGAAACAAACCTCGAGTGCGTTCATCGCGTGGACCAAGGAGCGGGGCGGTCCGTACATGCCGACGCCGATCGTCTATGGCGATCTGCTGTATACCTGTTCGAACCAGGGTGTATTGACTGCTTACAATGCGAAGACAGGTGAGCGGATTTACCAAGAGCGACTCGGCGGCACGGGCGGCGCATTTACCGCGTCTCCTGTTGCGTCCGATGGAAAGATTTACCTCTCGAGCGAAGACGGAGACGTTTTCGTCGTGAAGGCCGGACCGAAGTACGAATTGCTGGCGAAGAATCCAGTCGGTGAGACGATGATGGCGACGCCCGCGATCTCCGACGGACTCGTGATCGTTCGCACCGTCTCTCATCTGTTTGCTTTTGGCGATGCGCCCGTTTCGAAGAAACAATAACTACAAAGGAAAAACGCTGTGAAATTAACACGTCGAATCAGTCTTGCTCTTATCGCTGCCCTCTTATTGGAAGTCGCGTTGGGAATCGCGACGACTGCGTCGTCAGCCGCCGGTAACTGGCCGCAATGGCGCGGTCCGGATGGATCAGGTATCTCCACTGAGAAAAACTTGCCCGCCGAGTGGAGTACTAACAAGAACATCAAGTGGAAAACTCCGATTGAGGGTCGCGGCCATTCGTCGCCAATCGTTTGGGACAACAAGATCTTTGTGACGACCGCAATCGAAGGCGACGTGGTGCCGGGAGCGAAAGCTCCGAAGCACATGATGGGCGATAAGGAATTTGTCCATCCTGACAGCATTGGCGCCAATAAGAAACACACGTTTAAAGTAATCGCGGTCAATCGCGACACCGGCAAGATTCTTTGGCAAACAGCGGCGTTTGAAGGAACTCCGTACGACGATCGTCATCGCAAGAGTTCGTACGCCGCTTCGACACCCGCAACGGACGGCAAACTCGTATTTGCGTTCTTCGGCAGTGAAGGACTCTACGCATACGACTTCAATGGCAAGCTCGCGTGGAAAGCTGACCTTGGAAAAATGGGTACGGTCGGCATGGGCACCGGTACGTCGCCGATTGTTTTCGAGAACCTCGTGATCGTGCAGTGTGATGAAGAGAATGGCACGGCGTCGTTCATGGTGGGGCTTGATAAGAAGACGGGTAAGGAAGTTTGGAGAACGCCGCGAAAGATCCAGGTGAGCTGGTCCACACCGTTGCTGGTCAAGACAGCGAAGCGTGCGGAGCTGATCGCGAGTGGCACCGAGTCGATCGTCTCGTACGATCCCGCGACCGGTAAAGAACTGTGGACGCACAAAGGCGTGGAGAGTAATGCGATTCCTTCGCCGGTGGCCAATAGCGAGTTTGTGTACCTCGTGGCGGGTTATCCGGCGAAGATCGCGATGGCGATTCGTCTCGGGCAGAGCGGCGATCTGACTGGCACTCCGAACGTGCCGTGGAAGTACGCCAAAGGCACCGCGTATGTGCCCTCGCCCATTCTGTATGGCGACTATCTTTATCTGACGACCGACCGCGGAATTCTCACGTGCATCGACGCGAAGACCGGCGAGGTCAAGTATGAAGGTGGCCGCATTCCGATTCCGGCAACATTTACCGCGTCGCCGGTTGCGTTTGATGGCAAGATCCTGATGACGAGCGAAGATGGCGATACGTTCATCGTGAAAGCTGGTCCAAAACATGAGATCATCGGCACCAACTCTGTTGGCGAGCCGGTTTATGCGTCGCCGGCGATGGCTGATGGACGGATCTACATTCGGGGAGAAAAGAACCTTTACGCAATCGGCGGTTAAGCGGTACTAATCGGTGAGTCTGTGGTTGCTCTGGTCCTCATCGTTTGTGCTTTAACTCTTGTAGACAACTGGCCGCAGTGGCGTGGACCACGCGGCCAGGGTGTCTCTGACGAGAAGAACCTTCCGCGCGAGTGGAGTCCCACAAAAAACATCAAATGGAAAGCGGCGATTCCCGGACGCGGGCATTCGTCGCCGATTGTCTGGGGTAACAGAGTCTTCCTCACGACCGCCCTTGAAGGCGCGGTGATCCCCGGCGCTTCCGCCGTCAAGCACGTCATCAATAATCAAGTTGTTAAGTTTCCTGACACGGTCGGTGCCGAACGCAGTCACGCGTTGAAGTTGATCTCGATTGAGGTCGAAACCGGGAAGATCGTGTGGGAGCGGACGGTTTACGAAGGACGCGTTCACGACGATCGACAGAAAACCAATTCCTATGCGTCGTCGACTCCCACGACTGATGGTCGCTATGTTTACGCATACTTCGGATCGGAAGGGCTTTACTGTTACGACTTCGAAGGGAACCAGGTCTGGAAAGCGACGTTGGGTGGGGTTGCGAAGATGGGCTATGGCGAAGGAACTTCGCCTATCATCTTTGAAAACTTCGTGATACTCCAGGTTGACACCGAGATGGGTGACGGCTCGTACATCATCGCGTTTGATCGAATGACCGGCAAGCAAGCCTGGAAGACCGGGCGAAAGAACCGCTCGTCGTGGTCTACCCCTGTTCTGGTTCGTGGATCGAAGCGGGTCGAGTTGATCGCGAGTGGTGCTGAGAGTGTCACGTCTTACGATCCCGCAACCGGCAAGGAGCTTTGGCAGACTGAAGGATTAACGAGCCACGCGATTCCAACGCCGCTTGTTGCTGACGACCTGGTTTTTCTCTATGCCGGAAGTCACGACAAGCGTGGCTATGCCGTCCGGCTTGGGGAAAGCGCTGGTCGGATTCTTTGGCGCCACGACAAAGGTACCGCGTACGTCGCATCCGGAGTTTTGTATGACGGAAGCATTTATCTGATTACTGACAGTGGAACGATGACGGCACTCGACGCGAAGACCGGCCAGTTGAAGTACGAAGGCGGCCGGCTACCCGCGCCGTCGATATTCTTCGCGTCTCCGGTGGCATTTGACGGAAAAATCCTGATAACCAGCCAGGACGGCGACAGCTTTCTAATCACAGCGGGCCCGAAACACGAACTAGTCGCTACTAATTCAGTCGGCGAGCCCGTCTTTGCCTCACCTGCCATCTCGGGCGGCAAAATCTTCATCCGCGGCGAGCGCAATCTCTATTGCATCGGGAAATAGGTTTCCCGCAAAGCCGCAAAGACGCAAAGGAAAGTCTTGGAACTCAAGCAGCATCTTGCTTGTCTTTTCTTTGCGCCTCTGCGCCTTTGCGGGACCTTGGAAACAAATAAACAGCGGAAACAATCTTGTCAGGCCGGCGTCTAACGATAATAATCCTATGGCGTTAATAATTCGTTAGGCCGAACGTCCAATAGTCAGGAACGATTGAAAGGGAGCTTGTCTTTATGTTTGAGCAAGAGAAGTCTGCGCCCTGGTACAAGTCGACCACCATCGCAATCATCGCCGCCATCATGCTGCCGCCCGTCGGATTGGTGCTGATCTGGCTCAATTCCGCACCGGTAAAAAGGAAAATCATCGCCAGTCTCGCGGTTGTGTTAATCGTTATCGGATATCTCTATGCGTTCGACTATTTGAGCCGGATGCGGGAGAACGAGGCGCAATACGACCGGCTTGAAGCACATCGCCAGGAGCAGGCCACCAATCCGCTGCCGGCCGCAGCGGTCGCCACCGCGAGTCCGGTTGCGCAACCGAGCGCCTCAGCCTCGCCTGCAGCAGGTGGAACCACCCCAGCCGCGCCTTCACGAAACTACTGGACCAACTATCGAGGACCCCGGCGAGACGGCAAGTACGACCAACCTGTCTCAACTTCATGGCCCGCCAATGGTCCGCCACAGCTGTGGAAACAACCAATCGGTATCGGCTACGCGTCGTTCGCCATCGCTGACGGAAAGGCCTACACGATCGAGCAACGTCGTCGACAGGAAGTCGTCTCGGCTTACGATGTCGCGACCGGTCGCGAACTGTGGACGCAGGGATGGAGCGCCGAATTCACGGACAGCACCGGCGATGGTCCAAGATCAACTCCGACGTGGGACCAGGGCCGCATCTACGCGCTCGGCGCCACTGGCGAGTTGAAGTGTCTCGATGCGAATACGGGCGCCGTCATCTGGGGCAGGAACATTCTTAGCGAGAACCAGGGTTCAAATCTGCAATGGGCGCAATCGGCGTCGCCACTAATCGTCGACGACAAAGTGATCGTCCTTCCGG
>Ga0209485_1000040_pt1 | contig 48221 bp, 48 predicted proteins | sample NCAS100_FD_187516 | JGI IMG/M metagenome (GOLD analysis project Ga0209485, IMG submission 187516) | Agricultural soil microbial communities from Utah to study Nitrogen management - NC AS100 (SPAdes) (version 2) | ecosystem: Environmental > Terrestrial > Soil > Agricultural land | place: USA... | reverse complement strand
TGCCAGCTTTGAAGAAAGTCTTCATACTCTTTCGCGCCGGCACCGAGCGCGATAAAAAATGCGCCAGTCTGAACAATCGACGGTGCGATCGCCCGAATCAGGTCGTAACCTTTCTGCTTAACGAGTCGGGAGATGATGGCGATGATGGGACGGTCAGGATCTTGCGGCAGCCCAAAGCGACGCAAGAGATCGATCTTGCACTCGCGCTTACCGGACGGATCGTCGGCTGAGTAGTTTGCCGCGATATGCGGATCCGTTTCGGGATTCCAGATCTCGTAATCGACGCCGTTGGCAATTCCGGCGAGGCGATTCGCCCGCGCTCGCAACAACCAATCGAGCCCATGACCCTGATCGCGCGTCTGAATCTCGCGGGCATAGCGTGGGCTGACGGTGGAAAGCGCATCGGCGGCGATGATTCCCGCCTTCAAAGCCGACGCGTTTCGTTCGAGCATAAAGTCATCGATGTCCGGACGGTCGCCAAAACCAAGCCACCACAGATCGCCTGCATCGAACAACCCCTGATAGCCGACGTTGTGAAGCGAAAGCAGGCTGCGCGATCTTTGAAAGAACGGATCGTAACGGCGGCGCGCGCGAAGTTCAGCCATCGCGAAACCCGAGGGCCAATCGTTTCCGTTGATGACATCGGGTTGCCAGTCGAGATGCTTCAACAGCGCAAGCGCGGCGCGTGAGAAGAAAGCGAAGCGAATGTGATCGTCCTGGTAGCCGTAAATGTTCGGCCGGGCAAAGAATTCGGGCACCTCGAGCAGATACGCCGGGGCACCTGTCGCGTCGCTCGAGAGAAAGCGAACCGTGTGTGTGCGCCCGCGCCATTCAACCAGGATTTCGTCAATGGACTTCCCATCCAGAAGTCCGCGATCTATTTGATCATAGAGTGGGAGAATGAGACGAGCGTCGATGTCCTGTTCATTTAGTGCTTTGGGTAACGCACCGGAAACGTCAGCTAACCCACCGGTTTTTGCGAAAGGCACAGCCTCAGACGTTAGGATGGCGATGCGCATTGGTTACGGAAAGGTTCAATCAACGGTGGGACAAGTATTGAGCTTTGTGCTTAGAGCTTTGTTCTTTGTTCGTTGATGGAGCGGGCATTAAAAGGATCCCGTCAGCCTAGCAAACAAAGGACAAAGTACTAAGCACAAAGCTCTCCGAAGTTCTTAGCTCTGCATCGAGGCGAGAAATTCCGCGTTTGACTTGGTCTTCTCCAATCGCTCGAGCACCACTTCCATCTGCTCGACGGGTGACAGCGGGTTCAACACGCGCCTCATCACCCAGATGCGATTGAGATCTTCCTTGCTGATCAGCAGTTCCTCTTTGCGTGTGCCGGAACGCTGCAAGTCGATTGCGGGGAACAGTCGTTTATCGCTCAAACGACGGTCGAGATGGATTTCGGAGTTACCGGTACCTTTGAACTCTTCGAAGATAACGTCGTCCATGCGCGAACCGGTGTCAATGAGCGCGGTGGCGATGATCGTCAGGGATCCACCTTCTTCGATGTTGCGTGCGGCGCCGAAGAAACGCTTCGGACGCTGGAGCGCATTCGAATCGATACCGCCCGAGAGGATTTTGCCGCTCGGCGGAACGACGGCGTTGTGTGCGCGTGCCAGACGCGTGATCGAGTCGAGCAGAATCACGACGTCGCGTTTGTGTTCGACGAGTCGCTTGGCTTTCTCGATCACCATGTCCGCCACTTGCACGTGGCGAGTGGGTGGTTCGTCGAATGTTGACGAAATCACCTCGCCGTTGACAGAGCGCTGCATGTCGGTAACTTCTTCCGGTCGCTCGTCGATCAGTAGAACGATGAGCGTCGTTTCCGGATGATTTTGTGTAACCGAGTTGGCGATGGTTTGCAGCAGCATCGTCTTACCGGTGCGTGGCGGCGCGACGATGAGACCGCGTTGACCTTTGCCGAGTGGCGTCACCAGATCGATGACGCGCGCCGACAGATTTTCGGAGGTCGTCTCCATCTTCAACTGTTCTTCAGGATACAGCGGCGTCAGGTTGTCAAAGAAAACTTTCTCGCGCGCCTGGTCAGGCGATTCGAAGTTGATCGCCTCGACTTTGATCAGCGCGAAATAACGCTCGCCTTCTTTCGGCGGGCGAATCTGGCCGCTAACCGTGTCGCCGGTGCGCAGGTCAAACTTGCGTATCTGCGACGGCGAGACGTAAATGTCGTCTGGACCCGGCAGATAGTTGTACTCAGGCGCCCGGAGGAAGCCGAACCCATCCGGCAAGGTTTCCAACACACCTTCAGAGAAGATGAGACCGCTCTTTTCCGTCTGGGCGGCGAGTACTTTGAAGATGAGCTCCTGCTTACGCATGCCCGTAGCGCCGGGCACATCCATGCTCTTGGCAATTTGCGTGAGCTTGGAGATGGACATCTCCTTGAGATCGGCCAGGTTATGAAAGCCCTCGTTTTTACCGTCGCGAGCTTCTCTGGGTTCTCGTTCAGGAGCCTCGGCGGTGGCGACAGTAGCGCCTCCGTCTTCTCCGTTAGCTTCGTTGTTCGCGCTCGAGGCGCGTGAACGTGTTCGTTGTGACATGTCGTTGTTCTCTAAATTTCTCTAAGCAGTCTCAGCGGTTTATCAATTACGAAATGCGGATAATGAATGGTCGGTTCGAGCGATGGACGTGGGTTGCCACCCTGCGCTCCCACTTCATTCGCGGGGCAAAACTCAGATTCTCCTTAAACGGTGTAATGCAATGTAACTCAACTTTGCGCGCGCGGCAAATTCAGTATCGTTTTTGATGCCACCCGCTCGAGGCGCGTGGCCCAAAACAAATCAGGATGACCAAAGGGGGCTGAGAGATTCGGACTGTCCAATCCGCACTTATCTGTGTTCAGGTAACACAGATTCTTTTGAATAACTATTTCGATTCGATTGCGCTTTTAATCGCCCGCCACAGCTCGGCGCGACCGCGGCCGCTTTTGGCCGAGAAGGCCATTACGCTGTCGTCGTCGAGCACGCGTGCAATGTGCTGCAAATTTCTTCTCAACTCGTTGTGCGAAAGCTTATCGGATTTTGTGGCAACAATTAATCGTGGCTTACCGCTTTGCTCAAGCCACTCGTGAAGCTGCAAATCCTGTTTTGTGGGTTCGTGGCGCGAATCTACGATGTGAATTGATAGCACAAGCTGGAGGCGCTTGGCAAGATAAGCCGTGGCCATCTCGCCCCAGGTTGATTTTATATTCTTCGGTACCCTCGCGTACCCAAACCCCGGAAAATCGACGAACTTCAATTGATCGTTTACCGAGAAAAAGTTCAGCGACTGCGTTCGTCCGGGTGTCGAAGACGTGCGCGCTAACCCTCGAACCGACAACAACGAGTTAATCAAACTCGATTTACCGACGTTTGACCGGCCGAGGAAAGCAACCTCCGGCTGCGAGTCTTTCGGCCAGTCGTCTTCCTTAAAAGCGCTTTTTATGAACTCGGCCTTTGTGACTTTCATGTCGGATCTTCTCTGCCAAACTCTGCGTATCACTGCGCCTCTGCGTTAAAGGATTTGCAGCGTTAGCCTTCAACGCAAAGGCGCAGAGACACGCAGAGTTCACAGAGAAGAGTTCGGCGCGATTGCTAATCGCCGGACGCAACTGCCGCCTGCGCCGCGTTCTTCTGTTTCCAAATTTCAATCAGCTTCGCCATCCGATCTCTAATGGCCGCCAACCGCTGTTCGTATTCGGGAACTTCTTTCACCGCCTTTTCGAGGTGCGAGAGAAAATTCGGATTTCCCATCGCTTCTCGCAAAGCCGGGAGAAACGGTTCCATCTTGGCGTAAACAAACAGGTGTTCGCCGTTAGCATCATTGAACATCTGCGCGTCGATGGCATCGTTGTTCACAAGTGAGCACGCCATGTCCCAGTAGGAAATGACCATGCGATACAATCCGCTCTTCTCGCTCGTCAGAACATCGACGAAATCCTGCGGGGTTTTGGGGTCGAACGTGAAAAACCAGTTACGCGCTTCGCGCATCGTTTTCTCACGACGAAGATCGTAAAGCTTTAGGATCAGATCAGCATCTTTTGCTTTGCCCATTTATTTCTCCTTTGGTTAATTGAAGACAGACCTGTGTTGTTCGTGTGAGAAGACACGAACAACACGGGGCATATTCAGAAATTATCTAACTGGTCTGAATACCTTGCGAAGGCTGTTCGGTGGTCCACAGTGGCGGAGCTTCATCGGTCGCGGCCGTTGGAACCGAGTCTTCGAGTGCGAACGCCAACACTTCGTCAATCGTTTCCACAAGATTGACGTTGAGCGCGTCGCGCACCTCTTCAGGCACTTCGACTAAATCCTTTTCGTTGTCCTTGGGCAAGATGATCGTGTCGATGCCGAAACGATGGGCCGCGAGGAGTTTCTCCTTCACTCCGCCGATAGGAAGCACGCGTCCACGCAACGTGATCTCTCCCGTCATTGCCACGTTCTTTCTCACCGCAACGTGCGCCAGCGCGGAAGCCATCGCCGTGGCCATCGTAATTCCCGCCGAGGGACCGTCTTTGGGAATCGCGCCTTCTGGTATGTGAATGTGCAGATCGCGTTTGCGAATGAAGTCGAGACTCATTCCCAGTCGTTCGGCGCGCGCACGAATGCAGGTGAGCGCTGCCTGCGCTGATTCCTGCATTACGTCGCCGAGTTTCCCGGTGAGCGTCACGCCACCGCGTCCCTTGACCAAGGTCGCTTCGATCTGAAGAACTTCGCCGCCGACCTCAGTCCACGCCAATCCTGTTGCGAGTCCGATCTCGCTGTTCGCGGCGACGCCTTGCTGGCGAAACTTGATTGGCCCAAGCATCTCGCGCACGCGGGCGGCGTCGATCGAGTCTTTCGCGTTCTCGGCGGGCGGTTCGGAAACGAACTTGCGCGCGAGTTTGCGGCAGCATGATCCGATTTCGCGTTCGAGATTTCGCACGCCGGCTTCGCGCGTGTAGTGACGAATCACTTCGAGAATGCCTTCGTCTGTGAAATCAAACTGTTCCGGTTTGAGGCCGTTGCCTTCTGCCTGCTTCGGCACGAGATGCCGTTTGGCGATCTCGAGTTTCTCGCGTTCGGTGTAACCGGACAGGCGCAGAATCTCAAGACGATCTTGCAACGCGGGCGGGATCGTGTGGAGCACGTTCGCGGTCGCGATGAAAAAGACCTTCGAAAGATCGTACTCGACATCGAGATAGTGATCCTGAAACGTGTGGTTCTGTTCCGGATCGAGTACTTCGAGCAGAGCAGCACTCGGGTCGCCGCGGAAGTCCGCGCCGAGCTTGTCGACCTCATCCAGCAGCACCACCGGATTGATAGTGCCGGCTTTCTTCATCATCTGGATGATCTGACCGGGCAAAGCGCCGATGTAAGTACGACGATGTCCGCGAATCTCAGCTTCGTCACGCACGCCGCCCAACGACAGGCGTACGAACTTGCGACCGGTTGCTCGCGCGATCGATTTTCCGAGACTCGTCTTGCCCACACCCGGCGGGCCAACGAAACACAGGATCGATCCTTTCGGGTTCTTGACCAGTTGACGAACCGCAAGGTATTCGAGGATGCGTTCCTTAATCTTCTCCAGACCAAAGTGATCGTCGTTGAGTACCTCTTCCGCCTTCGTGAGGTCTTTGATCTCTTTCGACTTTTGTTTCCACGGCACACTAACAAGCCAGTCGATGTAGGTTCGGGAAACGGTGCCTTCGGCGGACATCGGCGGCATGGCCTCGAGACGATGCAGTTCCTGCATGGCCTTTTCTTTGGCCTCGTCAGTCATGCCGGCTTCTTCGATCTTCTTCTTGAGCTCTTCGAGTTCGGCTTTCTCGTCTTTGCGGCCGAGCTCCTTGTGAATCGCTTTGATCTGTTCGTTGAGGTAGTACTCTTTTTGCGCCTTCTCCATCTGACGCTTAACGCGCGTTTGGATGGTGCGATCGAGTTGCCGTTTCTCGATTTCAGTTTCGAGGAGTTCGATCAGGCGTTGCAGGCGGGCCTGCGTCGAAAAGATTTCGAGCAGTCCCTGTTTGTCTTCGACTGAGATTCTGAGCTGCGATGCGAGCGCGTCTGCGAGATGCGAAGGTTCCTGGTTGCGCAACGCCGTTTGTAGTGCATCAGTCTGCGTATCTGGCGCGAGACGAAGGTGCTGCTCGACGAGCTGCCCGACCTTCTGGATCAGGGCATCGAGACGAGTGCCTTCTTCGTTCACGATCGGCGCGCGACGCACGAGTGCCATAAACGCTCCATCGGCATTCTCGACGCGGACAGTCGTAGCGCGCTCACGTCCTTCGACGACGACTTTGATCTGACCATTCTCCTGTTTTTGTGACTGGAGAATGCGTCCGAGAGTTCCCACTCCGTAGATTTGCTCCGGGCCAGGTTCGTCGACCGTCGCGTCGTGCTGGGTGGCTAAGAAAATAGTGCGGTCGGTCGCCAAAGCCTGTTCGAGCGCCCGGACGGATCCGGCGCGGCCGATCTTGAAAGCCACTTTGGTGAACGGAAATATGACGACATCGCGAATCGGCACCATCGGGTACCATGCAACGTCTGCTGGGGGTCTATCTGAGTATTCTTCCATGGTTTGAAACAGCTTTTCTGGGGAGCCTTTTTGCAGCAAAGACGAGCCGTTGAAGTGTCGTCTCGCCTCACTTGGAAAAGAGGACTAATTGTAAAACATTTCCTGCTAGGGACGCTACTTTCATGCGGATTATCTCTCAGCTCTCTTCATATCTCTACGCCCTGTGTGTTATGCGCCTTCTGTGTTAAATGACTGGTCCGATTGTTTTTAACGCAGAGAGCGTAGAGATACGAAGAGATCTCCGAGAAGACCAAAACGGTTGCTAGTCACTAGGCAGCCGCACCGTCGATTCCGGTAAGACCCTCGCCGGGGACGGCCCGGCGCCGTTCTACCATCTCGCTCGTGATGACGAATTCTTTGACGCGTTTTTGCGAAGGAAGGGTGTACATGGCGTCAAGCAGCAGTTCTTCCAGGATCATCATCAGGCCGCGCGCGCCGACTTTCCTCTCGACGGCTTGGCGCGCGACAGCCTTGAGTGCGTCTTCTGTGAACTTCAGCTTGACGTTATCGAAGTCGAACTTCTTCTGGTACTGCTTGACCAAAGCGTTCTTTGGTTCGGTAAGTATTTTGATGAGAGCGCCCTCGTCGAGTTCATGCAGCACCCCGCACACGGGCAGGCGTCCGACAAACTCCGGGATCAGTCCGAATCTGATTAAGTCTTCAGGCTGCACCTGCGCCAGCGCTTCAGCGTGACGATGACTGCCTGACTTGACCTCGGCATGAAAACCCAGCGACTTATTGCGGAGCCGTCGTTCGATCACTTTCTCGAGTCCGACGAACGCACCGCCGCAGAGGAATAGAATGTTTGTAGTGTCGACAGGGAAGAACTCCTGATGCGGGTGCTTGCGACCGCCTTGCGGCGGAACGTTCGCCACTGTGCCTTCCAGGATCTTAAGTAGCGCCTGCTGCACACCTTCGCCGGACACGTCGCGAGTGATCGAGGGGTTCTCGTCCTTGCGACAAATCTTGTCGACTTCGTCGATATAAATAATGCCTTGTTGCGCGCGTTCGACGTCGCCGTTTGCAGCCTGCAAGAGTTTGAGAATGATGTTCTCGACGTCTTCGCCGACGTAACCTGCTTCGGTCAGCGTGGTCGCGTCAACGATCGTGAACGGCACGCTCAACATACGCGCAAGTGTTTGCGCGAGCAGCGTCTTGCCGGTTCCAGTCGGACCGATCAAAAGGATGTTGGCTTTTTGAATTTCGACGTCAGAGCGACGGCGGCCGAGCTCGATGCGTTTGTAGTGTTGATAAACGGCGACGGCCAGACGTTTCTTCGTTTCTTCCTGGCCGATCACGTATTCGTCCAAGAAGCTTTTGATCTCTCCAGGCTTGGGTAGCGGCGGTCGGGTAGCTACAGATTCTGCCTGCTGATCATCCGTAATGATTTCATTGCAGATGTCAATGCACTCGTTGCAGATGTAAACGGTGGGACCGGCAATGAGTTTCTTAACTTCATTCTGAGATTTACCGCAGAATGAACAGCGCAGAGTATCATCGGTTCGTCTGACCATAAGCTACAGTCTCTTAAGGCTCCTTTGGGGGAATCGCGTGGTCAATTCTTTATTCCCGGTGCGCGATGACCTCGTCTATTAAACCATATTCTTTGGCCTGCATGGCAGACATAATTTTATCGCGTTCAACATCGCGTTCGACCCTGTCGTAGGTCTGACCGGTATGTTTGGCGATGATTTGGGAGGTGAGTTCGCGCATGCGCAGGATCTCTTCTGCTTGAATGCGAATGTCTGTTGCCTGACCTTGTGAACCGCCTGATGGTTGGTGAATGAGGATACGCGAGTTAGGAAGGGCGAACCGCTTACCTTTAGCTCCGGCTGCTAACAAGAGTGCCCCCATCGATGCACATTGGCCCACGCAGATTGTGGTGACGTCGGGACGAATGAATTGCATCGTGTCGTAGATCGCCATTCCCGCGGTGATTGAACCACCAGGTGAATTGATATAAAGATTAATGTCCTTTTCGGGATCTTCAGCTTCGAGAAACAGAAGTTGGGCTACGATTAGGTTAGCAATCTGATCGTCTATCGGGGTACCCAGGAAGATAATGTTGTCTTTGAGTAATCGTGAAAAGATGTCGAAGGCTCGTTCGCCACGCGAAGTCTGCTCGACGACCATCGGGACTAAAGCCATAGAATTCTTAAACCTTTTTCAAGGAGCTTTGTTCTTAGTCCTTTGTTCTTTGTAAACACCAGGTACGAAGTACGAAGTTCAAAGCTCAACAACGAACGATACCGAAGCGCTGAATCTACTCACTAGTTGCTGCCGCGCTCGCTTCGTTTGGCTCGTTCCATTCCGCGTCAGTGATGTGTGCGTTGTCAAATAAAAGATCGAGCGCTTTACGATTGCGCAATCTTTGCGCGATGCTACGTTCGCCTCCATGCTTTGTCAAGGTAGCTCGCATCTGTTCTATTGATTGTCGCGCCATCTGTGCCAGCAACTCGATTTCGGCTTCCACTTCTTCGTCTGACACAGTGACATTTTCGGCTTCCGCGATGCGTTCCATCAGCAGTGTTGCGCGTACGTCTTCTTCCGCTTGCACCTTCAACTCTTCGCGCGCACCTTCCCAATTCACCTGTTGCATGCGCGGATCGATGCCGCGCGACATCATGTCCCGTACGACAGTTTCAAAACGCTGGTTTGTTTGTTTTTCGACCCAACTCGCGGGCACTTCAAACTGGTGCGCTGCTACGAGTGTGCGAATCAGATCCGCGCGCAACCTATTGTCGGATTCGATCTTCGCGCGTGCCTCGAGATCCTCACGGATTTTCTTTTTTAAAGTATCGACCGAATCAAACTCTTCGCCGACGCTCTTGGCCCACTCATCGTCAACCTCCGGGAGTTCACGTCGACGAACTGAGGTCACTTCCATCTCGTACTCAACTTTCTTGCCGGCGAGTTGAGGTGTACTGAAGTCTGCTGGATAATCGACGGTGAAAGTTTTCTTGTCGTCTGGCTTAACACCCGTGAGGTTCTCGGTAAATTCTTTTTGCACGTTTGGACCGCCGAGTACGACTTCGATGTCGTCAACTTTGATCTCCTCGGCGTCAGGTTCGTCGATCTCTCTGCCGCGTGCGTTGATCGTAACGGTGTCGCCTAGCTCAGAAGCACGGTCCTCAACCGGTACCATCGCCGCTAAGCCTTCGCGCAGACTTTCGATGGTTTGATCGACGTTTTCGTCGGTTACAGGTCGCGTTTTTCTCGTTGCCGCCAGTCCTTTATAGTCGCCGAGTGTGATTTCAGGTGGCACCTCGATTCCGACCTTAACAGTTATAGCTTCTTCGCCGAGGCGCTCGAGTGTTTCCTCGTTTTCGAAATGGACGTCGGGTTCGCTGATGGCGTCGAGCGAGTGTTCGATGATGGCGTTGTTGACGGCGTCGGGAACCAACTCGCGCAGTACTTCAGTTCTGATCTCGTTCTTGTAGCGTGTACGAACGACTGAGCGCGGCGCATGCCCGTCCCTAAAGCCCGGGACCTTCGCCTTTTTGATGAATTCATCGCTGATGCGGTCGTAACTGCTGCGCACCTGCGCCGGCTCGATTTCGATTTTGATCTCCTTGCGCGTCGGGGAGACGTCGGTTAGTTCGGTTTTCATGTTTGGTTCTTCTTGGTTTTGAACTTTGTGCTTTGAACTTTGTCCTTTGTTCTAAGTCATCGACAAAGCACAAAGTACAAAGAACCAAGTTTAGCGTTGGTGCGAAAGGGGGGACTCGAACCCCCACACCTTTCGGTACCAGATCCTAAGTCTGGCGCGTCTGCCAATTCCGCCACTTTCGCACTTTCTAAACAGATTCGAGCGAATACTAAAGTCATCCGGAAGAATATCACGCGTGCTTCGATTCCTCACAACGCGCCACTTCTGGCGCAGTAGCCCACCGATGAGCAACTGCCAAGGCGGTTCAGGCTACCTGTCGGTGCGGGGTCTAATTGGAGAAACCGGAAAATGTTTGTTTTGGAGTTGACGAGCGCAACTCAACGTACGCGGTAATCGACCTTCGGTTTGCCAAGGAAATCTTTACCGGTGTGTTTGACGAGCAATCCCACTTGTTCGAGTTCAAAATAGGCGCGTTGGATCTCGCCTTTGTCGACCGAGAGTTTTTGTGCGAGCGCGGCGGGTGAGGGAAGTGATTCGCCGGACCGGACGGTCTGGTTAGTGATGTGCTCCTCGATCTGATCTTTTACCTGAGCATAAATTGGACTGTGAGAGCGATCTTTTAGTTGGATGTTCATGGTTTCAGAGCTTCAAAATGGCGACTCACCAAAGCGCGCGACTCACTCGAGTGTGCAACTCGTTAAAGTGTGCGCGTAACTTTCGATAACGAACGTGGCGCATCCGGGTCCAGTCCTTTAGCTTCCGCCAGCAGCGCGGCGAAGAGCTGGCCGGGAACGATGTACGGTATCGGCGCGAGAAACTCATCGATCTCGCGCGGCATAATGATCGAACGAGTACACAACGATGCTGCGTTTAGGTCGCTGGTGATCGCGAGAGTGTCAGCCTTCAACTCACGCAAGCGCTCGATCAGGTTCTTCACGCCCGACAGCATCACACCGGGCGGCGCAAACAGTATCACCGGGAAGTGCCGTTCGACCATCGCGAGTGGACCGTGCAGAAAATCCGCTGACGAAAAACGCTCCGCAACGACGTAGCACGTCTCCATCAACTTCAACGCCAACTCGTAAGCATTCGCGTAAGCCAGTCCACGTCCAACGACGACGCAATTCTCCATAAAGACGTAACGTTGGACCAGCTCGAGTATCGCAGGTTTCTGTTCGAGTGCGCGGGCGGTGAATTCGGGAATCGCTTCATAAGAAAACGCCGGCGTTCCAGACGCCAACCCTGCGGCGAGCATATAAAAGAGGACCATCTGGCCCGTAAACGTCTTCGTCGCCGCAACCGAACGTTCGCGACCACCGTGCATGAATAAAGCTTCGTCCACCAAACGCGTCATCGTCGAATTTGGCTCGTTGGTGATCCCAACCGTGTACGCTCCGCCCTGTCGCGCATTCTCCAGCACGCGGTTTATGTCTTCACCTTCACCTGATTGCGAGACGCCCACGACCAATGCATGGTCCAACTTCAAACGCGCGCCATAGACCGTATGGACTGACGGCGCCGACAGTGAAACGGGAATGCCGGTAGTGATTTCGAGAAGGTAACGGCCGAAGAGAGCGGCGTTATCGGAACTGCCGCGCGCGACAAGGACGATCAGGTCAATGTCGCGCGACTTCAACGTATTTGCGAGCTTCGTGATCTTGCCGCGTTCCGCGGCGATCGTGCGTTCGAGCGCGCCGGGTTGCTCAGCGATCTCCGCCAGCATCAGTGACATCGGTGTCCAACTTTAGCACAACCGGCGCGGTTAAGCTGGTACTTCTTTGGTGGCCCGTCTCTTCAATATCGCGGCGGAGACTAAGGTAATCAGCAGCCCGACGGGAAACGGTTCGATGAACGTAAACGCCGCTCTGACGAGAAAATTGCTCCTATAAAGCGCCCACGTGCTGTTCCACTCCTCGCGCTGGCGCGCAATCTCTTCGGCAGAGGCGCCGGACGAGCGTGCTTGCTCAATCATGTAGTTTGTGTATTTCTCAGGAAAATCATATAGCCAGTTCTGAAACACAATTTCCCACGTCACAACGTAAATGATCGACGAGATCAAAGCGATCAGAATGCCGACCTGAAATGCCCGTCCGAAAGAGATGTAACCGTTGCCAACATTTTCCCGATACGATCTGATGCCGAAGAACACGAGGAGAAACCCCAGCACGATCGCCGTGTAACCGACGATTACTCCACGATCAAAACCGATCTGGTCGATGAACCCCATAGTGGCCATCATCAACCCGGCAGAGATAGCGCCAGAAATTAAACCGAACGTCAAAACAATCTTCTTCATATATAAAGGCCTCCTTAGCCCGTAGGTGTAGTCTCAACTGCGGACGTCAACCTACCGGCGGGGCGCGCATTTGTCGTCATACTTTCGAATGACTTAGGCGTTTATTGAAGAGAATCATACTTTGGGATGAGTGAAGATTATGGAATCAATCCCATCTCCTTGGCGATCTGCACCGCCTGCGTCCGTCGTTTCGCACTGAGTTTGTCTAATAAACGGCTGGAATGAGTCTTAACAGTGTTTTCACTGACAAACAATTTCTCCGCGATTTCACGATTGCTCATTCCCTGAGCGATCAACTCGAGGATTTCGAGTTCGCGTTTGGTGATTCCGAGGTCTTTCAGCCGCTTTTCGTTCAGTGCGAACGGCACGGCCGTCGCCGGCACTTCCTTTACAACGACAACTTCCTGCTTACGCGTCAGTTTCAGCCCCAGCCAGATCCCGACACCGGCAAACAGCACTGCGATTAATCCGCCGTAGATCTCGATCGCGTGCTCCACGACGAGAAAACGAAACTCGATCAGCTTGAGCACGACGATCAGTACGCCGGCGCAAAGGCCGTAGATGAGGGCGTGAATGAGCGTCTGTCTCTGAGACACGGGGGCATAATAACCAACCGTGCGTCTCCTAAAAAATTAGTTGACACACGCGCGCGCCCGCTCCTATACTCCTAAAACCTTAGGAGAACCCATGGCGCGCCCCAAGTCGGACAAAAAGACGGATAGCCTAACTCCGCTGGAACTGGAGATTATGCATGTCTTGTGGGAAACCGGACCCGCGAACGTGCAGACCGTCCAGCAGTCACTCAAACGCGAACTGGCTTACACGACGGTGCAAACAATGCTCAATATTCTCGAGCGCAAGGGCAAAGCCAAGCGCACCCTCAAGAACCGAGCCTATTTCTATAAGCCGGCGGTCAGCCGCAAGCAGGTGATTGGTAAACACGTCAACGACGTGGTTGAGCGGCTCTTTGGAGGATCAGCGGAAAGCCTCGTGATGAGCCTGCTGGAAACGAAACATCTGACGCCGGAAAAACTGGCGCGTCTTCAAGAACTGGTGGAAAAGTCGAACGACGAGGAAGCCGATGAGAACAAGTAGTCAACTGCTGCTCAACTTCTTGCTCAACGCCGCTTGGCAGATTGCTTTGATTGCAGCGCTCGCCAGTCTGGGCGCGTGGTTGCTGCGATCGTCTTCGGCGCGTTATCGGCACTGGCTGTGGGTTGGCGCCTTTTGTCTCGCGTTCCTGGTTCCCGCGGCGACATCCATGCGTACGTACTTTGAAACCGCGGCAGCAATAACGATCGAGCCAGTCACTGTCGGCGAACCGTTCGCATTACGATCTCTCGATGAAAGTACTAACCCAACTCGCGACTTGCTTCCGTCAGTTATTCAGCTGAACACGCGTTTTTCACTGATACTGCTTGGCTTTTACGGCATCTTTGTTCTGTATCGAACTTATCGATTGGTACTGGCATGGCAAACCACGCGAAACATCAAACGTAACGCGCTCGAACTCGACGCGGACGAGAACATCGCGGCGATAATTAACAAGTGTGAAAGCGACCTGGCAATAGCTTCGCGCCGGGTCCGCGTCATGCGTTCTGAGACTCTGCCCGTTCCTGTAACGATGGGACTCGCGCAACCGGTTATCATTCTGCCTGAGGCACTTTTGCGCGAGGGCAACACTGAACTCCTCACTTCCGCGATCGGTCACGAGTTTATTCATGTGGCGCGAAATGATTACCTGCTCAATTTCATTTACGAATTGCTTTACCTGCCGCTCTCGTTTCATCCCGCTGCCGCGTTGCTCAGGCGACGGATCAAACAAACCCGCGAACTCTGTTGCGACGAACTGGTTGCTGCACGACTCCTGAACGCTGAAGTTTATGCTCGCTCGTTGCTCCGGCTCGCCGGCTCCGCGCCGGCTTTGCGTCGTCTCTCCGTTACTACAACCGTAGGCATCGTCGATGCTGACATTCTGGAGGTCCGTATCATGTCGTTGTTAACCAAGCCCAAAATGACAACACGCTGGAAGAAGACGTTGCTCGTCATGGTTTCGCTGCTGTTGTTGGTGCCGTGTGTGGCCGCAGCCGCCGCTTTCAATATGCGCTTTGATCTGGAAACTGTTGTCGTACAGGATCCGCAACCAAACCAGGACACACAAAAAGAGCGCCATGACGAACTAGTGAAACGGAAGATCGAAATGTCGTCGCGGGAGAGAACTTCTGCCGACGCTATTAAAGAACGCATTGCTCGTGATCCGCAGTTTGCCGCCGAGTTCGAACGACGTCGCGAGTTTGAGATGGAAATGAGAGCGGTAAGACAAGCCGCGCTGGTGAAGCTGGCCCGCATCAACATGGATCAGGCGATCCAGATTGCCACCAGTCAGCAACCCGGAAAGGTGATGTCAGCTACTCTCGACGCGAAAGGTTGGGAAGAACCCGGCAAACTCGCGAAGGACGGACAGGTCTTCTATCACGTCCTCATCGCCGATGAGACAAGTGGCGGCGCCACTCACCTATGGGTGGATGCGATCGACGGAACTATATTGGGAACAGACAAGGAACTGCCGCGAAAGCAACGTAGTCCTGGGAACGAGTGAGCTCGTAGTGATCTGTGTCCTCTGTGCGAGTTGAGGCACGGAGGACACACGGATCACGCCGCCTTTGCCTCACGCACGGGCGCCTTCCCTAATTCCTCCATTAATTCTCGAAATCCCGGAAGATCCAGCGACTGTGGTCCATCCGAAAGCGCTCGCTCCGGACACGGGTGCACTTCGATTATCAAACCATCAGCGCCACACGCCGCTGCCGCTTTGGACATGGGCGCAATCAAACTACGCAGCCCCGTACCGTGTGATGGATCTGCAAGCACCGGCAAGTGGGATAACTCCTTAACCAGCGCGACGGCCGCAAGATCGAGCGTGTTACGAGTCGCAGTTTCGAAAGTTTTGATGCCGCGTTCGCACAAGACGACGTTCGCATTGCCTCCCGACAACAGGTACTCAGCGGCGAGTAACCACTCTTTCACCGTCGCCGACGGTCCGCGCTTCAACAGTATCGGCTTCTTCACCGGAGCGAGCTTTCTGAGCAGCGAGAAGTTTTGCATGTTGCGCGCGCCTACCTGGAGCATGTCGGCAAATTGCGCAACGATGTCAACGTCATTCTCGCTCATCACTTCAGTCACGATCGGGAGTCCGGTTTCGTTGCGTGCCTGCTGGAGCAAACGAAGCGCTTCCACACCGAGTCCCTGAAAATCGTAAGGCGAAGTGCGCGGTTTGTAAGCGCCGCCGCGTAGCATGTTCGCGCCCGCCGCTTTCACGGCCCGTGCCGTTTCCATTAGTTGATCTTCTGATTCGACCGAGCATGGTCCGGCGATCACGACGAGAGCGTCACCGCCGATCTTTGTGCCGCGCACATCGACAATTGTGCGCGTCTGACGAAGCTGCCGGCTGACGAGTTTGAACGGATGCGCAATCTGAATCACTTCGGCAACACCTGGCGCTGCGCGTAGTGCTTCGATCTCGGAACGGTTGCCGCCGCTGCCGACAACCCCGATTATGGTGCGTTCTTCGCCCTGAATCACATGGGCCTGAAAGCCACATTCCCTGATTCGGTCGATGATGTGGTTGATTTCTGCCGAGGTTGCGGTGCTGAGCATGTTGACTATCATGATTGGTATTCCTTTACTGATAACAAGACGAAGCGGGTGTGATTTTTCGGTTGGTCCTGAATGCTTTCGAGAATGATTTCGCCGCCGTAGATTTCCGCCGCGTGACGGCCCGCTATGGCTGCGAGTTTGGGGTCGCTTTGTTTGATTACTTCCGCGACGCTTCCAGCCGTGTCGTCGGCGATGATCGCTTTGATACCCGGATGGCTCTCGAAGAAACGCGTGCATTGCGCGAGCGCCATCGGGTGTGAATGCACGATTTCGATCGAGTCGAGAACGGCACCGGGGCAGCCAATGAGATGTTGATCGATCTGAAGCTCGAGTTCGTTGAGAATGACGAGTGAGCTCCCACGGATCCGGCTGACCGACGGATGCACGATTCCGGCGATGCTGTTTTCGACAGGCGCGACAAGATAATCGGCGGCGCCGGTTTGTAAACTGTCGAACAGCGCGGCGAAGGTTCGTTGCGGAACCAGTTCGATCTCTGCGCCAAGCAGTTTGATCGCGGCTTCTTCGCTGAATGCGCCGCGCTCTCCCTGGAACGCTACTCTAGGTTTTTGCTTATGAGTCTCCACGGCTTTACCTCAGATACTTACGGATTCGATACGTTTCGACTCGCGAATGATGCGGCGGAATAGTTTGTCGATCGCGCGTTGGTCGAGCGGGCCGCTATTTAGCTCTTGCAGACGCTGAAGGACAAGCCGTTCGCGATCTTGATCCACGATCGGCAGGGCCGCCGCGCGTTTAAGGGCGCCGACCTTCAGCGCTAGGCGCGCCCTTATATTCAGCAGTCGAAGCAATTCGGCGTCTACTTCATCAATTTCTTTGCGCCAGTGTTCGATGTCCATGGTTCGTGCTCCAGGCAATAAAAAACCAGCCGCGACTTTTAGGATCGCGGCTGGCTCGTTCGAAGGTGTTTTGTGCTTTTTAGGCCGTCAGCACATCGTTTTCGCACGTCGCCGGTCCGCTCTCCTTAAAAAAGAAGAAGCGGTAGGTAAAGGCGAAATAGAAAAATGTACGAGTGCTACTCATGACCTCGGTTACTATAGGCAGGTCGTAAAAATCCTGTCAAGATTTTTGTCACCCAAACTCGAAATGATTCGGGTTCTTATTTGCCTCGCGCTGCTGGTCGGTTTCGCGCCTCGCGTCTGCTCACAACCGCGCCAGCTCTACATCCGCCTAAACCAGATTGGTTTTACCCTCGGAAATCCCAAGACCGCTGTGGTGTTTGGCAGCGATCCGTTGCCGCCGGAGTTTCGCATAGTCAACGCCGACTCCGGCGCGCAGGTGTTTCACGGCAAGTTGAAATCCGTCGCCGGCGGGTGGGGTCAGTTTTCAAGTCATGGAGAACTCGACTTCAGCAGTCTCACAACCGAAGGCCGCTTCGTCATCGAGGTCGGGTCTGCGCGATCGCGAACCTTCAACATCAAGCAAACGATGTATCACGAAGTTTCCGACCAACTGCTCGTGTTCATGCGTCAGCAGCGCTGCGGCTACAACCCGTTCGTCGACGCGGTCTGCCACACTTTCGACGGCCGCACGGCTTTTGGTCCGGAACCGGCTGGCACGTACGTCAACGCCGTCGGTGGGTGGCACGATGCCGGAGATCAACTGAAGTATCTTTTGACGTCGAGTAACGCAACCGCACAATTGTTACTCGCTTTCCAGATTGTCCAGGATAAACGATCTCACTTGCGAGGAGATCTTAGAGATGATTTCAATAGTTTGGGCCAGCCTGGGCCAAACGGCATACACGATGTTTTAGATGAGGCAAGTTGGGGATTGGAATGGATGCTTCGGCTGCATCCAAAACCCAATCAGCTATATCACCAGGTTGCCGACGATCGAGACCACAAGGGCTTTCGCCTCCCGCAAAACGAGACTGTCGATTACGGATGGGGCCCGGGCAGCTATCGCGTGGTCTATTTTGCGGACGGCCGCCCGCAGGGACTGAAGGAATACAAAAGCGAATCAACCGGTATCGCGAATCTCGCTGGACGCTACGCTGCGGCGATGGCGCTCGGCTATCAGATCTGGAAACAGTATCCGAAGTTAAGATCGTTTGCCGACGAGCTGCTTCAGTCCGGCAAAGAGGTTTACGAACTGGGCCAGAAGCAGGAAGGCGTGCAACAGGGCAACTCCTACGGCGCGCCGTATCGTTACGCCGAAACAACATGGGCTGATGATATGGAGTGGGGCGCCGCGGAACTGTTTCGCGCGACCAAAGATCAGCGTTATCTCCGCGACGCTAAGCGCTACGCTCTGCTTGCGGGCAGTGAATCGTGGATGGGAAAGCAGGAGGCCGGTCACTACCAATACTATCCATTCATGAACCTCGGCCACTTTCGACTGTACGACCTTGTCGATGCGCGAATGAAGAGACAACTCGCTCAGTTTTATCGCGAGGGTATTGAGCGGGCCGTTAAGCAGGGCGACAGCAATCCGTACGGCATCGGCGTCCCGTTCATCTGGTGTTCGAACAACCTTGTGGTCGCACTCGCCACTCAGTGTTTGCTCTACCAGCAAATGACCCGCGACGGCCGTTTCGCGCAGTTTGCGGCGAAGCAGGTGGATTGGTTACTGGGCCGAAATCCGTGGGGCGTTTCGATGATCACCGGGATTCCCGAACACGGCGTTTATCCGCGAGACGTGCACCTGTTTCCCAACGTGTTGATGAAGCGAATGGTGACCGGAGGGCTGGTGGATGGACCAGTTTACCGAAAGGTGTTTCAGAGTCTGCGCGGCGTGTCGATTCGAGAACCGGATCCTTTTGCGGCGTTTCAGGACGAGCGCGGCGTCTATCACGACGACGTAAACGACTATTCAACCAACGAACCAACGATGGACGGAACTGCCGCTGCAATACTGCTGTTCGCAATTAAGTAGGACCGTGAAGCAGAAACACCGATGACACGAGTTTTATGGCTTCAACAGCAACTTGCCGGTTGTCTTACGTCCTTCAAGATCGCGATGTGCCTGCGCAGCCTCGGTCAACGGATAGACGTGATGAATGCGCAGTCTTAAATCGCCATCGACGATCATCTTCATCACGTCGTTTGCGCGCCACTCGAGCTCATCACGAGTCGCGGTGTAGTGGTTCAACGTCGGGCGCGTAACGTAAAGCGATCCCTTTTGCGAGAGCTTAATCAGATCGAACGGCGGCACCGCACCACTCGCTCCACCAAACAACACGAGATATCCACGCGGTTTCAACACGTTCAGATCTTTTTCGAAAGTAGCCTTGCCAACCCCATCGTAAACAACGTTCACGCCTTCGTCGTCTGTCAAGCGCCTCGTTTCAGTTTCAAAATCCGTTTGCGTGTAGACGATGCATTCGTCGGCGCCTGCCTCACGCGCGAGTTGCGCTTTTTCTTCAGTTCCGGCGGTAGCGATCACGCGTGCCCCGATCTTTTTCGCCATTTGGACCAACAAGAGACCAACGCCTCCGGCTGCCGCGTGTACGAGCGCAGTTTCACCTTTCTGCAATTTGTAACTGCTGAACAGAAGGTAATGCGCCGTCATGCCCTGCAACATCGCCGCAGCCGCCTGTTCGGAACTCAACGCGTCTGGAATCTTTACAAGACGCGCTGCGGGAACTGCCGCATACTCGGCATAACTTCCGAGCGAGCTCGTGTAAGCAACCCGATCGCCGGCTTTTAGATTCGTTACCTCACTGCCAACTTCGCTCACCACACCCGACGCCTCTTGTCCATTAATAAAAGGAAGCGACGCAGGGTAACGTCCCTCGCGGAAGTAAACGTCAATGAAATTCACGCCTGAAGCTTCGACCTTAACGACGGCTTCGTTAGCTTTCGGCGTCGCGACCGGCACGTCAACGAGCGTGAGCACTTCGGGCCCACCGGTTTGAGCAACTTGGATGGCTTTCATAGTGGCGCAATCTTAGCACTCCGCGGTCATAAAATCAGGATGCGTGTTCAGCAATTCGGACATCATTCTCCCCCGCGAGGAAAACCTGTTGACAGTCTCATTTGGCGCTTCATAGGATACGCGCGCACACCTGCCAAGCCTGGGAAATAACCAGACCGCAAAGCGAAGGGAGTTGTCGTGACTAATAGACGAACAGTTCTGCCAGCACTCGCGCTGGTGTTGACCATTTGCTGCGCCTTGCAGCCGGTGCTGTGCCAAAACGGTTCAGCGGATTCGATCAAGATTCCATTCGAGACGTACAAACTGCCGAATGGTCTCACAGTCATTCTTTCTGTGGACCGTGCGATTCCGACGGTGGCGGTTGACGTTTGGTATCACGTCGGATCAAAAAACGAAATGCCCGGTCGCACCGGCTTCGCGCACCTATTCGAACACGTCATGTTCACCGGCTCGGGCCACATTCCGTACGGCATGCACGACAAACTCACTGAAGGAATCGGCGGCAATAACAATGGTTCGACGAACAACGATCGCACGAACTATTTCGAAACAGTACCGTCAAACTATCTCGAAACCGCATTGTGGCTCGAGTCAGATCGCATGGGTTTCCTGCTCGATACGCTTGACCTAGAGAAACTTAACGCGCAGCGCGACGTCGTGAAGAACGAGCGGCGCCAGGGCGTAGACAACCAACCCTACGGACGCGTCAGCGAGATTCTCGCTGCCGCAATGTATCCAAAGGGCCATCCGTACTCATGGCCCGTGATCGGTTCAATGACAGATCTGACCGCGGCATCTGAAGAGGACGTGAAATCGTTCTTCCGTCTTTACTATGCGCCGAACAACGCGACGCTCGCTGTCGTCGGCGACTTCGATCCAGCGCAAGCAAAGAAACTGATCGAGAAGTATTTCGGCGACTTGCCGAAGGGAAAGCCGGTGGAACGTCCGGCGGTCCCGCCAGGCAAACTGGAAGCTGCCAAGCGACTCGTGTACGAGGACCGCGTCCAGGTGCCCCGGCTCTATATTCGATGGCACACTCTGGGCTCAAAACGTGACGACCAATATGCTCTTTCAGTTATGGGTTCAATTCTATCGGGCTCGCGCACGGCGCGTTTGACGAAGGCGCTTGTTTACGACTCGCAGATCGCGTCGCAGGTGATTGCATTTCAAAACTCATCCGAGGACGTTGGTGTGTTTCAGGTGATGGTTGTTCCGCGGCCGGAACACACGTTGACCGAGTTGGAAGCCGCGGTTGATCGGGTGATCCAGAAGCTCATTGACGAAGGCCCAACCGCGGAGGAATTACAAAAGGCGAAGAGCGGGTTGGAACTTTCGTTCCTGCGCGGATTGGAATCGAACCTCGGCAAAGCCGAACAATTGCTTTCGGGATCAGTGTTTCACGGCGACCCGGCGCGGTTTCGTACCGATTATGGGAAGACGTTGGGAGTCACTGCCGCCGATGTGAAGCGGGTGGCAGCGTCATATCTCGCCCAGCCACGCATCGTGTTGAGCGTCGTGCCGAAAGGCAAGAAAGATCAAGCGTCGAAGGCAGCGGAAAGCGAGGCAGTGAGCGTGCTGCCGTCAACTCGGCGGGGAGGTAGATCATGAAGCGACTGAAACGAAACATCGCGCTTGCGACGGCACTGTTAATCACGTTCGCCACTGTTAACGGTCTGGCCCAGCAATCGTTGGATCGTACGAAGGTGCCGGCGCCGGGTCCGAATCCCACTTTGAAGGTGCCTGCATGGACCAAAACGCAACTGGCGAACGGCGCCGCGCTTATCGTCTCCGAGCGGCGAGGTCTGCCGCTGGTGTCGTTCAGCATTACCTTCCTCGGCGGCGCGAACCAGTTTGAACCAGCAGCGAAACGAGGCGTCGCCGCGATGACCGCATCGATGCTCACCGAAGGGACAAAGACCAGAACCGGTGATCAACTCTCCGATGCGTTGCAGATGCTCGGCACGAACATCAATGCAAATGTGGGCTCGGAGGACGGATCGATCAGTTTTGTGTCGACGACGAAGAATTTCGATGCCACGATGGCGCTCCTCGCCGATATGATGTTGAACTCGACGTTTCCTGTAGAGGCACTCGACCGTCTGCGCGGCCGCACGCTGGTCAATCTCACGCAGGCGAAAGATCAACCGACGACGATCGGCGGGCAGGTGTTTGCAAAGATCCTTTATGGGGATGCGCATCCGTACGGTCAACGGATCACGGAAGCGTCAGTCAAAGCAATCACGCGCGACGACATCGCAGCATTTTCCAAAGCCTACTTTCAACCGGGCCGTGCAATCATCACAGTCGTCGGTGATATCACGACAGCAAAAGCGAAAGCCGCAGTCGAGAAGGGACTCGCAGCCTGGACCAAGGGGGGAGACAAACCCTCGTTCACTTATCCGGAACTGCCGAAACTGCAACCCGCAAAGATTTATCTGGTCGACAAGCCAGGTTCGGCGCAATCGGTCTTCAATATCGGCTTGCCCGGACCGCCGCGAAACACGCCCGACTACTTCGCCATCCAGGTGATGAACACGATTCTTGGCGGTATGTTTCAGTCGCGCTTGAACGCTAACATTCGCGAGCAGAAGGGCTACAGCTATGGCGTGAACTCCGGTTTTGCCTACGGCAAAGGCCCCGGTCCGTTTCGAACCGGTGGTTCGATCGTTTCCGAAAAGACCGACCTGGCGTTGATCGAGTTTATGAAGGAACTGAAGGGGATTCTCGGCGAGCGGCCAATCACCGACGAAGAGATAAAGACTGCGAAAGACTTGCTGATCCAATCTCTGCCGCAGAGATTCGGTTCAGTTACCGCGGTCAGTAGCTCCATTAATTCGCTGATGGTCCAGGGTCTGTCCGACGACTATTATCAAACGTACGCAAAAAACATCTCGGCGATAACCAAAGAAGACCTTTTGCGTGTGGCGAAACGTTACATCGATCTCAATCATCTCGCGATCGTCATCGTCGGTGACCGTGCGAAGATTGAGAGTTCGTTGAAAGCAACCGAAATCGCACCGATCGCTATCATCGACATCGAGGGGAACCCAGCAGCAGGGGGCGGCGCCCCGTCGTCAAGCAACCGAACAGGGAACTGATGCCCATTTAGGGGGATCAAGATACTTGACTCACCTAAGAGTCGGGTGGCGGGGGTACGTCTGCGTTTAATTGGCGCAGGAAGAGGTTTCACGAAGCTTGGCACGGATTAGCGGCGCTATCTGGCTTAACGAGCGTCGCCTTCAAACTCAAACCCGGCGAATATAGCGTACGCGATAGCATAGAAAGGCGGATCAAAGATGAAGTGCACGGCCTGCGGAAGCGCAACCCTGATTGAAGGCACAATTGGATACGAAGCCCCTGTTCAGTTTTCTCCGACCGACTTGCCAGTTCTCAAGAGTATTTTTGGTCTTGGCAGCAGAAAAGTTCGAGCGTATGGATGCATCCATTGCCAAAATTTACAATTAACTGTTGATTTTAGGGAAAGCGATTTAGAGCGGTACCAGCAGTTTGAAGGTGAGCAGCCCGGTGTGTTGGAAAGAATAAACTCAGATCCGAAAAAGTTGGAAGGCGATGCGCTTGTCGAAGACAATCTAGACCTAATGCCAAACAAGCGGAAATAAAGGCTCTCACTTTTTCTTTTTTGTATCTGACGGGCTTTGCACGAGAAGTGTTTTTATAACTATTGCTTCTGCTCTGCGGTCTCTGCGTATCTCCGTGATCTCTGCCTTAACTCTAGTCGCGAGAAATTTTAACGCAGAGATCACGGAGATACGCAGAGACCGCAGAGCAGAATTTAATGCTCATCTGTATCGAGAACGTCGTCCGCAGCTTCGCGCAGTTCCTCTACTAATGCGAGGGCGTGCTTGCGTAGCGGCCGCACGAAGGGATTGCTTCCGAGTTGAATCATTCTGTCGACCATCTCAACAGTGCGATCAATTAATCGATAGGTGCGGCGATGTTTCGGGGATCTATCGTGGATCCAGAAAAGAATGATCCCCATGTGGTAAACCCAAAGCAGATATGGCAGCTCCGCCCGCAGATCTTTCGGGATTCGCGCCTTCGTACCTTCCACCACTTTCTCAAATAGTTGAATACTCGCCTGACGCACAGGGTTCGCCTCATCCGCAAAAGGATTCAACGGACTCTGCGGATCAGCAGCCGTTTTGAAGAGCACACCCGCAAACTGGTGGTACGGTTTTAGAGTTTCGATCTTCAACCGCACCACAGTCAGCAGGCGTGACTTCAGGTCGTCGTGTTTCTCCAGGGCGGGAAGCGCAAGGGCGACGTGTTCGTCATGCGTAGTCTGGTAAAACGCCTGAATCAGATATTCCTTTGAGCGAAAGTAATAGTAGGCATTTCCGAGCGAAGCGCCGGCCTTTTCCGCGATCGCGCGCATCGTCGTCTGCTCGTAACCTCGCTCGAGAAACATGTCGAGCGCAGTGTTGAGGATCAGTGTGCGGGTCTGATCGCCCTTTGGCGTTTTTGCTGTCTTCTTTTTGCGCATCGCCGCCAACTTGCTATCCGTTAATGCCAGCAACACGCGAGATCTGATATCGATTTTGAGAGATCATCGAAACCACTCGTTTCGTGCTCGGCAACAGCTCGGGCCGCGCCAACCTGTACGACCAATCGCGGTAGCGTGTGAGCGACCAAAGTACCATCAACCACGCCTTTGGACCGAAATAAACGGCACCGTCGTCTGTTACCACAGTTAAATCTTTCTTCGAAAGATCGTGGTCGAGCTGCGGGAATCGTTTGCGAGCCTCCTCCGAAGCGCAGGGAACAAAAATGAGTTCCACGAACTTCGTTTGGTCGGCAAGCCATTCATGTGCGCGCCGGCACAAACCGCATTCGGGATCGTAGAGCACATTCAGGGCAAGCATGATCACGCCTCCTGCTGGACCGGAGTAAAAGCATCGGGGGTCACGGGCGGATGAAGGTTCTGCCGCGCGTGTGAGCGCCGTCGCATGCGGCTGAAGATAAAGAGGTTGAAGAAGTGCATGCCGCCCAGGACCAGCAGTACCATGCCGACCTTGACAGATAGCGCCTCAATACCTTCCTGGGCCGTTGTGACCTCGTAGCCGAGTTTCAGCGCGAGGCTGACGTAGCCAAAGTTGATCAGGTAAAAGCCGACGACGAGCAGGTGATTAACCGAGTCGGCGAGATTTTCGTTGCCGTGGAAGACGTCGACGAGGAAGACGCGACCGTTTTTATGGAGCGTGCGGGCCACCCAGATCGTGAGCGCGATGCTGATGGCGAGGTAAACGAGGTAGGTGCTGATTCCGATAGTCATGTTCCGCCTCCTAAGAATGAATTTGAACACGTTCAACTAGCTGCAGCCTACGCCTGTTTAGAGGTACCTGTCAAGAGGTTTTTGAACGAGTTCAAAAACAATGGTTTGGGCGTTTTGCTGATCGATGTGCTATTGTGCGACGTTCTTACACGACCTGGTACATTCGCAAGGAGAAACTAATTGGCAGCAGAAGACCTTATTCCGGCGGAGGGCGTTATCATCGATAAACAGCCCAACGCCTTCTTCAAAGTACGTCTCGATAACAGTGAACACGTGGTGTTGGCCGCGATTTCCGGCAAAATGCGAAAGAATCGCATCCGGATCCTGGTGGGCGATCGCGTGAGCGTGGAAATGTCGCCTTACGACTTGTCGCGAGGACGAATTACTTACCGCTACAAGTAGATCTTGGTTCTTAGTACTTAGTTCTTTGTTCACAAGAACAAAGTACAAAGCTCAAAGCTCAAAACTACTTAAACTCGAAAGATTTCAGATAAGCCACGAAGGATTCGTGCCAATGCGTGACGGTCTTCTCAGGACCGACCAGTTTCACGTAGTACGATCCATTTGGCGTCTCGATGACTGCCGCGCTTAATCGGAAGCCCGGCTTCTTCAACAACTCGCCGCTTCCTGGCGCCGTTTCAGCGACGTAAGTTCCGGCGCCGTCCACGGTCGTCATTTTCAACCCGCTCGTCGTGAGGGTTTCTGTTACTTTCGCCCTCGTGCCGTTTGCCTGCTGGATCTGGCTGGCCCATCGCTCGACGTTGTTTGCCGCCGTCCCTCCCTGGTCTTTGCCGAAATAATAAAGAACGAGCGATGCGTCTTCGGTGTCACCCTCCGCGCGCGGCAGCTTGAACTGGGCCACGCGCATGCTCGAACTACGTTCCTCTTCGACCCAACCCGCGGGTACTTTGTAGCGCAATGTCGCCGGCTTCTGCGGTTCCTGAGAACACGCGATAGAAAACGCGGCACACACAAACGCTATGAGTAATGTAAGCATAATTGGTTTACCTCAAGGGGCCATTTAAACGCAGCGCAACCTGGGCCGCAAGGTGCGGCGAAACACCGAGGATTTCCGTGACGATGCGGATATTGGCGTGGTAGTATGCCTTTATTATGCATGCCGATGTCGTTCTTATACGACTTATATTTACGGCAATCTTGGTAGCGGCCGGATATATCCTCAGACCAGTAGCCAACGACCCTTGGATCTCCGCGGGATTGGGTGCTCTGATTGCGGTCTGCATCATCCTTTTTGAGATGCGGATTCGCCGCGCATCGCTGAAGACTCTAATCGGTGCGGCTGTCGGTTCGATTCTCGGAATCATCGGTGCTTATTTGATCGGTTCTCTGATCAGTCGACAGGAATCGATGGCTGTAGCACCCGCGGCTAAGACCTTCATCACCCTGGCCCTGACTTTTTTCATGGCCTATGTCGGGTTGATGGTCGGCGCGGCTAAAGGAGACTATCTCGATCTCTCCGCACTGGGTGGGATTTTCAGCGACAAGGTTGCCAGGCGCGACTTAAAGATCCTCGATACTTCCGTGATCATCGACGGCCGTATTGCCGATGTTGCGGAGACCGGGTTTCTCACCGGGTCGCTAATCATTCCCCAGTTCATCCTTCGCGAACTGCAACAGGTGGCTGATTCACCCGACTCTTCCAAGCGTCAGCGCGGGCGAAGAGGTCTCGATATGCTCAACCGCCTCCAGAACAACAGCTCGCTCGACATACAGATCGTTGAGACCGACTTCCCGTCGGTGCGCGAAGTCGACCTGAAGTTGATCGAACTGGGCAAACAGCTCGATGCCGTAATCGTTACGAACGATTTTAACCTTAACAAGGTGTCCCAGTTGCGCGGCGTGAGCGTGCTCAACATTAACGAGCTGGCAAACGCGCTCAAGCCGGTCGTGCTGCCTGGCGAGGCGATGCGAGTATTCATCCTCAAGGAAGGGAAGGAATACAATCAGGGCGTCGCTTATCTCGACGACGGAACGATGGTGGTTGTCGATAATGCGCGCCGGCTGATCGGTAAGAACGCCGATATCGCAGTCACGAGCGTGTTGCAAACAACAGCCGGCAAGATGATCTTTGGTCGTCTCTGGGAAGAAGCGGAAAATGGCGGACACGGCGATATCCACCGCACGAACGGTGGCTCGCGCCGGCAAATGCGCGACTCGCGCAGTGCTCCGGGTCCAGTGCGTATCACCGACAGCGAGCCAATCACCGAGAGCTGACTGTCGGTACGCCGCTTCCAAAGTTTCCTTTCTCTTAATGAACACCGCGATCATTGCCGCCGCCGGAACGGGCAGCCGGATGGCGAGCGATCGGCCGAAACAGTTTCTGCAACTGGCAGGAACTCCGATCATCTTTCATACGCTTGCGCCGTTCGAGCAGTGCGACAGCATCGACGAAGTGATCGTCGTTCTGCCGGCTGAAGAGGCAGCGGCTTTTCTCGCTTTCGTCGGGAAGCGAGGCATACGAAAAATGTCGCGGGTCGTTCCCGGCGGGACCACGCGGGCTGATTCGGTCAAGCGTGGATTGCTGGCGATTCGTGCCGCGACGGCGGGAATTGTTGCGGTTCACGATGGTGTTCGTCCGTTTGTGACGGTTGAAGAGATCGACAGCGTTGTTGCCGCTGCTGAGACTGACGGCGCCGCAATCCTGGTCACGGCGGTAACGGATACAATTAAACAGGTCAGTGACAACTCGGTCGAAAAAACTCTCGATCGTGCCGAGTTACGTCGCGCCTTGACACCGCAGTGCTTTCGTTACGAGTTGCTGCGAAAAGCCTACGAGCAGGCTGATGTAAATGATCCATCACTGACGGATGAAAGCGCGCTGGTCGAAAAGATCGGCGTTCCAGTAACGACGATCGAGGGAAGCAGTAGAAATATCAAGATCACGACTCCGGACGACCTGTTGATAGCGGAGGCGTTTATCAAGAAGGAGCTTAGAACTTAGTGCTTAGTCAGTGGTCAGTGGTCCGGTGTTTGTTGCCAGTTGGGTATGGTACGCATCGTTTATGGACCACTGACCACTGACTAAGCACCAAGTACCAAGCACTAAGCAAAAGTGTTACGCATAGGCATCGGCACGGATACACATCGCCTGGTCGAAGGACGCGCACTCGTGCTGGGCGGTGTGCAGATCGCTTCCGATCGTGGCGCGGACGGCCATTCCGATGCGGACGCATTAGCACATGCGATCGCCGACGCAATTCTCGGCGCACTCTGTGAAGGTGACATTGGCGTCCACTTTCCTGATAAAGATCCGCAGTGGACCAACGCGGACAGTATGGAACTGCTCTCGCGCGTTATGTGGTTGGCGCGCGAACGCAGTCTGCACGTCGTTAATGTCGATTCGACAATCCTGCTCGAGAGCCCGAAGATCCGCCCTTATGTCGATACGATGCGGGCGAATATCGCGATCGCGCTCGGTGTAGACGCTGGATGCGTGAGTGTGAAAGCCAAGACGGGTGAAGGACTCGATGCGGTCGGTCAGGGGCTCGCGGTTACGGCTCAGGCCGCTGTTCTGATGGAAAGCAACTAACGAAAGATAGTCAGTGGTCAGTAGTCAGTTGCTTGTCCAGGTACAACTGACCACTGGCTAATGACTACTGACGACGGACCACTAAGCTTGAGACCACAGGACGTCATACGAAAAAAACGCGACGGTCAAAGCCTCTCCCGCGATGAGATCGATTTCTTCGTAGCCGGTGTAACCAGCGGCCGCATTGCGGATTATCAGGTCAGTGCGTTGTTGATGGCCATCTATCTCAACGGCATGGACCACTCAGAGCAGCAGGCACTGACGGAGGCGATGCTCAACTCCGGCAACGTCCTCGATTTCTCCGATATTCCAAAACCAAAAGCTGACAAACATTCGACCGGTGGCGTCGGCGACAAGACGTCGATCATCATCGCGCCTCTGGTTGCCGCGTGCGGCGTGGGCGTGCCGATGATTTCGGGTCGTGGACTGGGCCACACAGGAGGCACTCTCGACAAGCTCGAATCGATCCCCGGCTATCGCGTGAGTCTCACTGCAAACGAGTTCAAGCAGGTATTACAGAAGGTTGGTTACGCGATGGCCGGTCAAACGGCCGAGCTTGCGCCGGCCGACAAGAAAATGTACGCCTTGCGCGATGCCACCGCGACTGTCGAAGCCATCCCGTTGATCGTCGCCTCGATCATTTCCAAGAAAGCCGCGGCCGGTCTCGATGCGATGATCATCGACGTGAAGGTCGGCAACGGCGCGTTTATGCGAGAAGAGTCGCGAGCGACAGAGTTGGCCCATGCGCTCGTTAGCACCGGGAATTCCTGCGGGATCAAGACTCGCGCCTTACTTACCGATATGAACCAGCCGCTGGGACGCGCTGTCGGCAACTCACTGGAGGTCGAAGAATGTATCAACCTGCTTCGTGGCGACGCGCCGGAAGCAGCCCGGCCGGTGCTCGACTTGTCGCTGGAATTGTCGGCACACATGTTGTGCCTGGCGAACGTCGATCCGACGACAGAAGCGGCGCACGGGCGTCTGCATAGTGCATTGGAATCCGGCAAAGCGTTGGAGTGTCTGCGACAGAACATCGAGGCGCAGGGTGGTGATCCGCGTGTGTGCGACGACCCCGCCCGTTTTCTGCCTTTGGTAAGCGAAACCATTACGGTAGAATCCCCGCGCTCTGGCTTCATTACAAAAGTGGATACTACGGAGATCGGTCATGCAATCGCAGCAATCGGCGGCGGACGTGTGCGCATCGAAGATACGATCGATCCAACGGTCGGATTCACTTCCGAACTGAAGCTAGGTGATCGAGTGAAGACCGGCGAGGCAATGGGCCTCGTTTATTGTGCCGACAAGCCGGCTGGTCAGGAAGCGGCGCGAAGAATTCAAGCGGCGTATCACATTGGAGACGAGCCGCCTTCGGAACCGCAAAAGTTAGTCAAGGAAATCATTAACGAATGAAGTACAAGATCGTCGCGCTCTTTGCGCTCATCGGCCTCATCACCGTGGTTTCGACCGGCTGCGACGAGACGACGGCATCACAGGACCACTCGAAGATACGTGTCGGAATCGTTTTCGATATCGGAGGCAAGGACGATCGTTCGTTCAATGCCGCGGCGTGGCAAGGTGTGCAACGCGCTGCGAAAGATCTGCCGATCGTGATGCGCGACATCGAACCTGGTACGCCAAACGCGATCGAGCCCGCGATGCGCGCCTTCGCGGAACGTAACTTCGATCTGATCATCGGCGTTGGCTTCGCACAGGCGCCGATCATGGAGATGGTCGCAAAAGACTATCCGAACATTCAGTTTGCAATCATCGACGGAGTCAGCCAGTTACCAAACGTCGCCTCGCTCGTGTTCAAGGAACATGAGGGCTCATATCTCGTAGGCATTCTCGCTGCGAAGGCATCGCGCACCGGCACAATCGGTTTTCTTGGTGGCATGGACATCGGTCTCATTCATCGTTTCGCGAAAGGTTACGAAGAAGGCGCGCAGTCAGTTAACCCAAACATCCGTGTGGTTAAAAACTACGTCGGTGTAACGGACGCCGCGTGGAACAATCCCGGGAAGGGCAAGGAGCTCTCGTTGGCGCAAATCGGTAAAGGCGCTGATGTGATCTTCACTGCCGCCGGCAACTCCGGATTGGGTGCGTTTGATGCTGTCGAGCAACAGGGAAAACAGAACGGACGCGCCACTCACTTTGTCATCGGCGTGGATTCCAATCAAAACATGGTGAAACCGGGCTTTGTGCTGACCAGCATGGTCAAGCGCGTCGATAACGCCGTGTACGACATCGTCAATGACGTGGTGAATCGTCGCTTCTCACCCGGCATTCACGTTTTTGGTCTGGAAAAAGACGGCGTGGGCTACGCGATGGATGAACACAACAACGACCTCGTCTCACCCGAAGCGCGGGAAGCGGCAGAAGCCGCCAAGAAGAAGATCATCGCTGGCGAAATCAAAGTGACTGATGCGATGGGTAGCTGAAGCGTTGTTCTTTGTTCTTTGTACTTAGTTCTTTGCATGCTTTGCCTCACGGAGCATTATGGGACGGACGAACTTTGAAAAGTTGAGAGTCTATCGACTAGCAGAGACGCTTGCCGATCGAATTTGGAATATCGTTATAAAATGGGACTATTTTGCCAAGGCAACTTTGGGCCAGCAAATAGTTGATGCTGCTGATGGAGTTGGTTCAAACATCGCTGAAGGCACCGGTAGAGGGAGCCTTCACGACAACCGACGGTTTGTCAAAATTGCTCGGGGGTCACTCTACGAAACGAAGCATTGGCTGCGCAGGGCATACAAACGAAACCTACTGACTGAACAGGAAGTCAGCGATGTCAAACCTCTGATCGATGAGCTTTTGCCTACACTTAACGCTTACTTTCGATCGCTTAATGAGGCCATAAACAAAACGGAAACAAAGCACAAAGTACAAAGCACCAAGCTCAAAGATAAATCCGTCTGAATGTTGGAGTTGCGTCAAATAACCAAACGCTTCGGCGATGTACTGGCTAACGATCAGGTCGATATCGTCGTCGGGCCGGGGACTATTCACGCTATCGTTGGCGAGAACGGCGCGGGCAAGTCGACGGCGATGCGCATCGCTTATGGTTTCTACACTGCGGACAGCGGTCAGATCCTTGTCGATGGCCAAGTGCGCGATATCAAATCGCCGCATGATGCGATTGCGCTCGGTATCGGGATGGTCCACCAACATTTTATGCTGGTCGAGGGCATGACAGTTGCCGAAAATATCGTCCTCGGCGCTGAACCCGGTACTGCCCTCGCCCTCGATCTCAATAGCGCCGCCGCGCAAATTCGACAACTCTCTGAAGAGTTCAAACTCGCCGTTAATCCAAATGAGCCAGTCGAGCATCTTTCGGTGGGCCAACAGCAACGCGTCGAGTTATTGAAAGCGCTTTATCGACACGCGCGCCTGCTGATTCTCGACGAACCGACCGCCGTACTCACACCGCTCGAAGTGGAAGAATTCTTCAATATCCTGCGCCGCATGCGCGAACAGGGAAAGACGGTCATCATCATCACGCACAAGCTCTCGGAAGTGCTCGCGATTTCCGACGAAGTGACCGTGATGCGTGACGGCAAGGTCGTGGGGCGGGTGCAGACGAAAGACACGAATGCCGCTGAGTTGGCGCGCATGATGGTTGGTCGAGAAGTCCTGTTACGCGTTGAGAAGCCGGATCCTAAAGTCGGTGTACCACAATTGGAAGTGCGGAATCTGTCAGTGGTTGCGAATGACGGAACTAAGCGAGTAAACGGCATGTCGTTCGAGGTCCGCAGCGGCGAGATCGTCGGCATAGCGGGTGTTGAAGGAAATGGCCAGACGGAGTTGATGGAAACACTAGCGGGGCTGGTGGAGTCGTCGCGCATCACCGGCGAAACAATCTTCGCAGGCAAGAATATCAACAACGTGAACGCCCGCCGCCGACGCGAACTCGGCATCGCTCACATCCCCGAAGATCGCCACCGCCGTGGACTGTTGCTTGATTTCACGCTCGCGGAGAATGCGATTCTCGGCGTCCACTACCGTCCACCGATCGCTGCGCTCGCCGGCAACATTTTTCTCGACGACAACGCGATTCAACGACGTGCCAACGAGATCATGGAACAGTTTGATGTGCGCCCTCGAAACGCTGCACTGCCGGCACGCGCACTCTCGGGCGGAAATCAACAGAAACTAATCATCGGGCGTGAATATCACGTCAATCCGAAGTTGCTGCTGGTGTCGCAGCCGACTCGCGGCGTGGACATCGGAGCGATTGAATTTATTCACCGGCAATTGGTCCGACTGCGTGATGACGGTTGTGCAATTTTATTGATCTCAGCCGAGCTCGAGGAAGTGACGAGTCTTTCAGATCGTTTGCTGGTTATTCACCACGGACTAATCGCGGGGGAAGTTGATCCAAAAGTGGCGACGATGGAAGAGATTGGATTGTTGATGACTCGAGGGCATTAGAGCTTTGTGCTTAGTACTTAGTACTTTGTTTTTTGTTCTCGCTTGCCGGCGCCGAACACAAGGCACGAAATACAAAGTACTAAGCACAAAGGACTAAGCACAAAAACCAGAGAGCAAAGCAGCCTATTGCAGATGCCGAAGCTTGCGCATGACCTCATTTTCCCGCTGATCGCCGTAGTCGCGGCTTTCTTCGTCGGCGGCATTCTCATTCTTCTCGTCGGCGACAATCCCATCACGGCTTATCGATTGTTGTTAGGTAGCGCGCTTTCCTGGCCTGACGGAATCGGCTATACGCTTTTCCATGCGACACCGTTGATCTTCACCGGGCTGGCCGTGCTCGTCGGTTTTCGCTGCGGTCTATTCAACATTGGCGCGGAAGGGCAGCTCTACATCGCCGCGTTTGCCACGGCCTGGGCGGGAATAACTTTCGCGAATCGCTCGGCGTGGTTTCTGGTGCCGTTGTGTTTTCTCGCAGCGATACTGGTCGGCGCGTTTTGGGGAGCGATTCCGGGCGTGTTGAAAGCGTATTTTGGTTCGCATGAAGTCATCAACACGATCATGCTCAACTTTATCGCGGTCGCCCTTGTGAGTTACTTCACGCAGTATCATTACCGAGCAAAGGGCGATCCGATCCTGCAAAGCGTTTTCATAGGCGAAGGCGCACACATTGCGCGGCTCGGCAAATTCATCCCCGGATTACCGGAACGCATCCCGTTGAACCTCGCGTTCCTGCTGGCGCTGCTTTGTTGCCTACTGGTCTACCTGTTTTTGTGGCGCACGAAATGGGGTTACGAAATTCGCGCCACAGGTAGCAATCCGACGGCGGCAGAGTATGGTGGTATTTCGATTCGCAAGCAGATCGTTTTAGCGATGGCGGTCTCTGGCGCCCTCGCGGGCATGGTGGGAATCAACGAAGTACTCGGTTATCGACATCGTTATTACGACGGTTTCTCCGACAACTACGGCTTCACCGGGATCGCAGTTGCTCTGCTGGGGCGCAACCATCCTGCCGGCGTGATAATTGCGGCGCTATTGTTCGCAGCGCTACAGCATGGCGGTATTTACGTTGACGGATTTTCAGAGAACGTAACGAAAGACATCGTTCAGGTGCTACAGGGAATCATCATTTTGTTTGTAGCTGCCGAAGCGTTTTTCAAATGGTCGGCCGGAAGGTTTGGATTCGGGCGGGTGAGGGCGTAAGCGATGAGAGACGTTTTTACGTGGGCACTAGTTGCGTCGACGATCAGGCTCGCCACGCCGTTGATTCTGGCTGCGTTGGGCGGACTGTTTTCCGAGCGTTCGGGTGTCATCAACATCGCGCTCGAGGGCAAGATGTTGGCTGGCGCTTTCACTGCTGCCGCGGTGACTTATGCGGCTGACGTCAGATTCGGCATGGGCAACGCGAGTCCGTGGGTGGGCCTATTCGCCGGGATGCTGGCGGGGTTATTCATCGCAGCGATTTACGCCTATAGCTGTATCAAGTTCAAAGCGGATCAGGTGGTGAGCGGCGCGGCCATTAACATCCTCATGCTTGGCATACCGGGTTTCCTGAGTGGAGCGTTGTTTCTCTCATCGGGTTCAACACCTCAGCTTCCGAAAGATCATCTGCTGCCCCAGTCGCCGTATGTTATTGCCATCGCGATCGCCATTTTGGTGACTGTGATCTGGTACGTTCTCTATAAAACCCCTTTCGGTTTGCGACTGCGAGCAGTTGGCGAGAAGCCTGAAGCAGCGGACGCAGCGGGTGTCAGCGTCAGTCAGATGAGATATTGGGGCGTTCTGCTGGCGGGCGTTCTAGCGGGGATTGGCGGTGCATATCTTTCGATCGGACAGTCCTCTTTATTTACGCGAAACATGACGGCGGGCCGCGGATTCATTGCCCTGGCCGCTTTAATCTTCGGAAAATGGCGTCCGGTGCAGACATTGCTTGCGTGTCTGTTGTTTGGGTTTACGGAGGCGGTTTCGATTCAGATGCAGGGCGCGGTAAAGTTACCATCAGGCGAAAACATCCCGGTGCAGTTCATTCACATGGTTCCATATGTTTTGACCATCGTGGTGCTCGCGGGCTTTATCGGCTCGTCGCGGCCGCCGCGCGCGCTGGGCATACCGTATCAAAAAGAGAAGTGAGCAAAGGGAGTAATGGTTGAACGACTGGCAAGCACAGGTCTTTACGAACGTGCAGAACACGCAGCACGAACGATTCGCGCGCGTCTGACAATAGAGCCGCGCGTTGCGCTCGTGCTCGGCAGTGGACTGGGCGGATTCGCGGACGACTTCGAAGACGCTGTTCGAATTCCTTATAACGAGATTCCGGGCTTTCCTCGCTCGACGGTGGAGGGACACAGCGGACGACTCGTCAGCGGCAAAGTAGACAACATTCCGGTCCTGGCGATGCAGGGCCGCGTGCATTATTACGAAGGCTACTCGCTGGAAGAAGTCACTTTTCCCGTCCGCACTTTCAAATTACTCGGGATCAAGACGCTGGTTTTGACCAACGCTGCGGGCGGCATTAATGTGGAACTGACGCAAGGCGCGTTGATGGTCATCAGCGATCACGTGAACCTCATGGGCGACAATCCCTTGCGTGGTCCAAATGACGAACGGTTTGGTCCGCGCTTTCCTGATATGTCCGGAGTTTACTCGCCCGCCTTGCAGGAATTGGTGGTTGAAGAGGCGAAAGCAATGGGCGCGGAGGTGCGGCGCGGGATTTATGGCGGCTTGTCTGGTCCAAGCTACGAAACGCCAGCCGAGATTCATATGTTGCGGAACCTTGGGGCCGATGCGGTCGGCATGAGCACTGTGCCAGAAGCGATTGTCGCGCGGCACATGGACATGGAAGTGCTCGGCATCTCGTGTATTACAAACATGGCCGCCGGCATTGGCGACGAGCCGATCGATCACTCTGAAGTAATGGCAATCGGCGATCGCGTGCGGGGTACGTTTACGGAATTGCTGCGAAGAGTTGTGGGCAGAATCAATAGTAGAGTGGTGTAGGTTTACGTTTTTACGAAGGTAAGAGCTTTGTACTTTGTACTTGGTACTTTGTACTTTGTACTTTGAGTTTGTCAGTAGTCAGTGATCATGGCCAATTGCTGGGACTCCAACGGACCACTGACCACTGACAAATAACCAAGCACAAAGCACAAAGCACAAAGCGCTAAGTACAAAGCACAAAGAACCAAGAACCAAGACCTAAATGAGCATGATAATAGGCATTGGTGGCGGCACGGGATCGGGGAAGACGACGGTCGCCAATCGTATTCTTGAATCGGTAAGTGCCAATGAAGTAGTTTTCATTCAGCAAGATTCTTACTACCGGAATCTGACAGACCTTCCCATCGACTATCGCGGCATTGCCAACTTCGATCATCCCGATGCGCTCGATAACGATCTGCTCGTTAACCACATTCGCCGGCTGAAGTCAGGCGAGGCGATCGAGTTGCCGCTCTACGACTTCCGCACGCATATGCGGATGAACGAAACACGATCGCTTCAACCCAAGCCGATCGTCATCGTGGAAGGCATCTTGATTTACGCCGATCCACGTTTACTTGAGCAGATGGACATCAAAGTATTCGTCGACACCCCTGACGATATTCGTTTCATACGCCGTCTGCGGCGCGACATTGCCGAGCGCGGCCGGACGGTCGAATCGGTGATCGAACAATACCTGGCGACGGTGCGGCCAATGCACATGCAGTTTGTCGAACCGTCGAAGCGTCATGCGGACGTCATCATTCCGGAGGGTGGTCATAATTTGGTAAGCATTGATTTGCTGAGCGGAAAGATTCGCGAGAGGCTGGCCAGTGCTTTATCGTTAGCTGGAGGTCAACTTTGAGCGAAGATTTACAGCCGCTGATTGAAGCGGCTAAACAGGCGCGGTTGCAGTCGGTGGCGCCGTTTTCAAATTTCTTGGTGGGTGCGGCGGTGCGGACTGAAAATGGCAAAGTCTACACCGGCTGTAACGTCGAAAGCGCGAGCTATGGTTTAACGGTTTGCGCTGAGCGCGTGGCGATCTGGAAAGCGTTGTCAGAAGGTGAACGGAAGTTCACGGAGTTGGCCGTAGTAGCCGATACCGATACGCTGACGCCCCCATGTGGCACGTGCAGGCAGATCATTTGGGAGTTTGCGCGCGGGGCGAAGATCGTGTTTGCAAACCTGAACGGGCAAAGTGAAGTGTTCAATATCGCCGACTTGTTACCGCGCGCGTTCGATGCGCGGTTTCTGAAGCAGAAATAGCCTTGTTTACTTGTGGACCATTATGCGTTTGCTGATTCCGTTACTTCTTATAACTATGCTTGCCAGTCCGCTATCGAACATTGCCGCACAGACCCGACGGCAAGTCGATCTCATTATTCTCGGTGGGACAATTGTGACGATGGACGGCGCGCGGCGTGTTATTGACGATGGTGGAATTGCTGTCGCCGGTGGACGCATTGTCGCGATTGGTCCACGTGCGGAGATCCAGAGTGGGTTCACGGCGCGAAGAAAGCTACTCGCCTCGGGCAAGGTAATTACACCGGGGTTGATCAATGGCCACACACATGTGCCGATGGTCCTGTTTCGTGGGCTCGCCGATGATCTCGATTTACAGGAGTGGCTGACGAAGTACATCTTTCCGGCGGAAGCGAAGAATGTGACCGAGCAGTTTGTCCGCGTTGGCACGCGGCTCGGTCTCGCCGAGATGATTCGGGGTGGTACGACGACGTATTGCGACATGTACTACTTCGAAGACGCGATCGCCGACGAAACGGCGAAGGCTGGTGTGCGCGGTGTTCTTGGTGAAACGATCATCGACTTTCCGGTTGCGGATAACAAAACGAATGCCGAGGGGATGGCTTATGTCGAGCGGTATGTGAGTCGGTGGAAGGGGCACGAGCTTGTCGTGCCGGCGATCGCGCCGCATGCGCCGTACACTGTTTCAGAAGCGCATCTGAAGGCGGTGCGCGCGTTCTCCGATCGCACCGGTGCGCCGATCGTCACCCATATTTCAGAAACGAAGCGCGAGCTCGACGACAGTGTTAAAGCCAAGGGGGCGAGTCCGGTTGCTTATCTTGAACGGATCGGCTTTTTGAATGATCGTGTGATCGCGGCGCATGTTGTGTGGCCGCAGGGAACGGACCTTTCGATTCTAAAGCGGCGTGGCGTCGGGGTGGTCCATAATCCGCAGTCGAATATGAAGCTCGCTTCAGGTGTGGCGCCCGTGCCGAAGATGATCAGTGAAGGAGTTTTCGTCGGGTTGGGGACGGATGGCGCTGCGTCAAACAACGACCTGAACATGTGGGAAGAGATGGATACGGTCGCTAAGTTGCACAAGGTGTTTAGCGGCGACCCGAAGGTGATCTCGGCGCAACAGGCGTTCGAACTCGCTACCATCCGCGGAGCCCAGGCCTTACATCTTGAAAAGGAGATCGGGTCGCTGGAAGCCGGCAAACGCGCCGACATTCTGATCATCGATCGCGACACTCTCAATCAGATCCCGCTCTACAACATCTACTCGGACCTGGTCTACGCCACCAAGGCCTCGGACGTCCAAACCGTCATCATCAACGGCCGCATTGTCATGCGCGACCGCCGTTTGTTGACCCTGAACGAAACCACCGTCAAAACCGAAGCCCGCGCCCTGCGCGACAAAATCATCAAAAGCCTTGCAATCCCCACACCGTCGCGGTAACAGGCCGTCGCCGTAAAGCTGGCTTTGGGCATAAATCCGTTCTTCTCAAGAGCGTCAGGTTTCGATCAAGTCACCTGCGGGTAATGAGGTCATTCGCGATTCGTTCCAGCATTCGAACGACAAGGTGCCATCTTCAGCGGCATTCAAGACGGGACCCGATGTAGTCGAAAATGTTGTCGGGCATTTTCATCTGTTCCCAGGCGCCGAAGCCGGCGGAGATTGCAAGGGGCCAGAGGATGAGGAGGCTGACCGCTCCGACCGCGGCTTTGTCGACCCACTTTCCCGCGCCGATTTCGACTGTCAGCGTGTCGTCCTCACCCTGATGGAACACCACGTTCAATGAGGTCGCCATCCCAACCAAATCACGCCAACTGCCACGCTTCTTGATCTGAAGCAGCACGCTATCGTGATCGGTGTTGATTTGCTGCGTGTCGAAGTCCTGTTCGTTAAGCCAGCCACGCACGTCACCGATTATTCGCGGTATGGCATCCGGCGAACACGTATAGCGGCGCAACTTCGATCCGGGAATCTGACCACCCTCGGGTCCAGTCTGCTGCGTACTCAGCGCATTGCCACAACTCAGACAGAAACGCCAGTCAGGTTCGATACTCTTTTGACACTGTGGGCAGGTAGTCGACGCAGGCACCAAACCACGATCACTCACTCTACTGGTCCCGACGTAAGGTGCTGGAACTGACGGTCGCGGCGGTGAAGGCTGCCGTGAAGGTCGTTGCGGAGTGGAGACCCTTTTTAATGCTTCATCGACCTTCCTTCCGACCGACGCCAACAAATCATCTCGCTGCTTCAGGCTGACCAACAGATCGCGAATCTCAGCGTGGGAGCGTCCCTTGTCAATTGCGCCTTCGATCTCGAGGAACAGCAGGTTTTGCTCTTGCGCGCTTAGAGTTGTGGCCGAATCAATCCGGTCTTTGAGCGCGCCCAGGTAAGAAAGCGGAACTGGTGGAGGCGTCGGTAGCGGATCGGGCAGCGGCGGGGCAGCAGGCGCCGAGTTAATCGCCTTTAACAATGCAAAAGCCGCCGCCTTGTCGCGTTGACGATAATCCGTGACCTGGATCTCATTAAGCGGCGCCGACAACAGACTTAGATGGATGCCGTCGGAAACGAGTACGGGAAGTATGGGCTTACCGAGATTGACCACATAGGCCAACTCGCTGTGGCACGCCTCCGAATCCCACGACTCCTTGGATAGCGCGAAAACAAAAATGTCACAGTCGCGAATGCTGGCGAGAATACTGTCCCACCACTTCTGACCACCGGTGAGGGTTTGATCATGCCAGGTGCTGAAACCCACGTCCGTAAGATCTTTCACAAGTTGGGCGACGGCATCGCTATTGTTTCGACTGTAACTGACAAAGACTTTTCGCATACGCGTTCGTCTCCTGTGTTGAGGCTGAGATTAAACCACGGATTTAAAACGATGATAAGGAGTTTGCACGCCCCGCTTGCCTCATTCGCCCTACTGCGGCGATAATAGGGTCGACAAATTGATACCAACTCTAAGCGAGCATCATGCTCGCTTCCGTATTTCAGGAGTCAGCAATTTGAACATTTTTTCGTATTTTCGCCCCCATATCCATGCAATCCTCCCGACAGTTTTGATTCTTATAACAACCGGTTTCGCGGTGGGCCAGACGACTGGCGCCAGCGAAGAAGTCCCGGCAGTTAATTCCGTGATGCGCCGGATCGAGCGGGCCCGCGCGCTCGCAGCGGTACACCAGCTTCAGGCGGCCGCGACGGAGCTCGAAAACGTACGCGCCTCAGTGAACGACGTCGCATTACGTAACGTCACGACCCTGATGTTGCTCGGTATCTATCTGGAAGACGGAAACTACGGACGTTCGCAGGCCTTACTCGAAGAAGCTTTCACCAATCGCGCCGTCCAAAAAGACGAATCGATTCGCACATACTTCGCCGCGGCAGGACAAACGCTCAACGGCGTTCGAACCCGCCTGGCTCGTTATCGGAGTTACGGCATGAATCCGTCTGACACCGAACTTCCGTCGGAAGCAAGTACCGACATCGAACGCCTGCGCAATCTGCTCGAACGGATGTTTGCACAGGCAAAGCAGATCGCCACCGAGGCAGGTCGATCTTACGACGCACTTGCGCTCCAGGAAGACGTCCTGGGAATCCGTTCAAGCCTTCCTCGCAATGAAGAGGATCACGCACGCTGGCAGACCGAGTATTTGTTGGCGCGTGAGAAGATGGCGTCAGCGAGGGGCCAGGTGCAAACCCTCGGTCGCTCACCTGCGCTAACCGCGGTTACCTCAAAGATTCCCAATCCATTTGCGAACCAAAAGGCGCCGGAAGGGTCGTCTGCTACCAACGGGACCGTCGCAACGCCAAACCCCGCACCAATGCTTTCGTCACCCTCCACCTCCAGTCCAGAACCGCAGCTCGTAACGACTGGATCTCTCAACGGCCGCGAAACCAAACGCGTTACACCGGTTTATCCCGCGACGGCAAAAAACCACAACGTTACCGGCACCGTTCGAGTGTTTGCGATCATCGACGAGAACGGAAAGGTCTGGATAACCAACTCGGAAGGTCCAACCCTGCTGAGGGCCGCAGCTGAAGAGGCCGCTCGCGGTTGGGTATTTCCGCCGTCGACGTTCTCCGGGAAGCCAGCCCGTCTCGCCGGTTATCTCGACTTCGACTTCAAGCTTTAAGCCACGGATTCATTCAGATTTCCCGCCCATTTATTACCGTTCTTAAACTTGACTTAAAAGTAAGGTTTCACCTAAAATGCCTGTGGTTAATAATTTAGATGAAGATTTCGGCACAAGAAGAATACGGTCTGCGCTGTCTGTTACAGCTCGCTCGCGCGGGGACGATGGGTCAGTCGCTCACGCTCTCGCAGATTGCCGAACTCGAAGGAATCTCGACGGCAAATGCGGGCAAGCTGCTTTGGATCTTGAGTAAGGCCGGACTAGTGCAGTCGACACGTGGAATCAAAGGCGGCTATTCGCTCGCGAAACCGGCGTCGGAAATTCGTTTGAATCAGGTGATCCGGGTGCTTGAAGGAGAACCCGCAGAGTCGCATTGCAAGAGTTATGCGGGTGTGCTCGATGCGTGCGTTCACACCGGCGACTGCGGCATTCGACCGGTAATCATCGAGCTGCACCAGATTGTCGATAACGCCCTTGCGGACATCACGCTGTCCCAACTGTTGGGGACGGAAGCAAACGTCGATGCCGCATTGCACCACATTCAAGGAATCAGGCCCAGAGACAATAGATTTTAGCGACAACAGAGTTTAGAAGACACCGATGAGTACAGCAGAACTGTTAGGCAAACGAGAATATAAATACGGCTTCGTCACAGACATCGAGTCGGATGTGATTCCGCGCGGTCTGACGGAGGACACTATCCGTCTGATCTCTGCCAAGAAGAGCGAGCCGGAGTGGATGCTCGAGTTTCGTCTTAAGGCTTTTAGGCATTGGCTGACGATGACGGAACCGAAGCACTGGCCCAACCTCAAGTATCCGGACATCGATTACCAGGACATCATTTATTACAGCGCGCCGAAGCAGAAGCCGGTGAAAGCGAGCCTCGACGAAGTCGATCCCGAACTGCTGCGTACATTCGAAAAACTTGGCATTCCGTTACAGGAGCAGAAGCAGTTAGCCGGCGTCGCGGTTGACGCGGTGTTCGACTCCGTCTCCGTCGCGACAACTTACAAAGAGAAACTAAAAAAGCACGGCGTGATCTTCTGTTCGTTTACGGAAGCGATCCGGGAGTATCCGGACCTCGTCAAGAAATATCTCGGCTCCGTTGTGCCGACGAACGACAATTTCTTTGCCGCATTGAACAGCGCGGTCTTTTCGGACGGCAGCTTTGTGTTCATTCCGAAAGGCGTGCGTTGTCCGATGGAGTTGTCGACCTATTTTCGGATCAACAATCAGGATTCGGGACAGTTTGAGCGCACATTGATCGTTGCCGAAGAAGCTTCGCACGTTTCGTACCTCGAAGGCTGTACGGCGCCGAAGTTTGATCGCAATCAGCTCCACGCGGCTGTCGTTGAACTCATCGCACTTGACGATGCGCAGATCAAATACTCAACGGTTCAGAACTGGTATGCCGGCGACGAAGAAGGTCGTGGCGGTATCTACAATTTCGTCACGAAGCGCGGCAAGTGCCAGGGACGGAATTCGAAAATCTCGTGGACGCAGGTGGAAACCGGATCGGCGATTACGTGGAAGTATCCGTCGTGCATCCTCGCAGGTGACAACTCGATTGGCGAGTTTTATTCAGTCGCCTTGACGAACCACGCGCAACAGGCCGACACCGGCACGAAGATGATCCACCTCGGCAAGAACACGCGCTCGACGATCATTTCAAAAGGAATCGCGGCCGGGAAATCGAACAACAGTTATCGCGGGCTAGTGAAGGTGATGCCGAAAGCCGAGAACGCGCGCAACTATACCCAATGCGATTCGATGTTGATCGGTTCACAGTCCGGCGCAAACACGTTCCCGTATATTGAAGTGATGAACAACAGCTCGAGCGTGGAGCACGAGGCGTCCACTTCGAAAATCAGTGAGGAACAGCTTTTTTACTTGCAGCAGCGCGGCATCTCGCAGGAAGACGCCGTATCGCTGATCATTAACGGTTTCTGCAAAGACGTTTTCTTGCAGTTGCCGATGGAGTTTGCGGTCGAAGCGACACGACTGCTGGGGCTGAAATTGGAAGGCAGTGTCGGGTAATCAATGTTAGAGATCAGAAACTTACACGCCGGAATCGACGGCAACGAAATACTCAAAGGAATCAACCTGACAGTACGCAAGGGCGAGGTTCACGCCATCATGGGACCAAACGGTTCCGGCAAATCGACGTTGGCGAAAGTGCTCGCGGGTCATCCGCAGTACGAAGTGACTGCGGGCGAAGTGCTTTACGAAGGAAAGAATCTTTTGGAGATGGCGCCGGACGAGCGCGCTCGTGAAGGCGTGTTCATGGCGTTTCAGTATCCAATTGAAGTGCCCGGCGTTTCGAACGCGCAGTTTTTGCGGCTGGCCTATAACGAACAGCGCAAGCATCGCGGCGAGGAAGAACTCGATCCGCTCGAGTTCAAGGATCTGCTGAAAGAGCGCGCGAAGGTTGTCGAGATGGACGCGAGTTTCATGTCGCGTTCCGTAAACGAGGGCTTTTCGGGGGGCGAAAAGAAGCGCAACGAGATACTGCAAATGGCGGTGCTAGAACCAAAGCTCGCCGTGCTCGACGAAACGGATTCCGGTCTCGACATCGACGCCCTGCGCGTGGTTGCAGGGGGCGTCAATCAACTGCTGACTCCCGAGAATGCGGTCATCCTCGTGACGCACTATCAGCGACTTTTGAACTACATCGTTCCGGATTACGTGCACGTTTTGGCGGGGGGCCGGATCGCGCGCGAAGGCGGCAAAGAGCTCGCGCTGGAATTGGAAGAGAAGGGCTACGACTGGATCACGTCTCTAGACGCGAGCAAAACAGGAGCGGGCGCGCCGGCCAACTAGTGATGGTTACAGAACTGGTCAAGACCGAGAATCAATATCTAACTGCGTTTCGGAGCGTTCGTGAGCTCAGCCCAACGGCGCCGTGGCTCGAGTTAGTCCGTTCGGGTGCAATCGATCGTTTCGAGCAACTTGATTTCCCGACCGTGCGTGACGAGGAGTGGAAGTACACGAACCTCGCACCCCTCGCGAAGGAGGGTTTTCAGCCGGCTGTTGCGCGAGCCGACGCTGCGTTGGCAAGTATCGAGCGTTTCACCTATCCCGAAACAACCGGTGCACATCTCGTGGTCGTCAACGGTTTTCTCCGCGAGGACCTGTCGACGAGGATGGGACTCGACGACATCGTCGCAATCGATCTCTTCAGCGCAGTTGCCGATGCTCGTTACAACAAGATCACCCGCAAGTATCTTGCCCGCAACGCCAACTATCGCGACAACGGTTTGTCGGCGCTGAATACCGCGTTTCTCCAGTCGGGCGTGTTTCTCTGGATCCCGAAAGGCGTCAAACTGGAAACGCCGCTGCAGATAAGTTTTATTTCCGACACAAAGGTCTCGAACAGCGCGAGTTTCCCTCGCCTGCTCGTCGTTGCCGAGGAGAACAGCTCTGCGACGCTGATCGAAAGCTTCGTTTCCAACGGCGACGACAGTCATTTCACCAACGCCATCGCCGAGATAGTCGTGAAAGACGGCGCGCGACTCGAGCACTATCGTTTGCAGAACGAGAACCGAAAGGTCTACCACATCGCGACCACGGCGGCTGAACTCGGCCGCGCGAGCAGTTACGACGCAACTTCGATCAATTTCGGCGCGCAGCTCGCCCGCCACGACATTTCAGTTGTGATGGACCACGAAGGCGCGGAATGCTGGGTTGACGGGCTATACGTCGCGGGCGCGAACCAACACACCGATACTCATTCGGTCATCGATCACAAGCAACCACACTGCACCAGTCATCAGTTATACAAAGGCATTCTCGACGGCAACGCGCGCGCAGTCTTCAACGGCAAGATTTTTGTCCGCGAAGGCGCGCAGAAGACGGACGCTATGCAGACCAACAAGAACCTGTTGTTGTCGGCGCAGGCGCGGGTTGATACCAAGCCGCAGTTGGAGATCTACGCGGACGACGTGAAGTGCGCGCACGGAGCAGCGGTGGGCCAGATCGACGAAGAGGAGTTGTTCTACCTGCAAGCGCGTGGTCTCAATCCGGAACTCGGACGCAGCCTGCTGACCTATGGTTTTGCGGAAGAAGTAATCGGTAAGATCAAAATCGATTCGATCCGAACTCAACTGGATGAAGTTGTGCTGAATCATCTACAAGCGAAACTCGAGGCTTAATGTGAGTACTGGGATGGCATCGATTATCGACACTCCGACAACGAATGCGGCAACTGACTGGGACGTCGAACGCATTCGGGCCGATTTTCCAGTGCTCCATCAGACGGTGAACGGCAAGCCTCTCATCTATCTCGACAACTCCGCTTCCTCGCAGGTCCCGCAAGTCGTCATCGATCGTGGCAGTGTATACATCGAGCAGGAGCATTCAAACATCCATCGCGGCGTTCACTACCTGAGCCAGAAAGCGACCACGGCCTACGAAGGCGCCCGCGAAAAGGTGAAGCGGTTCATCAGTGCGCGCGAGAGTCGCGAGTGCATCTTTGTCCGCGGTGCGACTGAGGGCATCAACCTCGTGATGTATGGCTATGGCCGCAAGTTCATCGGCGAGGGCGACGAAATCGTCGTCTCGGCGATGGAGCATCACGCCAACATCGTTCCCTGGCAGATGTTGTGCGAGGAAAAAGGTGCGCGGCTTCGTGTGATTCCGATGAACGACGCGGGCGAGTTGCTGCTCGACGAGTACGACGGCCTGCTGAATGAGCGAACGAAATTCGTTAGCCTAATACACGTCTCGAATGCGCTGGGGACGATCAACCCCGTGAAGGAGATGATCGCCCAGGCTCACAAGTATGGTGTTCCGGTGCTGATTGATGGCGCGCAGGCTGCTCCTCACATGCCGGTTGATGTGCAGGACCTCGATGCCGACTTCTATGTGTTTTCCGGTCACAAGATGTATGCGCCGACCGGTAGTGGCATCGTGTACGGCAAGGCCGCTCTGCTGGAAAAGATGAATCCGTTTCAGGGTGGCGGCGACATGATCAAGACCGTCACGTTTGAGAAGACGACCTATGCCGACCTTCCCAACAAGCTTGAAGCGGGTACGCCGGCTATCGCGTCGCAAATCGGTTTGGGTGCGGCGATCGATTACCTGAACAGTATTGGACGTGAACAAGCGGCTGCATATGAAGCCGAGCTGCTGCGTTATGCCACCAAGCGCATTTCCGCGATCGAAGGCGTGCGGATCATCGGCACTGCGAAGAACAAGGCGAGCGTGCTGTCGTTTGTGATCGACGATATTCATCCGCACGACATCGGCACGATCCTAGACCAGGAAGGCATCGCCGTTCGTGCTGGACATCACTGTGCGCAACCCGTTATGCAATTCTTCAAGGTCCCCGCCACGGCGCGGGCGTCATTCGCTTTTTACAATACGAAGGAAGAGATCGACGTGCTGGCGCGCACGATTGAAAGAGTTATCGAGATTTTTAGTTGATTTATGTCCGAACTAAGTGAGCTATACCAGCAGGTAATTCTCGACCACAACAAGAAGCCGCGAAATTTCCGCAAGCTGGAAAACGCAAACCACACCGCGGAGGGTTACAACCCGCTCTGCGGCGATCACTTAACCATCTACGTGAACGTCGCCGACGACGCGGTGCAGGAGATCGCATTCGAGGGCTCCGGTTGCGCGATCTCAAAGGCGGCTGCGAGCATGATGACGCAGGCGGTCAAGGGAAAGACCAGGGAACAGGCCGAGGACTTGTTCAAAGAGTTTCATTTGATGGTCACGGGTGAGCTCGACGAAGAAGCAGAAGGGAACAGTCTCGGCAATTTGAAGATCTTCGCCGGCGTGCGCGACTTTCCAGTGCGCGTTAAATGCGCGACGCTGCCGTGGCATACGATGCACGCGGCACTAAACAAAGAGGACCGCGTTTCCACCGAGTAATGATTGGTCATATATCATTTGACATTTCTCATTTGTCATTTCCGGAAGAACTTCAATGCGGTCCCGTAGTGGGCGACAGCAAAGCTAAAGACAAGACTGGCAACAAAAATGACATATGAGAAATGTCAAATGATATATGACCAATGATTCCTTCCGGACCACTGAAGAGCCGGAATTCTTTTAGAGAACCGGGAGTGGTAGCGATCGGGGTTGCGCCGATTCAACCGAGCCGAAAGGTTGGCCCAGCGCAATAGCCCGGTCGCTACCACTCCCGGTTCTTCTCATTCAGGTGACTACTTCACTTGAAACTGCACCGAGTACAGCGTGGGATCGCTTCCGGCCGTGAAGTACAGCCTGTAACTTCCCGTGCTCAGCCCGGTGGTCTTCAGGTTCAAGATGTAGTAGCCATCACTAAATCTGAAGTTGTTATCCTCGTTCGCATTTCCAGCGGTGAGCACATCGCCAAAAGAGGACGTGGATACCTGCTGGACCTTCACCGCGTGAACAACGATCTCTGCTGACGAAAGGTTGATGCCGTTGGCGTCGCAGAGCTGAATCTTGATTGGATAAGCAGCTCCGCTCTTCACGGCCTTGTTCGGATCGTAAAGCAGACAGATGTTGAATGACACAGACAACGTCGCGGTGTCGCTGCTCGGTTGTGTGAAATCGCCACCGCTGAATTCGCCCGTGATCG